>WNFR01001219.1_pt1 | contig 26729 bp, 23 predicted proteins | sample 5400221 | NCBI WGS metagenome assembly WNFR01 (sample SAMN13153357, study PRJNA577476) | soil metagenome | isolation source: 40 cm soil under Madrone tree | place: USA:California | collected 2016-06-14
CCCGACGAAGTAAAGGTGATCCTAATCGATCCGAAGCGCCTCGAGCTTGGTCTCTACGAAGATATTCCACACCTGGCCACGCCCATCATCGTCGACCCCAAACCCGCATCGCGCGCGCTGCGTTGGGCGGTTGGGGAAATGGAACGGCGCTACAAGGAATTGGCCGGCTGGGGCGTGCGTAACATCGATGGCTATAACGCCGAACGCGAGCGCCGCAATACGGTAAAAGACTTTGGGGACAGCGGCGTGCCCTGGGTCCGCATGCCTTACATCGTGATCATTATCGACGAGCTCGCCGATCTAATGATGACCTCGGGTAATGAAGTGGAAGACTCGATCACGCGTTTGGCGCAGATGGCCCGCGCGGTGGGTATTCACCTTGTGCTGGCGACCCAACGACCCTCGGTCGACGTGATCACTGGATTAATCAAGGCAAACTTCCCTTCCCGCATTTCCTATCGCGTGTCGTCGAAAGTTGATTCGCGAACTATTCTCGACACCAATGGCGCGGAACATCTGCTGGGGCGCGGCGACATGTTGTTCCTGCCCCCGGGCTCTTCACGTCTGCTGCGCGTGCACGGCGCCTACATCGACGAGACAGAGATCAACAAGATCGTTACCCACATCAAGGGTCAATGGGAACCGGACTACGACGAAACCATTACGCAGTCCGATGAAGAAGCGATGGGCCTGGAAGATTCCGGCGGCGAGCGCGACGAACTATTCGAAGAAGCTCTGCGCATCTGTGTTGACATGAAGCGGGCTTCGACCTCCGTGCTGCAACGCCGCCTGCGTATCGGCTACGGCCGCGCCGCCGCCGTGCTGGATCAAATGGAGCGCGAAGGCCTGATTGGCAAAGCTGACGGCGCCCGCCCGCGTCCCGTGCTGCAGCGCTCCTTTGAGTTAGTGCAGGAATGGGACGAACAGGAAGCGGAGTAGCCGAGGCGGGCGGGCGCCCTTGCCAGTATTGACGCTCGCAACGCGAACTCTATCGCCAGACAGAGACCAAGGTGTGATAGACGGCGCAACCGGCGAGGGGGTAAAATTCTCTGTATGCTGCACGGGGAGGTCAGTGATGAGTCAAGTTCTAGCCGAGCCTCAAGTAAGCCAAACCTATATCACGCTCCGTCTTAGTCCGGCCATCGAAATAACGGATGACGAATTCTTCGCGTTTTGCCAACTCAACCGCGATTTACGTTTCGAACGTACCGCCGAAGGAGACATTATCGTTATGGCCCCCACCGGAGGAGAGACTGGGAACCGCAACGCCGATATTACAGCGCAACTCGTAACATGGACGAAGCGCGATGGTGCCGGAGCAGCGTTCGATTCATCCACCGGCTTCAAGTTGCCAAATGGCGCGGACCGATCTCCTGACGGATCCTGGGTGCGAAAGTCCAGGCTCGCGGCCCTGACTCATGAGCAGAAGATCAAGTTCTTGCCGCTATGCCCGGATTTTGTAATTGAACTTCTATCGCCGACGGACGCCCTGGCAGTGACTCAGGCAAAGATGTCCGAGTACATCGAGAACGGCGCCCAGCTAGGATGGCTGATCGATCCCGAAATGCGACAGATCCATGTGTATCGCTCGCGCCAAGCCGTCGTCGTCCTGAAAAATGTTGCGGAGGTTGCCGCCGATCCGGAACTCCCTGGCTTCGTCCTCGACCTGCGCGAGATTTGGGAACCGGAATGTTTAGGTTAGCTCGTCTTGGGAGGACGGAAGATCGAGGTTTCACCGACCAAAGCTGATGGCGCTCGTCTTGGAACCGAACTCTTCTGTAGCCTACATTATTTTGGTGGAGTGAGTGGTGTTGGTTCCGTGTTGATATTGCCATCAGAACTCCGCGCAATTGCTAAAGCCCGACTGAGGGATGCTGAGATCCTCCTCAGCGCGAGACGCTACGACGGATCGGTATACCTATGTGGCTACTCAGTGGAGATCGGTCTAAAAGCGCGCATCTGTCGGAGTCTGAAGTGGGATGGCTTTCCTTCGACTAATAAGGAGTTCGAGGGGCTACATAACTTCAGGACGCACAAGCTTGACGTGCTACTTCATCTCTCGGGTGCCGAAAAGGAGATAAAGGCGAAGTATTTCGTGGAATGTCAGTCGTTGCAAAATGGGAGCCAGGCACTCGCTACAAGCAAATTGGCACCGCAACTTCGTCCGAGGCTGCCGACTTGATTAATTCCGCGAAAATTCTGTTGAGGGTCTTATGATCGAAACCGAAAAGCTTCACAGGTTCATGCAACAAATGGAGGCTCGGAAGGGACGCTTTACTCTATTCGGGCTTTTCCTCCGCGAAGAATCACCGGGTCTCTGGGATCTTGTTCTGGCTGCTCCTTGGCTCGAAAACGGAAAGCTTAAAGCGTTAGGCGAGTTCGTTGAGCAAATGTCAAAAACGTTCGGTCAAGATGAAGTAATGTCTTTTTCCCGCATCGTCACACTCAACCACAATGATCCCTCATTGCGCGCTATCCTCTCTGAGATCGCCTCACTCAAGAAGCCTCTGGAGAAACAAGGCCATGATCTTTTCGGTTTGCCGATTGAGCATGCCGTTATCCTTCGCGCATCGCAACCTAGAGCAGCCTAACTATTCTCCTTCCACACAATCTGTGGAAAAGTTTGTGGAGATGCTCACCCAGCATGTCACAACTTTTTGTCGCTGCAACACTTCCAGCAGATTGCACTCGCCAGCGGCGCTGCCTGATTCCCTTCTTGATCAGTAACTTGCATGCATGAAACAAAGACCTCCAAACGTTCTCAAACGGATTCTCGTTAGCCCCGTAGGGACGAAATGTTTATAGCCGCCGGATGGTTTGATGGTAATAGCTCCGTAGGAGCGAAACAGCGCTGGTTATTCGACTCACGACTCGTTTCGCTGCTACGGAGCTATTGATTTGGTTTGCCGATTGGAACTATAAACATTTTGCTCCTACGGAGCGTTACAACCGAATCGATACACAGCACGCTTTCCACCTAATGGAACTACCAGCATTTCCTTTCTTGGGCTCTCGGCTTCACTGTGTACTTGTGCTGCTTATGTTGCTGCTCGCGTCACCTGCATGCATAAGACGATCGCGCGTCGCGATCTTATCCAGCAATGGTCACGAGCAAGCAAATCAGACAGCTCAGAAACAGGCGAACGTTCAGCAATCGGGCGATTCGCCACACGTCACTGCACCGTCCAATCAAACAAACGCACAGCGCATCAATATCAACACGGCGCCCGCCGCCCAACTCGAGAAGCTTCCCGGAATTGGCAAAGGTCTGGCCGAGCGCATTATCGAACATCGCGAAAGGTTCGGCCCTTTTCGCCGTATAGAACATTTGATCATTGTGCGCGGAATCAGCGATAGAAGATTTAGGGCACTGCGCGATTTGATAACAGTTGAATAGTCCTGGCTCCGCTATGAGCCAAATGTTTAGAGGCAGTGCGCAACCCATTTGATTGCCAAATCCAAACTGGAATCAGCAGCTATAAATATTTCGCGCCTAACGGCGCTCCGGAGTTATCCCAGAGGCAATTGTGATCGATCTGAGCGCTTAACTCGTTATGCCTAATCTCACCCAATTGCGTCTTGCCGCCCGCGAAATCTTCGACGAAACCCTGAACGCGGTCGATGCTGCTGCCGCCGTGCACCGCAATGTTCGGCGCGATGGATTACAGCTTCTTCTTCGCGACACGCAGTTAGATCTGGTGAATCGGAAAGCCTACGCAATCGCGATCGGCAAGGCGGCCCGTCCCATGGCCTACGCCCTTGAACAAGTACTCGGTGATTCATTCACAGAAGGACTCGTCAGCGGCCCTTCGGTGCCGAGTTCAAGCCAAAAGCTCAACAGCCGCTGGCGCAAGTTCGAGGGTGGTCATCCTCTGCCAAACCAAACGAGTCTGGCGGCGGCTTCCGAAGGGTTCGGCCTATTGAAACGGGCGAATGAAGAGCGCGCCCTGGTCATCTTCCTTATTTCGGGCGGCGGTTCGGCTATGCTCGAGTGGCCAATTAATAACGACATCACGTTGGAGGACTTGCGAACAGCCAACAAAGTCCTGGTCAATTGCGGGGCGTCCATCACCGAGATCAACTCAGTCCGCTGCTGTTTTTCTGCCGTCAAAGGTGGACGTTTGGCTATGCGGGCGCCGGATTGCGATCAGGTCACCCTGATTGTCTCGGATGTTCCCAAAGGCGAAGAACGAAACGTGGCCTCGGGACCAACGCTTGCTCCGCCGGATAACGCAACGCTGGCGGTGGACGTTCTTAACCACTATGATCTACGCGCCCATTTGGCAGAAAGCATTCTTCGAGCCGTCGAAACTGACTCCGGATCTCCCCGGAATGACCTCACGTCGTTACGCCGGCACTTCGTTCTGCTTGATAACGAGAGCGCGCTCGAGGCGGCCGCCGAAGCTGCGCGCCGCCGAGGCTTCACAACTGAAATGGCCCCCGACATCTCGGATCAACCCATTGAAGAAGGCTGCAAACAACTCGTCGATAGGCTTAACAAACTGCGAGAGAAAGCCGGAAGAGAGCAATCGAGCGGGACCAACTTCGTATGCTTGATTTCTGGTGGCGAGTTCGCCTGTCCCGTCAGAGGTGAGGGTCTGGGCGGAAGAAATATGGAGACCGCTCTGCGGCTGGCAACCGGCGCAACTCTGTCGAACTCAGCACAGTTAGTCGCGCTTTGCGCGGGGACCGACGGCATCGATGGCAATAGTCCCGCGGCCGGCGCAATTGTCGACCAGACGACTGGCGCACGCGCACGCGCGATCGGCCTTGAGCCAACAAGTTTTCTCGATCGCAGCGATGCTTATTCATTCTTTGTCGCTCTCGGCGACGCGATCGCAACCGGCGCGACCGGCACCAACGTACGCGACCTGAGAATTTTGTTGGCTACGTGCGAATAGTTTGGACCTTCGCACCGTTCATCTCTTCAGTGAGCATAAGTTAAGCTCACCCACATCTTGACTCTGCGTTGCTCGCGGAATATAAACCTAGTGACTTAGGAGGTCACGTTGACCGCTCAACTACACCAGCCAGGCGAAACCACTTCTGAAGCTGCCTGTAATTTTTCTTTTAAAGATCTAACCGAAGCTTTATTGGCGCGACAATACGTTCCTTCACTTCCGGAAATCAGTGAACTGATTGCCCGCACTACGATCTCTCCGAATGAATTGCTGCCTTATTTGGGTTTCAAAGCCGGCAACTATTGCCGGCACCGGGTTATGCGCAACGAGCATGTCGAGATGCTCGTGCTCTGCTGGAAGCCGGGGCAGCGCACGCCGATTCACGATCATAACGGATCGCATGGCGCCGTATTTGTTCATGAAGGTATCTTGTGGGAAACGACCTTCGCTTATGACTCTGAAGACGGTCTGGGCTACCACGCGCATCGTGAACTGCGGGCGGGCGGTCTGACTGGATCAGAACTGCCGGACATTCATCAAATCGGCAATCCCGATATCAGCGGCCAGGATTTGATCACGATCCATATCTACGCGCCTCCGCTCGGCGTGCTGAAGACCTATAAGCTCGGTAGTTCGACGATTGATCTGTATACGCCCGCCGATCCGGATTTTTTGTGAAGAGTGGCACAGACTTCAGTCTGTGAATGGCAGCTTTGAGATCATAGACTGAAGTCTGTGCTAAATCACTAACGTACAAACGTGTTCACGCTCAAGACTCGGCCATCGGTAACGACCGAAATCGTGCCCTTCTGCCCCGTCGTCATGACTTCCGCCCCGCTCGCGCGCCAGCGCTCTACGACTTCCTTATTCGGATGACCAAACATTGAAGTCCGGCCCACTGAGATAATTGCCAGCGAGGGGTGCGTAGCCGCAACGAACGCCTCGATCGAAGACGTTTTACTGCCGTGATGTGCAACCTTCACCAAATCGGTTCCGAGGTCCACGCGTTCTGTCAGCACCGCCGTCTCGCCCTGTTTCTCGATATCTCCCGTCAACAAAAAACTTTTTTCACCATAGCGGACCAACAACATTATCGAATCGTTGTTCCCCGACGGGGCCTTTTCATCTCGAGTAGGCGGGGGCCAAAGGACTGCTGCCGAGACCGAACCAAAGTGCAGCACGTCACCGGCGCCAATCTGATCAACTGGCACGCCCGACTCTTTCATCGTCGCCGCAAAGCGAGCGTACTCCGGATCGTCCGCTGGCGTGCGCGCGACCATAGCCCCGCGAACTCGGAAATTCCGCGCCACGTCGTTGACACCGTCGATATGATCTGCATCGGCGTGCGTTGCCAGGATGTAATCAACCTGATCCATTCCACGCGACCACAGATACTGTGACACCACGCCCTCTCCGATCGAGCGCGTGTCACGCTCAAAGACCGGGTCGCCGTCTTCCTCCTGCGTCTGGTTGAAGCTGGGACGTCCGCCGCCATCCACCAGCAGAGTAGTCCCATCCGGCATCGTCAACACGGCTGAATCTCCCTGACCTACATCGAGGAAGTCGATGTGAAGTTTTCCATCGGGGCGCCCGGCACTAAAAGGATGGAGGACGATCACTGAAACTAGTCCCGCACTCGCCAGTCCACCGACGCGCAGCGTTCCCGGCGAAAACTCTCGCGTCCTTTTAGTCCATATCGGAACCAGCGGGTCCCATCGTGCCAGCGCAAAAACAAGAAAACCCAGCACGCCGTAGTAGAAGACATAAATACTCGCAGACCAACCAGAGTAATGCGGCATCCGCAGCGAAGCCACGTGGAGGTGGGCGAAGGGATCGACCAGATGAATCATTAACCAATTGATCTTCTCAGTCATAACAATGAAGGGCGTGGCGAGCCACGCACTCACGTGCGAAATCACCACGGCTGCGAGCGCTGCGAATGCCAGGCCCGCCATCAGGATGCCGACAACAATATTCAGCGCGAACGAGGCTACTGAAACACGATGAAAGTAGATCACCATCAGCGGGAGCAATCCGAGTTGCACGCTGGCCGAAACAACTACCGCGGCGAATGAATAGCGAAGGAGCCTCTGCAGATGCCAACGCTCAAGCCTGGCGGCAGTCGGCATCTTAAAAAGCCGGTAACTGATATTTGAGGCGGTGATTTCATTTCTCCACTGCCGCTCGCTCCAAAACAATGATTCTGAGACTATCCGAAGTCCCCACGCGCAGCGGGGTGGATAAGGTGTCTTAAGGGTAGGCCGCCATGAACCAATCCGCTGCATTCGCTGCATGACGGGAACGGCAATAGACACGATCGAGAGCACGGAAAGAAACGTCAATTGAAACGACGGATCCAGGAGATTCCCCGGCTGCCAAACCAACAACACCAGCGCGGCGCCGCCGAGCACATTCAGTGTGTTCGCACGTCGCCAGACGACCGGCGCGAATACCATCAGCGTGAACATCAACACAGATCGCGTGACCGAAGGATCGGCTCCCACTGCGATTGTGTAGCCCCACATGAAAGCGGCAGCGATGATAAACTGTAAGAGTTTCCGCCGGGTCAACTGGCGAGCTAAGAAGATGACCAGGCCACCAACAAAAGCGATTTGCAGCCCACTGATAACCAGCACATGAAACGTGCCCCCGACACGAAAGCGCTCCGCCGCTCCACGTGAGATGTTGAAGCGGTTGCCGAGTAAGGCCGCTTCGAGAACGCCGGCAGTCTCCGCTGAGAACGTCGTGGCGAACTCCTCTTCCAGATGCTGGCGCCATTCGTAAAGCCACGCCAAAGGTAAGAAGACACGATCCTCATCCAGCCGTTCGATCAGCAGAGGACTCTTGACCACACCCGTGGCATCGTAGCCTCTGCGGTCAAGATACTCAGTTAAAGGCAACACACCGGGGTTGCGAAAGTTCTCGTCTCGGTCGAGCGTAGTTACTACTCGCACTCGGGCCCCGTGGCGCAGGTCCAACGCACCATACTCTTTGCGTAACTGTGCTTCGTGCACATGCGCGAGAAGTATCACCGTGCCGCTCGCCTTGCGCTCAGATCCTTTTAGACTAATTCTTTCAACGCGAATGGTGAGATAAAAACTGTCGGGCGCCGGTTCCGGCTGACCCTGAACAACACCAGTTATTTCAACCGGCTCGCCATACGTGAACAGGCCTTCGTCGTACAATCGTGAGATACGATTCGGAGCGATCGGTCCATACTCGATCATTGAAAGAATCATTCCGGTGCTGAAGAATGCGACTACTGTGAAGATGGAAGCCGATCTCAGGCATCCTTTTGACCAGAGCGCGATCAACAACAGTGCGACGCCGGCACCGCCAGCGAGGCTAAGCACGAGGAGGGATTTCGACTGAAGCGTGTAATGTCCAAGGAGAATTCCCGCGGAAAGCGCTGCCGCCAGAACCAAGAGCGGGCAGGGAGAAAAACGCGACTGTGGGAGATCAGCCATGATCTTTCCGTCAACCTCTCAGCTGAAAGACAGTAATGGAGCGGAGAGAACATAGCAGAAGGAATGAGGCAGTCAAGCGATCATCCGCCGCAAATATTTTGCTGTGTACAAAGGTGAGCGCCTAATTTACTTACGGATGGCTGCAACGCTCGTGGTAGGTTTTCTTACCGGTCTGATCCGCGTGTCGTCAGCACAGAAATCTCACTCTGGCCTACCTTAGTCAATAAGAGCGGCGGTATCAGTGGTTCCGACGAAAGAAGCGCGTACGTAGTAGTGCTTCAGCATCACGCGTATCTACAGATTGGTCAGGGTGGGCGCCCGAGAACTCGTACTGCCGGCCGGTGACTGTCCCCCTTACAAGGATGGGCGAGGTCTCCATATAGTGAAGAGATAACGCAGAGTAGCCGGAGGAATAGCTTGGGATCGCGGCCACGGCGATCCGCGGCTCAGCGATTGGACTGTTAGATACCGGCGGTTGCATGGCGACCCGAGTTGTCGCCGTTGAGGAAGCGTTATTGAAATTCGCTCGTTTCTGGCCGCAGCATCCCAACGTCTGTACCTCCCTCGTCTGCCCTGGACATCGGTTGAATGACCACTGGCTCCTGACCAATGCGTTCCAGCAAACAAACCGCACCGGACAACGCTAACCATGTCAGCAGCAGTTCCAGTGGTTTCCGCGAAACGAAGAAAGCCAGCGGCAGCGCAACCCACAAACTGAGGCATTGGAAGCAGTCCATCAGCTTGCCAACTAGTCCGCTGCCCAAACGCGTTCGGAAGCGCACCACAAGATCAGCCGGGCCATCCTCGCTTGCGAGCAAGTGTGTAATTCGCCAGGTGGCGAGAATGGCCAGGACCAGCCGCGCCCAAAAGACCCCACGCATAACGCTACCGCTGCCTGCATTGTGGGATGTTGGCATCCGAGTTCAGGTCATTGCAGACCTCCACAGCCCACGGCAATGACCAGGCCTGGTGCAGGCCACCCGCTACACCGTCACTCCAGGTTTTATCCTGTCCATATAGCTGGAACGTATAACCGCAGCAGGTTCCACGTTCCAGGGGGAATCCTGCAGGTGGAGGAAACTTGGCTGAACCCGCGCAGACAGCATCGAATACGCGCAGGTCGAGTTGGGTCAGCGCTCCCGGGAATCTGGGGGCATGTGGAGGAACCGGGCAACCCCCTATTAACTCCTCACACCGAGTGCCAGGCTCTCCAATTCGCTGCGTGCCCTTCTGTGGATCAGGGCCGAAAGTAAGACAATCCGGCGTGATCGGAACGCTGTATGTTGGCCCACCCTGGCGAGTGATCCAGAGACTATAGTAATCGAAGTTGTCGCTGGGATAGGTGAGATCACTCGGGACGATGTACTCGTCGTAAGCGACGCCCAGCAGGTTCATGGGCCAGCAAATATTACAGGGCGCACCCTTCGGCACAAATCTTCCCAGACAAACGTCCTCGCAGGCCTTGATTCCTTCCAAACCATCAAACTCAACATGTATTGGCTTGTTGTCGAACCAGACCTGTTGCGTGTCGTAATAGTGGTTGCCAAGCGTATCTGTGACGTCCAGCAAGAGCGTGTACTTGCCGCTGCGGCAAGGGTGATTAGCATCCGGACAAGGTGGTAACAAACCCGCGCTGTTGAAGCAAAACCGCTGGAGGCAGTATTGCGTGTCGAAAGGAAAAATGTTGGTAGGAACCCAACGGGCTGTTAGCGGCTTTTCATATAACTGGTTCCACGGCGCGCGCTTCTTCCCCTCGATGACCGGATCGGGATCCGGATAGCAGATCGGAGCGATAAGCATATTGATGGTGTAAAGAGGCAACGATGCGGCAAACGGCAGCTCGGCGGTACCAGGTTGCCAGCCAATAGCAGCACGCAGGTCGACACAAGCGATCCTGCGATCCTGACAATCGCCAACGACGGCGGTGCCGACAACGCTCACACACGCACCCACCGGCACGACGATGCCGCCGGGGTTTACATTCACGATCGGCTCCTGCGGGCCGATGGGATGGTCGAACCAACCTGGAGGCGTTCTCACTGGAGCCCCTGGGAGATCAGCTATGCGGTCAATCCAAACCATTTTCTTGAAGAGAGCAAACTGCCGGCAGAGGCGGCACTGAGCTGCCTGCGCAACCGAGGTGAACACGAGTAGTCTGATTTCGTAAGAATTGGGCGCAAGCACCGTAGTATCAAGCCAACCGAGCGTGCCTCCGAATACGGGATTCGTGCCCGTAGCAAAACCACCTGGATAAACGATGCCGACGCTGCTGAATGCGATGTTGTCGTCGCAGACCTGTCCCTGCACCTTGCGCCACTCCAAAGTGTAGTGCTGGAAAAAAGCACCTCCGGCGCTACCTTTGATCTCAAGCGCGACCGCGCCCGGCAATAATCCCTCGAGTTCTTCAGCGCAGCCTGAAGGATCGGTCAGCTCACAGACCAACGGGCGGAAACAATTGCGCAAGCAGCGCTGATATATCTTCAGGCAGCGCCGCACTTCAATAAGGGTGCGCGCGCGCGCCAGACAACAGCCGAAACGGATCGCGCAGAGGCACCAGCACCGACAGAACCAGAAGGAAGGATCTTTGATTCGGGCCTCAAAGGTCTCCCTTCCCAGGAGCGCCGGCGCTATGTCGCTGTTGAGAAATCTTTCGAAAATTGCGGCCGCTTCCTCTTCGCCGTCGAGGCAATCAATCTTGCCGCCTATCACTTCATCAGGTATCCCTGTTGGGAAATCAACCGTGGCCAACTGGTCAGTCAAAAACGGTCTGTATGCGGTGGCCAGTTCTCGCACCAGAGTCTGAAAATCTTCGCGCTCAACGGCTGTGGGAGGTGTCTTGACCGGTACCCCCAGGGTTTGGCGAACACAGAGCCAATACTTATATAGGTAGTAGGAAAACCGTCTGAAGCCCCGCGGGCAACAAGCCAACCATCCAAAAATGAAGCAGCAGCGAATATGTAAGAAGCACCACCGCCACTGAGCCACCGGACCAAGCTGTTGTCGAGCCTCGGGCGACAGCAGTCGCAGCGCTACCTCTTCCGAAAAGAACTTTTCGAAGATCCGATTTGCCAGTTCGAATTCGTCGTCACAACTCGGAGGATGCGCCGCATCTTCCTTCTCTAATTGGTCCGGCGACTGCGCCAGGCGAAGCTGTTCTTCCAGAATTGGCTGGTAAGCGCTGAGCAACTCTTTCAGCACATACTGAAAATCCTGATCTTGAATCTCATCTGCTTCAACAGGCTCAAAGCGCCCAGTTGGTGGGGTCTTGTCATCCTTTTTCATACCGCTCTCCTTACTGGCTTGGTTCGTTACTGGCGATTCGTCTTTTTTTCAACTCTTCAGTGAAGAATCTTCTAACTCCTTCTTGATTACATCAGTTGAAGGGACGCCGATACTAACAATAGGGGATTGGACCACGAATACTGACCGGCATTGGAATTACCGCTAGATAGGGAGACATCACGGAGCCAATTTACGCTGGCATCTCATTTCTGTCTGTTCAATATTAGACAGTCTAGTGGGAAGTACTGTGCGGTCCGCGAGGAACCTGTGGCACATTCAAGCAAACCCGACCGAGATAGTTAGACAGCTTCTCTTCCTTAATCACCAGAAAGTGTTCCGGTGTGACTTCAATGAGTCCGCGAGCGCGAAACTCAAGCATAAACGCTGTGATGCGGGGCCGGGTCGTGCCCACCATCTCCGAAAGCTCTTCGTGAGTGATTTTTTGTTCGATGCGTGTACTTCGAGCGTCGGGTTGGCCCAGTTTCCGCGCGAGCAGCAGTAACGTTTCGCCCAAACGGTGTTCGCTATCCACTGTAATCAAATGCGAGATGATCTGTTGCTGATCGCCCACACGAGCAGCGAGATATTGCACAAAGCCCTCAACCAAAGAGTTATTGGTTAAGTGCAGAAAGAACTGCGCGCATGGGATTCGTTTCAAGCTGGTGTCTTCCATGGCGGTCGCGGTTTCCTGACGCGAGCTTGATCCTGCCAGACACAACTCGCCGAAGGTATCGCCCGGCGTGTGAATGGCCAGCAGGCACTCCTTTCCTTCAGGTGAAAGCATAAGGAGCTTAATTTGTCCGGATTGAATGAAGTACACGCTTCCGGCGGGATCGCCACACACGTAGACGTGTTGGTGCTTGCCAACGTGCACCGTCGGGAAGTTTAAGGTCGCGCGTCGCAACGATTCATGAAGTCGTTCTTTGAAGCCGTTCGTTGGTGGGTGCTGCATTGTCGCGAATCTCCGAGGAGCAGACCAGAGGAGGGGTTTGGCGTCTCGGAAAGACGACCAAACACTGAGGTGCCCCAGCAAATTATTGAGGTTTTCATAACTATTTCATAACTAGAAGCAGAACAAGTGCGTCCCCCCGTCCGAACAGATGCTGGGACCAAATGCTCGCCATGGGATTTAGGGTGAAACGGGTTTAGCTCTCCCGGGAGATAACACTAAGACATCGCAAGCGGAGTAAGATCTTGAGAGCTAGATTACAATCAGCCTTGAGCTTTTGGTCGGGCGAAAGGCTTGGGAGGCTGAGATCAAATTCCGGTTTGACCGGATGCGATGCGCGCACAATAAGCTCGTTAGGGGGCAGTTGTCAATGCTTGCAAGGTCCGCTGGAAGCACCCGGGACTTTTTTTTTTGACGAGCTTACTCTTCGCTATCGCGCTTTTTCAAAGGCAAGCACTGCCACACCCAGGGAGAACGTGAAGGAACTCATTAGCCTCCAGTAGGCCCGAGAAGATGAACTACCGTCTCCACGTGATGGGTCTGTGGGAACATATCAAACGCCGAGATGGTCGCGAGCTGGTAACCGCCGGCAATTAGCTTCTTCAGATCGCGGGCGAGTGTCGCGGGGTCGCATGAGACGTAAGAGATTCTCTGTGGCTTTAGGCCGAGCACACCCGCGATGACGCGGGACTCGGCCCCCACGCGGGGAGGATCAAGTAAGACGAGATCGATCTCATTTTGGAGGGCGGCTGCTGACGCCTTCGAAAGCCTTGATAAGTCATGGCGCTTCACGTCTTCGAGCCAGACACCAACGTCACGGATGGCGACTTCGGCATTCGTCAAGCCCGCGCCGGCTAAACTATCGCGCGCGAACTTCGCCGCCGCACGATCAGATTCGACGCCAATCACGCGCGAGAATCGCCGTGCCAACGGAAGCGTGAATAGTCCCACGCCGCAATACAGTTCCAGCGCAGTCTTGCCTTTGGCGTCTCCGACAGCAGCATCGATTAGTTCCGGCACCAAAGCATCGTTCGCCTGGAAGAAGCTCTCTGCGTTGAAACGATAAGACTCGCCCCGGACTGTTCGGGTGATGTCGCGCACGACTTGGTTATCAACTTCCAGCTCTGAGTCCTCCCTAACGGTCGGGCTACTGCCCCGGACAGGCGGCGAGATCGAAACACTTCCATCACCCAGGACTGCGCGAAAGTCGCGCGCGTCCGGCAACGACCCGCTCGACATACGCGCGCGCAAACTTTCCAGAATGTGCTGCAGTTGCGGAGCGAGCACCGCACACTCCGCCACATCACAAACATTCCGCGAGCCGCTTTCAAAGTAACCCAGTCTTTGATTAACTGCGTCGTATTGCCATTGCGCCCTCGAACGATAGTGCCAGGGATCGGGCGCGGGCGTGATTTGAAAGTCAGGAATGTTTTCGATGCGCGCCAGCCGGCGCAGACAATCCCTGATGATTTCCGCCTTGGCGTCCAGTTGCACCGGGTAATTCATCTGCTGAAAGTCGCAACCGCCGCAACGGCCAAAATATGGGCAAGGAGGTTCAACGCGATGTGGGGAAGGAGTGATTATTTCTTCTATCGAAGCGAAGGAGACGTTTCCTTTCACCCGATCCACGCGAATTCGCGCACGATCGCCCGCTGCGGCCAGGGCCACCATTATCGTGCGGCCGTCGGCATGTGCCAAACCAAACCCGCCCGGCAGAATGCGTTCGATAGTTACTTCCATGGGTTCGATAAACTCTCGCTTGTTGCTCTACTTCGTAATGAAGTCAGTACCACCTGCGCAAGCGGCTGGAGCGAACAGTCAAACCGCCAAATGAGTGTTTGATCCACCCGCTCACGCAGGTGGTATGGACCTCACGCCGCAGCAGAATCAAAGAAAAAACAGGCTCAGCCGCGGCACGCCAAAATGATCACGGAGACGTTTACGCAGAAGGTTCTCACGGGTCTGCTCAAAAGCGGCTTTATCCATGTGGCGCTTGTAAGGCTTCATTTGGGAATCAATCTCCGCGCTGGCCGTTTCAAGTTCCCTCTCGGATGCCGCCTTGCGCATCGCATCGTCCAGCAGACGCTCGATTCCGGTTAAGGAATCCTCCAGTTTACGCGCGTCGGGATGCGCGGCTGACGCATAATCGTCTTTGATCTCTGACAGCAGAGTGATCGAACGAAACAACGCCTCGCTCAGCTCATCGTTATTGCTTCGTTGGCGCTCCGAACTCAGATTGCTCAGAGTGTCAAGCGAACGGGCAAGATGCGCCAGGACCGCATCACGAGGAAAAGGCGACTTGCTTTCCTCTGCCTGCCTGCTCTCCGCCCCTTCTTCTTCATGGCCGCCAACGCGTGACGCGAGCCATTCCGCGTACTGAGCCTCGACCTCTTCCTGACAATATAGAAGTGTTTTGACGGTTCGCTTTTGCTTCTTTGACTCGTGAGAATCAAAGGTATGTTCGACGGCACGCACCAGCACATGCAGCGGCACGCCTCGCTCCTTCCAACCCTCAATCAACGCCCAATCCATCGGACTGAGCATGAGATGCTTGCCGCGGCGGCGAATGAAGGTGTCTTCGATTTCTGAGAAGTAGGAAAAGTAGTTCAAGGCGAAGCCTGCGCTCATTCGTTTAGAGGCGGGCGTTGCCCGCCCTTCTAACTGGTGTGATCATACTGCTGTCTTGATTAATTGTGGTTTGTTCTTGCGGCCATATTGAACCGGCGGGCGACGCCCGCCTCTAAACATTAGAGGGTCTTCTTCGCGGTTCGTTCGTAAGTCAACCGCAGCCCTTCCAAGGTTAACGTCTCATCCACATGTTCGATAAATTCAGAGCCGGTTGCGATCAATGATGCGAGGCCGCCGGTGGCAATCACGTGTACTGTCCCGCCCAGTTCGTCAATCATCTTCCGCAGAATGCCATCGACCAAACCAACATAGCCGTGATACAAGCCGGACTGCATCGCTTCGACCGTCGCCGATCCGATGGTTTTTTGCGGACGTTTGATTTCCACCCGGGGGAGTTTTGCCGCTCGCTCAAATAATGCGTCGGCAGAAATGTTAATTCCGGGTGTTATCACCCCTCCCAGATACTCGCCTTTTGAATTAATAGCATCGAAGGTGGTGGCCGTGCCAAAGTCAACCACAATGCAAGGCGAGCCATAGTTGTGAATTGCCGCTACTGCGTCGACAATCCGATCAGCGCCGACATCTGAAGCCGGCTGATACAGAATCGGCAGGCCGGTATCGATAGTATGGTCGATGAACAGCGGCGACAGGCCGAAATAGACTTCGGCCATGCGCTTGAGGGTGAAGTTCAGAGGCGGCACGACTGAGGCGACGGCAATCGCGTCAATAACCTTGAAATCCAACTCAGCCAGCGCAAACAGATTCCGCGCCAGGACACCCCATTCATCAACGGTGCGCGCGCGCACAGTCGTCAAACGCCAGTGCGCAGCGAGCGCTTCGCCGTCAAAGACGCCAAGCGAGGTGTTTGTGTTTCCGATGTCGATTACTAAAAGCATATATGTAGGGGCGGGGCTCGTCCCTGCTCGTCTTGAATAAATTCAGTCGTACGGGCAGGGATGAGCCCTGCCCCTACAGATTTTCGGCTGCCCGCAACGCAGTAACATCACCCGCCCGCACGATTCTGATCTCGCCGCGCGCGGTCTCTACCCGTAACGCGCCATCGCTCTCCAGCCCGCGCGTGGTCCCTTCGAAGGTATCATGCCCCAGCGCGACCCGCACCTGCCGGCCAATCGCGTAAGAAGAATTAGAACACCATTCGCGAATCGTGTGCTCTGCGCCTTGACGGCTGTTGAGCAAATAGTAACGCTCGCCGATTGCTTTCAAAAGCTCTTTCAGAACTCGTGTGCTGTCGGGCAATCGCCCAGTTGCGGCCTCGACGGAAGTTGCCAAATCGCTCACCGTCGCAGGCAAACTGCCTGCCTGCAAATTAATTCCGATTCCAATCACGGCTGCGGAGCCGGTTTCGGTGTCGATGGTTTCGGCCAGGATGCCACAAAGTTTGCGGTCGTTAACGCAGAGGTCGTTGGGCCATTTGATGTCCGCGCGCAGGCCACATGTTTTCATCAAAGCGTCGCAGGCTGCCAGCGCCGCCATTAGAGTAAGCAGCGGCCACGTTGCTATCTCAAGTGTCGGCCGCAGCACCACGCTACAGTAGAGTCCCGCATCTTTTGGTGATTGCCAACTGCGATCGAGACGGCCACGTCCCTGTGTCTGTTCGCGCGCCACGATGCACAAACCCTCCGGCGCGCCGGTCCTGGCCTGGCGCAGCGCCTCGAGATTTGTTGAATCGATTGAATCGAAGCGAAGAATCGTTGGCTGAAGCAGGATCATCGCATTACGCATGGTGTGCGCGGGCGCTTTAAGTGGCACAGACTTTTCAGTCTGTGATCGTCCAGCGCGAATCACAGACTGAAGTCTGTGCCACTAAACTCATCGCGGCAAAGACTGTGGCATGCTCGTCAATGTATATGCCAAGGCAGACACGACCGCGCAGTTCTCCTGCAACTCTCTTGGATTTACTTTGTCGAGTGTATCCGCGGCGGTGTGATGGTAATTAAAATAAGTGCGCGAGTCCTGGATGGGAGCGAACGTTGGCACTCCGGCCGCGCCCAACGGCTCAACATCAGAGCCTGTCTCTTCAACCAGACGTGTGACACCGGCTCCCTGACTTTGCAAAATGGCCGCGAGTGGTTGCAGCAAGGTCAAAACTTCCGGCTTACCTTGCGCGTAAAAACCCAAAGGATGGCCCGCGCCGAGATCAGTCTCGATAGCCGCGAAGTGATTGGCAATCTCGTTCTGGTAATCCTTTGCATACGCGAGGGCGCCCCTCCTTCCGTTCTCTTCATTCATCCACGCGATGACGCGCAGCGTTCGCTTTGGCCGCAGATGGAGTTGCTTCAGTAACTGCGCCGCCTGCATCGCGACCGCCACGCCCGCACCATCATCGATCGCCCCTCGGCCCAGATCCCACGAATCGAGATGACCCGAAACGATTACTATCTGCTCAGGATGTTCGCTTCCCTTTAGATCACCGATTACATTGTAGCTGGCCGCATCGGGCAGAGTCTGCGGCGTGAGCACGAGGTGCATTCGGACTTTACCTTCGCTGGCGAGATGCGCCAGCAAATCAGCATCCTCGGCAGCGACAGCAGCGGCGGGAATTTTCGGAGCGTCGTCGGCATAACGCAAAGCTCCGGTGTGCGGCAAGCGATAGTCGGCCCCGCCGGCTGAGCGGTTGAGCGCGGCGACCGCGCCCAGTCGCGCGGCGGCGCTCGCTCCAATGCCGCGATAGATCACCGCCTGGCCGTAAGCCACATCCGCAAAACCATTGTCGGCGAGTTGCTGGTCGAACTTCGCATTGAAGAGAACGATCTTTCCCGCCACTCCCTTCCGGCCGAGTGCTTGCAGCTGATCGAAGTCATTCACCACCACGACCTCTGCCGTCAGACCATCGTTTGGAGTAGCCACGCTGCCACCCAGCGCTGTCAGAACAATCTTTTGATTGGTGCCCGGCGCCATGCTCGGATATTCCGTCAACGCGCCCGTCTCTTCCCCACGGACCCAATGCGGCACCATTACTTTTTCCAGTTTCACTTCCAACCCAAGCTTACGAAGTTCGCCGGCGACATATTCAACGGCAGCCTGTGCTTGCAGCGAGCCGCTGAGCCTCGGTCCAATGTTATTCGCCAGATGCGCCAACTCACGATAGGCGTAATCACTTCCCAGAGCAGCTTGCTGAATCTTCTTGATCTCTGAGACGAGTTGCGGCGAGTACTGGAGGGGTGGTGTCTGTGGCGGCCGTGATAGTTGAGCGGGTGTACGGGCACCGGTGAGTAAAAACAGTGCCACAGAAAGTGAGAGTCGAGCACACTTATTCCACTGAGTAAATGCAATCATATATCGAGCCTCAAAATAGAATGTCTTGTAATTGTAATTGCTTCGAATCCGCAGCATAAACTAAACCCCGGACACGCGCCAGCTCATCGAGCTTGCAAAAGAATTCGCTTGTTTTAGAGCGCCACCTGTTCATAATCTGCTGGCTCAACCCCTGATTTAGGAGAAACCACAGATGCGCACGGATGAACACAAATCAGGGATTAACCGGGTGACTGAGAAAATAATCGGTTGCGCATTTACGGTGGGCAACCGGCTTGGTTGTGGTTTTCTTGAGAAGGTCTACGAGAACGCCCTGGTTATTGAGCTTCGTAGGGCCGGTCTTCACATTGCTCAACAGCAACTAATGAAGGTGCTCTATGACGAAGTGGTAGTAGGCACATATCTTGCGGATGTGGTCGTCGAAGACTCAGTGCTCGTTGAGATTAAGGCGGTCAAGCTCCTTGATGAAATCCACTCGGCGCAATGCCTGAACTATTTGAAAGCGACAGGTCTGCCACTTTGCCTCTTGATCAACTTCGGAAGGCCGCGAGTCGACATCAAACGCTTGATACTGACGATGGATACGAATCGTTAATAACAAGTAAGAGCGCAGGCCTACGACAACGTGTTCGCCTGCGCCCATATATTGTCTGTCTTTGTTCTTCTTATCAGCGTCTATCGGTGTTCATCCGCGGTTCCATCACCCAAGCACGCCGCGGAACTTTGCAGACGTTCCGGAATAGCCCGGGAAGACTGTATTCAGGTTCGTAGTGCCGAGATGCTTCGTGGCAAGCTCGCCAAACACGTCGCGGAAGTCTGTGGTCAGCGCGAGGTCGCGGCCTTCGTATAACTGATCACTCTTTAAGCCGGGCCAGTCGCCGTAGACTTTTCCACCGCGCACGCTGTTGCCAACCACGAACATCGCATTCGCATGTCCGTGATCCGTGCCGCGGTTACCGTTCTCTTTTGCGGTGCGGCCGAACTCAGACATCGTCAACACGACCACATCGTCCATCCGTTGACCGAGATCGGTATAGAGAGCCGCGATCGCCGAGCTGAATTGTCTTAGCAGGTTACTGAGCTGTCCTTGTTGGTTGCCTTCGTTGACGTGTGTGTCCCAACCGACGGTGTCGGTAAACGCGACCTCCAGACCCACGCCGGCCTTGATCAACTGCGCAATCTGTAAGAGCGCGTTACCGAAAGGCGTGCGCGGATAGTTCGCGCCATTTTCGGCTTTGTACTGCGAAGGGTTGATCTGTTTCAGATAGTTGACCGCTTCGAATGTTTCTTTGCCCGTACCGTGCAGAGCGTCGTTCACTGTCTGATCGTACATCGCTTCAAAGCCGCCCTGAATTGACGCTGAACTCTGGCCCGCGCGAATGTTGAAGTCCGCCAGGTTCGAGATCGCCAGCGTCGGCGCTTTGCCCTGCATCGCGCGCGGCATGTTCTGGGTCATTGAGACGGCGCGGAAGAGAGACTTCTGCGGATCAGCCTTTGATTGGAGGTACCGATTGAGCCAGCCATCCTGAGTCGACTTCACCCCGGGAGTCGCCGACTCCATGTAATCCTGTGCGTCAAAGTGCGAGCGCGTGCTGTCGGGCGAGCCCGACGCATGGACGATTGCCAGGCGCTTCGAATCCCAGAGAGGTTTGAATGACTGCAGCGAAGGATGCAGACCAAAGTAGCCATCAAGATTGATCGCCGACTCAACCCCGCCATCGGGTTTTGGAATCGCGATGTTTGGCCGCAGATCGTAGTAGCTGTGCTCGCCATAAGGCGCCACCACATTCAGCCCATCAACCGCGCCGCGCTGAAAGATCGCGATCAGAGTCTTGCGGCGGCCGCCGGTGACTTTATCGATTGTTTCGGCCAGGGTGCGGCGGAGAAAAGTCGGCGTTGAAGTCATTAGGCCAAATGAAGCGAGCGCGATGCCGCCACCCTTGATGAAATATCTTCTGTTCATGACTCGTTACCTCGTTCTTACCTCACAGACTGAAGTCTGTGCCACTCTACTGCCTTTGAAATTCCGGCGATCCCAGAATCAACCCGGCAATCCTAACCAACGGATTGTCGATCGTGGCCGGATCAACTCGCGCAAGTTGCTGCTGCTGCGGTCCGCCAACTCCGCCTCCCAAATTACCTCTCTGAAATGCCGTTTCAAACGGATTCGCAGGCGCGCTGGTTGCCGCCACCTGCCGCTGCGGGGTCACCGGCAAAGTTACCCGATCGTTTAGTTGCTTCAGAAGCGTCTCGCGTGTCTTCGGTGAAATCTCGCCGCCGACAATCAGGGTCACAAATCGACCGAGCAGTTTTGCCTTATCGACCGCCGCGCCTTCATTCATGTCGCTGACGAAGCGGGACAGATCCACTCGCGTCCCCGGAATCCGGTTACTGACCAGCGCGAGACCAAAGTTCATCCGCTCAAGCAGAGCGCCGGTGTTCACCCAGTTCTCAGCCACGTCCGAATAACCATTCGGCGTCTGAAAGCCATAGAGCGGCTGACCCATGCGCGCAATCCATTGATGGAATTGCGGACCGCCGTTGGTGTCCGCGCCCAGGGTGCGCACTGCGCTGACGGCCAGTTCAAACGGCCGCTTCACTTTTGCCCGGTAAGCTTCCGCTGAGTTGAACTCTGGTGAAAAGAAGATCGCTTTCAGAACTTCGCGGATGTCGCCGTCAGTCTTCAGGAAAGTCTGCGCCACGCGATCGACTAAAGCCGGCGGCGGATCGTCCGAGACAAAACGTCGCACAAGTTTGGTCGCAATGAACTTAGCAGTGGCAGGATGATGCGCCACGATATCCAAGACCATCAGGCCATCTTTGATTCCACCGCCGGCGGGAATCTTGTGGCCGAGCACAATCTTTTCGCCGTTGTCGTGCACGGCAGGTCGGAAAATGAACTTACCGGCGTTGTCCCGCGCGTCTCGTCCCATCAAGGCGGCTGCAGCCGCGCCACCGCCGCGCGGTTGAAAGATGGTCCAGCCAGTGAAGCAACGCGCTACTTCCTGCACGTCCTTTTGCGTGTATCCGCCATCGACGCCGAGCGTATGCAGTTCCATCAATTCGCGCGCGTAATTTTCATTGATGCCCCGCGGTCGCTGCTGTTGAGGTCGCTGTTGCTGCGGGTTGTTAGTCATCAACGCCGCGAGTGGGCCACGCGCGGCTCCTGGCCGCTGTTGCGGAAACTGCGCGTTCGGGCTCACGCTCTGAAAGTTGTCGAGATAGAAAAGCATGGCCGGACTTTGCGCATCAGCCAACAACAGATCGTAAAATTTTCCAAGCGTGTGCGGCCGAATCGTGTCGCGATCATAAGAGGTCAGTAACCAACGATCGGCGCCTTTGGCCGCGAAGATGTTGAAATGGTTAGTCCAGAAATCAACCATGACTTCCTGCAATTGACGCTCGCTGTAGACGGCCCGCAGGATGCGCGACATCTGCAGCTCGCCGATCAGAAATTGCGCGGGTCGCAGGTTGTTCTCTTTGAAGTACGCCATCATTGCTTTGCGATACTCAGGATTGTTCATCGGGTTCGCATCATTGTTCGCCGGCGTGTTCGTCTTGGCCGCATCATTGGTTCTGGCCATCTCAGGACCTTGCATTTCACTGGTCGACTGAGTCGACGTAGCATCACCCTTATTCTGTGTGTTCGTAGCCGGCGCGGCGTTAGCGCCGCCCTTTATGCGATTGTCCCGCGCCTGAGCGAGATCAGCCGGCAGGGCCCCACGCTGCTGAAGCTGTCGCAGCAGTTGGCCCGGTTGTGGATACTTCTCGTAGAGCTCTGCAGTACTCGTCCGCAGGGTCTCGAGGTTCTGAAGCTTGGCCTCGGAAGCCGAATCATCGATCTTTTCCGGAGAGAGCTGTTGCGCGATGTAGTTATCGATGCCCATCGCCTTCACCCGCTCGACATCACCCGGCCGCGCGCCAAAGCCGAGACGATTCAGCACGTGAAGGATGCGCTGATCTTCGCTTAGCTTCGCCGCCGACTTGCTGGCTGGCATTTTCATGTTTTGGGCACTAATACCAGCCGCTAACGTACTGGCGAGCAGAGCGGCCAGACAAAGAAGCGCGCCCGCGCGGCGCATGACTGAAACTTGCGCGATAGAGTGACTCTTGTTTCTCATAATCATAGTTCCTGGTTGAATGGCCGCTTACGAAATCTTTCCCGAACCCTTGTTTGCCGTTCGTTTAGACGCGTCTAGTCGGGTGTTGGTTGAGTAAATCTTAGAAGGCGAGGCCAGCCAGCGCAACCTGCCGTTTTGGCTGCTTCGATATAACGAGCCCGCTGATATGTCGCTTCTACCTCTGGCTGACGTGTCTTTCTTCCCTTTCAGAGTCAGCGATGCTACTTTAGCCATCCGGGAGAGACTTATGTCGACATCGATTGACGAAGCAAAATTGAAGGATTTGCTTAAATCCGCTATAGCCGAAGTGTTGGAAGAGCGCCGCGAGTTTGTTAAGGAGATCATCGAAGAAGCGATGGAGGATGTCGCTCTGGCGCGGGCGATCGACGAAGGCGTTGGTACCGACGCTGTATCGCGCCAGGAAGTATTCACGATTCTGGAAAGCCCCCAGTGAAAACAGCGTTCAGAGAAACCTTCGCGCGAGACTTGAAGGGCGTTCGAGACAAGAAGCTGTTGCAGCGAGTCAAAGAGAGTATTGAAGCTGTCGAGTGAGCCGATTCCCTGAATGCCCTGCCGAACCTCAAGAAACTGAAAGGTGCGAAGAATTATTTCCGACTGAAGATCGGCGATTACCGCATTGGGCTCGCACTGGAAAGCGACACTGTTGTGTTTGTGCGTTTCCTCGATCGGAAAGACATCTACAAGTATCTTCCGTAAGATTTGATTTCGATTTCATGCTGATGAGCAATAAGCTCGGCGTTCCTAACCTCTCTGAGCAATGGCAAACGACGAACACCTCAAACTAATAAGGCGAGGATTGGACGCTTGGAATGCTTGGAGAGAAGAGAATCCTGCAGAAGAGCCGGATCTCAGCGGCGCGAACCTTCGAGAGGCGGACCTAAATGGAGGGAATTTCGTTGGGACTAACTTCGTCGCTGCGAATCTCACGGGTGCCGCTCTCATTCGGGCAGACCTCGGCGGGGCGGATCTCAGGGGAGCCGATCTTAGGCGGGCCTATCTTGACAGCCGCGTAGCGGCGAAATGTTTATAGAACTCGCGAGAGAATTAAACCTCAAAGCTCCTTTAGGAGCGAAATGTTCTGTCGCCCAGGAATGGGGCTGCGGGACTATGAGCGTAGGTCGTATCTATAAACATTTCGTCCCTACGGGACGCTTCGACTTTCTCAAACGACGACTTCACTCAGGCGCTGGTGTTGCTGCAGGAGTAGCTCCCGGACGTGTTCGCGCCAGCGGCCGGGGATAACTCGCCGGGCTGCGGTTCCCTTCCTTATCCACGGCGCGCACGCCGAAAAAGTAGTTGTCTTTCGACATTCCCTTCATCGTATAAGTGTTGACGTTGCCCACCGCACGCGAATGTGTCCAGACCGCTTCCGTCATATCTCGCCAGACAATTTCATAGCCGGCGAGGTCGGGTTCTTTGTTGGCGTCCCACCTGATTTCAGTATCGTCGGATAAAGCCGTGGGGAGGACCACGTTCTTTGGCCGCGCGGGCGCCGAAGCCAGGGCGGCCAACGCAGCGGCATTCACGCGGGCGACGTTCGCGATGTATTTGAAGTCGTCGAACTGCGGCAGATCGCCGTACTGAATCCCGTTTTCGATGCGCACGTTTTGATGTTGATGATGATAGTTCTCGTTCGGTTCAGTGAAGCGTACCGCGGCATAGCCCCGTTCTAGGAAGGGCTGGTGATCACCACCTCGGCTGTATCGATCCCGGCGATAAATCATCCAGACTTTCATCGACGGGATGTAGCGTTCACTGGTCTCTTTGATAAAGCGAGCCAGCTGACGCGAAGCGGAATCATTCTCGCCGCCCACGCTGCGGCGGGTTGTCGCCTCCTGTGTGGTTTCGTTCGATGGCACGCCTTCGGAAAACACCCGCACGGTGTGCGCATCGCGCACGCCGTTGCCGCCCAATGAACTGCCGATGATGTCGTTGGTGAACATCGCCTCGATGTCCATGTTGCTCTTCTTCGCTTCCTCGGCGAAGTGCGTCGCACCCAGCAGTCCCTGCTCTTCACCCGGAACAGTCATGAAGACGATAGTCGCATCAAAGCTGTACTTCGCCATCACCCGCGCCATTTCCAGGACCGCCGCCGTGCCCGAGGCGTCATCGCTTGCTCCCGGCGCGTCGCACTTGGCATCGGTGGGACTGGTGCACATTGAATCATAGTGACCGCTGACGACATAGACGCGATTGGAAGACCCAGGCTGAGTCCCTTTCAGCGTCGCTACAATATTAGTGAGCATGGTCGGCTGAGGGACGCGTGCGGCTTTGGGTTGCTCAAACGTTTGCTTCTCAACTGTCATTCTCCCGCCTGAACTCTGCGCGGCTTTCATAAATTCGCCATAGAGCCAATCGCGAGCGGCGCCGATGCCCCGATTCGGATTGTTCTGCTCAGACAGAGTATTGCGGGTACCGAAACTTACCAGTTTCCTAATGGTGTTTTCGATGTTGCGCGGATCGATCTCCATGACGATCTTTGCAATTTGCCCGTTGCGCGCCACCGCGGCGTTCCTGCCGTTTGGCTTCCGCGTTCGCGCCTGCTTGCCCTGACTGGTTGGCGTCGATTTTGTCGGACGCGGCTTATTAGTTTCCTGGCGGGCCGACGAAGTTGGAATGATGCTTGCGAAGAAAGACAGCCAAATCAAGCAGAGGGAGAGCGGACGAAACATCCCTTTCTTCCAGGTCGATGGCATGGGTCGGCACCTCGTTCTCACGTGATTGTCAGAGCGGAACGAGACTGTATCAGATACAGAACCGCGAGCGTTAGCCACCGGATTCAGGAATTGAAACCCTATTCGCGTTCGCGCAATTTTGTAATTTTTCTTGCCGAGAAACGAAGAGCCGATTCACGAAATCACACGAAACGACCATAAAAGAGGCCGGCTGGATAATTAGTTCGGAAGATGCATCCCATGCTGTCTATCTCTCCAATTTTTCGGCGGTGGTTCGGTCGCGGATTTCTGACTGAGTTTGGGCCGGCTCGAAAAAGCGCGTCGTGCCTTCAGTCACGCTGGGCACTCCCCGCAAACGAGCTGTAGGAGGTTGAGGAAGTTGAACTACCGAAGGAGTAGCGATCTTTTTCGATCGGCGCGGTTGGGTGAAAGAGCCTGAGGAAAGCGATGCGTTAATTATCCTGGACAGCAGGCGGACCAGAAAAATATCCGTAGTTAGAATTGTCAGCATGCCCACGATAATGATGGCGGTGATTGAATCGGGATCCAGCCGGGCATTTCGTGCACGCTCTATCGCGGCTGACATCAGCATTCCAAAACCTCCGAGGGTCAGAAAGGTTATGACTGCGCCCAGAACAAGCGTCGGCTTGGTTAAGCTGACGGGAACAATTTGAGCCTGGGTTGAAAGCCCTGTGTCCAGGTTCGCTCCGCAACGATTGCAGTACTTCAGCTCGATCGTGTATTCGGTGCCGCAGGACGGACAGTACATAGTGAGCGAATGGTAAATCGTAAAGCGTGAATAGTAAACAAAGACTTCAGCGAAAAACTCGGCGATTCAGTGATCCATACGGCAGGTGGGGTGTTGAGGTTCACGGGATTTGTCAGAAGCCCAACCGGCTTGCCAGGTGGCAAGCCCTCCCTGACCGTCGGGCTTCTGATGCATTACCGAATCAGATAGGCCTTGCCCTTCCACACTACTATGACTTCGCCGCCAAGTTGCTGAGCGATCGATCGCAGTCCAGAGTCGAGCGAGGCAAATTCGCTTGAACCGCGCGAAATGCTCTTCACAGACATCGACGATTTGAATTTAGCATCGACCCAGGCATTGCCCTGCCGGCGAAATTTGCGTCCCCCGGCGGATCGAGTCTCAGGCAGCTTTCCTTCCGTTGCTGTAGCTGCGCGGTTGAGAGTTACGGCGCCCTGAGTATTAGCCGCCCCGCTCTGAACATCGCTCGAGTTGCGATTCACTACGTTGTTCTCCACATCTCTTCGCGGACCTTTGGCCTTTTCATCGCTGGCTCTCTTTCTCGCCGGTTGATTCACCGCCCGTGAGGAGTCACTTCCGCCGCGATTGTCCTTGTCGGTCTCAGTTGCAACTCGCGCTCGGTCCATCATCTTAAAATCATCAG
>WNFR01001220.1_pt1 | contig 26728 bp, 19 predicted proteins | sample 5400221 | NCBI WGS metagenome assembly WNFR01 (sample SAMN13153357, study PRJNA577476) | soil metagenome | isolation source: 40 cm soil under Madrone tree | place: USA:California | collected 2016-06-14
GGAGTGGGCTTAAAAGAAGAAACCCACCGCCAGGTTCGCTTCAGGCGGTGGGTTGGAAACTTTGCTTGTCTTGCTAGCTGTTTCTGACCTCGCCGGAAGCGCCCGTAGTCTTAGTCTTAATAATGATGGTGGACATCGTCGTGGAAATGCACGACATCGACATGCTGGCGCTAATCGAGATGGCGAGAGACAAACTCACGAGAAGCAGAATAACACGGAGTCAAGCTGGTGCAAAGCGCAAATCGGGCCGTCCAGGTGGCTTTGCGAAAGAGTAACGCCCGCCAGTTTTCTAGCGGGCCCCCCATTTGGAGTCGCTGTGAACCCTGTAAGAAATTCCTTGCAGCTTCCATCCTTTTTACGGTATTACGGAGAATGTCGTACGCCGCCAAATTACAGAAGATTCTAGGGACAGAGAAAATCGCGGGTGCAGGTCAGGTTTGGCGACAAGAGTGCTCCTAGTCATATAAAGGACCCCTAGGCAAATGATTTCGAGGCCCAACCATGTCGGGCGCGGCTCGCGCTCCGCTGAAGAAATACAGAATTCGTGCTGGCGCTTCGCTATTGGTGTTTTCGTGTGGACGCTGCTGCTGCTGGGCAGCACAAAGACCTTGGCGCAAAATCAGGTAATGGGAGAACTCGGATTTGAAGGGAAGACCAAGGTGGAACGCGATTCTGGAGTTTGGATTGACGGAAATTACGTCGGGTACCTGAAAGAGTTGAATGGAAGCAAGAAAATAATGTTGCTGCCGGGAGCGCACGAAGTGATCGTACGCCAATCCGGCTATGTGGATTTCGTGCAGAAGGTGGTGGTTGAGCCGGGAGAGAAGCGGTTAGTCAGCGTATCGCTGCATCTTGCGCCCAGCGCGACGGTGCCAGAGATCACAGCTACGTTAAAACTGAAAATCAAGCCTGAACGGGCAGCCGTTTTTCTGGACGGAAAATTTGTCGGGCACGCGGGAGACTTTGGCGGGGCTTTCAAGTCCATGAAGATCAGTCCCGGTAAACATCGCGTTCGCGTGGAACTGCCCGGATACCGCACGTTCGAAACCGAGCTGAATCTGCTGGCAAACCAGGAGAGCGAAATAAAAACGGAATTGGCAAAAGGAAGTATCCAGCAGAACTCGCCACTGATCAAGAAGCCAGACTAAAAACCAGAGCAAAGCCGATAGGTTCAGCGAGCGTCGAAAAGCAGGCTTGAACAGGTGAGGCCGGATTCGGCTTTTTGCAGCTCGGAAATGTCGATTGGCGCGACGTGGAATCCGCGAGCTTCAATGCGGGCGCGGGTGCGTTCAAACGATGCGGGAAACATGACTGCGCCTGCAATCGCGAGAGCGTTGCCTGCGTGAGGCTCCGCGGGATCAACGTCCACCCACTCATGATCCTTTATTAAGGACGATTCGAACCACGCACGATTGGCGAGCAGAGTGTTGTCGTCGAGCGATGTGAGGGCCGATTTCAGGTGGAGACATCCCTTAACCGGAACGCCGATGACTTCGTAGCCGAGCGGAGCAACGATTCCGGCCAGTTGAGAAATTCCCTCGGCGTTGCTGCGCGCGGTGAGACCGACAAAAAGTTTGCGGCCGAGGCGGAGAATGTCGCCGCCTTCGATGGTGCCGGGAAGCTGAACATAGGTGAGGATACGGAAGGGCGAAAGAGCGGCGGCAATAGTTGCGGCTTCGCGGCGGCGCGTATCCGTGCCGAGCGGAAAAATGACCGCCAATTCGTCAAGCACCAGGGCGGGATCTTCGACAAACATGGAATCGGGGAGAGCGGGTTCTGCGGGAAGAGCGATAACGCGTGCGCCGAGTTGGCCCAGTAGTGTTTCGTATTGGTGATGCTGCTGTTGTGCAATTGCCAGGTTGATCGGCTGGCGCGCGATGAAACTGAGTTCACACTCGGTGAGCGCGGGACTGACGCCGCGAGTGATGGCGATGAGCATGACGACAAAATCTAACAGAGGGATGCGCTTGGCGGAAAGCGCGCGGCCGATTTTTCAACATGCGTTGCTGGCGGGCCCACACTTTGCTTTTTGTAAAGCGGAGTGGCGGAGTTGCGGAGCAAAGTGAGAGATCCAGTAGGTGGCAGCACCCGCCCCGAGAAGCATGCCAGCGAGAATCAAGCCAACAATAATTACGGTAAGCCATCTATTCGAACGAGGAGCGTTGGCGCCAGATGATTCGCCGGAGTTGCCGGGACTGACTGCTTCTGACCCCGGCAATTTGACTGAAATCGCGCCTGGGAACGGAGCGTCTGAGAATTCAGCGGTGCCGATGAAGCTGTAGCCTTTGCGCGGAATGGTCTCAATGTACAAAGGCTTATCGGTGGATTCTCCGAGAGCCTGGCGAAGTTTATTGACGGTGGTGTTGACGTTGGCGTCGTAGTTGACATGAGTATCGGCGGGCCACAACGCTTGTTTCAACTCCTCGCGGGTCACCACTTCTCCCTGCTTTTGCAGTAGCACAATGAGCACCTGGTACACCTTGCCCTGCAAGCGGAGCCGGGCGCCGTTGCGGGATACCTGTTGACGATGCTGATCAATACAGAAAGGACCAAAACGCACGTAGCGCGCCTTGATCGACGTTTCCTGGAGAAAACCTGAGTCCACGGGGGAATCCATCGTTGAGCTCAAATTCGGAGTCATACACACGCCCTTAAGCCAATAGACGCAGAAAAGACAGAAATGTTTGGAAAGAGTTACGAAATAACTCCCAGAAATGTTTCAAGGCAATTTGAGAAGCGGATCTGGCTTCGATCAGAGAGTACGAAAGACTGTAGGGTCTTTGAAAAACAGTAGGGAAAGCCTGAGAAATCGCGCCCAAGCACGTAAATTCCAGCTAACGCTCAGGTTAGTTTCGGCGAACCAACGCATAATTCATCAAACATCACTCGTCTGTGGCTGCACATAGAAGCTGAGACAAGCAGGAGACAAAATTGAGGGACAAATTGTCTCTGCTGGCCGCTGAGATGCCCTTCGGATGGCAACTAATCCGTGCACCACAGCGAACTTCAGGACTGACCGGCAGGCCGGGCGGAGCGAGGTCGCGGGGCACGGATGAATACCTGAAGGAGAGAAAGCAATGCGCCGACTGATCTGCATGGCACTGGCAGCAATACTTTATATGTTGCTCGGCAGTGCAACCCGGGGGCAACGACTGGACGGAACGCTTCGCGTGACGGTGTCAGACAAGAGCCAGGCCAGCGTGGAAGAAGCAAGAGTCTCCGTGACCAATAGCGCCACCGGAGTGACGAATGAGACCACCGCTTCGAGTTCGGGAACGTACGTGTTTCCCAATCTCCTGGTCGGTACATACAGTGTAAGCGTTGAGAAAGACGGATTTAAGAAGGCCATCAATAAGAACGTCGTCGTGGAATCCAACCAGGTTGCGGAGGTGAAAATCGAACTGGAGTTGGGCGCGGTCTCATCGACAGTGGAAGTAGAGGCGGGGGCGGACCTGGTAAAGACGGATTCTTCCGAACTGGGCGCGACGTTCAGCGGCCAAGCGGTGGCCGATCTTCCGGTGAATACGCTAGGCGGCGACGTAAAAGAATTCGCGGTGTATGTGCCCGGCACAACTACGCAGCAAGGAGGCGTGCAGGGATCTGGAGGTTCGATTGGCGGAACCCGTCCGCGATTCAACGGATTTTCAATTGACGGAGTGGATGACAACCGGCTGGATGTGAACGGTCCGATTCAGCCTGTGATCCAAGAATCGGTGGCAGAATTTACCCTCTTGACGAATCAATTCAGCGCCGAGTATGGGCACTCAGCTGGCGGAATTTTCAACATTATTACGAAGTCGGGCACAAATAACTGGCACGGCGCTGGCTGGGAATTCAACCGCAATCGCAACTACAACGCGGCCGACAACCAGCAGAAGCAACGCATCGCGGCCGGAACGGCCACGGGGCTTGATCGCTTCGATTACAACCGCTTTGGCGGCAGCGTAGGCGGGCCGATCAAGAAAGACCGTCTATTCATTTATGGCGCGTATGAATTTCAGAACGAAGGGTTGGCTTCCGCGGGATCTTCCGTAACTATGCCGACCGCGGCTGGACTGGCGCAACTACAAGCGATCGGTCCGAACTCTGCCGTGACAGCAATTCTTTCCCAGTTTCCATTGGCGCCCACAAGCAACGGAAAAGCTCATTGCAACACGGGTCCGGGAGATAAGGTGGCGAGTTTTGCGTGCGTTGATGGGCAGGCGATTGATGTAGGACAGTTTCAATCGACCGCACCGGCGTTCTCCAATCAGCACGACTTCACAATCAATATGGACGCTAACCTTGGAAAACACCAACTTCGCGGCCGCTACCTTTACGATCGCTTGCGCCTTCCGCAAGTCAATCCGGTTCAGCCGCAGCCACAATTCACCGGCGCGCAGGCTACGGATGTCCGCAAAGCGATCTTCACCGACGCCTGGAGCATTGCTCCCCGGTTGATCAACGATTTTCGCGCATCGTTCTCGCGGCTGGCCGGCCCCAATAACGTTGTACCCACAGCGTTCGCGAATTTTCCGAACGTCGAAATCGACGAATTTGGCAGCAACGTCGGACCCTACAGCCTGGCGCCGCAGGGCTACACGCAGAATATTTACCAGCTCTCCGACGCGGTTTCCTATATTCGCGGAAAGCATTCCTTCAAGTTCGGCGTCGAGGGTCGCGACTACATCGCTCCGACCAATGTGTTGCAGCGCGCCCGCGGAGAGTGGGACTACGGGACGTTAAATACATTTATCAATGACCGGATTCCCGACGGCGCCAATGGTGCGCTGCGCGGAGCGGGCAGCGGTTTCGTTGCCGACAATTACAATTCCATTTATTGGTTCCTCCAGGACGACTGGAAAGCTACGCCGAGGCTCACGCTGAATCTGGGACTGCGTTATGAATACAACGGCGTGCCGCGCGACGAGTCCAAACAGGCTTTGAACAGCATTTCTGACGATCCGGCGCTCGGTCTTATTTTCCGTAAGCCCCGTCCGGACAAGAATAACTTCGGGCCACACCTGGGCTTTGCCTGGGATCCGACCGGAAGCGGCAAGTGGGCGATTCGTGGCGGTGGGCAAATCGCTTACGACGTCGTGCCCAACAATTTCGCAATTAACAGCCTGCCTCCGCAGTTGCAGACAGAGCAGAGTCCCTCCGTGTCCTGTGGCTCCGCCACTCCTCCGGCCTGGTGCGCGACCGGCCAGGGTTTTCTCGCCGCCGGCGGACTGCTGCAGGAAAACGTACCGCCAACTACCCAGGCCGCAGCGCGCGCAGCAACGGCAAACCTGATTCCAGACCATGTTTCGCCCAAGGTGATGACCTGGTCGCTCGGAGTGCAACATGAGCTGTTGCGCAATTCGAGCATCGAGGTCCGCTATGTAGGGACACGCGGAATCAGTTTGCCGGTTCAGATGCGCCTGAATTCGGCATCCGCCTTTGATCCCAGCGTCCCAGGCGGCGGAATCGCTCCGCTTCCGACGTACTTGAACCCCAGCGACGTTCCGGCTACGGTGGTCGCTCCGGCCAGCACGTTGCTCAGCTTCGACAATTTCGATCCGCGGCCGTTCGTTGTGGACGGGTTTAAGGGCAACCTCACCTCCTTTCCGCCAGTCGGCCAAAACACTTATCACGCCATTTCAGCGGACTTTCAGCACCGCTTCTCGAAGGGCATCTACTTCCGCACCAATTACACCTTCTCAAAGAATATCGACAACTCCACAAACGAACTGTTTAGCAGCTACGTGAATCCGCGGCGCGCGCAGGATGGTTACAATTTTCCCAATGAACGCGGACGCTCCGCTTTGGATGTCACGCATAAGTTCGCCATGGTTTGGGTGTATGACATTCCGAACGTGCACACGGACAATGGCTTTGTAAAAACCCTGGCGCACGGTTGGCAGTGGAATGGGACTTACATCTTCGAAAGCGGCCAGCCAGTTACGCCTCTTTCCGGCACCGATGCCAACGACAACGGCGACGTAGCCGGGGATCGCACCGTCATTAACCCGGCCGGCGTGGGACTGACCGGCAGTGGCGTTAACGCGGTTTGTAACGCTGGGCCGGGAGGAGCCACATCCATCGTCGGGCGTGATCCGAATGTGAAGGGCAACCCGTGGATGTGCGGCGGCGAAGACGACAGCAACGTAGTTGGTTATGTGGCGCTCGATCCCACCGGCCGCTTCACTCAAGCCGAAGTCGGCACGGTTGCGAACGGCGGGCGCAACACCGTGAACTCACCGGCGTTGAATATCTGGAACATGGGCCTGTTCAAGTCCACCAGGCTTTCCGAGCGGTTTACTCTACAGTTCCGCGCAGAGACGTATGACACGTTCAACCACCGCAACTTCACCATCGGCTTGCCGAGCAATAACGGCAACCTGGATGCCACAACCAACACCAATCCCTTGAACGCTGGATACATTTTCGTGACGTCCACGGGAGCTTTTCTGAACAGCAAAATTTTCAATGGCGGCAGCAGGACCATGCAACTTGGTTTACGGCTGCAGTTCTAATCGCAGGCGCAGATCTACTTGGAACCGGAGCGAGGGGGTCGAAGAGATTCCCTCGCTTTCATTTTGCACGGACCGATGATGGCTTCTACCGACAGCAGAAAAACGTGGAAACCGGAGTACGGTTTCATGCACGTCCGCAAGATGTAGCTGCCGCTCATGCGCCTTACTCACCCCGGAAAGCCAACGTTAGAACTTGCAGAACCTGTAAGTTGAGATCCTTCGGTCGAGCGCACGGTTGGTCCGTGCAGCGCCTACTTAGCCGACGGCAACACCATCACTTCTACGTTCGATGGATACTCTTTGGAGCGGAAAATCGCCTGCGTGGCCTTTTGGTAGTCCGATTCCTTCGCTGCAAAAATATTCGGCACGAATATTTGCGGGTTCCGATCGTATAGCGGGAACCACGTGCTTTGCACCTGCACCATGATGCGATGGCCTTTTTTGAAAACGTGATTCGCAGAATGCAAGTCCACGGTAAACGGCGTGACCTGATTCGGCGTGATGGCTTCCGGTTTTTCGTAAGAGTTGCGATAACGGCCGCGGAAAATTTCGTCGGCAATCATCAGTTCGAAGCCGGAGAGCTTCCAATCCTCGTCCACTTTTTCCGGATAGACATCGATTAATTTCACGATCCAGTCGGCGTCGCTACCGGTGGTGGACGCAAATAGTTTTGCCACTACGCTTCCGGCGACCGTCACGTCGTCCAGCAAAATGCCGGTTTGCCAGGTGAGCACGTCCGGTCGTCCATCTACAAAGCGCTGATCCTGCACCAACCACGTGTACCAGCTTCCCGCATGATCCTGAGGATAGGTCATGTCCACGGGACGATGGCGATACGGCACCGGATGCGCTGGATCGCTAACGTAACTGTCGGCGGCGTCCTTTGCATCGCTCTGCGGCGGATCGAAGGAAAGCTTTCCACCGGCTTGAAAATAGAGATGTTTGGTCTGCGCTTCCTTTGGCGGCCAGGCATCGTAAGAAGTCCACGTGTCGCTGCCGGTCTGAAAAGTAGTCGCTTCCTTGACGGGCAACCTGCCTTTGTCGTGCAGCCAGTAGGCGAACCACGGCGCTTCAATCTTCTGGCGGAAATAGGCGCCAGTATCGCTTTGGAAAGGAATTTCACCAAGTGACTTGCCGGGGCCGTGGGCCCAGCCGCCGTGATTCCACGGGCCGACTACCAGGAAGTTGTAATTTTTCTTATCGGATTTTTCCAAGCGCGCGTAAGTCATCATCGGGCCGAAGAAATCTTCCTGGTCCCACCAACCCGCGACATTGAGGTTGGGCACAGTGGGCTCGTGCAGCGTGTAGGCGACTGCGTGGCGCTTCCAGAAATCGTCATAGCTGCTGTGCTGTACGAAATTATTCCAGGTGGGAATTTTTCCGTGAAAATATTTTTCGTTGGCATTGGAAAGAGCGCCCAGGCCCAGATACCACTCGAACATGTCGAACCGGTCAAAGGGGAAGCTGAAATTTTCGTTCGAGCTTTCAAGAAGCGCTGTGTACTCGAAGCCGTACGTCAAACGAAACGCGCCATTGTGAAAAAAATCATCGCCCAGCCAGGTATCGCCCATGCAAGCCTGCTCGGAAACCGCTCTCAGTGCCGGATGCGGATTCACCATGCCCATTGTGACCAGGTAACCTGAATAAGAAATTCCGTTCATGCCCACACGTCCGTTGTTGTTCGCTACGTTTTTGAGCAGCCAGTCGATCGTGTCGTAGGTATCAGTGCTTTCGTCCACGCCTTTCGGATCTCCTGGATCGGGAGCGGTGTGCAGCATTTCGAACTTGCCTTCGGAGCCGTAGCGTCCGCGAATGTCCTGAAATACAAAAATGTAGCCGTCGGCAAACATGTCCGAGTAACGAAACAGCTGGCCGCTCATCCCCTTGTCGGGAGCGGAAATTCCGTAAGGCGTGCGGTCCAGCAACATCGGCAGCGGCTCTTTGGCGTCCTTGGGTGTATAGATTTCCGTGTGCAGCTTCACGCCATCGCGCACCACAATCATCACTTCGCGCTTGTCGAATATTTTGTCGAGGTCCGCGCGTCTGTCCTGCTGCGCAAAGCTCAGTGGCGACATTAGAAAAAGAATTAGCAACAGCGGAATGCTGCTGATTTCAACGATGCGACACAGCAGTGACATAGAGTACGACCCCTTCATGAGAATCGCGGAACATTGAATCAAAGCGCAGCGGTTAGCGCGGAAAGAATATCACGGTTAGCGAGCAAGTGAGGGCGGACGCGGTGATGGCTAGTCGAACGTGGCTACGACGTCGAAGGCAAGCGCGATGTATTTGCCGCCAAAGATTTCATAAACTCAGTGCGTAGATGGAAGCGTCGGTCTGCTTCTTCCTCTCGCGGCCAATATTTATGGCACTCTACCTTTATTGCAAAACGAAACGTCAGGCCGCCGGCTAATGCCATTAGCGCGCGTGTCCGCTCACCGAGGACGTCGCATGAAATTCCGGAGGAGTCAAAATTTCTGCCACCTGTGGGGCAGGTTCCCTGAATCCGGACCCCAAACCGTGTGCCCAAAGTGTCAAAAATTCGAGTTGCCCGCCCCAAGCGAAGATAGTTGGGTGCTCCTCAAACGGCTTCACGTTTCTCCGCGTCGAATCGCTGTGTGGCGAACCTCACGTTCTGTACCCGCTGGCTGAAAAGTACTGCTTTTGGTAAACTGTTAATTGCAACGCCACACCTGAGATTTCCTGATCCGGGCGAGCTCGGATCGCATTGAGATAGATAAAGGGAGATTCACCAAGGCTGCTGGTTGTTCCAGCAGCTATTTTTGTCTTTAGCGGTTGACCGCCCGGCGGTCACACTTAAGAGACGACATCGAAAGCGGAATTATGAGTCATAACGTACGCAATATCGCCATCATCGCCCACGTGGACCACGGCAAAACCACCTTGGTGGACGCCATGCTCCGGCAGAGCGGCATTTTTCGCGCCAACGAAGCCGTTATCGAGCGCGTGATGGATTCGAACGACCTGGAGCGCGAACGCGGCATCACCATTCTTGCCAAGAATACGGCGCTCTTTTTTCACGACACCAAGATCAATATCGTGGATACGCCCGGCCACAGCGACTTTGGCGGCGAAGTGGAGCGCGCGCTGCGCATGGTCGACGGCGTGGTCCTGCTGGTGGACGCCAGCGAAGGACCGCTGCCGCAGACGCGCTACGTACTGCAAAAAGCGCTGGCGGCGAAGCTGCCCCCGGTCGTGGTGCTGAACAAGATCGATCGCACCGACGCGCGTCCGAAAGAAGTGCTCGACGAAATCTACGACCTCTTCATCGATCTCGACGCCACGGAAGACCAGCTCGATTTTCCGGTGATCTATACCAACGCGCGTGACGGCGTTGCGCACCGCAAACAGGGTGACGACTCCAAGGATTTGCTGCCACTCTTCGAAGCCATCGTGGAACGAATTCCTGCGCCCGCCGGCGATCCCGGGGCAACGCTGCAGCTTCAAGTAATGAACCTGGATTACAGTGAATTTCTAGGCCGCATCGCCATTGCGCGCGTTTTCAACGGCACGCTGCTGCGCGGCACGGAAGTAGGCATCAGCAAGCTCGACGGCAAATTGCAGCCCACCAAAATCACCAAGCTTTTCACGTTTCGCGGACTCGACCGCGATGAAGCCGAACAGGTGCAGGCCGGCGACATTGTAGCGCTGGCAGGCGTCGAAGGAATCCAGATCGGCGAAAGCATCACTGACCTTTCGAATCCCGAGCCGCTCGAGCCGCTGATCATTGACGAACCGACACTGGCCATGATTTTCACCGTCAACTCCAGCCCATTGTCCGGACGCGAAGGCAGCTACCTGACGTCGCGCGATTTGCGCGATCGCCTAGCCAAGGAACTACTCACCAACGTGTCAATCCGTGTCGAGGATACCGACACTCCCGAATCGTTTCGCGTGCTCGGCCGCGGCGAATTGCAGTTAGCAATTTTGATCGAAACTATGCGCCGCGAAGGCTTCGAATTAATGGTCGGCAAGCCGGAAATCGTGGTTCGCACCGAAAACGGCAAAAAACTAGAGCCGCAGGAGCGACTGGTCATCGACGTTGCCGACAACTTTATCGGCATCATCATGGAAACGCTGGGCAGCCGCCGCGGCGAAATGGCGAAGATGAGCAATCACGGCTCTGGCCGGGTGCGCATGGATTTCCGCATTCCCTCGCGCGGGCTGATCGGCCTGCGCAGCCAGTTGCTAACCGACACACGCGGCACCGCACTCATTCACTCTATATTCGACGACTGGATCGAATACGGCGGTGAAATGGCGCTGCGTCCGACGGGCGCTCTGGTTGCCGATCGCGCAGGAGTTTCCACCGCCTACGCCCTCTGGAATATTCAGGAACGCGGCGAACTCTTCATCGGACCAACGATTGACGTGTACGAAGGCATGATCGTCGGCGAAAATTCCCGCGAGCAGGACATGGAAGTAAACGTCACTCGCGAGAAAAAGCTCACCAACATGCGTTCTTCCAGCGCCGACGAAGCCATCCGCCTGATTCCGCACCGCGAACTCAGCCTGGAACAAGCCATCGAATTCATCGCCGACGACGAATACGTGGAAATTACGCCCAAGTCCATTCGCCTGCGCAAAAAGGTCTTGCAGTACAACAAGCGGCCGCGCCGTTGGCAGGAAATTCGCGCCAGCCAAGAAGCTGCAAGCTAACGATTCGCGTATGATAGCAAGAAGATATAGAGTAGGGATCCTGATCTCAGGCCACAATCCCGGCAAAAAATTCGGTCAAGGGCCACCGAAATGCGATACAGTGTCGCGCAATCGTCTGCGCAACAGATTACGTGCGGCTGTGTTTAATCTTTAGATGATTTCAGATCGGAGTGAACTGCTCTGGCCACGATGACAACTTCAATGGAAGCGAAGACGGTAACGGAAACGACGCAGGTCAGGAACGGCTACGAATCCCCCTGCGCGATCGTCGCAACGGCCACCGCGGTGCCGCCGCATACCGTTACGCGAGAGGATGTGAAGCTGTACCTGGGCCGGGTGTTCGACATTCCCGAGCGGCGTCTTGAAGCCATGATGTCCATCGTGGACAACGCGCAAGTCCATCGCCGGCAAATGATCTTTCCGATCGACTATACGATTGAGTCGCGCTCGCTGGAAAAAACCAACCAGGAATACATGCAGCATGCGATTGAGTTGGGGCAGCGCGCCGCGGAAGAATGTCTGAAGCGCGCCGGAATGACTCCGCGGGACATCGACATGATCATCACTGTGTCCTGCACCGGCTTTATGATTCCTTCGCTAGATGCGCATTTGATCAATTCCATGGGCTTCCGCTCCGATGTGCGCCGCATGCCCTTCACCGAACTTGGCTGCGCCGCTGGTGCCATGGCCCTCGGACGCGCTTCGGATTATCTGCAATCGCGCAGCGATGGCAACGCGCTGATCATCGCGGTCGAACTGCCGTCGCTCACCTTTCAACGCAAAGACATTTCTCAGGCTAACCTGATCTCGTCGATTTTGTTTGGCGACGGCGCGGCTGCGGTCATCATCAGCAACAAAAACAGCATGCCTGGCCCACGCATTCTCGTTTCTGAAACATATACCTTCCCGGATTCGCTCGGCGCCATGGGTTTCGACCTGAAAGACTCCGGCTTCCACATATTGCTTTCGAAAGACGTTCCGGAAATGATCGGCGAAAAAATCGAAGGCCTGGTGGATGGCTTCCTGTCGCGTCACGGCGTTACTCGTGATCAAATTCGCGGCTGGATTTTGCATCCTGGAGGCTCGCGCCTTCTGAGCAACGTCGAAAAGGCGCTGGGTCTCGGCAAGTGCGACACCCAGCCTTCCTGGGATATCTTGGGCAACGTCGGTAATCTCTCCAGCGCGACCATTCTTTTTATTCTGCAGGAATGGCTGGAAAAGCGGCCTCTCAAAAAAGGTGACATTGCGATGGCCGCCGCCTTCGGTCCGGGCTTCAGCGCTGAATTTCTCCTCCTACAGTGGAACTGAAAATGGATCTAAGCGTTATCCTGTTTTTGGTTTTGCTCGTCGCGGTAGCCGTGATGCGCATTTTTGAGCTGCGCATTTCCAAAAAGCATCAGCAGGACATGACCGCGCGCGGCGCCTGTAAAGTAAAAGATCCGAACTTCCGCTGGATGGCCATGTTTCACACATTGGTGCTGCTCGGCGCGGCCGCGGAAGTCGTTTTCCTGCATCGGCAATTCATTCCGGCTCTCGCTTTTCCTATGATCGCGCTTTTTATTTTTGCGAATATTGTGCGCTGGTGGGTGGTTCAAACGCTCGGCCAACATTGGAATGTGCAAGTAATGGATTCCACGCGACTCGGCGTCATCACCACCGGGCCGTTCCGCTACGTTCGCCATCCCAATTACGCCGCTGTCTTCATCGAAATGATCGCGCTGCCGCTGATTCATACCGCGTGGATCACCGCACTCGCCGGCGCGATCGCCCATGTCGCTGTGCTCGCACTGCGTCTCTCAACCGAGGAGCGCGTTCTCTTGGCCAATCCCGACTACGCAGCCGCCATGTCCTCCAAACCCCGTTTCCTGCCCGGCTTGTTTTAATTCTTGGGCTCGCATTTCCACAGTTCAACGCAACGTATTGGGGAAGTTATCTGACGCGCAGGGTTTCTCTTGATACTACGGCCACTCCTGGCCGTGCGCGGCGCTGCCCACATCGAGAGCAAGCGCACAGGCATGGTTGCTTGTGCTACTGCCCTATAATGCATGCGGCGCTCGTCAGCGTTGGATAGCGCAAGACGGTGAGACTCATGTTCAAAAATGATCTGCTAAAAGACCGCGCAATTTTTCTAAGCGGCGGTGGCAGCGGTCTCGGCCGCTCCATGGCTCTGCATTTCGCCGCCCTGGGCGCAAAAATGTTCGTGATCGGCCGCCGCGAAGATCCGTTAAAAGAAACCTGCGAAGAAATCCGCAAAGCCGGCGGTGCCGCTGGATATACCACCTGTGACGTGCGCGATTTCGCCGCGGTCGAAGCCGCCGCTGACAAAGCCGACGCGACATTCGGTCGCATCGATACCGTCATCAATAACGCCGCCGGAAATTTCATGGCGCGCACAGAAAAACTGTCGCCCAACGCGTTCGACACCGTTGTCAGTATCGTTCTCAACGGCTCGTTTCACTGCACGCAAGCATTTGCCCGCAAGTGGATCCCACAAAAAAAGCCCGGCAACGTCCTGAGCATCACCACCACCTACGCCGCCGCGAATTGTGGCTCCGGCTTCGTAGTACCTTCCGCGTGCGCAAAAGCCGGCGTGCTTGCGATGACCACGTCGCTAGCCGTGGAATGGGGGAAATACAACATCAGGCTCAATGCCATCGCTCCCGGCCCATTCCCCACTGAGGGCGCCTGGTCACGCCTCATTCCTTCAAAACAGTTCGAAGAACACTCACGCAATGCGAATCCCATGAAGCGCTTCGGCCGCCACGAAGAGCTGACTAATCTCGCCGCATTCCTGATCAGCGATATGTCGCAATACATAAACGGCGAATGTGTAGTGATTGACGGCGGCCAATGGCTGCAAGGAGCCGGCGAATTCAACGACCTGCTGATGCTGCCCGAATCCGCCTGGGAACAAATGGAATCCGCCCGCGCAAAAAAGTAAAAGCGTTCCGACGGTGCGCCCCACCTCGGCACCATCGCCTCCGCAGCGGCACGTCGCGCTCATCGTCGGAGTTTGACGTTGCAATTTCCTACTGTGCCAGCGCGCTCGACTTCAGCTGCACCATCAAGCGGATCGTGCCGACGCTTTTCCCATCCTGTTCGACGCTCACTTCTACGGGCTGCGGATCCGGTTTTGCTCCATGCGATTCTGGCGCCTGTAGCTCAACCCGCAATGCGGTGCTCTCCTGGTTTGGTAGCCGCAACAGACCTGCGCCGCTCAAAACTTTCCATCCATCCGGCGTGGTCACCTTCACGGTGAACTCCTTCGAGCTCACGTCGCGATGCGTCAGCACCAAAGGGATCTGCACCACACTCCCGGCCTTTACCCCAACTTCAGGGCCCTCGATCGGACCTACATGACTCTCCAGCTTGTGCACGCGTCGAAATTCCGCGTAGTAAAGCCAGGGCCCGCCTAATCGCATGATCCCCGCCTCGGGCAAAGGATAGTGTCCCCCACTCTTGTTTACAGTTCGCCGCGTTTGATCCGGTGCCGCTTCGCTCTCCGGAAAAATCGGCTCCGTCACGCTGGCTCCGATCGCCGCCTTCCCGAAAATCAGCGTCATCGGTTCGGTCCACCACGAGTGTTGCGGATCATCCATGAACTTCGTGATCTGCTCATCGCTCATGGCCGTCATCTGATGAATCTCTTCCGGGAACTGCGTCAGGTGCGGGGCCGCCGCATCCATGGCCAGCCGCCAGTAAGGTTTTTTCTGCGAAGGCGAAATTTCGCGGATCGAATACGACGGTCCGGTTCCCGCAAACTGCTTCTGATCGTCCGCGTCGCTGAAGAAATAGAGTTTCTTCGGCTGCCACGGCGTCAAATTTTCCAGATATAGCTCAAGCCTCTTGGACGCGCCCGCCACCTGCGCCGGAAACGCAGTGGGATCGTTCGCCAAATCGAACGCTTCCGTAGCCAATACACCGGAAGCCTGATGATCACCGTGGTTCTCCCCAATAAAAATCCCCGGCAGCCAAGAAATGATCACCTCTGGCCGCGTCAGCCGCACGATTCGCACCAGCGCTTCCAGATTGGTGCCGTGTCCCCAATTCGCCAGCGAATTCAGCACGTTCTGCGAAGCGGTGTCCTTGCCATCCAAAAACCACACATTGGTGATTCCCAGCTTCGCGCAAGCCTGCCGCGCTTCCTGCTCGCGAATATCCGCCAGCGCGGGCCCATGCTCCCGCGTGTAATCATTCCCGCCGCTACCGCCGCGCGTGGTGTAGACGACTGCCGCGCGTTTGTGCTCATCGTAAATCGCCCGCGCAAGATACGGCGTCACTCCTCCTTCGTCATCCGGATGTGCCACCACGACCAGAATGTCGGTCTTGACTCGCTCATCCGGACCCTTGATGCTTTGCGCAGCTTTCTCCTGAGCTCGCACACCGCTCGCCGCAGCAAGTAAGCCAACCACTAGCAGCAACAGAAACCGTTTCATTCGGCGCCCTTTCGTAAGCCAGCTCCATTTTGTGAGTCCATGATTGTACCCGGCTCTTCGCATTATGCGAGAAGGAAGACTCCGCTGGCGCTGGCCTTCTTGACCGCATTTTCTTCCGCCGATAAGCTTGTAGTTTCTCCTGCCCGGCTTGGAGCCTCATGGAAACGATTCACGTAACTTTGCCCGATGGCAGCGTCAAAGAGGTGGCCAAGGGCACCACGGCTGCCGACATTGCGCGCGGTATTTCGCCGCGTCTCGCTGACGACGCGTTCGTCGCCAAGGCTTATTCCAACAACGGCCCGCTCGCGAATTTCGGCGATCCGGTGGACGACGGCGGCTACCTGATCGATTTGCGCCGCCCGCTCGAGCAGGACCTCAAGCTGAAAATTCTCACCGACAAAGATCCCGATGCCCTTTTCGTTTTCCGTCACTCTGCAGCGCATCTTCTCGCGGCGGCCGTGATGGAACTGTATCCGGACGTCAAACTAGGCATTGGCCCACCGGTGGACAACGGATTCTTCTATGAATTCATGCGTGAGCAGCCGTTTACTCCCGACGACCTCGGTAAAATTGAAAAGAAAATGCAGGAACTTGCCGCTCAGGATTTGCCGAACGAGCGCAAGTACATGCCGAAGTCCGAAGCGCTCGACTTTTACAAGAAATCCAAGCAGCTTTTTAAGTGCGAACTGGTCGAAGAAAAAGTTACCGAGCCGATGGTCTCCTTTTACACCACCGGAAAATTTATAGATTTCTGCCGCGGTCCGCACATTCCATCCACCAAACGTATTCGGGCTTTCAAGCTGATGAGCGTGGCCGGAGCTTACTGGAAGGGCCAGGAAGGCAATCCGCAGCTGCAGCGCATCTACGCCGCAGCATTCTTCACGCAAAAGGAACTCGACGCTTATCTGCATCGCCTCGAAGAAGCCAAACGCCGCGATCACCGCAAGCTCGGCCCGGAACTTGATCTTTTCAGCATTCAGGAAGAAGCCGGACCCGGCCTGATTTTTTGGCACCCCAAGGGCGGCTTCATCCGCAACATCATCGAAACCTGGCTGCGCGACGAACTGATCAAGCGCGGCTACGACCTCGTTTACACGCCGCATATCATGCGTCTCGACCTCTGGAAAACTTCCGGCCACGCAAATTTTTATCGCGAAAACATGTTCGGCCCGATCGAAGTCGAAAAAGCCGATTATCAGCTCAAGCCCATGAATTGCCCGGGCCACATCCTTATTTATAAATCTCGACTGCGAAGCTACCGCGATCTGCCAGTGCGCCTCGCCGAACTCGGCACCGTCTATCGCTACGAACGCAGCGGCGTGCTTCACGGTCTGCTGCGCGTTCGCGGCTTCACGCAGGACGACGCGCACATTTTCTGTATGTCCTCGCAGATCGAAGCCGAAGTCGAAGCCTGCATCGATTTTGCCTACGCGGTGATGAAGAATTTCGGGTTCGATCAATTCGAAGTCGAACTTTCTGATTGGGACGCCAAGCATCCGGAAAATTATGCCGGCAAAGACGAAGATTGGGCCCGGGCCACAGCTGCGCTTGCCAACACCATGGACCGGCTGAAAATTCCCTACAAAAAAATGGCAGGCGAAGCCGCTTTCTACGGTCCCAAAATCGATATCAAATTAATTGATGCTATCGGCCGCTCCTGGCAACTCACCACCGTTCAGTTCGACTTCAACTTGCCCGCGCGCTTCGGCCTGGAATACGTCGGCGACGATGGCGCTCGCCATCAGCCGCTGATGGTTCATCGCGCACTGCTTGGTTCTGTCGAACGTTTTTTCGGCATTCTCATCGAGCACTACGCTGGCGCGTTTCCGCTGTGGCTCGCTCCCGTGCAAGTCGAAATCTGCCCGGTCAGCGAAAAAGTCATCGACTACGCCAGGCACATCCACGAAACTCTAAAAAATCACAACATCCGCGTGCATCTGGACGATCGCAGCGAAAAGCTGCCGGCAAAGATCCGCGACGCGCAAATGCAGAAAATTCCCTACATGCTGGTTGTTGGCCCTAAAGAAGCCGAAGCGGGCAGCGTCAGCGTCCGCCACCGGTCCAAAGGTGACCTCGGTCCCAAACCGTTAGCTGAACTGGTGGAATATCTACGAGCCGAATCCGACTCCCGCGCAACGGCGTGACGAGTGCTGTGTCAGACCATGCCGAATCAAGCGTGGCTGCCTTGCTGCGAGACCAGGGCCTGTCTATTATGCTCTGCGGCTCTTGCGAGACGCCCGGGGTCGTCAAATCGAAAGGATCCTTCTTGTCTCATTGCCTTCCCCGTCGCTCGTTTCTCACATTCCTCGGAACTGCATGGGGCGCTCCCCGCATCCTCTTCGGCTACCAACGCACGCAGTCTGATGTGCCTCCTCTTGTGGACCAGGTGCCGCCCATGCTCGACCACATTCTGCTCGGCTGCAACGAATTGCAACGCGGAATCGTTTTCGTCGAACAACATACCGGCGTGCGCGCCGCATTCGGCGGCGTACACCCTGGCCGGGGCACGCAAAACGCCCTGCTTTCGCTAGGCACTCGCCGCTATCTCGAAATCATCGCGCCCGATCCGCAGCAGAACGCTTCGGCCGAACTTGCGAACATGCTCAAGAAGCTTACGGAGCCGCGTCTCGTCGGTTGGGCCGTGCATCCTGGTGACATTCAGGTGCTCGCAGCCGACCTCGCCAGAGCCGGAGTCGCTGTCGAGGGCTCCAAGGCCGGTACACGCAAACGCCCCGACGGCAGCGTGCTCCACTGGAAAACGCTCAACTTGAAAGACGACGCCAACGGTTTGCTCCCCTTTTTTATTGAATGGAGCGCCGACTCCGCCCATCCATCCGAAGACGCCCCGTCCGGCTGCCAACTCCTCCGCTTTGAGCTGCTTGCACCAGACCCAGCTGCCCTCGCTAAAACCACAACTAGACTCAAGCTCGCAGCCCCGATCGCAAAAGGCTCGTCCCCGCAGCTCCACGCCGTTATTTCCGGGCCCAAAGGCCAACTCGACATCACTTCCCCGAACGATCCAAGTTTTTCAGTCGGCTAGAGCGGTTTTCTTAGCTCCCCACCGGCACGCTTTGACTCTTTAACCACCTCTCCTCCACACGTACAACTTGTTTGTACGTGCCTCGTGCGATACTGTCCACACTCGGCGGAGGCCCCCATGTCCAGCACTCCTCAGTTCGGCACTGCGGAATATAAATCTGCATCCGGCCCGGATCGCTGCAAGAGCTGCCAACAGGAATTGTCCGGCGCCTACTTCCGAATCAACGGGCTGCTCGCTTGCGAAAAATGCACCCGCCAACTGCAAGCGCAAACTCCTCGAGACACCCACGCGGCTTATGTCCGCGGGATTCTGTTTGGTGTCGGAGGCGCCATCGCCGGCCTGATCCTATATTCAGCTTTCGGCATTGCTACTGGCATCAGACTAGGCTACATCGCGCTTGCCGTCGGGTGGCTGGTGGGTACGGCGATAAAAAAAGGATCCAACGGCATCGGTGGACGTCGCTATCAAATCGCCGCCGTCACACTCACCTACGCCGCAGTCTCGCTTTCTGCGATCCCGGTCGGCATTTACTACATCCTGAAAGAAAAGAATCCGGTGCAAATTTCGCGTGCATCCGGTTCTTCGCCAGCACCCAACACAACTGAGACCGGCTCGGCGCCTTCTCAAGACGATCCGCCTGCCAGCGGCCAGAGATCGACACCAAGTCTTACCTCAGCAGCCGGAGCACTCCTCTTTGCGGGCCTTGCTTCTCCTTTTCTCGAACTTACCGAAGGTGTTTCAGGCCTCATCGGGCTGGTGATCATTTTTGTTGGAATACGCATCGCCTGGAAGATGACCGGCGCTCCGCGCATCGATATCCTCGGGCCCTTTCAGGCCAACGCACCTCCAGCTCCCATCATTTGAACGCTCGGCAATGACCGTGTCCGCATCCACTCAAGATTTCACAATCCGTAAGTGCAAAACCTGCGGCCGCGACCTCGCCTCAACCGAACTCGCCTGCGTGCAATGTCACACGCTTGCCTTTTCCGAAGAGCTTACGATTCTGTCCGCGCGAGCCACTGCCCTTGAAGAACAAGGCGATTTAGCGCCTGCTCTCGAAGAATGGCGCAAAAGTTTGCCGATGCTGCCCGTTCAATCTACCCAGGCAGACTGGGTCCGCGACCACGTCCGCAAACTCGAACTATCTTTAAAGGTTTCTCCTCCTCAGCCAAAAAACAATTGGGCCAAGAAGCTCGGCCCGCTCGCACCGATTGCAATTTTCTTGGCCAAAGCGAAGTGGCTTCTCGCAATTTTCAAGTTTAAATTTCTATTCAGCCTGGGCGCCTTCTTCGCGCTTTATTGGGCTATGTGGGGATGGAAATTTGGCGTTGGCTTTGCTGTTTTAATCTTGATCCACGAAATGGGTCATTACATTGATATTCGGCGCCGCGGTCTTCCTGCGGATATGCCCGTTTTTCTGCCGGGTTTTGGAGCGTACGTCCGCTGGCAGGCACTTGGTGTGTCGCTTGAGACCCGCGCCGGCGTCAGCCTTGCCGGGCCGCTTGCCGGACTTCTCGCTTCGTTTGCTTGCTTGGCTATTTGGTGGAAGACCGGCGATCCGCTCTGGGCGGGGCTGACCCGCGCGGGCGCATGGTTGAACCTTATGAATTTAATCCCCGTTTGGATTCTGGACGGCGGCCAGGCCACGAACGCGCTTGATCGGAACGGGCGCTGGATTTTACTCGTCGCCGCTGTCCTCTGCGCTCTCCTCTTCCAAGAAAGTGTTTTTCTGTTTGTGGCAGCGGGTTTTATCTGGCGGCTCTTTACCAAAGACCTGCCACCCATCGCTAGTCCGCGCACTGTCACCTATTTCATTTGTATCCTGGGATTCCTCGGAGTGGTCTTGCGAACAGTCCCTGGCCACGGTTTCAGCCGTTAGTGTCGGAAACCACCAACTTTTTCCCAAAATGAAACGCTTTCACGCTTTCCCACACTACTCCAGTGCACCAACAACTCAGGGGCAGAACCTGCACGAATCATCCGTGGGTTGAAGGCGTCAGGGGGCACGCTAGAGATGCGGTCACCAAATCTAGATTGTGCCCCCTGCTCGTTCTGACTTGGCTCAGGCGGCATTAGTCCTCAGCCTGCGCGGTTCGAACGACCGCCGGCTAACCGTCTTTCCCGCTTGCCGCCCACCGTGCCGGGCGTGCTATACTTTTAACCCGTCCTCTGTCGGCATGCTGCCGTCTGGGGCTGGAAAGTGTTGGCAGTAGATTCGGGCTCAGGGGCTGGCTGTACGTGTCCTTTGGTGCTTTTCTCAGCTATAGGGGGATTTATCGCAGAACGGAATTTCCGGCAAGTGAGCGACAGAGTCCGCGTCAACGATCGGATTCGCGCTCGCGAAATCCGGGTGATTGACGAAGAGGGTGGCCAGCTCGGGGTAATGCAGCCGTTTGAAGCGCTGAAAATGGCTCGCGAACGTGGATTGGACTTGGTGGAAATTTCGCCCACTGCCGATCCGCCAGTTTGCAAGATCACCGATTACGGCAAGTTTCTCTATCAACAAAGCAAGAAAGCGCACGAGCAGCGTAAAAGCAGCCGTGGCTCCGCGCTGAAAGAAGTCAAGTTCCGGCCTGCCACCGCGGAACATGATTTTCAGGTTCGCAAGAATCAGATTATCCGCTTCCTCGGAGAAGGCCACAAAGTCCGCGCCATGATCTTCCATCGCGGACGCGAAATGGCGCACCAGGAAGTCGGCCGCGCCAAGATGTCCCGTCTGTTGGGGGAAATTGGCGATGCCGGCGCGGTAGAAACGCCGCCACGAATGGAAGGCAACGTCCTGGTGGCGCTGCTGGCTCCGAAAAAAGGTGCTGGTGCGGTGGCACCCAGTCGGCCGAATTAAGCAACTCCCTTCGCCACAAAATAGGAACTATAGTTCCTGTCGCTGCTGAAAACAAAGAACTTGTGGGCCATTGCCCAGGCTTAAATTGAAGACTTGTACGGTAGACCGGAACTGAAAAAAAACGAGGATTTACCTAATGCCACGCAACCGATCGAAACCGAAGATGAAGCTGAAGACCCATCGCGGCGCCGCCAAACGTTTTAAGATCACTGGCACCGGCAAGCTGCTAAGGATGCATTCCGGCAAGCGTCACCTGCTCGGAACCAAAGCGCCCGGGCGCATGCGCAAGCTCAAGAAGATGACCAAGGTCAGCAAGGCGGACGTAGGCAAAACCATGCAGATGCTTCCTTACGGTTTGAAGTAGCGCGATAACCTTTTGATTTTCGTTGCACGAGCCGAATTTCTTTGCGCAAGCAGATTGTTCGTGCTCTCGAAATGAAATGCAGGGCGCACGGTTTCAGGGTCTGTACTTGCAAACCCTGACATAGAAAGGTTTCAGCGTCTGTACTTGCAGACCTTGAGAAAACGCCCTGTACGTCGCTCTCGAAATTCGATGAGCGGCGCTTCGTGCCAGGCAGTGCTACACGGGTGCCTGCCGGCCGAAACTGCCGTGATTTATTTCGCGGCACTGTAGCGGTTCCGACTGGGTCGGAGCCATCTTCGGAAACAAACCCGTTGCGCGAAGCTGTCTTTCCGCGTCGCCGCAACCCGTTTTGTTTCCAGAGAAATTGAATCGCCGAGGCGTTCTCCGTTTTCGTAGTGCCGGGCTTTAGCCCGGCTTGCTGATTCGAGAAGAGTCCGGCCAAAGGAGCAAAACCCATGGCTCGCGTAAAACGCGGCACCAAGCGCCGGGCACGGCGCAAAAAGTATCTCAAGAGGACCAAAGGATTTTTCCTCACCAAGAGCAAGCTGTACCAGTCCGCGCAAGAAGCCGCGAATCGCGCCGATCGCTACGCCTTCCGCGATCGCCGCGTCAAGAAGCGCCAGTACCGCCGACTCTGGATTCAGCGCATCGGCGCGGCTGCCCGTCTGAACGGCCTCACTTACGGTCAACTGATCCACGGCCTCAAAGCCGCTGGGGTTGAATTGGACCGCAAAGTTCTCGCCGACATCGCGGTGAAAGATGCGGCCGGATTCGTGCTGCTCGTCGAAAAGGCCAAAGCCTTTGCGCCGAAACCAGCCGGGAAAAAAGCCAAGTAATTTTGTAGTTGCTCGGGATTGTAGCGGCTGCCTTCTGAGGCGGGCGCATTTTCTCTGAAGGCGCACAACGATCTGCGCGGCTTCGATGTACTCTATCTTTCCATCATGCCGACCACCAACGGTTCGCACGAAAAGACACTCGCCGCGCAAGGCGTTTCCCAGCCGGAGCAACTCGCTCCGCTTTTCGCGGAAATTCGCGCGCGCTTCGACGTGGAATCCGCAGCCGTGCGCGACGAAGCCGCGTTCAAACAATTTCGCGACGCCTGGCTGGGCCGCAAATCCGGCGTGCTAGCCGGCATCACTGACAATTGGCTGAAACTCGCTGTGCCGGAATTGAAGCGCGCAGTCGGAGCAGGCTTGAATGAACTTCGCGCGCACGTTAACGAGCAAGTTGAAGCGCTCCGCGTGGCCATCGAATCCGGCGCGGAGGAAGCTTCGCTTGTAAAAGACCGCGTCGATCTTTCTCTTCCCGGCGTCCTTCGTCCCATAGGCTCGCGTCATCTAATCCGCCAGGTTTTTCAGGAAATCGAAGATATTTTTGTGTCCATCGGCTTTTCGGTTGTCGAAGGGCCGGAAATCGAAACGCCTTATTACAATTTCGAAGCGCTCAACATTCCGGAATTTCATCCGGTGCGCGACGATATGGACACGTTTTATTTGCAACTTCCAAAGGGCGCGCCAGGTCCTTTACTTTTGCGCACGCACACTTCGCCGGTACAGATTCACACCATGGAAAAGCGCCAGCCGCCTGTGCGTGTAATCGTTCCCGGCAAGGTCTATCGCCGCGACAATCCGGACGCCACGCACTCCTTCATGTTTCACCAGATTGAAGGGCTGGCGGTTGATAGCGACATTACGTTTTGTGATTTCACCGGCACCATCGAATATTTCGTCAAACAATATTTTGGCCCTAGCGTGAAAACACGCCGTCGGCCTAGCTATTTCCCTTTTACCGAGCCTTCGGTCGAATTCGACGTGTCTTGCATTTTCTGTGGCGGGAGCGGCACCGGCTCGAGCGGTGCAACGTGCGGGAAATGCAAAGGCGCAGGCTGGATCGAACTATTCGGCGCGGGCATGGTTGATCCTGCGGTGTACGGCTTTGTGAACTACGACGCAAAAAAAGTCAGCGGCTTCGCTTTTGGCATGGGCATGGATCGCCTTGCGATGCTCAAGTACGGCATCGACGACATGCAGGTTTTTTTCCAGAATGACGTCCGGTTCTTGAAGCAGTTTCCGTAGTTTCGAAAAAGAGCAACCGATTTTGTCACTGATTATTGGAAACGTTCTTCCATGACCTTCACGGACGCCAAACAGCGCTTCTCGAACCGGGTGGCGGACTATGTTCGCTACCGTCCGAGTTATCCGTCCGCGCTGGTTGATGTTCTGCGCGAGGAATGCGGGCTGCGCCCAGATCACGCTGTTGCTGACGTCGGTTCGGGCACTGGAATCCTTTCCAGAATATTTCTTGGAAATGGCAACCGTGTATTCGGCGTGGAGCCGAACGACGAAATGCGCCACGCCGGCGAAGAATATCTTTCCGCGTATCAGAATTTCTCAAGCATCGCCGGTTCTGCAGAAGCCACAACCCTAGCTGACGCCAGCGTGGATTTTGTCACCGTAGCGCAAGCGTTTCATTGGTTCGAGCCTGCTGCCACGCGCGGGGAATTTCAGCGAATCCTGCGACCGGAAGGATTCGTCGTCATCGTCTGGAACGAACGCTTGTTCGATACCACGCCGTTCTTGCGCGACTACGAAGCCCTCCTTCATCGCTTTGGAACAGACTACGCCAAGGTTAGCGAAAGCTATCCGCGGCAGTCGCAAATTCAGGAATTTTTTGCTCCGAACCCTTTTATGCAAAACAGCTTTCCGAATTTTCAGAAGTTCGACTTCGACGGTGTCCGCGGCCGGTTACGCGGCAGTTCATACGTGCCGGACCCGAACCAGCCCGCATTTGCGCCAATGATGGTTGAGCTGGAACGGATTTTTGACGCGCACCAACACGATGGCCAAGTCAGCATGGACTATACCACGCATATTTATTTTGGCCGGCTGGACGCGATGAGGAATTCAGCATGAAGGTCGTTTACAACTGGCTGAAGGATTTTGTGGACGTGACGGCGACGGTAGAGGAACTTGCCGCCAGGCTGGCGCTGCACGGGACAAACGTGGGCAGCGTGGAAGCGCAGCCGCTGGGCGGCGTGATCGACGCGGAGATTACCTCCAATCGTCCCGACTGCCTAGGCGTTTACGGAATCGCGCGCGAAGTCGCAGCGATTTATAAATTAGATCTTAAGCGTGCTGCGCCGAAACCTGCGCAATCTTCCAAGGCAAAAACGACTGACGCAGTTTCGGTGAAAATCGCAGCGCCGGAACTCTGCGGACGCTTTACCGCGCGCGTCATTCGCAACGTCAAGATTCAGCCGTCGCCCCCGTGGCTGCGCGAAAGGCTGGAGGCCGCAGGCGTGGCGTCCATCAATAATGTTGTGGATGCAACCAACTACGTGATGCTGGAACTCGGCCACGCGCTGCACGCATTCGATTATGACTTGGTGCGCGATCATTCCATTGTGGTGCGCCAGGCCAGGCCGCAGGAAAAAATTAAGACGCTGGACGGAGTCGTACGGGAACTCGCTCCGGAGATCTGCATGATTGCCGACGGAGATGGTTCGCGGGCCGTCGGCATTGGTGGAATTATGGGCGGCGGGGAAACGGAAATTTCGTTTTCGACCAAAAATGTTCTGATCGAATGCGCGTGGTTTGAGCCGGTTGCGATTCGCCGCGCGACTCGCTTTCTGAAACTTCACACTGAAGCTTCCACCCGCTTCAGCCGCGGAGCCGATCCGGAAATGGCGGAGCTGGCTTCGCGGCGTTGCGCCGAATTAATTTTGCAGCTCGCAGGCGGCGAACTTCTCGGCGGTGTGGTGGACGTTTATCCCGGCAAGCGCGCACCGAAAAAAATCACACTCACGCGCGCGGAAATTCTTCGCGTGATGGGCGCGGACATTGCCGATCGAGAAGTTGAATCCAGCCTCGGCGCGCTGGGCTTCACTCCGGTGCGAGTGGATCAGAATCGCGGGCAGCTCGGATCAATCCTCGCCGCGTGGGAGTGCACACAGCCATCGTGGCGCGCGGACGTGGAACGCGAAATCGATTTGATCGAAGAAGTCGCGCGCATACACGGACTGGATAAATTTCCGCCGCGGCTGCCGGCGGCGCGACAAGGGGCCGCGCGTCTTCCGCAGTACGAAGCGGAATCGCGCCTGCGCGAACGGCTGATCGGGCTGGGTTACCGGGAAATCGTGACCATTCCTCACGTTGCAGAGGATCGCGACACTCTGTTCCGTCCGGAAGGTGTCATTCCCGCGCGCCTTGCCAATCCGCTTTCTGAAGAAGCCAACATTCTCCGTTCCAACGGTTCGGTTTCCATGGCTGGCGCGATCGAGTGGAATCTCAATCACAGTCAACGGAATGTCCGGCTGTTTGAAATCGCCCGACACTATCGATTCGCCCCGCAGAATAAACCAGGAGAAGCATCGCTGGCGCCGCTTGAAACCGTTTTCCTCGCTCTCGGCGCAACCGGCGAGGCACGGCCGCAGGGACCGTACGATTCCGCGCGGCCATTTTCTTTTGCCGATCTGAAAGGCGATCTGGACGCCATCGGCGCGCTGAGTGGCCGCTTTGAATGGAAAGATGGCGGAGCTGATTCGCTGCATCCGGCAAAGCGCGGCCGCATCGCGCTGGGCGATGGCGAATTGGGCTCCGCAGGCCAGCTTGCCAAGCGCATCGCCGACAAACTGAAGTTCCGCCAGGACGTTTTCCTGGCTGAAATCATTCTGGGGCCGTTTTACTGCAAGTATTACGGAGTGAAGGACGCGCGCCGCTACCAACCGCTGCCTCGTTTCCCAGCGGTCGAACGAGATTTTTCGCTGCTGCTCGCTGAAGGCACTACATTCGCCGAAGTCGCCAAAGCAATTCGTGCACTGAATATTACGGAGATTGATTCGATCGAAGCCGCCGACCTGTTCCGCGGCAA
>WNFR01001517.1_pt1 | contig 26725 bp, 21 predicted proteins | sample 5400221 | NCBI WGS metagenome assembly WNFR01 (sample SAMN13153357, study PRJNA577476) | soil metagenome | isolation source: 40 cm soil under Madrone tree | place: USA:California | collected 2016-06-14
AACGACACGAAGCAGCGAGCGGATGTTCGTTCAAAGCCCTGGCGCCGGCGCTGGTTACCTCTTCATCGACGGTAAAGAGGAGACCAAGTTCATTAACCCCGCGCGCCCGAAGTCTCTCAGCCGCGGCGATCTGCGTCGCGATGATTCCTTTCGCATCGCAGGAGCCCCGGCCATAAATGAATTCATCATCCTCGGTAGCCGCAATATACGGCGGCACGGTGTCCATGTGCGTCGAGAGCACAACCTTTGGCTGGTCCCCGGTCGTCGCAATAACGTTTGCCCGGTCCTTTTCGACCTCTTGCAGCTCAACCCGGTAGCCATGCCGGTTAAGCAATTCAGCGAGCGACGTCCCGATATGAAACTCTTCCCCCGTCACCGAAGGAATATCGATCAACTCGCGCGTGAGCTTGAAAACGTCTACCGGCTGAGTCAAGCCATAACCTCCTCGGCGCCGGCGCGATCGGGGCAGTAGCCCGACTCCGGGGTCCCCGGCCGGGCAGCCCGGCTGGGGTGGGGCGGTAAGGGAGGGCTCACTATTTTCATGCTACGACCTCCTCGGCGATATCATTCTCAACCGAGCGTCTGTCGGATTCGCCTTCAAAGCAAACATAATGCAGACGCTTGATAGTCTCAGTCGCGCGCGACTCTTCAACCATAAAAGTGAGATTGACGCTCGACGCGCCGACCGAAATCATCGCCACATTGATATCGCTGATCTCGGAAAAGACGCGCGCCGCGATCCCTGGCGTATTGCGCAGCCCCTCGCCAATGATCGAGATAATCGCGCGATGAGCTTCGACTTCAACCGCGCCCAACTTTTCCAGTTCAGGAATTAGTTCCGGGAGTGCGCTGGCATCGTCGATCGAAAGCGACACACTCACCTCAGAGGTGGTGACTACGTCGACGGCAGTGCGATGGCGATCGAAAACTTCAAACAGCGCCCGCAGGAAACCATAAGCGCCGAGCATCCGCGCCGAACTTACCTGCACAGTCGTAATGCCGCTCTTATGCGCGATGGCTTTGACGGTTTGCGGCGCAGCTTCGGACTCAGCGACGATCAGGGTGCCCGCGTCGCCCGCCGCGCGTGAATTGCAGACGCGCACCGGGATCCGGCGATCGATAGCCGGCTGAATTGTCTTGGGATGTAAAACTTTGGCGCCGAAGTAAGCGAGTTCAGCAGCTTCCTGATAAGACAATACCGGAATCGTCCTGGCTTTATTCACGATGCGCGGATCGGCCGTCAACACTCCGCTGACGTCAGTCCAAATCTGAATCTCGCGTGCGTCAAGAGCCGCGCCGATGATCGCTGCCGAATAATCCGACCCGCCGCGCCCCAGCGTGGTCGTCACTCCATTGCCGGTGCTGCCGATGAATCCACCGAGAACTGGGATCCTTGCAGACTCCAGCAGCGGCATTAGTTCGGCCCGCGTTGCGGCCCTGGTCTCAGGAAGCGGCGTTGCGCTCCCATAATTGTCGTCGGTCTTAAGGCACCGACGAGCGTCAACGTAACGCGTCGTGAGATTGTTTTCGCGCAACACGGCGGCGAGCAGTTGCGCAGACAGTTGTTCGCCATAGGCGACTATTTCGTCCTGAAGCGGCGGATGTGTCACCGGATGCACGGCTATGATCTTGTGGAGTTGGCGAATTTCGCGGCGAGTCACGGCGACTATTAATTCAAATGCGGCGCATGATTCCGCGTTGAGCAATTCGCGGGCGATAGCGATGTGCCTTCGCAGGTCCTGGTCCAGAGATCTGGTGGCAGCGCGCGCATCGCTCTCGATAGCTCTCTGAACGCTGGCCACCAAGGTGTTGGTAAATCCGCTAATTGCCGACACGACGACCACGGGCCGCAACGCAGCGGCCGCTCCTACGATGGCCGCGACGTTGCGAAAGGCGCTCGCGTCTTCGACGGACGTGCCGCCGAATTTCATGATAGTCGGATTCATGGACATTGCTCGTTCTTCTCTGTGTCCTCCGTGGTAAATTCGATCTCACCACGGAGGACACAGCGAAATACAAAAAGGGCCAATCGCAAAGCATACGACTGGCCCCTCACTCTCGAGAAACTTTCGCGCCGTAAAACATCCGGCGCCCTGTCGTAGCTCTCCACCAGTGGCACAGACTTCAGTCTGTGAATCGATTCAAACACAGACTGAACTCTGTGCCACTTACGTGACAGTCCTGCGGATTTAGCCACAGCAACCAACCCGGCGAGCCTGAAGACGCGCGCGCGAGCTTCGGCGACCTTCCCTTTCGACCGAGCCGTCATCGGACCCTTCACGTTCCTCGGACTCGTCTACTCTTGAAAGCCGCGCCTCTACTTCGGAATTGCAAAGAACATTAATGTGAAAAACGAAACTAGCTGGCAGCGGAATCTTTGTCAAGCGCCGACCACAACCAGCGCCGACCCACAACCTCTTCATGGTTAATGAAGTCAGTACCACCCGCGTGAGCAGGTGGGTCAGGCACTAACCTACCCTGGTCGACTCTGGGATCCACCCGCTCACGCGGGTGGTACTGACCTCGTCCTTCTGCGTGAGTCATGTTTCCGCGCCCCTACTCCCTTGGCCGAACCTCGTCATCTCACCCGGCTTGATTGGTAACTCCACGCTCTCGTACAATCTTCAATTGCATTCAGACCGTATATTTGGAACACAGTCGACTAAGCACAATTGAGTAAGCACCATTATGAGTTTCGATAAAGTACTAACCAAAGTTTTTGGCAGCAGCAACGAGCGGTTTCTGAAGGCCATTCGACCGGCGATTGTCCGGATTAACGAGTGGGAGCCCGAAATTCAGGCTCTTTCCGACGACGAATTGCGGGCGCGCACCGAAAAATTCAAACAACAGATTGCCGATGCAGTCAAAGATGCGCGGACTAAGGAAGAGCGAAAACGTCTCGAGCAGGAAGCCCTCGAGGAAATTCTTCCCGAGGCCTTTGCCGTGGTTCGTGAAGGCAGCAAGCGCACCACCGGCATGCGCCACTTTGACGTACAAATGATCGGCGGCATCGTTCTGCACCAGGGCAAAATTGCTGAAATGCGCACCGGCGAAGGCAAGACCCTGGTCGCGACCCTGCCGGCTTATCTCAACGCGCTGACCGGCCGTGGCGTGCACGTGATCACCGTCAACGATTATCTGGCGGCACGCGATGCTGAATGGATGGGCCAGATCTATCGCTTCCTTGGTTTGACCGTCGGCTGTATTCAGAACGACATGGACGATTTTGAGCGGCAAGCCGCTTACGCCGCCGACATCACCTACGGCACCAACAACGAATTCGGCTTTGATTATCTGCGCGACAACATGAAGTTCGACCTCGGCACCTGCGTGCAGCGCGGTCACTATCACGCGATCGTCGACGAAGTTGATTCGATCCTTATAGACGAAGCGCGCACGCCTTTAATCATCTCCGGACCTTCGGAAGAATCAACCGACAAATACTATCAAGCGAACGCGATCATTCCGCAGCTGCAACGTGGCGAAGAACTCGAAGAAGGCAAGAAGACGGGCGACTATATCGTCGACGAGAAGAACCATTCTGCGGTACTGACCGAAGACGGTGTCGACAAAGCCGAGCGGCTATTAGGTGTGGGGAATTTGTACGATCCGGGGAATATGGAATTGCTGCACTGCGTTGAGCAGGCCCTGAAGGCGCACACTCTTTACCGGCTCGATCATCAGTACGTGGTGCAGGACGGCGAAGTGATCATCGTCGACGACTTCACCGGACGCTTGATGAAGGGACGCCGCTGGTCCGATGGTTTGCATCAGGCAGTTGAAGCGAAGGAAGAGGTAAAGATCGAGCGCGAGAATCAGACGCTGGCGACGATCACCCTGCAGAATTATTTTCGGCTTTACGAAAAGCTTTCCGGAATGACCGGCACCGCGGAAACCGAAGCCGGCGAATTTCACACCACTTACAAGCTGGAAGTAATCGTGATCCCCACGCACATGCCGATGGTGCGCAAGGACAATCCGGACATGATCTATCGAACGCTTCCGGAGAAGTGGGACGCAGTCGTGGAAGAGATTCAGGCGCGCTACGAACATGGCCAGCCGGTATTGGTAGGCACGGTTTCGGTGGAAAACTCAGAGTTGATTGCGCGCCGTTTGCAAAGGGTGGGCGTCCCGCACAATGTGCTGAACGCGAAGTATCACGAACGCGAAGCGGAAATCGTCGCGCAAGCCGGACGCAAAGGCGCGATCACGATCGCCACGAACATGGCCGGCCGCGGCACAGACATCCTGCTCGGCGGCAATCCTGAATTCATGGCGCGCGAGTTTTTGAAAGAAGAGGAGATCGATCCGGACGAGGCGACCGACGAACAGTGGCAGGAAGTCTTAGGCAAGGCCAAACGGATCGTCGAATCCGAGCACAAGGAAGTAGTTGAGCGCGGCGGCCTGCACATCCTCGGGACGGAACGTCACGAATCTCGCCGCATCGATAATCAGTTGCGCGGGCGCTCCGGCCGCCAGGGCGATCCGGGATCGTCGCGTTTCTTTCTTTCGCTCGAAGACGATCTAATGCGTATCTTCGCCGGTGACAAGGTCAAGGCGCTGATGCAGCGACTCGGCATGGAGAAGGGCGTCGCGATTGAGTCCAAGATGGTTTCCAAACGCATCGCCGCCGCGCAAAAGTCGGTCGAGGGCCGCAACTTTGAAACGCGCAAGCACCTGCTGGAATACGACGACGTCATGAACAAGCAGCGTGAGACCATTTATGGTCTGCGCCGCCAGTTGATGGAAGAACCGGACCAGCGGGAATACCTGGTGGGCGAAACGGGCGTTGCGCGCGACCTGCTGGCTGACACCACCAAGCAATATCTGGATCCGAACCTTTCTGAGGACGAGTGGGACGTCGAAAACTATAAGGTCAAGATCCAATCGATCTATGGACTGGCCGCCGACGCCGAAGGCATTGACTTCAGACATGCCAATTCGGAAGAGATCGAAGATCAAATCTGGGAGAAACTAAAAGCCAAGTACGCCGACAAAGAAAAACAGATCGGCGACGAAGCGATGCGCACCTACGAGCGCATCATCATGCTCAATATCATCGACGCGCAGTGGAAGGATCATCTCCTGGCGCTCGACCACTTAAAGCAGGGCATCGGCTTGGTTGGCTATGGCCAGAAGGATCCGCTGGTTGAATACAAGAAAGAAAGTTTCGACATGTTCCAGGCGATGCTTGATCGCATCGACACCTTCACCATCCGATCGCTCTTTAACCTGCAGGTCGTCGCCGAACAACAGCCCGACGAACTGCAACGCCGCCGTGCCGCCCGGCGAAACTCGATGAATTTCACCGGCCCAAATCAGGGTGCGGCGCCCGCCGGCGAGGAAGCCGGCAAAGTCAAAACCGTCGTGCGCAGCGAGCCCAAGGTCGGCCGCAACGATCCCTGTCCCTGCGGTTCGGGCAAGAAGTATAAGAAGTGTCACGGTACGACGATGTGAAGTGACCCACGACTTAATGCCCTTGGGCGATCCGAGAAATGCCCACCAGATTTTATTTTCATTACTTCTCTTCCTGATTCTAACGGCAGATCTATCAGCGGAAGGTCGAAAGGCTCGTAACCGCAAACAGTCTCACGACGACCCGCATGTGCTGCCCCGGAATTCCTACCAATTTCAATGGTTATTGAATTCTAGTTCAAAACTTTGAGTTCCTATTCAAGATTCCGTTCTCTGATCCGGTGCACACTTAGGTTAAACTCTTTCCGTGGCTAACGAAGTCAAGTCTACTAATCCCGTCGTCAAATCGATCATCTCGGGCAAAGCACCGCCGGCCGCACGTCTGGCAGCCGCGCGCGGATTGCTGCCTTTAACGCAGACTGATTTGCTGGAGGCTCTGGTTCATTTGGGCGCCGACAATGACCCGGACGTAGCCAGCGCTGCGCTATCCACTTTGAACGGACAGCAGCCGCAGGACCTTTTGAGTGTCGCGAAGGCAGATGATGTGGCGCCCGCCGTGCTCGGATACTTTGCTTCTCTTTCCGGCGCCGATCGCAATTTGCACGAAGCGGTGGCCGGCAACCATAACACGCCCGACGAAGCGATCGCTTTGCTCGCTCGCATCACCGCGGATCCTTCTTTGCTTGAATTCATCACCCTGAATCAACAGCGTCTGATTAGGACTCCGGGTATCATCGACGCCATCCTAATGAATCCCGCGCGGACCGCCGAAGCCGAACGCCGGGCGAAGGAAACCCGGCGAGAGTTTTTCGAAAAAGAAAGGGGGGCAACTCAAATTGCCCAGGAGTTACGCGCTCGGGGAAACAGTGCGGCGGCGGAATTCTTTGAGTCCGCTGAATTGGCCAGCGGCACCGGCGCCTTATCAGTCGATGATGCCTGGATAATCGCCCAACACATCGAAGTCTCAGATGCCGACATCGATGATTCGTGGCTGGCGCGCGAGTTTATCGAGGAGATGATGGTTGAGACGCCCGAGCAGCTTGCCGCTAATGCTCAGGCAGTAATTAACGCCGAGCGTCTTGAGGGCAACGCGTCCCCCGAACGCATCTCTCTGATCAAGCGGATCATGTTTATGACAGTGAAAGATCGTGTCAAACTAGCGGTCAAAGGAGATCGCGAGGCGCGTGGCATCCTCATCCGTGATTCCAACAAGATCGTCGCGACCGGTGTAATACATAACCCACGGCTGACCGATCAGGAAGTTGAAAATATCGCGACCATGCGTACCGTTGCCGAAGAAGTCCTGCGCTTGATCGGCATGAATCGCGCGTGGGTCCGTTCGTATCCAATCATTCATAATCTTGCCCGGAACCCACGCACTCCGCTGGCTACGGCCGTTCATATCCTGCCCCGAATTCGGACCAATGACCTCAAAGCCATTGGTCTCAATCGAAATGTTTCGGAAGCGGTAAGGCGTCAAGCCTATCGCCTTTCGGAGATGCGGAGACCGTAGATGGACCGCACCGCATATCACCCTGGAAGGCTGTCATGTCACAGACCTGTCACAATTTTGACAATTTTAGCTTGACGGGAGCGAGAGCGAGGTATAAATTCAGCCTTGCAGAAGAATCCAGCTGTTTGAAACTGAAGGGCTAAGGCAGAGGCCTTCGAAGACGGAGCGAAGTTTTTAGAAGCACGTGCGGCAGCTTTTCTTACTATTCGCCGCAGACTTTATACCGCCGTCAACAGAAAGCACCACCTTTGAAGTACGGGATCGGCCATATGTGACGATTCTCAAGTCTGTGCCTAGCCACCCCTGATGGACCCCGAACCTACCCTGATGTTTCGCCCCGCCTGTTCGCAAGAATCGGCGGGGCGTTTCTCTATGTATTTCCGATTGCCGATTTTCAGACCGGCCCATCCATAACGAATCCCTGACGGACCCACGATAGCAGCGCCGAATCGGCAATGGCCTACATCGCCAGCCCCCCATCAACTTGAATCACCTGCCCGGTGATGTAGCGAGCATCATCAGACAAAAGAAAACAGGCAATGCGGGCGACTTCATCACTCTCGGCAAATCGGGCCAGCGGAATCTGCTCGAGTATCTTCGTGCGATAGTTCTCATCCAAACCTCCGGCCATATCAGTCGCCACCATGCCCAGCGCCAGTGCATTCACGGTAACCTTACGGCTCGCGACCTCACGCGCCAGGGCCTTGGTCAAACCAATCATCCCCGCTTTTGAAGCCGAGTAGTTCGATTGGCCCGCCATGCCGACGACTCCGCTGATCGAAGTAATGTTTAGAATTGAGCCGCCATCTTGCTGTCTCAGCATTACGCGTAGAGCAGCTTTAGCGAAGTTCCAGGCACCTTTCAAATTTGTATCGATCACCGCGTCCCAATCATCTTCCTTCATTCGCAGGATCAAAGTGTCCCGCACAATGCCGGCATTATTCACCAGCAGATCGATCCGTCCGAAACTGTCTTTGACCTGCTTTACCATTTCCGCCGCAGCCTGAGTATCGGCGACATCTCCCTGCGAGGCTATCGCCCGCACGCCCAGCGCTTCGATTTCCTCTTTCAATGTTGCGGCAGCTTCGGCGCTCTTCGCATAATTGAATGCGACATCAGCGCCACGTCGCGCCAGTTCCAATGCAATCGCGCGCCCGATGCCGCGGGTGGCGCCAGTGACGATTGCGCCGCGTCCAGTGAATTGTTTGTGATCAACCATACTGCCAACTCAAATCGACTTAAGTGATTTTAGATATTGTCGAAACTCCGGTTCCAGATCCTTATGCTTCAGTCCGAACTCGACTGTGGCAATCAAGAATCCGAGTTTGTCTCCGGCATCATAACGCGTTCCTTCAAACCGAACGGCGTAGAAAGCGCGCTTCCGCAAAAGCGCGCGCATCGCATCCGTGATCTGGATCTCGCCGATGGCGCCAGGGGTCGTATTCGTAATCTCGTCAAAGATATCGGGCGTCAGGATATACCGGCCAATAATAGCCAGATTCGAAGGTGCATCTGCCGGTAGTGGTTTCTCAACCATGTCCTTAACGCGATAAACACCGTCTTCGACTTCGTCGACGTCGAGCGCTCCAAACCGCGAAATCGCTTTCCCCTCAACCTGCATCGTCGCGACCACCGGCGCGTCATATTTTTCGTAGACGTCGAGCAGCTGCCGCAGCGCCGGAGTTTTGGAATCTATAATGTCATCGCTCAACATGACCGCAAACGGCTCATCACCGACCAGATCGCGTGCCTGCAAAATGGCATGGCCCAATCCCAGGGCCTCGCGCTGGCGCACATAGCTGACGCGCGCCATATCGCTAATCTTCCGCACGAGAGCCAGGTCCGCTTGCTTGCCGCGTTCTCGCAACACGGCTTCCAGTTCAAATGAAACATCGAAGTGATCTTCGATAGCGCTCTTGCCGCGACCCGTAACGATGATGACTGACTCAATGCCTGAGGCAACTGCTTCCTCCACGACGTATTGAATCAGAGGCTTGTCGACCAGCGACAGCATCTCTTTCGGGGATGCTTTGGTCGCCGGTAGAAAGCGCGTGCCGAGGCCGGCGGCGGGAAAAACTGCTTTTCGTACTCTCTGTGGCATCGTTACGGGTTCCGTTTGATGGATGAGGCTTGCGAGAAGTGTAGCGACTATCCTAACCGCAGAGGAGGCGAAGGCTTTCGCAGAGAGACGCAGAGAATTGCCTTTGCGTCCTCTGCGTATTCCTCTGCGACCTTTGCGGTTAAAAGATCTTCGTCTAGTCGCGTCTGAGAATTACCTTGACACTTCAGCAAACGCTCGGTTAGGTTCCTCGCTTGCGCGAAATCGCAAAACCAACTTACAGATAACACAGTTTCAGGACCGCGGCCAAATGCTCGATCTCAATTATGTGCGGGACAATCTTGATAGTGTGCGCGCCGCGCTTACTAAGCGCAGCATGCCTGCGACGGCGCTTGATGATTTCGCCCGGGCGGACGCCGAGCGCCGGCGGGTGATTGCCCAATCCGATCAACTCAATGCCGAACGCAACGCGGCCAGCCGCGAGATTGGCGCGCTGATGAAAGACGGCAAGCGCGAAGAAGCTGATGCTCGCCGCAAGGCTGTCAATGAACTAAAGGAGCGCATCGCGGACCTCGATCGAAATCGCGAAGAGGCTGAGACCCGGATGCGCGAGTTGCTTTCGACTCTGCCCAACATCCCGCACGAAAGCGTCCCGGTCGGTGCGGACGAATCCGCGAACATCGAAGTCCGCCGCTGGGGCACAAAGCCTGAATTTGATTTCGAGCCGAAGGACCACGTCGATCTGGGTAACGCTCTTCGCATTCTCGATCTCGAGCGCGCTACCAAAATTACGGGAGCCCGCTTCGCGATTCTCAATGGCGCCGGCGCCCGTCTCAGCCGCGCGCTGATTGATTTTATGCTCGATCTGCACACGCGCGAACACGGGTATCAGGAAACGTTGCCGCCATTCATCGTCAATCGCGAGTCTCTGTTCGGCACTGGGCAGCTTCCCAAGTTTGAAGAAGAACTTTTCAAACTTGAAGACGATCGCGGGTTCTATCTGATCCCGACCGCGGAAGTGCCGGTCACTAATTACTATCGCGAAGAGATTCTCGACGCGTCGCAATTACCCATGAAGTGGGCCGCCTATACACCGTGCTTTCGTTCCGAAGCCGGTAGTTACGGCAAAGACACTCGCGGCGTAATCCGACAGCACCAGTTCGAAAAAGTTGAGTTGGTGAAATACTCTCTACCGGAGAATTCTTACGATGAGCTCGAAGCACTGACTCGCAACGCGGAAATGATTTTGCAACGGCTCGGGATTCATCATCGCGTCGTTGTGCTCTCAACCGGCGATCTCGGTTTCAGCAACGCGAAGACTTACGATATCGAAGTCTGGCTGCCTTCGCAGAATGCTTTCCGTGAAATCTCCTCCTGCTCGAATTACGAGGCGTTTCAGGCGCGCCGGGCCAACATTCGCTTTCGCCGCGCCGGCGGAGCCAAGCCGGAGTTCGTGCATACATTGAACGGCTCTGGCCTGGCCATAGGCCGCACCTGGGTTGCCGTGCTGGAAAACTTTCAACAAGCCGACGGCTCGGTGATAGTTCCCAAAGCGCTGCGTCCCTACATGGGTGGAATGGAAAGTATATCCGCGGGCTGAGTCGTCAGTGGTGCCGGCTTCAGGGAGATCTGATCGAGGATGAGACTCGGGTGTTTTATTACCGCGAACCGGTTACTTCTTCCTTAAGCACCAGGTAGTCATCGATCGCATATTTTGCACGACCGTGGTTTTGATCGGTTCGATGAATTCGGCGCCCAGGATTGCGCTAAAGCTGAGCAGCATCGCCTCATCGACCAGGAAACGCTCGCTGCCATCGGGAAGATGATATCGCCGTCCGTCGATCAACGTGATCTGATTTTCAATTCCGATGCTTGATGCCAGACGAGCGAAGAAAATTCCGCCCGGCTTCAACACTCGCCACATTTCTCTGACCATCGATTCCCACTGTCCTTCGTCGGGAGCAAAATGGAGCACGGCACTGCTTAACACCAGGTCGAAGTCGGCGTCGGTAAACGACATCCGCTCAACCGGCTCTTGACGAAAGTTTTCCAAAGGTAAATGCGGAGTTAACTCACTCGCCAGCCGCCGCGTGTGGGCGACTGCCTCGCTTGATTCGTCCACGCCAAACACTTCAAACCCGCTCTTGAGCAGATAGACAAGATTCCTTCCCGTTCCACAACCAGCATCAAGGACGCGCATCCCTCGGACAATTCGTCCCTTCAAGAGCTGATCGAACAAATATATGTCGATGCTGCCGAACCATTCCTGGAGATTGAGCGGAGAGGATGACATGGCCCTGTCGAGTAACTAAGCGCGCTTGATGCTGGCGGCAAGCTGTGATTTTGCGCCTGCCAAGCTGGCGCGAAGACTCAATGCCCGGGGTTTCCACTTTGCAGGCGCGTGGTCGTGAATCTAATACTCCTTTTTGAATCGCTTGTGCATTGCCCACGCAAAGAGTCCTGGGATCAGGTAAACAACCAGGATAATAAAGTTGATGCCTTCAATTTGTTCTTCGTAGATTGTTCCCAGGACGTCGCGGAAGGCCCGTTGCTGACGAAACACGCTGACCAGATAACGTGCTTCGAATACCAAAATTACGGCGAACCAGATTATCGTGAAGCAAAGAAAGACAATCGAAACAGTTTTTCTCGTACTGGTGTTCATCTCGGTCAATCCTAAATCGAAAATCGTAAATCGTAAATAGCGCAAGGAAGTGTTCGTCGTCTGCGCCGCCCCCTCTGGCCGGCTGTGTTAGCTCATTGAGCACTGGCGGCCGGAGTCTCAGTGCTTCTCTGCGTAACGTGGCGTCCTCCGCGTCTTGTAATGAACGGGCTGAAGTAGATTTCAACGCAGATGCGCCGAGCGAGCACGCAGGCGAGGGCATCGCGCATTCAACTAAGACCAGCAGAAATCTCAGTCGACCCGATCGACTCTGCTATTATGGCGCCCGAGGAATTCCCCATGCCTAACAAAAACGACTTCGAGAAAGTCTTCGCCAGATTGAAATCTGTCTTAAAGCCCTATGCAAAAAAGATGGACGTCGCCCACGACAACGAGATGTATTATCTACTGAACACCCGCTACATCATGAAGAACAAGCAGCCACTCTGTTTTGGCGGCGTGCGTCTGGGCAAAGCATATGTCAGCTTCTATCTGATGTCAGTTTACGCCTCGCCCGATTTGCTCAAGGGCATGTCGCCCGAATTGAAGAAGCGAATGCAGGGCAAGTCATGCTTTAATTTTAAAGAAGTGGATGAAAAGTTATTCAAGGAATTAGCTCAGCTGACCAAAGCCGGTGCCGCGAAATTCAGCGATGAAAAGTTTATTGAACAGCTCCGAACGATGCAGGGATCTCGATGAATGGTCACACTAAAATTTCAATCGAAACGAGAGTTGCAGTCTCCGCGGAGGTTGTGCGGAGACGGCCCGCCCGAAGAAGGGCGAGCTAAGATTTCCCACGAAGCTGTTGTAATTCACTCTGTTGAGAACATTGAAGGCATCAACTGCAAGAGTAGATTTCACGCCGCCTTCCTTCTTCTTACTCTTAACCAAAATGAAATCCCGGGACCAGCGAAAATCCACATCAGCATAGCCGGGGCCCTGCAGACTGTTCCGTGCGACTCCGGCCGGACGAGCATTCGCCGTACCCGTATGAAATGCGTCGAGTCCGGTCGTCATCGTATAGGGAACCCCTGAGTAGAGCGACACTGAGACGCCGAGATTGAAGAGCTTGCCGGGGTTGAGCGTTCCGAGCAATTCAAAACGATGCCGCCGATCGAAGTCAGAGCGTGCCCATTCACCCGAGAGATCATAAGCATTGGGCGGAAAGTAGGTAATCCCACTTGTATTGTCATGGGAGGCAGCCAGGCGATACTGGGCCATGCCGTTGAAGAAGTGAGTTACATTGCCGCGCAGGGTGACTTCCAAAGAATCGCTGGCTCTACGCCCGGCCGATTCGATCTCGCGGAGCACGCCGATTGAAGCATCAGGGCGCGCTGCATAAATCGGCGGCAGCGGTGCGTTGATGTCGCGCGAGCGGAATTGCTGGAATCCACGAGATCCCAGATAAGTGACCGCCAAAGTCGTTGATTTCTGCAGCTGCCGTTCTAACGCGGCGCTGTATTGGATCGAATATGGCAGGTTTATATTCGGCTGCAGTCGCGTGATGCCGGCGGGTTGAGTCGTCAGTAATACACCTGAGTTGAGCGGGTCGGGAAACGACGGATTGGGCAGGACGTATTGCTTCAGCCTGGATCCATTAAAGAGCAGAATGTCCTGAATTGGCCGGGGCCCGGATCGATCATAGAAAACGCCGGCGCCGCCCCGGAACACCGTCTTCTGATTTTTTCCCGGAGAGTAAGCAAACGAGAAACGCGGCGCGAAATTGTTATTGTCGTGGAAATAATTCTGCCAGTCATAACGCATGCCGATTGAGATCATCACGTTCTTACGCGGATGGTACTCATCCTGAACAAATAACCCGAGTAGCTTCTCCAGGAAAACAACATGGCCGTTTCCCTGTTGCTGAGTGAACGAGTATGGCCGGCGCTGCAAGTAATCGCCGATACTCGAGAAGTAGAACGTGCCGAGGGAATTGAAGTTGTTATCAAATCCACGACGGCTCCAGTCCGGAATGTTAATGCCCCCTTTGATCAGGTGTTTGCCCGTCGAGTAAGAAAGCATCTCCGTCAACTGCGCGTGGTATTCGGTCCGCAGATAGTCGGCTTGAGCGCCGCCTCCGGTGAAAGCGTCAAGGACCAAGATCTTACGAGCGCCGGTAACGCTGACGTTCGTCTGTCTTTCGTAACCGAGTAGAAGCCGGAAGTTATTAACCAGTCTTGGAGAGAATACGGTCTGCTGTCCGTAGTTGATTTCCTGTTCCATGTTGCGCGAGTTGAGGCCGGACTCAGGCAGAACGGTGCCGCCCACGTTTTGGTTGTTTACCGTTTCGCCCAGATACGAGTAGCGCAGCGAAAGAGTGTTGGTATCGCTGAGTGAGTGACTGACCTGGGCCGCAAATTGCAAAGTACGAGCCGGCGCCGCAACGTTTGACCTGATACTCCCCGCCGGCCCCTGGGCAAAGACGATCGATTGCAGGTCTTCCTCTTTGCGACTAACTGAAATCAGGAACGAAGTTTTTTTACTACGCCTGATCGGACCGGTGAAGATGCCTTCATAAATACGTCGCTGCTCAGGCGGGCGTGTTAACGCAAAGGGATCGCGGGCGTTGAGGTGAGCATCACGAAATATGAAGTTGAAAGTCCCATGGTACTCGGGCGAGCCCGGCTTCGTAGTCACTTCGATCCGGCCGCGTCCCGGACGCGCATATTCGGCCGAGTAGGGGTCCTGATTTATTTTTATTTCCTTGATCGCCGATGGTGAAACTCCGGCGTTATTAACCTCCATTCCGTTGACGATTAAGGTGACTCCCCCGGTCCCAACACTGCTCGGATCCAGGAATCGCGACATCGCGCCGATGTAATCCTGATCAAAGACCGGCAGATTGCTAAGCGACGGCTCACTCAACGCAACCGTGTCCTTATTGTCGGCTGCTTCAGTAGTGATTTGCGCAGGCGTACTGGTCACCGTAGTCTCCTGGCGCAGGCTGGCAATCGCCAGCACCACCTGAAGCGGACTGAGCGGCTGCGAACCGACAACTATGTCCTGAGTGGTTGACTCGAAGCCTGGTGAAGCAACTTGAACTTGATAATTGCCGATCGCGACTCGGCGAAATTCAAACCGGCCGGATTGATCGGTGGTCGTTGACTGATGATGATTGCTCGTCTCAATTAGTTGGACACTCGCGCCGACAATGGCGGCGCCGGCCTGGTCCTCAACCATTCCTGTAATTGAGGCACGCCCAGTCGGAGACTGAGCAAAGCCGGTCGCAAAAGCCACCAATATTACGGCTAGTAAAATGACAAGCCGATTCATAAGTTCGAGGAGCCTCTCTCTAATAACGCCTTTGATTGGAGCATCACGAATCCCGCAAAGGCAAGTCAGCAGTAAACGCGCTGCCCCGGCCGGGAACGCTCTCAACCGAGAGCGAGCCGCCATGGCCTTCCACAATCCAGCGGGCGATCGAAAGACCCAGGCCGGCGCCGCCCAGAGCACGTGAACGAGCCTTATCGACCCGATAAAAACGATCGAAAATGCGCCGCTGGTCCGACTCTTCGATACCGATGCCCGTGTCGGTCACGACGATCCGGGCATCACCATTTTGCGATCTCAGCGCGACGCTGATCTCGCCGCCGGAGGCCGTGTATTTCACCGAGTTGTCGAGGAGGTTCAGCAGCATTCGCTTCAACATCTCGTCGTCGCCACTCACTGTTACGGGCGGCAGGGCGCCCTCAATCTTTAGCCGCAGACCTTTCTGCATGGCGAGGACGTGGGCCGCCCTGACGCAATCAGCGACCAACTCATCGAGCCGCACCGGCTCGTTTACCATCGACGGCGTATCGACAGGTTGGCGGGCGAGCATAAACAGATTTTCCACGATCCGCGAGAGGCGCTCGGCCTCGTCCTTTATTAAAGCCAAAGATTCTTTGTATTCGGCGGTAGCGCGTTCCTGTTGCAACGCGACTTCAGTTTCACCGCGCAGGACAGCGAGCGGAGTCCGCAGTTCGTGAGAAGCATCGGTGATAAAGCGCTTCTGCTCCTGGAAAACTGCATCAAGTCGCGCCAACAGCTCATTGATGGTCGTGGCCAACCGTCCCACTTCGTCTCTCGGATGGGCTACATCGAGCCTGGCCGAAAGATTCTTTGCCGTGATTAGCTGGGTCTGTTGATTCATCAAAGCAATCGGCGAGAGGCTCTTGCGCGCAAGAAAGTACCCGCCTATTGAAGCCAGGACAAGAATCAAGGGAACGCCGAAAAGAAAATCGCGCCGCAAACGTCGCAGTCCCTCGTCTACAACGCTCAATGGTTCAGCCACGATAGCGAACCCGATTTGCTTGCTCCGATCTACAGACAACGGCACCACCGCCACGCGCAATTGGTTGAGAACTACAAAGGCGCCGTCCTGACGCGCTTCGCTGAGCACCGCAGGGGGAACGGTCAACTGATGACCGGCCAGGTTACTGGACCAGGCGACGACGCGGCCATCGGCATCGGCCACTTCGACATAGCGATTGGGAAAAACCATTTGAGCCAACACGACATCGTTGGCTTTTTCCGTGGATTGCTCCTCTTCCAACTCCTGGACATACGCACTGGCCACTGTTTGGGCCGTCGAGCGCAACAACTCGTCCTGACGCGAATAGAAAATGTTCGCGGCCGCGTAATAGACGATCACCGCGAACGCAATCAAAGACAGCGCCAGCACGGCGGCGTACCAAACTGTCAATCGCGTGCGAACGGAATCAAACATTGATAGTGATCAGAGCACGAGGTCAGTACCAGGAGCGATAGGGAGCGCGGACATCTTGTCCGCCTGAGCGCGCAGCGCGAACTCTTTCGAAAAGGAATTCTTATAGATGAAAAGCTGGAGCGGACTGCGCCCGCTGGCGGACAGGATGTCCACGCTCCCTATCGCTCCCGATACTGACCTCATTTTTCAAAAACTCCAGGCGAGAACGGCTCCATACTCGCGGGCGTGCCTGTTATATTGCGGAGCGATTAGCGGCCACGCGTGCGACCTGCCACGCGATTCCTCTTCATCGCTTGTAGCCGAAGACGTCTTGCGGTGATGTGCATGATAGACATAGCGTCCAATGCCATAGCCCATCACGCTGCCAACCAGAACATCAGAGAGGTAATGCTTCTCTCCGGTGAACCGAGCCACACTGACGGCGCCGGCAATTCCGTACGCGGCAACTTGTACCAGGCCTTGATCATGGTATTCGTTCGCTATCACGGTCGCCAATGACCAGGCCTCAATACTGTGTCCTGACGGAAAAGACGATCCTCCGTCAAAGAAATCGCTGCGACTTTTGCCGGACAGTGGACGACTACGCTGGGTGATTTCCTTAAGTGCAGTTACGACGATCGCACTGTCAATCAGAGCCTCCGCGCCCAGTAAACCAGTCTCGCGCGCGCGATCGTCATGCTTCGCCCGGCCGACCAGATAGAAGGTCAGGGCGACGCTTCCGACTCCGTAACCGGAACCGGCATAACTCACAATCCGGCTGGGATTCAACTGCCTGGTGGACTCAGCGATCTCATCTCCGGTGCTTTGATCGGTAGCGATTAAGCCCGCGGTTCCTAAAGCCAGCGGCGCCAGCCAGCGCGCGTCGCGTCCGCGTAAGTGAAACGGCGAAGTCCAAATCGCTTTCTGATCATGCAAAATATTCTTGAAGAACTGCTTCTCCAGCGTCGGTGTCGCCGACGCCGTCGGCGTTGATGACGGACTGGGCTGAGGCGTTTGTGCCTGAGCACTAAACATAGCTGAAAAAGCGAGTGCTGAAAGAACTATGGCGAAGAGACAAGACGATGTTCTGTTACTTCTCATGTTTGTACTTCCCTTGTTGTTTGCGGTGACGTTGGCTCGCGTCTGAACAGAGTATAGACAGTCGGTGTCACTATCAGCGAAAGCACTAAGGCCACGGCTAATCCGCTGATCACGGCAATAGCCAAAGGCTGCAAAAGTTCTGAGCCTGCGCCGAGAGCCAGCGCCAGCGGCAGCATCCCCAGCATGGCTGCCAGCGAGGTCATCAGCACTGGGCGAAAACGTCGGCGACCTGATCGCAACAGGGCCTGGCGCACGGTGTCGCCTGCGGCCAGATGGTCCTCAACTGCATCGAGCATCAGGATGCCGTTCTTTGCCACGATGCCGACTATCATGATCATCCCCATCAGTGAAACGACATTGAGCGTCGTCTGGGTAACGAAAAGACCCAGCAGCACGCCGCCCAGAGCCAGCACCGCGCCGATGACGATCGCGATTGGGTGGGCAAACGAACGAAACTCGATTAGCAGCGTCAGAAAAACGAGGACGATAGCGAGGACGAGTGAAATCATCAGCTCGCGAAAGCTTGATTGCTGTTCCTGATAGAGGCCGCCGTATTCGATCGTCATCCCCGGAGGCAGCTTCACATCCTTTGCCAATTGGGTCTTGATCTCATTAATTGCCGTCCCCAGATCTTTCCCTTCCAGCCTCCCCGTTACTGAAACCAATTGGCGCAAATTCTCACGTCCAATCTCTGTCTGCCCTTTGTCGTATGCGACATCGGCGACTTGATCGAGACGGAACAGCGCGCCGGAGGCGGAACGAACCTGCAAACCCCTCACCTTGTCGAGTGAGGTCCGCACGTCGGCTGGAAGTATGACACGGACCGTAATTAATCGGCCCTGCTGCAGAATTGCGGAAGCCGCTTCACCCGACATCGCCGTCGTTATTGTGTTTGCGATGTCGGTCGCGGTCACACCGAAACGCGCGGCGCGTTGCGGATCGATATTGAAAGTGATGGCCGGCCCACTCACGATCACGCCATTCTTGGTATCGACTACGCCCTGGACCTTCTTAATAGACGTTTCAACTTCATCAGCTTTGGCTTGCAACGCGGCAGTGTCTTCACTGAAGAGCTTAATCTCGATTGGCTCCGGCGAGCTGGTCAAATCGCCAATCACATCCGAGAGAATACCTACGAATTCGACCGTGAGCGCAGGCTCCGACTCCGCCACCTTCTGCCGCAATTCGGCTATCACCTCGTCGGTCGAGCGCTTGTGACCTGGTTTCAGCTTGACGGCAAAGTCCCCTCGATTGGGCTCAGTTATGAACAGGCCTAACTCCAGCCCCGTACGACGCGAATAGCCTTCCACCTCGGGCGTCTGCACCAGCAACTCTTCAACATGATGAAGCACGCGATTGGTTTCCGTCAGGGACGCGCCCGGTGGCGCCCAATAATCGAGAATGAAAGCGCTTTCATCGAATGCCGGCAGAAACTCAGAGCCTAAAGATCGGTAAAGCAAAAACGAGCCGGCGAGCACGACAGCAACTACAATCAGAACGACCCAGCGATGATCGAGCGCGTGACCCAGCACCCAATCATAGCGCCGGACAATCGCGCCCAGAATCCGGCCGTGAGTTGCGGCTTCTTCTTCCTCTTCAAGCTCGTTGGCAGGCGACTCATGATCGCTCCTTTGGTTGGGGTCGCCTTTCGAACTTTCGCGCTGTTTAGCTCGCACGAATCGTTCGGCCAGCACCGGAGTAAACGACAGGGCCAGGACCAAAGAGGTGAGCAAGGCCACCGCCATGGTGAGCGCGAGCGAGCGAAAGAAGCTGCCCGTAACGCCGGTGAGCAGGGTCAACGGCAGAAATACTACCACCGGAGTAATCGTCGACCCGATAATCGGGATGGTAATTTCTGAGATCGCCGCCTGCACGGCCTCGCGTCGCGATTGCCCGAGCGCCATATGCGTATAAATATTCTCGACGACGACGATCGCGTCGTCAATCACCAGTCCAATCGCCGCCGCCACTCCCCCCAGGGTCATCAGATCGAAACTCAGCCCCGCCAGATACATCGCCAGAAACGTTGCCAGGACCGTCACCGGAATCACCAGCACCGAGACGAATGTCGTGCCCCAGTTTCGCAGGAAGGCGAAAAGAATCACCACCGAAAGAAGGAGACCGATCAGGATCGAGTCGCGCACCGAGTTCATCGAGTCGCGCACCAACAGCGATTGATCGTAATAAGGAGCGATCTTGATGTCCTTAGGAATCTGCCCACGCATCGCCGCCAACTCCGCCTTCACCTGATCAACCACGGCGACCGTGTTCGCATCGGGCTGACGATTGATATTCAGCAGCACCGCCGGCTTGCCCGGGTAAGCGCTAACGATCGTGTATTCCGGTTCAACGCCGGCACCGACCGTAGCGACGTCGGCCAGGGTGACCGGCGCGTTGTTCACAGTCGCGATCACAATTCCGTCAAGGTCTTCAGGCTTTGTGGCCTGACCGCTGATTAGCGCAAGTTCGAGCTGGTGGTTCTCCTCGATTAAACCGGGCGATACGATAATGTTGGAGGTGTGGACCGCATCAACGACCTGCTGGACCGAAACGTTGTGGGCCACCAGGCGATCCGGATCGATCGTGACGTGGAATTCGCGGTTCTTACCGCCGGCTACGCCCACAGTGGCAACGCCAGGCAGGCGAGCGAGCTGTGGACGAATGGTGTAGTTGGCGATGTCCCGCAGACTAGCGAGGTCGCGAGTGTCCGACGTGAGACTGTAGCCTGTGACCGGAAACACTGCGAAAGTCAGCCGCTCGACATGCTGAATTTTCGCGGTGGGCGGCAGTGTTGAGGCCAGTTGCGAAAGGCGCGCCTGCACAAACTGGAGCGACTGAATAATATCGACATTCCAGTCGAAGAAAAGACTGACCTCAGAAGCACCGCGCGAAGTCTTTGACTTAATACGCTGAATACCAGGAATGCCGTTCATCGCTTCTTCGATGGGACGGGTGACGGAGACGAGTGTCTGCGGCGCCGGCGCTACGCCGTTATCAACTATGATTACAATGCGAGGAAAATTAGTTGCGGGAAAAATCGCAATGGGCAATTTCCAGGCTGCATACAAACCGGCCGCGCAGATTACGGCAATCATTACCAGTACCGCACGTGATTGATTTGAGACAAGCTGGGCGAGATTCATGATCTGTTTTTAGAGTGCGGTGGCAGAGCGAAGCGGCGACACCGCTTTGCATTATTGAACGGCCGTCCTTTCAGCTGAGAATTGTTAGACCATAACCAAAGCGCCGTCGCCGCTACGACCACCGCGGCTGCCGCGCCGGAGACCCAGCTTCGCTCTGCCGGCGCACTCCAAAGAGCCGCCTCACTTCTCTTCCGGCTTCTTCGTATCCGCGGCCGGTTCATCCTTGGCAACTTCAACCTTGGTGCCGTCAGCCAGAGAAAAATTACCTTCAATCACCACCGTCTCGCCGCCTTGCAAACCGGAGGTAATCTCCATTTTGTCCTTGGTGCGAATTCCGACGGTGACTTTGGTTTCGTGCGCGACTGAAGCAGCGTCGACTACCATCACGGTACCTTCGTTGGCATTGCTGGCGTCGAGCGTCACCGCTGAGGCGGGAACCACAACTGCATCGGTTTTAGAGTTGGCAGAAATGGTGACCTGCGCTGCTCCGTTCGCGCGCAATTTGCCTGCCCCGTTAGACAGCGTCACCCAAACTTCGACCGTGCGGTTAGTCGGATCAGACGAGCGGCTGAGCAAAGTGATCCGGCCCTTCATCTCTTCGCTGGAAGTATCGGTGGGCAACACCGCCGCGGGATCACCGACTTTAAGCTCCGACACGACCGTGTCGGCAAAGGGGGCTTTGACGATCACCTCACTGATGTCGGCGATGGTGACGAGCTTGCCTCCCGCGGCAGCAAACTCACCTTCGTACTGAAATTGATCGGTGACGATGCCGGTGATGGGCGCGCGAATCGTAGCGTAGCCGAGTTGCGCGTCGAGAGTCGCCAGGTGCTGTTGCGCTTGTGCGACTTTGGCAGCCGCCAGCGCGCGATCGTTGGGGTTAAGCGACGTCGCCCGCAACGTAATCGTTTGCTCGGCCAACCGGAGTTCGTTTTCGGCCGTAGTCAAATCAAGTTGCGACGCTTCAAGATCCTTTTTCGAGATGCCACCCTTTTCATAGAGCACCTGACGTCTGGCGAATGTTGCTCGGGCCGTGGCGGCCTTGGCCCGCGCGTCGCGCAATGCTTTCTGGTCCTGCGCGTTGGTTTGGGGAATTGTGCCGGTCGTTACGCTGCGCTCGTTGGCGCGTTCCTGGTTCAACGCGGCGACGGCTTCGGCGCGCTGGGCCTGTAGATCGCGAGACTCAAGGACGGCGATGACCTCGCCCGCTCTGACGACCTTATTTTTCAACAGCGCCATTTTTCTGATCTGGGCGCTGATCTTGGCTCCGACATCGGATTTCTCTCGCGGCCAGATAGTACCGACCGCTACTATCTGAGCGGCGATGGCGTCTTTCTCGGCCTTGTCCACCTTCACACTGACAACCGGCGTCGGTGTTTCGTCAGCCGCTGTGGCGCTTCTCCGGCGCCAGACCAGTATGACGACCAGCAAGACGACGAGTAGGGCGACCACAGAAACCAGGATCAGGAGATTTCGTTGCCCAGGGGTCATTGATCCGCGACGCGCGCGCGTTTGCTCATAGGAAGAAAAAACGTGAGCCGGCTCGCCGGGTTCAGTCGATTGTTTGTCTGAGTCGCCTTCCAGCTTCATCGTCCTGTCGCCTGTCTCAGCCGCCCGAGCGCCGTTTGATAATCGAATAAGGCCTGGTAAAGAGCCGTCCGCTGGGCCACCAGTGTGGTTTGGGCATCGGTAACTTCGACAATCTGCGCCTCTCCGGATCGGTAACGCGCGATCGAAGTCGCTAAATTATCCTGGGCCTGCAGAACACCTTCTCGCGCCAGACGGACGCGTTGGGCCGCGCTGGCCGCCTGGGCGCGCGCCGCAAAAAACTGTTGCGTAAACCCGCGCAACGCCATGGTCCGCTCGTTCTCTACTATCTGCACTCGCAGACGAGCCTGGCGTTCTTTGCTTCTGGTGGCTCCCCAATCAAAGACGGGAATATTAAGACTCACCGCCGCCGATACTCCTGAATGTTCCTTGAGCCGCGGACCCTTGAGTGAATCGGTATCGAAGCCACCGTTCATTGAATACGAAAGCGAAGGTAAGCGATCAGCGCGCACGATCCTGATATCCTGCCTGGCGGCGCCCAGCTGCGCTGCGAGTTGCGCGAACTCAGGCCGGCGCGAAACGTCACCCGAGTTGAACTGATCCAACTCGGCCTCGTTGGGCAGGACCAGGGCCAAGTCCGTGGTGCTGATTGGGCGCGTGAAATCATAGCCGACCAGCACGCGCAGACCTCCTGCCGTAATTTCTTCATTCGCTTGCGCTCTTGCCAATTCATCGCGACGCGCAATGGTTTGCAGATGGGCGCGGATCAAATCAACCGGGGGAACTTCACCGCCGCTGAGAAGCAGCGAAGTGATGCGTTCAAACTCTTCGGCCGCAGCAAGATTTCCTTCTGCCGCAACCCGCTGCGCGATGGCCAATGCTAATCCGTAGTAAGCCTCGACCACGGCCTGGGCCAGGGCGCGTCGCGCTACGTCGGTGCCGGCATGGGCTGCGGCGAGCAGCGCTCGATTGCGTGCGAGCGATGCGCGGAGCTTACCGGCAATGTCAAAGTCGCCAGAGACATTCACAAAGGCCTGATACTCGCTAACGGCGTTGTTGGCGATAAAGCTCGGCGCGCGCGGCGTGCCTGCTCCGAGAGCAGGCGACGTGTAGATGTAACTCAGAGGCGCGCTGACCTTGGGCAGAAAAGCCGCCTGTGCCTGCTTTACATCCTCAGCGGCAATTTGTTCGTTCAAGCCCGCCTGTTGAAAACTCGATGCCTGGACATTCGCGAGACGCAACGATTCCTCGAGCGTCAGCGGATTTGCATTTGGAGAGTTCTGAATGCCAAGCGAAACAGACGGCGCGGCTGATCCGGAAGCCGGTGTGGCTGCCGGAATGGACGATGGCCCAGGGGCAGTGGGAAGCGCAAACGGCGTCGACTGGGGCACCGGTGTCGCGTTAGGAGATGGCGTAATCGATGGTGTCTTCGAAGGTGCGGGTGCTTGCGTCGATGGACTCGTGGGCCGCGTGGAAGTTGGCGGAGGTGTTTGCGCGCGCACGAATCCCGCAAGGCATGACAGCGTTGCCAGTGCTGATAGCAGGCGTACGCCCGCCTTCGATGCATTCACCATAGATTCTTTCGAGACGGACGAGTATACGGGCGTTTACCTTAATGGGGGATTAAAAAGTCATTGAGATTCAGTCACAATCGCGGGGCAGGTTCAGACTTGGACACGGATTGGCGCTCTTTCAGCCTTCTCAGCTCTTAGTGACCGCCGTGGTAAGCGCGTCGGCACTCTCACGCTTTAAGATGAGTTTCCGAGCTTCACGTTGGAGAATGGGCAAGGAAAAACCGAAGCCCATGGCGCCCATGATGCACGCCATGCCTCCGGCGGCAAATGTTCTGCGCGCAGTAAACTGCTGGGCCAGCACACCGACTACGAGCGAACCGAAAGGCGCCAGACCGGACAGCATCATTGTCCAGATAGCCATTACGCGTCCACGTAGTTCGTCGGGCACGATTCGCTGTACTAGAGTGTTCGAGGCATCCAGTCCGGTCACCATCGTAAATCCAATCAGCAACATTACGAGAAATGACGGGCCGAATGAGTGCGAGAATGACAACAGCACGAGACTGCCGCCGAAGCCCGCGGCGGCCATCGCCGCCCAATCCCCAAGCGTCCGCACATTGCTGAACATGGCCAGTCTCGTAGCGCAATCCCGTAAAACTAATTAACCCGAGGAGTACGAGTAACGCGCCGACCGGTCCCGTGTGACGAACAAAATTGAAAGCCTCAGCCACACCGGCCCGAAAGTGCTGTGGTGTTTTTTTCTTGGCAGCGGTGGACTTGATCATCAGCAGTCCGATGATGACCGCGACATAGCTGAGTGCGTTCCCCAGAAAGCACCAACCTTCACCGACTCCGGCCACCAACAGTCCCCCAATCCCCGGGCCAATCGTGCGGGCGCTATTAATCATCGAAGAGTTCAGAGTAACGGCGCTGATCAGGTCTTCTCGCGGCACCAGCTCCGCGACAAACGCCTGGCGCACCGGAAAATCGAATGCGTTGACGATGCCCATCAAAGCCGCGACCGTAAAAACGTGCCACACCTGAACGCGCCCGCTGAGCGTCAGCGCCGCCAGTAAAAAGCTGAGCAACATGGGCGCGATCTGCGTAGCGAAAAGAATATGCTTGCGTGACTTTGCATCGGCGACCACGCCGCTGATGGGCGCGAGCACGAAGATTGAAATCTGTCCGGAGAAGGCTACCAAACCGAGTAAAGCGGCCGAACCAGTCAACCGGTAGACGAGCCACGCCTGGGCTATGGTTTGAATATAGTTGCCGACAATCGAGATTAGCTGGCCACCAAGAAAGAGTTTGAAGTTGCGATACTTCAGCGCCTGCAGCGCCGAGGAAAGCCTGCTCCTGGTTCCGATTTTACTATTTGGCTGGGTTCTCAAAGTGCCGAATGCGGTCGTTCGAGTCAGAACTTCAAACCGATCCCTGTCCGCACCATTGTATGATTGGCGAAGTTGACATAGGGGTCGTAATAGAGCTTCCAGAACCAATGCGGGCGATCATAGTAGACTCCCACGCCCACGCTGCGAATGAACTGGCCGGAATCGGTATGTCCCGACTTGAAAACGCCATCGAAGGTAATGCCGTTGTTAGCGTTCAGCTTGTGCCGCCAGACAACATGAGTGTTCTGTTGCTCAGTATGCAGACGCACGTCAAAGATCGTATAAGCCTGAAAGCGATCATAGCCGCTGATCTTATGACCGATTCCCAGTTGCACTGATTCACTGGGATCCCAGAAGAGATCGAAGAAGGCCTTCAGGTTGGTTCGTGACACTCCGGCTATGGCAAAAGTCTTTCCGGAACCCAGCTCAGTATAGAGCGATCCTGTTACCGCTCTGGTCGTCGAGACTTCCACGGTTGGGACGAAATGAAACCAGGCCCTCTTGTAGTCGTACTGGATACCGGTTCGCAGGAGCTTATTGTTTTGGGGATCATAAAATCCTGCGATCCATACAGTAAACGGTCCCAGCTGGTGGCGGAGGTTGAGATCATAAACCTGGTTCCCGGGTGTAAAGTAAACACCGAACGTTAGCTTGGATTTATATTCATCGGCCTTCTCGATCGGATCGCGGTCTGCTTTTTTTGTCTGGTCGGGTTGTGCGGTCGTGTGGAACAGCGAACCCGGTTCATCCGGAGTTGGTGATGCTTCCGGTTTGGCTCCGCCGGACTGAGGTCTGGCCAGAAAAGCCGAAGCGCAAATAAAAACCACGACGAGAATTGTCCGAGCCAGAGCAGTCACGACAAAGGTCTCCGTTGTCATCGCGCAGGTTGTAGACTTTGCAGTAATGAGTCAGAGTCGCCAGGTAATCTCATTAACACCGCCTTTAGCCAGGGTGCTCCGGCCTGAATGATCCTTAAACCGTCTCAACGGTTTGCCGCAAAAAACCGTTGAAACGTTCGTCGACATGACTCCCCTTTGATCACCGCACTAAAAGTGCGGTGCTAATGAGATTCTAAACAGACCCAGTACCGCCGCAGTCTTGTCGACGCTCTGGCTTTACTGGCCCCACGTCAAGACTAACGCTACTGCTGCGACGAACATTACCACAGTAGTCGTCCATCCGAGCAGGTTGGACCAGCGCCCGTTTACTCTGTCTCCCATGATTTGCCGATTGTTCGCAACCAGCATGATCACCACCAGCAACGGCGGCGCCAGAAAGCCATTGATCATCGCCGCGAGAAAAAGCGCGCGAATCGGATTGACGCCGAGAAAATTGATCGCCACCCCGATTAAAGTAGAAACGATAATCACTCCATAGAAGAGTTTGGCCCGCGCCGGTTTTTGACTGAATCCATATCTACCGCCCATCGCCCCGGTCACGGCGTACGCGCTTGATCCCGTCAAGACGGGTACGGCCAGCAATCCGCTGCCAATCAGACCGAAGGCAAGTAGCAGCGAAGCGCCTTTGCCGGCCAAAGGCTTTAGTGCCTGCGCGGCATCGGTAGCAGACTGAATGTTGGTCTGGCCGGCCTTGAAAAGTGTGGCCGCCGTGGCCAGGATGATGAAGTACATTACCGCATTCGAGAGCAGCATGCCGATGTTCACGTCCCAGGCAGCATACCTCAGTTCCGCG
>WNFR01001221.1_pt1 | contig 26716 bp, 22 predicted proteins | sample 5400221 | NCBI WGS metagenome assembly WNFR01 (sample SAMN13153357, study PRJNA577476) | soil metagenome | isolation source: 40 cm soil under Madrone tree | place: USA:California | collected 2016-06-14
CGGGAATTTCGAGAAGAAGAGAAGCGCTTTGCTGAATTCGAACGCGCCAGAAAAATTCTCGACCGCCTCGCCCGCTGAGTCCTTCCAGCGTTCTCTGAATCTGAGGAGTCGCTTACCTGATATATCTGGCTTCGTAACTATTTCACTTGGCTGGTTACCGCGCTAATCGAGCACTAAGCTACTGGACAGGCACAGAAACCGTTACTAACAGTTATCCGCTGCTATTGTCTTGGGTTACCCGTTGCGAGTCTCAGCTTACGATAGATGTATCTTAACCCATGAAATTCCGATTATTGGCGACGATTATGGCCGTTCTTACCAGCGCCCACACAGCGCGGGCCCAGGCGGTGTTTCCGCCGGAAACGGATAATGCAGCGCTGCGTTATTGGTTTGCTTTGGCGGAGGTGCAGGAGCCGCCTGATGATGAAGCGACGTGGCGTTTGTTCGGAGAGACGATCACTGGACGGGTTGTGTGGGACGAAGCAAAACTTGGACCCATTTTGGATTCCAACCTCGACGCACTTCGAACCATGCAGCGGGCCACGAAGCTTCCTGCATGCAATTGGGGCTTCGATTACCGGAACGGCGCGACGATTCCCCATTGGTTTGGTATGCGAGCGGGGCTGCTGTCTCATTTGAATGCACTCCAGGGAATACGCGAGATGGAGCTTGGCGATTTGCGAACGGCCGTAGATACGTGGCTGGCTGGGGTCCACTTTGGGCAGGATGTGTCACGCAGCGGTCCTATGATTGCAGCTCTTATAGCCCATGCAATAATTCTGGCTAACCTGCATCCGCTTCGCGACAGCGCCCGAGAGGGAAAATTGAACAAGGAGCAGAAAACGGAGCTGTCTGTGGTCGTCGAAACGATCCCGGAGGATGGTTTCGATTGGGGGACGGCATGGGGCGTGGAATTCGCGATTGGGGATCGGTTTCTTCAAAAGTCGCGAACAGCGGGCAAGCCGGAAAGTGATGACAAGATTCGTGCGTACGAGGAATACATGCTGGCGGCGCAGGCGGCGTTGCGTGAACCCCCGGTTGAGGCAAAGTCCCGTGTCGATGATTTGGAATCAAAGATTCGGCGGCTCGGTAAGGTGGAACAGAACTTGATTCCAAGCCTTCGTGGAACTAATGAAGCGCGAATACTGCTGGCTACGGCTCATCAGGAATTGATGCAAGCGCTCTCTACCAAGTAGTGCTAGCCACACAATCACACAATCTACTTGCCTGGCAAGTCGCTTTATCGGACCAGTGGCTCTCGTGAGGCTGCAGGCGGAGGCTCCAAAGCTGCGTCAGCGACGACGGCGGAAGGTCGCTAGTCTCTCTTCTCTTTTTCCACTTCCTTGTAAAGCTTATCGATTTTTTTTCTGATTTTGTCCCCATCTTCCGCGTGCGGGTATAAATCCAGATAGCGCTGGTAAGACTTGATGGCTTGCTTCTTCAAGCCTTTCTTCTCCTGAGCTTCGCCGAGGAAGCGAAACGGGATGGCGTAACCGGGCTTGGCTACGACGGCATCCTGAAAACGGTCAATCGCTGCATCCACGTCACCCTTCTTCATATAGTACTGGCCGACTTCGAGATCCTTTTCCGCGCGCAGCGGATCCCAGGCGGGCTGGTCAGGAGCGTTTTGCGTGGCGGTATCCTTCCTTTGCTTGGAAGACGACTTCGGCTTCATGTCGTCGTTTGGCTTGGCTGGTTTTGAGGAGGACTCCGGTGGCGGATCCTGCGCGCGTGCTCGAAGCGATCCAAAAAGTTGGAAGACCGCGGCGAGAATTAAGATTGTCTTCAAGAATTGCATGCCGGTCACGGAGGTCTCCCTGTACTCCGATTCTGTCTAGTATGATGGAAGTTGTCTGACGATTGTAGATTTGCGTTTTGAGCCTTCATGGAACCCCGCGAAAAAGCCGCGCAACTCCCGGAAAGTCCCGGCGTGTATCTCTTCAAGGATGCCGGTGGAACCATTCTTTATGTTGGCAAGGCTCGCAACCTGCGCAGCCGAGTGCGCTCGTACTTCCTCGAATCGCGCTGGATTGATGCAAAGACCGGCTCCCTGGCACGAGAGATCGCCGATCTCGAAACCATTGTGGTGGGCAACGAACGCGAAGCACTGGCGCTCGAGCACAACCTCATCAAGCAGTACCGGCCGAAATTCAATGTCGTGCTTCGCGACGACAAGACCTATCCCTATATCAAGTTCACGGCGGCGGAGAAATATCCTCGCGTGTACTTCACGCGGCGCATCAAGAAAGACGGCTCAATCTATTTTGGTCCTTACTTTCCTGCGAGCCTGGCGCGCCGGATTCTGCATTTCGTGCACAAACGGTTCTTGGTTCCTTCCTGCACGGTGGATCTGACGCGCAGCCACCCGCGGCCTTGCCTGCAGTACTACATCAAAAGGTGTCTGGGGCCTTGCGTAACCGGGTTGACGACGGACGAACGCTATGCGGAAGCGGCGCGCGATGTACGGTTGTTTCTGGAAGGACGCCGGCGCGATCTGATCAAGAGCCTCGAAGAGCGCATGGCGGCAGCCGCGGAGAAGGAACTGTTCGAGCAAGCGGCGGCTTACCGCGATTTGCTGCGGACGCTGGAGGACATCGAGGAACGGCAACGCATTGCCGCCGCGCAGGGAGATGATACGGACGTCCTGGCTTTTTACGCCGAGCCGCCGCTCGTGGCTGCCGACCTTTTTCATTTGCGCGGCGGGCGTGTGGTGGATCGCCGCGAATTCTATTGGGAAGAACTGGAGGAGTTTGATCCGCAGGAGTTTGTGACTTCGCTTCTGAAGCAACTGTATCTGGAGGCGGAGTATCTGCCGAAGGCAATTCACGTATCAGCGGATTTTGAGGATCGCGAATTATTGGAAACGATGCTGACGGAACGCGCGGAGCATAAAGTGGAAATCTTCACGCCGCAGCGCGGGACCAAGCGCGCTTTCCTCGATCTGGTGGAAAGCAACGCCAAGCATTCATTCGAACAACGATTTCGCGTTTTGAAGCCGACGTCCAAGGCCATTGGCGAGGCCTTGCAGAACGCGCTCAATCTAGTTGAGGAGCCGCACAGAATCGAGAGTTTCGACATTTCGCATATCCAGGGAACGGATACTGTTGCGTCCATGGTGGTCTGGGAAAAAGGGCGCATGAAAAAGTCGGACTACCGCAAATTCATCATTCGCGGCGAGCAACAGCGTGGAGAACAAGGGGGCGTCGAAGAGGGCAGCGATGGAAATCCGCTGCGGCCGATACGGCAGAATGACGATTTCGCGAGCATGCGCGAAGCCGTGAGCCGCCGCTATCGGCGATTGCAGGAGGAGAAGAAGGAACTGCCCGGGCTGATCTTGATCGATGGTGGAATTGGCCAGTTGCACGCCGCGGCGCAGGCGCTGGAGTCGCTGCACATTATCAATCAGCCGGTGGCGAGCATCGCGAAAAAAGAGGAAATTCTTTACGTGCTGGGACAGGAGGACGAGCCGATTGTGCTGGAGCGGCATTCGCCAGTGCTGCACCTGATTCAGCAGATTCGCGATGAAACCCACCGGTTTGCTGTGAGCTTTCACCGCCAGCGGCGAGGGAAGCGGCAGACGGAGACGGTGCTCAGCGAAATCCCGGGAGTGGGCGCGAAAACCGCTCAGAAACTGTTAAAGGAATTTGGGAGCGTTGTCAATATTCAGAGGGCGGGATTGCAGAAATTGAGCAGCGTCGTTTCGCGGAAAAGCGCGGAGAAAATTCTGAGCCGGCTGGGAGATTCGAAAGCGCTATAACCGCATTCGAGCGCGTATAACGGTTAGGGTGGATTGCGCACTTCTCGGTGCTATGCTACGGTTTCCATGGAGGTTGCTATGGCGGACAATGTGGGTTCCAAGGTGACGTATTTCCTGGTAGGGCTGGGAGTTGGGGCGATGGTAGGAATTTTGTTTGCGCCGAAGTCTGGCGAAGAGACGCGCGAGTTTCTGGCGAAAAAGGCGGACGAAGGGAAGGACTACGCTCAAAAGAAAGCCCGCGAACTGCGGGAACGCGCGGATGAGTTGATCGAGCGCAGCAAAGAAATTGCGGTCAGCAAGAAGGATTCCATCACGGCGGCAGTGGAAGCCGGACGCGAAGCGTATCTGCGCCAGTCGAAGTCTTAGAGGATCGACTAGGCGGTAAGATGGAGTGGCGCCTCCCGGTGAGGCGTACGGGGCTAGTATGCAAGTGTGGCTCGAAGTGTTCAGTCTGGTTGCCGCAGCGGCGCTTGTCGTGCAGGTAGTGATCCTTACGTTGCTGTTTTTTCAACTGCGGCGGACGACAGAAAACATGAATCGCCTGGTGGGCGATTTGCACGCGCGGGTTGGGCCGATTCTGACGCGCGCGCAGATTCTTCTCGACGACACCCAACCGAAAATCTCCAACATGGTAAATGACGCGTCGCACATCGTGTATCTGGCGCGCGGGCAGGCGCAAAAGATCGACCGCGTATTCACGGACGCGGCGGACCGGCTCCGCGGACAGTTGCTGCATGCGGATCGCATTTTGACGGGGACGCTTGAAGCGGTTGAGGACGCGGGCTCGAAGTTCAGTCACAGTTTTTGGAGGCCGGTTCAGAAGGCGTCGGCGCTGGTGCAGGGAATTAGAGTGGGGCTCGACCTTCTGCGGTCGCGCCGCAGTCGCCGCAGCGGCGACGAGCCGCGCGAGCAGCAGGAAGAGGAACTTTTTATTTAGCCAAGTTGACAGTCCCGCCAAGGCCGGAATCTTCGATCGACAGCGCAACGTTGAACTTCATTCGCCGGTATTTTGAGCGCGTGTGCTCCTGTTTTCGATGATTCTTTTCGCCTTCGTTACCGGTTTTCTTCCTTCTTTTCTTTTTTTTTTGGCCTGACGTCGAAAAAATAAAATTCAAGATCGAAACCTTGGTCACGCGTCAACGGATCCAGCCGCCGCCGAGGACGACGTCGCCGTCGTAGAACACGACGGCCTGGCCGGGGGTGATGGCGCGCTGGGGCGCGTCGAATGTGACGCGCGTAGTGGCGGCGTCGAGCGGCTCGATGGTGGCCGGGGCGGGTTCGTGCTTGTGGCGGATTTTGGCGAAAGCGCGAAGGGGACTGGGCGGCTGATCACAGGAAATCCAGTTCACGCCTTCAATTTTGCAGGTTGTCTTTCGGAGGACATGGTCTTTGCCGACCACGACGCGGTTCTTTGCTGGATCAATCGAGAGAACGTAGAGCGGCTTGCCGGCGGCAAAGCCGAGGCCCTTGCGCTGGCCGATGGTGAAATTGTGAACGCCGTTGTGGTGGCTGATCACGTCGCCGTTTTCGTTGACGATTTCTCCTTCGCCGTTCTGCAAGGAAATGCCGCGCTCATGTGAATACGCCTGGATGAATTGCACGTAGTTGCCGGTGGGCACAAAGCAAAGCTCCATGCTTTCCGGCTTCTCGGCAACTGGCAAATTCGCGCGACGGGCTAAATCGCGAACTTCTTCCTTGCTAAGTTCGCCGAGAGGAAAGTCGCTGCGCGAAAGCTGTTCCTGCGAAAGTCCCCAAAGAAAATAAGATTGATCCTTGGAGTCGTCACGCGCGCGCAGCAATTCCCAGCGACCGGTTGCGTTGTTCTTGCGAGTTCGCGCGTAGTGGCCGGTGGCCAGGCGCTCGGCGCCAATCTGGCGCGCCATGCGCAAGAGCGGCTCAAATTTTACATCGGTGTTGCAATTGGTGCAGGCGATAGGCGTGCGGCCGGCGAGATACTGGTCGACGAAGGGACGCACAACGCGCGCCTCGAATTGCTCCTCGAAGTTCACCACGTAATGCGGAAAATTCAGGTGCTGCGCCACGGCTTTAGCGTCATAGACGTCATCGAGAGAGCAGCAGCGGTGCTGCGCGGGGCCGTCGCCCTGGAGCTCGGGGAGGCGGCGCTGGTTCCAGAGTTGCATGGTGAGGCCGACGACGGCGCGGCCTTGCTGTTGCAAGAGGGCGGCGACGGCGGAAGAGTCGACACCGCCGGACATGGCGACGGCAACAAGGCCACGTTGTGTTTCGGCGCGCTCAGGCAGAGTGTCGAATTGGGTTGCGGCAATCATTCCTATTTCATTATATCTGGCAATCTCTCCATTTACCTGTGCGGTGGCTACAAAGTTCGGGCAACCTCTGGGCGAGCGTCAGGAGTGGGCCGTGGCCTCCTTGCGATAAGTGGGAGAGAGTTCGCGGAGCTGGGCGACGGCGGCGGGGACTACATTTAGGGCGAAATCGATATCCGCGGGAGTGGTGTGTCGGCCGAGGCTGAAGCGCAAGCTGGCGCGGGCTTCCTCTGGAGCAAGACCGATGGCCGTGAGGACGTGCGATGGCTCGACGGCGCCGGAGGAACAGGCCGCGCCCGTCGAACATGCGAGGCCCTTTAAGTCGAGAGCAATGAGGAGAGCTTCGCCCTCGACGCCCGGGAAAACAAGATTTGTAGTGTTCGGCGTGCGCGGAGCAGAGGCTGCGTTCACACGCGACTGCGGAACGCGGTGCAGGAGACCTTGCTGCAAGCGGTCGCGCAGGGCAGAGATGCGCGGGGCGTCTTCGACGAGCGACTTGCGCGCGATTTCCGCGGCCTTGCCGAGCCCCACAATGCCGGCGACGTTTTCCGTGCCGGGACGGAAGCCGCGCTGGTGATGTCCGCCGTACAGAAGCTGGCGCAAACGTGTTCCGCCACGAACGTACAAAGCGCCGATGCCCTTGGGCGCATACAGTTTATGTCCGGAAATAGAGAGCAGATCGACTTGGAGCTTGTTGACGTCGATCGAGATTTTTCCTGCGGATTGCACGGCGTCGGCGTGGAAGTAGACGTCGGCTTCTTTCGCGAGGCGGCCGATTTCCTCGAGCGGTTGCACGGTGCCGAGCTCGTTGTTGGCGTGCATGATGCTGATGAGAACCGTTTCGGGCCGGATGGCTCGGCGCAGCTCCTCCATATCTATCTGTCCGTTGCGATTTGTCGGTAGATAGGTGACGCTCACACCTTCTTTTTCGAGAGCTTGGCAGGCGTTGAGGACCGCTTCGTGTTCGATGGCCGTGGTGATGACGTGCCTGCCGGTTTCGCCAGAGCGCACAGCCAAGAGTGGCTGTGCAACAACCCCAAAGATGGCGTGGTTGTCGGATTCTGTGCCGCCGCTGGTAAAGACGATTTCCTGGGGGCGCGCGCCGACCAGGGCGGCCACTTGTTCGCGAGCAGTTTCCACGGCGGCGCGAGCGCGCTGGCCGGGGGTGTGGATGGAGGCGGCGTTGGCGAATTCGGCGGAGAAATAGGGAAGCATGGCGTCGAGCACGGCGGGCTCGATGGGCGTGGTGGCGTTAAAATCGAGGTAGACGCGGTTCATATGGCTACCCACAGGATACTCCCAGCGGGTGGAATTGCGAGTGACGAGTGAGGAGTGGCGAGTGCGAGTTTCGGAATAGGAATTGTTGGTACACACCCGGCAGTTTTCGCAAGAGGGGCAGACAAAGGGGTTGTGAGATACGCAACTTGGAAGAGCGTACGGAAGATGGGAGGTAGGGTCGAATGAAGCGAAGGCGGACAATCGCTCGCGACTGCCCCACCCCCTGTTTTTGTAAGTGTTGCATTTAAAGGGTTTAACCAGACTGTAAGCCTTTTGTTTGCAACACTTGCGGGGGGTTCCATAAGTGTTGCAGATAAAGAACATAACGCAATAGCGGACAGTGCCCCCGGCGGGATCCCAGGGTCTGGATCTTCGATGGGTGTAGGGGCGGTGGGCAGAGATGAAGGTGTCAGGGCGGAATGCTGAAGGTGGCGTCGATAAATCACGACCCATGCCAGCATGAATTATATGACTTGTCAAATACTAGCCTGGTAATAGTATTTAGCGAATTGGCATCTTTTGTTCGAAAGATTTTGCAAAGAGAAGAAAACAAAGGGGTAGAGCTCACTGCGTGTTGGTGCAATGGATCAAGAGCCATGGAATGCGGAGGGGTATAGCACCTGGGGCAACCGGTCGTAGAGAGGCGGAAGAAACGAAAGAAGCGAAGAGCGGCCCACCCTTTCATAAACCAAACCCGAAAGGATAGGGCACCCACGCGACTCAACGCGAGGGCGATACGGGCGGTTGTTATTGATTAGATCGCGCTTCCTTTCAAGGAAGCCGGGAGGTAATTCAGTCCGCCACGCGGCAGTCCGAGCCAACGATCACGGACATTGGGCTGGCAGTTGCGACAAAGGTGCCTCTAAACTCGCAGACGCCTTCAGGGCAAACACCACCGGGGTACGCGGCACACAGAATCTTTTCAAATCTATCGTCTGCGCCCCTGCCAATGTCCTTTGCCGATCTTGGATCCACTACGACGCCTAACTCGCGGAAGCGTGTGACCGAATGGCCTGGGCTCGCGCAAGCAGCGGCGCTGCTTGGTCTTGTTTACCCTGAAGCAAATACACTGAAGCCAAATTTTCGAGGACTATGGCGATACCTGGGTGGTTGGAAGGCAAATGCTTCTCGCGAATCGCGAGCGCCCTCTTCAGCGCGATCTCAGCCGGGCCGAACTTCTGCTGGTCGCGCTGCGCGATGCCGACACGGTTCAGATCGGCGGCAACCTGCAGACCCTCTGGCCCGTATGCCTTTTCACTTATGGCAAGGGCCCGTTCCCCTAGCTGTTCAGCTTCTGCAAAGTTGTGCTCGTAGAAGTAAAGCAGCGAAAGATCACTCAATGTCGCCGCTGTGTCAGCGTGGTCCGTCCCCAACTCCCTTTCGCGAATGGCGAGTGCGCGTTTAAGCAGAGGTTCAGCCTGAGCAAGATTGAATTGCTTGTGGTCGCGGTACAGGCGTCCCAAACTCCCGATCGCGATTGCGATGGCGGCGGGGTACGGCCCAGGAGATTTCTCATAGGCAGAAATGGCCCGTTTGTAGAGTGATTCTGCCTCGGTGAATTTCCCTTGGGTCTCTGCAACCGATCCGAGATCGGTCAACCTCCCACCATTCGCGTCGCCACCTGGGGCTGATGAATTCTGGGTAACTCGCTCCACGCGATCGAGCAGTTGCTTGGCATCGGAAGTCTTGCCCTGACGCTCGTATGCCATGGCTAATCCCTCCAGCGAATCCATCACCGATTGGTTCTCGGGTCCCAAGACTTTCTCTTGGATTGCCAATGCTTTTAGGTAGTGGGCCTCTGCCTCCGAGAATCTTCCTTCGAGTCTGCATAGTTCCGCCAACTGGTAGAAAGCGCTAGCAAGATCTGGATGCATCGACGCCGGTGGGTAACTTTCATAGGCCGCCACCGCGCGCACGAGCAACGGCTCCGCCTCGGTGTATCGCCCCTGCACAACGCACACAAACGCCAGATTCAGAAGGGCGCCCCCGCGGTCATAGCCAGTGGCGGCGGGATCTTTGTCCAAAATCGCAAGCGCCCGTGAAAAGTGCTGCTCGGCGTCGGGCAAGAGGTTCTTATCGCGATAGACCTGTGCAAGGTTCAACTCCACCCTGCCTAGCTCGACGCTGGGGGTCTGTGAAAGACTCTCGTAAAGCTGGAGTGCCCTTTTCAAGACCGGTTCTGCTTGATCGTAATTGCGATCAGCGCGGTAGGAGGCGCCGAGCATGCCGAGCATATTGGCTAGACGGACGTCGTGCGGATATCGTTTCTCCGTGTCGGGGAGAATGCTGACCAGAATCTTTTCTGCCCCCGCATAGTCCTGACGAATAAACGCTCGGGAGGCTTGCGCGAAAGATTGGGACCACGCTGCGTCGCTATGGCGCTGAAACATAATCCAGCCACCCCCCGCTCCTGCAAGAACAAAGAGTGCCACTAGGATCCAGCGGCGCATTGGCTTTCCCTCTCTGCAGGACTTTCGGCAAACACGAGATTCGTCACGGGTGAAATCGCAAAGACATTTTCGACCCCGCCCGTACTAAGATTTAAAGAAGCCCTGCGTATGAGATCTTCAAGTATAAACGGCCCTGCATCAATGCTGAGTTCCGACGCAGGGCGCGTAGTGATTATCCCCCGTGAACGTATCTACCGAGTAAAGTCGTTTCCACTTCCGTGCGGATTGAGGGAATCACTCAACTCAGAGGGCAGGTGTGCCGCATGCCTCCGCTCGTGAGTTAAGAACTATTGGTCCCGCTTCTTGGGGCGCCAGTTGACGAGGTTGCTGGTGTAAAGGGCGATGCAGAGAAGGTTGGCGGGAACGAAACCGAATTGTGCAGTACGGACGCCAATGACGCAAACGACGGCGCTATTAAGGGCAGCAACGACCCAGCCTTGCCAGAGTTTCTTGCCAATGAGGACGGTGGCGAGAACGGTCAGAATGCAAGACAGATAATCCAGTCGAATCAAATGTAGTGTATTCAGCATGCCTCGTAAGTGAACTTGGTGCAAACTGGCGGGAAAATCTGCCAGTATGTTCCGGGTTTTCCCATTCTCTTTTTCTAGCTGGCCAGGCCTATTGTCCCGTCATAGTAAGGTTGCGAGACTCTTCGAGCAACGCGCACAGACAATGTGTGCGAACGATCTCTTCAATGCCAGGAGGATAAGGTGCAATTGGACGGCCAACCTGAGGGAGGCGATAAACTGTAACCAGTTCTTGAAGATGTCAGTAACTTCTTGAAGATTCAGCGTTTAGAGTGAGGCGAAGAATTGCGCAAAGCAATGTAGGCGGAAGGCTGACAGCGATTCTAGTCAGTCTGAGACAGTTTGTGTCACATCGAAACGTTTGTGTCATGAGAGCGAGACGAGGTAATCGCGGACCAAGGAGGCGATGGATGCCGCCTTCTTAATGGTAGTCAGGCCCGAAGATTTTGCGTTGGATACGTGTGGCGACATTGGGCGACAGTCATGGGCTGGCGTAGCTTGTCGCTTGCATGGGACTCAGCGTGGGGGCAGGATGTTGGCAGAAGTCTTTCCCTCTCGTGGAGGTCCCTATGACCCGGCAACATCTTTCCGCCTTTGTGGCAGTGGTGTTCCTCGGTGGGGCTTTGGGCACCGCCAGGGCAGAGGCGCAGGAACTTCCCAACCTGCCTCCAATCACCCCTGAAGAACTCACGATGAAAGACAATCCGACTGCACCTGGAGCAGCTGCGATGATTCTCTACTATGCCGTTGATACCGACAACACAAAATCGACCGAAGCGCGTGCCATGCGGATCAAGGTGTTCCGCGAGGAAGGTAAGAAGCACGCCAACATTGAAATTCCCTATTTCGATAAAGCAAGCCAAGTGGAAGAGATTCGAGCGCGCACCGTGGGGTTAGACGGCAAGGCGACGGAGTTCGCAGACCAAATCTACGACCGGGAAATCGTGAAGGCGAAGAAGTTTCGTGTGAACGCCAAAGTGCTGACGCTACCGAACGTTCAGGTGGGCAGCGTTATCGAGTATGCGTATCGTTTACGCTTCAAGGGAAACATCCCGGATGTGTTCCGACATCCCGGGCAATATCTGGTCACCAGCGCATATTCGTATCCCGCAGCCGATTGGACGATCCAGCAAGACCTATTTGTGCGCCACGCACACCTTACTCTGCACCCTGTAAAAGGAGCGGAGGTGAAGCAACATCGCGTGGGCTTGCCGGAGAACATAGCGCCACGATCGATGGCCGACGGCAGTATTCAACTGGATATGGAAAACGTTCCGGCATACGAGGAAGAAGAGTATGCCCCGCCGGAAGACTGTCTGAAGTTGCGGGTCGATCTTTACTATAGCGTTGGATTCTATGGGCCGGAGGGCTTCTGGACGGGATTGGGGAGGCGCAGAGCGGAGCAGTACGAGTCCTTTTTGGGAAAGTCCAAGGGTATCGAGCGGGAGGCGGCACGGCTGATTGCCGCGAGTGATTCGAACGAGACGAAGTTGCGCAAAATCTACGCGCGGGCGCAGCAAATCCGCGCCGTTAGCTACGAAGGTGAAAAGTCGGAGAAGGAAAGAAAGCAGGAAAATCTGAAAGAAAATAAAAACGCCGAGGACGTACTGACCCGGGGATATGCCTTTGCCAATGAAATCAATTTGCTGTTTGTGGCCTTGGCCCGTGCGGCGGGATTTGAAGTCTATCCAGTTCTGGTGACCTCGCGAAATCGCTCCTTTTTCATGAAGGATTTTCCTAGCGAATCTCAGCTCAATGCGATGGTGGTTGAGGTGCTGGATCACTCAAACACCATTTACTTGGATCCAGCAACGCGATTCTGCCCGTATGGCTTGTTGCCTTGGGACGAAGCGAATACGGGTGGTGTGCGGGTGGACCGCATGTGGTCGAAAGTAGCATCGACCCCGTCTTTCAAGAGCACGGACGCTGTGACGCGGCGGAAAGCGGAACTTCGATTGAACAGCGAAGGTGGACTACAAGGAAGAGTCGAAGTGGCTTACTTTGGCCAGGAGGCGTTGAGCAGGCGACTCGAGTCCGTGCGGCAGGACGAAGCGGCCAAGCGAAAGGAACTCGAGGGGGCAATGAAGGAAGGGCTGGCACAAGGAGCCACGGTGAAATTGCTCAGCGCGGAGGGCTGGGACAGCACCGAAGGTCCCTTGAAAGCGGAATTCGAGATCGAGGTTCCTGATTTTGCGACGCCAGCGGGCAAGCGGTTGGTGCTGCCGCTGGGCATATTTCACGTAAACCAACGAAATCCGTTCCCCTCTCCAAGGCGAGTGCACCCGATCTACTTCAGCTATCCGCAAGAAACGTACGAGGAGGTCAAGCTGGAGCTGCCCGCAGGTATGCAGGCGGAGTCCCTGCCTGCAGCCAACAAGGTAGATCAGGGCGGGGCTTATTATAGGTTTTCAGCAGAGCAGGAAGGAAACACCCTTCGAATGACGCGCGAGTGGCGGATGTTAACCTTTTTTGTCCAGCAGCAACAATACTTGGGCCTGAGAGGGTTTTACGGGCGGGTATTGGCAGGTGATTCGCAGCAGGCGACGCTGCTGCGGCCAGCGGAGAGCGCCGACGCGAAGTAGCCAGGGGATAGGCCGGGGGGTGCTCAGGGCCAAGATCGTGCTACAGTTCCCCTCGAATTACCCGCCGCAGATCGAAATCGGGAGGGAGCAGTGGCGTATCGGGACTTGGGGGAGTTTGTCCAGAAGCTGGAGAAGGAAGGGGAGTTAAAGCGGATTCGCGCGGAAGTGGACCCTGTGCTGGAGATAGCGGAGGTAACGCAGCGTGTGGCGCGCGACCCAAAGCGGGCGCCGAGTTCGGTGGGACCGGCGCTGCTGTTTGAAAAGCCGAAGGGATCGCGCTATCCATTGTTGATCAATGCGTTTGGAAGCGTGCGGCGGATGGCGCTGGCGTTTGAAGTGAATGAATTGGATGAGGTGGCGGAGCGCATCCAGGGATTCTTGAAAATGGAAACGCCGCAAGGATTTTTCGACAAGGTCAAGATGCTGCCGAAGCTCGCGGAGCTTGGATCGTTCTTTCCGAAGAGCGTGAAGACGGGCGCGTGCAAGGAGGTGATCCAGAAGGGAAGCGACGTCAACCTTTTTGATTTTCCTATTCTGAAATGCTGGCCGCAGGATGGCGGGCGGTTCATTACGTTTCCACTGGTGTTTACGAAGAATCCGGAAACTGGGAAAAGAAATGTAGGGACGTACCGCATGCAGGTTTACGACGAGCGGACGACCGGGATGCACTGGCAGACGCAAAAGCATGGAGCGGAGCATTTTCGGCGAGCTCGGGCTAAGAATCCCGAAGGCAGAATTCCCGTGAGCGTGGTGATTGGAGCCGATCCTTCGACGGCGCTGGCGGGGATGCTGCCGATTCCGCCGGACCTCGACGAGATGATGTTTGCGGGATTTTTGCGACGCGAGCCAGTGGAAATGGTGCCCTGCGAGACGAACGATCTGGAAGTACCCGCGAACGCCGAGGTCGTGTTGGAGGGTTACGTCAATCTGAACGAAATGCGCACGGAAGGGCCTTTCGGGGACCACACGGGGTTTTATTCGCTGGAAGGGGAGTACCCGGTTTTTCACGTGGAATGCGTGACGCACCGCAAAGAGCCGATTTATTTGACGACGGTCGTTGGCCCGCCTCCGCAGGAAGATTTTTATATGGGACACGCAGTCGAGCGCGTGTTTTTGCCAGTGATGAAGATGCAGTATCCGGAAATTGTGGATGTGGCGATGCCGGCGGAGGGGATTTTTCACAACTTGATGATCGTGGCAATTCGCAAGTCGTATCCCGGACATGCGCGGAAGATCATGAATGCGATTTGGTCGCTGGGGCAGGCCATGTTCACGAAAGTGATCGTGGTGGTGGATCATGATGTTGATATCCACAACTACAGTGAAGTAGTTTGGAAGACGCTGTGTGCGTTGGATCCGGAGCGGGATGTGCAGTTTTCTCTGGGTCCAATGGATACGCTGGATCACGCGGCGCGCATGCAAGACTTCGGATCGAAGATGGGGATCGACGCAACTCGCAAATGGCCGTCAGAAGGATTTACGCGGGCTTGGCCGGATGAGATATTGATGGATGAAGGTACAAAGAAGCGGGTCGATGCCCTGTGGAAATCTCTTTTGCTGGATAAGGCGTGAGAAAGTTTAACTAAAACTGCTGTCAACCATTTGGGTGCGTGGGAAAAAAGTTTGCACAGTAGAATCAAGCGCGAAAAAAAACGGATCAGTAGGGCAAATTCCGAGTAGTACTATATCGAGGTTTAGGACTGATTTCAAAGGATAACCGTCCTTGGGTACAGGTAGAGGGGTGAAGAAAACCACAACTAATTGTGGTCCAATCCAGCAGTATCCACTACCTGGCAGGGTACTATCGGTCAATACCCCCCAAACTGCCTAGAACTACCCGTATTCTTAGGGCAACAGCCCCATAGATTCCCTTGACGCTCGGAGTGGTAGAATGTCATAAAGCTTCCACGGGTTGCGCCCTCACAACCTCCGCAAGCGCAGGTCGGCGCAACTCACGGTCGTTAAATTTTGTGGTTCATCCGGATGCCGGGGTGGCGTTCTAGTGAGCGAATCGCGCGAAGTGATGAATGTGCGGCAGGCGTCGCAGTATCTGGGCATCTCCCCGGATACCCTGTACCGTTACATCACCGAGGGCGAGATTCCCGCGTTTAAACTCGGCAACCGTTGGAAACTGCGTAAAACGATCCTGGACCGCTGGATGGAACGAAAGATGAGCCAGGCGACTGCGAGGCGCCGCTAGTCTGGCGCGAGAAACAGGGAGAGAGGCCGCGAAATGTTGGGAATGGGAAAAAAGAGCCGGCAACTCGTGGGACTGGACATCGGATCCAGCTCGATTAAGGCTGTGGAATTGAAGTCGTCAAAATCAGGCTATGAGCTTGTGAGTTTTGGAATGGAAAGCTTGGCGCCGGACACGGTGGTGGACGGGGCTATCATGGATGCGCCGCAAGTAGCCAACGCCATCAGCAAGATATTCGACGCGCAGCGTATCAAGACGAAGAACGTGGCGACGTCTGTGTCGGGCCACTCGGTGATCGTCAAGCGCGTGCCGCTCCCGTTGATGACGGAAGATGAGCTTTACGATCGAATTCCTTCCGAGGCCAGCCAACACATTCCGTTCGATATCGCTGATGTGAACCTAAGTTATCAACTGCTGGAGTCCATGGACTCGCAGATGGACGTTCTGCTCGTGGCGGTTAAGAAAGACAAGATTCTGAACCACACCAACGTTTTGGCGCAGGCGGGTAAGACGCCGGTAGTGGTGGACATCGACGCTTTCGGTTTGCAGAACTGCTTTGAGATCAATTACGAGCCGGATGCGGGGCAGACCGTGGCGCTACTGAACATCGGCGCGAGCGTCATGAACATCAACATCGTGCGCGGGGGCGTGCCGCTGTTCACGCGCGACGTCAGCGTGGGCGGCAATCAATATACGGACGCGCTGCAGAAGGAATTGGATCTGAGCTTTGAAGACGCGGAGCGCTTGAAGAGGGGCGATTCGCTGCCGAGCGTCACCGACGAACAGAAGCAACAGATACTGCGCAGCGTTTCCGACATTCTGACGCTGGAAATTCAAAAAACTTTCGATTTTTTCCGGGCAACCGCGAGTGGCGAAAATATTCAAAGAATCGTAGTTGCGGGCGGCACGGCGCGGGTTCCCGGACTGGTGGATTTGTTGCGCGAAGAGTTTGCCATGCCAGTGGAAGAATTGAATCCATTCCGCAAAGTGCAAATCGATCCGGGCAAACACAGTGATGACCAGATTCGCGAAATGGCGCCGCGGCTGGCCATTGCCGTAGGTCTGGCGCTGAGGAGCTTCGACTAGCCATGATCCGCATAAACCTGCTTGGACAAATTCGACCAAAAACCGCACGGCGTCCGGTAGACACGGGAGCAGCGATGCCGGTGGTGTTCATCGGCGCGGGACTGGTTCTAGGCGCCCTGGTGCTGGGATTTTTCTATTTCACCTGGCAGCGCCAACTCGAAAAAGAGAATGCGGAAATCAAACGGTTGACGGCGCAAAAAACAGAGCTCGAACAGACCAAACAGCAAGTAGAACTTTTCGAGAGGCAGAAGGACCTTTTGCAGCGGCGAGTTTCCACCATCGAGCAGTTGCAGCGTGATCGCACCGGCGGGCAGGAGCTGCTGGACATGGTTGCCAACACTGTTTCGCGGACTGAAAATCTTTGGCTCACCGAGATGGTCCGCAAGGGCAGCGTGCTTTCGATGGAAGGCACGTCCGCTTCCGTCAACTCAGTCGCTAACTTTATCACCGCGCTGAAGCGCTCCGGGTATTTCCAGAAAGTCGAAATCAAGGAAGCGAAGCAGGACGATAAGAATACGGCAGTGCAGTCGTTCGGGTTCCAGATTTCAGCTGAAATCACTCCGCCCACCGCAGCGCAGACCAAACCGGCAAATAGTCCGGCCCCCGCTGCGGCTGCGAAGGCGCCGGCGAAGAAAGGATAAGAGGGCGCCATGGCCAATCCGTTTCGAGATATGTCCGTGATCATGCAGGCCCTAGTGGCCGCTGCGGTCGCTGTGGTGCTGGTTCTGGTGGGTGTTTACGTGCCGGGTTCTCCAATCGCCCGAGAACGCGACGAAGTGGACAGCGCCGTTCAAAACAAGAACAAGCTGAACCAGGAAGTTACGCAGCTTCAGGTTTACAAGCAGCGCTACGGAGAATTGAAGCAGCAGATGGATGCGCTCTCGAAGCAACTGGAGACGCTGAAGACCATCGTGCCCGAAGAAAAAGAGACCGACGAGTTTATCCGGTTGTTGCAGGGAGCCGCGAGTTCGTCCAGCGTGCAAATTCGGCGTTTGACGGCGCAAGCTATCGTCCCCAAGGAATACCACTACGAGATGCCATTTGAAGTGCAGGCCGATGGCCCGTACTTCAATCTCCTAGACTTCTTCGGGAGATTAGGGCGCCTGTCGAGAATCATCAATGTGGGGGACCTGTCTTTTGACGATCCGGATAAGGCGAAGGGAACGAAATACCCGGTGCGTCCGGGAACAACGGTTTCTGGGATTTTTACGGCAACAACATTCTTCACCAAGCCCGCCGACGCTGGTGTGGCTCCAGCAGCCGGAGCCAAGCCTGCAGCTGGTGCGGCTGGGAAACCCTGAGCGGGAATGAGCGAACTATGCGTTCAGTGATAACTCTCGGACTAGGGATCTTGATCGCGGCAGCGACGCCCGGATTGCGGGCGCAGGCGACCCCTTCAACGCCCAACAGTGCGAAGCCCGCACCAGGCGCAGGCAAGCCCGCGCAGCAGCCAGCCAAGCCGGCAGCACCAGCGGCGAAACCCGCGGCACCGACGGCTAAACCTGTGCCACAAACGGCGAAACCTGCAACACCGGCGGCCAAACCAGCCGGTAAGCCAGCCGCCAAGCCTGCCGCGAAGACAAAGTCTCCCGCGAAACGGGCTGTTAGAGCGGTCGAAAAGCCCAAGACTCCGGGAACCGCGCCAGCGGCGGCGGAGAGCGAAGTGAGACAGGCTCGCCGGGATCCGTTTGAATCTTTACTGGGCCGGCAGGGGGGGAAGGCACCACTGAATCTCCCTCCGGGCAAATTGGGCTTGCAGGTCAGCACGCTGCGGCTTGACGGCATTGTCCGCTCGCCGAACGGGATGATCGCAGTGGTTTCGAATCCGCAAGCGCGCACTTATTTTCTGCGTGAGGGAGACCGTTTGTACGACGGCAGCGTGGAAAAGATTTCTATGGACGGCGTTTCCTTCCATGAAGAAGGAAAAGATGCCTTCGGGAAACCCGTCGAACACCAGGTTAATAAACGAATTTACTCCAGTCCAGGAGAACAGCAATGAAGACGAATTGGCCGGCCTTACGGCATGGCTACCTGATCCTTGCAGGCGTGGCGCTGGGGTGCAGCCCACTGTTTGCGCAGACGCAGGCGCCCGCTGCGGCGACCTCGGCGGTCATCTCCAGCGTTGCCATTACTCAAGCGCCGGAACGGTCGGCGGTTCGCGTGGAAGGTGAAGGACGTCTGGACGTTCACGCCGGCCGAATGCAGAACCCGGATCGCCTGGTGCTGGATTTCGCGGGAGCCCGTCTCGCGGTGCAGAAGACGGTTATCCCGGGGATATCTGCTCCGGTGCGCGGCGTGCGCATTGGGCAATACCGCCCGGATGTCGCCCGCGTGGTTGTGGACCTCACGACAGCGACCCCCTATCAGGTTTCACGCGACGGCGAGGCAGTGGTTATTTACTTTGAAAATCCGTCCGCGACTCCCGTGCAGCCGGTTTCGAGTGTTACAACTTTGACCTCGAAGCAAAATGAGAAGGCCGGACCGGGATTTAATTACGTCGCGGCGTCTCCCAAGGTGGTTGCGCGTCATTCGTCCAAGGAGCTGAAGATTTCTGCTCCTCGCTTCGTTTTGCCAAGCCAACTGACCCAGCCCTCAGTTACGCTTGCATCGTTCAGCGGGAACAAGGAACCTGTTCGCCCGGATTCCACGACGCAGCAGGCTGCGGCCCAGCAAGCAGTTCAGCAAGCAGGCGCAGCGGCCTCGACGATGGCAACATCGTCTCAAGCGCAAGCCCCGGCAGCAGCCCCAGTAGGAAGATATACTGGCGAGCCGATCTCCGTGAACTTGAAGGACGTGGACCTGAAGGACTTCTTCCGCCTGATTCACGAAATCAGCGGTCTGAACGTCGTACTTGATCCGGCGGTCAAGGGAAGCCTCACGATCGTACTGGATGAAGTGCCCTGGGATCAGGCGCTCGACATCGTGATGCAGAACAACAGCCTGGATAAACAGCTGAATGGCAACGTCTTGCGCATTGCCACGCGCTCCACTCTCCAGAAGGAAGCTGAGACCCAGCGCGATTTGGAAAAGGCGCAGGCCGAGGCGGTCGCTCCAGTTACCCTGACTCGCGTGCTCAGCTATTCCAAGGCTGCCACGATGGCCACGACGCTGAAGAAGTTCCTTAGCTCACGCGGCGATGTTTTGTTCGACGAACGGTCGAACCAGCTCATCATTCGTGACATTCCCTCGGTCATTCCGGTCCTTGATAATCTTATCCGTCAACTGGACCGGAAAGCGCAGCAGGTGGAGATTGAAGCGCGCGTGGTTTCCGCGTCGCGTTCCTTTTCGCGGGATATCGGGACGCAGCTCGCATTTGCCGGAACAGGGCTGAACGGCCGAAATATGATCGGTGGCGACACGACCGTCGGTACGAGTCAAATGAATCAGAGCGTCATAGCGCCGCCAATCATCGTACAGGGCAGCGGGACCGCCAACACCCCAGGCAGCGGTGCCATGCCTTTGGTCACGAACCTTGCCGCGGGAGTGCCGACTAGCGGACTCTTCCTCGGCCACCGTTCCCCCAATTTTGCGGTGGACCTCTTCATAACGGCGGCGGAAGCCAAGGGCGTTGGCAAGCTTCTTTCAAAGCCCAAGGTCATCACGCAGAACAACGAGAAGGCGATCGTCAAGCAGGGTACCAAGATTCCAATTCAGACGACTATCAATAACACCATCTCGGTGCAGTTCATTGACGCCGTTTTGAAACTGGAAGTTACCCCGCAAATCACCGCCGAAGGCACAATTTTCATGGACGTGCTGGTGGAGAATACGCAGATCGATACCGGTATCCCACGCGTTTCGGGAATTCCGGCTCTCGATACCGAGTCGGCGGAAACGAAGGTAACCGTCGCCGATGGCGGAACCGTTGTAATCGGCGGCATCATCGTCTCTTCGCAGCGAACGGACATCACGCAAGTCCCGCTTGTGGGCAGCCTGCCGCTGATTGGGCATCTTTTCAAGCGGACTTCCGTCACAACCTCGTCGCAGGAACTGATATTCTTCCTGACCCCCCGAATCATCCCGGGGTAATCAGGGAACACTCTTTCAAGTTGGGACGGAGACGGGGAGACTACGGTCTCCTCGTTCCATTTATGAATACTTCTTTGCATCGTCGACGCCGCGCTCTGAGTTCGAATTTGTCTAGCACAAATGTTGACGCGCTGCTGATAACCAGCCCGGCCAACTGGTTTTATCTGGCTGGTTTCACCGGGGACTCGGGCGCGCTCGTTGTGGGGCGGAAGAGCACTACCCTCATAACGGACGGGAGGTTCATGGTGCAGGGCCGGGCAGAAACCTGTAGAGTCCGCATCGTCCAGCAGAAAGGATCGCTGTTTGAATCCGTCGGCCAATTCTTGAAGGATTCGAGGTCCCGTAGGGTGGGGTTCGATCCCAACCAGCTCACCGTGAAACAATTGCAAGTCCTTCGTAGGACAGCCGGGGCAGGCGTACGATGGACTCCGGCTTTGGGCATGGTGGAGAGACTCAGGATGCGAAAGGATCTTGCAGAACTCACCCAAATGCGACGGGCGGCCATCCTGGCGGGGGAAGTCGTGCAATCCGCCATCGAGCTGTTGAGACCGGGTATCCGTGAATTTGAAGTGGGAGCCGAGATCGAATATCAAATGAGAAAGCGAGGAGCGTCAGGGCCGGCCTTTGAGACGATCGTCGCTTTCGGAGAAAGAGCCGTTTTGCCGCACGCCCGCCCCACCGCCAAACGACTGAGGAAAAATGAGTTGGTCGTGCTGGACCTGGGTGTTATACTCGGCCACTATTGCAGCGACATAACCCGCACGGTGTACGTGGGGCGGGCTCCGAAACGCATTAGGACGTGGTACCAAGCGGTTCTGGAAGCCCAAGGGGCGGCGATCGCGGCGGCAAAGAGCGGTGCTGCCTGCGGGGATGTCGATGGGGCGGCAAGGCAAGTCCTGGCGGGGTATCGTCTAGACCACCTTTTTGTTCACAGCACGGGCCATGGGCTTGGACTCGAAGTACATGAGGATCCCAGGGTGGCGCGGGGGCAGAAGATGCGCCTCGAGCCGGGAAATGTAATTACCATCGAACCGGGCGTGTATTCGGCGGGTATCGGCGGGATTCGCATTGAGGATGATGTCGCCATTCACGCCACTCGCACAGAAGTACTGACCCGCGCACCGCGGGATCTCATTGAGCTCTAGAACCGGCATGAAACGCAAAAAGCCCAGTAAATCCAGTCCGTCGTTTGACAATCCGGAAATTGAGCAGATCGAACAGCTCTTTCAGTTCATGACGGAGCACAACTTGGAGGAGTTTGAGTACTCCCGAGGCGATTTGCGAATACGTCTGCGAAAGCCATCTGCCGGAATGGTCGCTTCCGACCCGCGAATGCTAACCGCGCCGGAGATTATCGTTCCGGGGTCGGTGGAGGCTCCGCAGCCTGCTTCTGGTGGAACTGCGGCTCTGGAAGCGCGATCTTCCGAGGACCTACACCTGGTCAAGTCCCCAATTGTCGGTACATTTTATGAGTCTCCCAGCCCCGGCACGGAGGCCTTCGTGAAGGTAGGCACGCACGTGGAGACGGGGAAAGTCCTGTGCATCGTGGAAGCAATGAAGCTGATGAACGAGATTGAATCCGACGTCACCGGCGAAGTTATTCGCATTTTTGTCGAAAACGGTCAACCGGTGGAATACGGGCAGCCTCTCTTTGGCATCCGTCCGAGCCGGCAGAAGTAGCCGGCAATCCAGACCATGTTTCAGAAAATCCTAGTTGCCAATCGCGGGGAGATCGCCCTGCGGGTCATCTGCGCCTGCAAGGAGCTGGGGATATCCACGGTGGCGGTTTATTCCGAGGCGGACCGCAACTCGCTCCATGTCCGTTTTGCAGACGAGGCGGTCTGCATTGGGCCACCGCGCAGCAGCGAGAGTTATCTGAACATTCCCCAGGTGATCAGCGCAGCGGAAATCACCAACGTGGATGCCATCCATCCGGGTTACGGATTCCTATCGGAAAACGCAAATTTTGCCAAGGTCTGCGAAGCCTCGGAAATCACCTTTATCGGACCCCGGCCCGAAATCATGGAGATGATGGGTGAAAAGGACCGCGCGCGGCGGGAAGTGAAGGCCGCGGGTCTGCCCACCATTCCCGGGAGCGATGGCATCGTTGAAGGGGAAGAGCAGCTGGCGAAAGAGGCGGCGCATATCGGGTATCCGCTCATTCTCAAAGCCTCCGCAGGCGGAGGCGGCCGCGGTATGCGCGTGGTACGGAAGCAGGATGAACTTCTTGCCGCATATCAGACGGCTCGCAGCGAGGCGCAGCAGGCCTTTGGGACGCCTGACGTTTATGCGGAAAAATTCCTCGAGCATCCTCGTCACATCGAATTTCAGGTGCTGGGCGACCAGCATGGCAAAGTGATCCATCTAGGTGAGCGCGAATGCAGCATCCAGCGGCGGCACCAGAAACTGGTGGAGGAATCGCCGTCACCCGTCGTGGACGGAAAACTGCGCAAGGAACTTGGCGCCAAAGTGGTGAAGGCATTGGAAGAAATCGGCTATACCAATGCTGGGACAATCGAGTTCCTGATGGATCAAGACGGCGCGATGTATTTCATCGAAATGAATACGCGCATTCAGGTCGAACATCCCGTTACGGAACTCGTCACCGGAGTGGATTTGATCAAGGCGCAGATCCGCATCGCCGCCGGTGAAAAGATGGAAGATGCCACCGGCGCGATTATTCCTTCGGGGCACGCCATTGAATGCCGCATCAACGCCGAAGATCCGTTGACCTTCGTGCCTTCGGCGGGACGCATTACGACGTTTCAGGCGCCGGGAGGAACGGGAGTGCGAGTTGATTCCGCCGCTTATGCCGACGCCGTCATTCCCCCTTACTACGACTCGATGATTGCAAAGCTGATCGTTAAGGGACGCGATCGCGCCGAAGCTATCGGCCGCATGAAGCGGGCGCTCGAAATGTTTGTCATTGAGGGCATCAAGACGTCCATCCCGCTGCACCGGCGAATTCTGGCCGATCCGGATTTTGCAGCGGGTAAGTTCGATACCCACTTCATTGAAAGATTGCTTGGAACGAACGGAAAATAAACGTTGGAGCGCCTTGTTCTACCGCGGCTGTATGTGATATTAGACGCAGCATTGCTTACCGTTCCCGAAACAGAGTGCGCCGAAGAACTCGTTGCTGCCGGTGTTCGCATGCTCCAATACCGGAACAAGCGGGCGTCTGCGCGCGAGTTGTTTGATTCCGCGAAACAGCTTAGTTCTTTGTTGATTCCGCAGGGTGTCACCTTTGTGGTGAATGATCGCGCGGATGTCGCGTCAGCCGCGGAAGCCAGCGGCGTGCACGTCGGGCAGGAGGACCTGGAAGCAGAAGCAGCTCGCGCGGTGGTGGGGTCAAATAAACTGCTGGGCGTTTCGACACACAACATGGAACAATTCCAGCGCGCCGCCGCATCTTCCGCGGATTACATTGCCGTGGGACCCATCTTTGCAACGGGCACAAAGTCAAACCCCGATCCAGTAGTTGGCACACAGTTCATCCAAAAGGTTAGACCGCTAACTGATAAACCAATTGTGGCCATTGGGGGCATCACGTTGGAGCGCGCGCCTGAGATAATCGAATCAGGAGCTGATTCCGTGGCGGTCATTAGCGATATCCTCGGCGCACTCGAGCCGGGGATCCGCGCCAGGCAATACATCGATCTGCTGGGGCCCGCTAACCACGCGGCTGCCGGCTGAGGCAATTCGACGAATGGCAGACACAACGCATCCTCTCGCAGACACCAGGGCAAAGTCAGAGCCGGGCTTTGTGCGTGCCATCGGTTTGTTTGACGGCACGATGATCGTCGTGGGCTCGATGATTGGATCGGGGATCTTCATTGTGGCTGCGGATATTTCGCGGCAAACGGGATCCGCGGGCGGCCTGCTGCTCACTTGGATTCTGACGGGCCTGTTGACGATATCCGCCGCGCTTTCTTATGGCGAGCTGGCAGCGATGTTTCCCCACGCGGGCGGTCAGTATATTTACCTGCGTGAAGCTTACTCGCCGCTTTGGGGATTTCTCTATGGCTGGACGCTGTTTCTGGTGATTCAAACAGGGACGATCGCGGCCGTAGCCGTGGGCTTCGCGCGCTATCTCGGCGTTTTGGTGCCGGCAATTTCTCCGAATGCGTGGATCGTTCACCCCATTGCATTGGGTTCAAAATACGCGATCAGCCTTTCGGTTCAACAGCTCGTGGGCGTGCTGATGATCGTGTTCCTCACGTTCATCAATACGCTGGGAGTGCAGCTCGGAAAGCTGATCCAGAACGTATTCACGAGCGCGAAGACCGTGTCACTTGTGGGATTGATTTTCCTGGGTATTTTTGTAGGAAGAAATGCCGGGGCCATCACGGAAAATTTCAGTCACTTCTGGACGATTCGCAATGCGCAGCCCATCGAGCCGGGAGCGAATTTCCTGAGAAGCTTTGTGCCGACCATCACGGCAGCGAGCGGTGCGTTTGGTTTGCTGGTGGCTTATGGAGTAGCCCAGGTAGGTTCGCTGTTTTCCGCCGACGCCTGGAACAATATCGGATTTACGGCCGCGGAAGTGAAGAACCCGAAGCGCGATGTGGCGCTCTCCATGGCCTTCGGCACCATCATCGTCATCACCCTCTACTGCTTGGCGAATTTGGCATATCTTTGCACGCTGCCGCTAGTGCAGATCCAGACCGCTCCGGATGATCGCGTGGCCAGCGCAGCATTAAACGCCATCTTCGGATCTGCGGGCGCCATGATTATGGCTGTGGCGATCATCATTTCCACATTTGGCTGCAACAACGGTTTGATCCTGGCCGGCGCACGCGTCTCTTACGCCATGGCTAAAGATGGACTCTTTTTCCGGGCGACCGGCAACTTGAACAAAAAAGGTGTTCCCGGCAGGGCCTTGACCTATCAGGGGATCTGGATCGCCATCTTGATTTTGCTTCGCACTCGGAAAGTGGACGCGGCCGGAGGCGTAAGCTACGGAAATCTTTACAGCGACTTGCTGAATTACGTTGTATTTGCCGTGTTGCTGTTCTACGTGCTTACGATAATTGGAATTTTTGTGCTGAGAGCGAGACGGCCAGATGTCGAGCGGCCATATCGCGCATTTGGATACCCGTTCGTCCCCGCGCTTTATATCTTGGCCGCCGTCACGATTATGCTAGTGCTGCTGCTCTATCAAACTCAGACAGCGGGTACGGGCCTGATGATTGTAGTGATCGGCTTACCGGTCTATTGGCTGTGGTCACGGCGGGCGGTGCCCGTTACTCGCACGGAATAGTGCAATTTTCTTGTAGGGGCGCGGCATGCTGCGCCCCTACAATGCTCTAGGCCAAATTGGCAGTCCGATTAGAAATTGGGGCCGACCCCAAAGGAGGAGTTGCATGGGCAGCCCCTTGTTTGCAACCAAGTCGCTCGACACGTTGATGAAAGAAGCGGGCGACACCGGCGAGCATAGTCTGAAGCGCGCGCTGGGACCGGTGAACCTGATCACCCTGGGAATCGGTGCCGTCATCGGCGCGGGCATCTTTGTGCTGACTGGTTCGGCGGCGGCACTTTATGCCGGTCCAGCCATCATGCTCTCTTATGTGCTTGCAGGGACTGGCTGCGTGTTCGCCGGGCTCTGTTATGCGGAATTTGCTTCGATGATTCCCATCGCCGGCTCGGCCTATACGTACGGATATGCCACGCTCGGCGAGCTGATTGCCTGGATCATCGGCTGGGATTTAATTCTGGAATACGCGTTTGGCGCTGCGACAGTTGCCAGTGGCTGGAGCAGCACGCTGGTGGCGTTCCTGCAAGACTACGGCATCAGATTGCCGCCGCAGATCTGCGATGTGCCGGGAGCTCTTTGGGTCATGGTCGATGGCCGGTGGGGGCCGGCGTCCACTTTCAATTTGCCTGCCGAGCAACTGGCGGCGCTGCCGCACGCCACGGCCAGATTTAACCTGATCGCGTTCCTGGCCATCCTCGCGGTCACCACCATCCTAATTATTGGCATCAAAGAATCCGCCAACTTTAACACTGCCATCGTATTCGTAAAGCTTTTTGCCGTGCTGACTTTCATCGCCGTCGCGCTGCCATTCGTTCTGAAGCACGCTGACCTCGCCCACGCGAACTGGAAGGTGTTTCTGCCTCCCAACACAGGCACATTCGGTGCCTACGGCTGGTCTGGCGTCTTGCGAGGTGCAGCAGTTGTTTTCTTTGCGTATATCGGTTTCGATGCCGTTTCGACCGCAGCTCAGGAAGCACGCAATCCCCAGAAGGACATGCCCATTGGCATCCTTGGTTCGCTGGTGATCTGCACCTTCCTTTATATCGCGGTTTCCGGGCTGTTAACCGCAACCGTTCACTACTCGCGCCTCAACATCGGCGCGCCGGTATCGCTGGCCATTCGCGAAACTGGCGTCAAATGGGGCAGTTATGTCGTAAACGCCGGCGCACTGGCTGGGTTAAGCACGGTCATGCTGGTGATGTTGCTGGGGCAATCGCGCGTGTTTTACTCGATGGCCAACGACGGATTGCTCTGGAAGTGGGCAGGTG
>WNFR01001222.1_pt1 | contig 26709 bp, 23 predicted proteins | sample 5400221 | NCBI WGS metagenome assembly WNFR01 (sample SAMN13153357, study PRJNA577476) | soil metagenome | isolation source: 40 cm soil under Madrone tree | place: USA:California | collected 2016-06-14
TGCGCCGGAATCAGGTGTTGCCGGTATACGCGAAGCCCATTATTGAAAGTATGAATTTCCGATGGAGTCATGGATGCATTGGCTGCGTTCCCAAGCAAGCGTCGCGCGGCGAGTCTTCCACTCCCGATTACTAAAGTTTCCCCATTGTTACACATTGACCATTCGGAGAGCGGAAGCACTCTGGCAGCTCAATGCCACTCGCCAGAATGCTCTCGTAACAATTTTGCGTAATCACGCCTCTCTGCGTGCTTTCTCCAAAGACTGCGAAATTTTCCTTGGTCACAAACAACCGGTGCTCAGCCAGTTTCGGTACGTCGTTTTTTAGCTCATCCATCGCCTTCGCACTGGGAATGTGGTCGGGCAGATGAGTGAATAGGTATCGCAGTACTTTGGCGCGCAGGAGCTGGTGAATCCAAATTTGGAACCAGGCCTTTCGCTCAAAGTAAATATCGCCGAAGGGGTTTCGGATTTTGTGAGGGTAGAGGGCAAGCTTGGGATTGGTCAGTGTCACCCTGCATCTGCAGAATAAAAGACCATCTACTTCTGGCGAACGCATGGCATGGGAAATCAGGCTCGCAATTTTGTCCGTAACGAGCTGAATCGGATATTTGTCGTCCACGCACCAGTAAACCCACTCCTCATCGTCGATGTTCGTGAGCAAATGCAAAACCGTTGCCTTAATATCCGAGGGTGACGTGAAGAATTTGATCCGTTCGCTATCGACGCCACCAAGCTCCTGATAGGGAACATGAAAGACAAACGGATGGTCCGGCCACAATCGTTCGTACTGAACGATTAAATGCTGCGTGATCGCTCGATACCGATCGCAGGTCAGAACGATCGCCTTAATTTTATCCGGAGAACTCATAGTCAAACCGCTCGATATCCACTTTGAACTTGTTTGCGATCACGTCTCTCGTTCTGGGCGTGTAATATTCAGTGTAATGTCGCGCTCGCGGATTGGCTCTTCGATGCGGCAATATCTCGGTGACCCCGAGTTTCTGCGCCACAAAAGCCCAGTCCTCGTCGAGCCGCTCGAATTTCCCAATGAAATCGGCGAGCACATTTCCATTCGGATCGACAAACCAATCGAGCTGATAGCGATGCGGAGAAGAGTGGACACACGTGCTGCTGCTGTACTGGATCCAATCGACAAATTCTTCGAAAGTCATTTTGTCTCTGAGCTGTAAAGCTTCCGCGCGCTCATAGAGGGAGACGACGCGGTCCCACGGGTTACGAACAAATCCGAACTTAAAGTAAGTCTCGAATTGCTTGCGCCCGATCTCTCTCCGGCGTTCCTCCGGAAGCAACAAATACAGAGACGCCAGAATCCGGTTCTTTCTTCCTCCATAGCGCGTCCAATATGTCTCCATCTGGCTTTTGATCTGCCATAAATTGAGATGGGGCTTCCATGCTTTACCCAGAATCGCCCGAACGCTGGTCGAGCCGGTCTTGGGCACCTCCACGAAAATGCATTTATGCTGGTGGCAGATCACATCAGCCCGCTTGTTGTTTTAAATGTTGAATCGCTTTTGGCGCGCGTGTAACACGATGGAAACTGGGTCGGCCGGGACTCGAACCCGGAACCAACGCCTTAAAAGGGCGCTGCTCTACCGATTGAGCTACCGACCCACGTGGAATAAAGTTTGTAAGCCAGATCAAACATTGCTGCAAGAATTCGCAGAGGCGACCGTCGGGCGCGTCGTGAACGCTGATTCCCGTCGGGAGCTCGCCAAGGCGCCTGTTCCTAGCATTTCAGGAATGCCAGCAAATCGCGCAACGAACCCTTTTCTCGATCTAACTTAAAGACAGATAAGCCAGTAACAGCGGCTGCTTTCCAGTCGCGTTCGGCATCGTCACCCACGTGCAGCACTTGATTCGGTTCAACCTGAACAATCTTGAGCGCGCGGCGAAAAATCTTTGGATCGGGTTTATCTGCGCCGATCTCACTGGAAACAAAAACGTGCGCGAAAAATTTGGAAATGCCGAGGTGCCCGAGAATAAATCGTAAACGCCCGTCAAAGTTTGAAATTACCGCGAGTTGAAAGCGCGGCTCCAATTTCTCGAGAACATCAAGAACCTCCGGATAAAGCTCCCAAACACCGGCCTCGGCGAAATGTTCGTAGGCGACCTCGAAGAAATTGTCGCGATCAGGTTCCCTCAATGAGGGCGCTACCTGATCGAGCACAAGATTGACAAGCTGGCGCCACCAGCCTTTGTCGTCATTTTTGCGCGGCTCATCGATCGCGGCGCGAGGCGGCACTCGCTTCCAAGCCGTGAAGAAGGCCTGATCGAGCTGCTGTGCATCGAGCGTCAATCCCACTTCCTTGCCGACCAGTGCATAATGATCGCCTACAGTCTTGCTTAGATAAAAGAGTGTTCCGACCGCATCAAAAAAGATCGCTTTTAGCCGCTCCTCTTTGTTTTTTGTGGTCATGAACGCGATCGACAGATGGAAAATCGTTTTGACGCTGATTGCAATCTTTGTCGCAGGCGGGGTGACCGGCGGGTTTCTTACGATCCGCGCGATGAAATACGAGATGCCGCGGCGGAGTGAGGCGCCATCACCGGGAACGCCCTTTGCGGTGGATCGCTGGCGGGCACGCTTGCGTCTCACGCCAGAGCAAGACCTGAAGCTGAGGCCGATCGCGCAGCAAGCGGACAATGAGTTGCGCAACCTCTACGCGTTGAATTTGCGCGAGATAGATGGAATTTTCGATCGTGCGCAAGATCGAATGAATTCGATCCTGCAGCCGGATCAGCAGCAACGATTGCGGCGAATGGTGGAAGAACGAAAACAATATCTGGAGCAATGGTTCAACGTGCCCGAGCCACATCTGCCATGAATATGAATGATGAGCTGCGCGTTTCACCGAAACGGATGCAATCCGCTGGCGAAGAACTGGCGAACAGCATCAGTCATGGAATTGGATTGTGCGCCGCGTTACTCGGCGCGCCGATTCTTCTGCTGGAAGCGCGTCGTAGTAGCCCCGGCTTTTTTCTCGGCGCGGTGATTTTTGTGGCCACGATGTCGATATTGTATCTCGGATCAATGCTTTACCATGCGTGGCCACACACGCGCGGGAAATCCATTCTGCAGGTAGTGGATCACTCGGCGATCTTTTTGTTGATCGCTGGAACATACACGCCGTTCACGCTGGGCCCGCTTCGCGGCTTCTGGGGATCCACCATGCTCGCACTTGTTTGGGCGCTCGCGATTTTCGGCATTTTTTTAAAGACAACTCGCGGGCCCTCGCACCATCCGAAACTTTCGGTGAGTCTTTATCTTGGAACCGGGTGGCTGGCTCTTATTGCGGCCCGCCCGATGACCTTGGCGATTCCGTTCCCCGCACTGTTTTGGCTGGTAGCGGGCGGCATCGCCTACACCACGGGCGTGTTATTTTTCGTGAACGAGCGTCTGCGCTACAGTCATTTCATTTGGCATTTGTTCGTCCTGGCCGGTTCGAGCTGTCATTTTCTCGCGGTTCTCTCCTGCTGCGGAACTTAAACGGAGTGCCGGTTGAATCGATTCGGGTTTTCATGCGGCGAAGCGAGTGATTGGACAAGAGAAATCGACGGGCGGATTAATCCACATGCTGCCGGTGGAGCACGACGATCCAAATAACGCAAAGATTCTCGCGATTTCGGAGGACAAAATTGAAGGCTTCGTCCGCGAGCCGTTCGAGGAAATCGCGCGACGCTCAGGGGTAGATGTCGATGACGTGATGGCACGGATCGCAACGATGCTGCGCGCGGGAACGATCCGGCGCGTCCGGCAAACTCTGCTGGCGACCAATCTGGCTGATGGCGCGCTCGTGGCGTGGAAAGTTCCTGAAAATAAGATCGATGCCGCTTTCGACTCGATGTTTCAGCGCGATCCTTTTTCCGGACACGTGGTACTGCGCTCAACCGAAACAGCGACCGCTGGATCGGATTACAAATTATGGACAACAGTGAAAGTGCCGCACGGATTTTCGCTGCGGCGCCATTGCGAATTACTAGCGAACAAAGTCGGTGCGGAATGTTTCCGGGTCATGCCAGCGAAAGGAATTTTTACTCTCGGCGTTGGCCATGTTCGCCGAAAAGCGATTGAGCCGGGCAGCAAGGCAGATCAGCCGGCAAAAATGGCTCCGGTGCAGATCGTCGATCTTAGCGAGCGCGAGTGGAATGTCCTGCTGGCCCTGAAGCGGGAATTCGCCGCGGAAGAAATTCAGCCAACCCCTTGGGCAGCCCGCGCGGAAGAAGCGGGTATCTCGCTTGATGAATTTTATCGCGTTGCCGAGCAGCTGAATGCGCGAAAGGTCATTGGGCGTTTTTCAACTTTTCTGGAACACGTCAAACCGTCGGCTGCTGGCGTTCGTGTCACCCGTTTCAATGCGCTGTTTCACTGGGCGGTTCCGCAAGGTCGCGAGATTGAGGCAGGCGGCGAAGTCGGTCGGCATCACATCCTCACCCATTGCTATTGGCGCGAAGCCGGCCCCCAATTTAAGAACGTCAACATCATGGCCGTAGCGCACGGCACGGATAAGCAGCGGCTCCTCGAACACAAAGCGGCGATAGATCGACATCTTCGTGCGAGCGGCATCCCAGTGGCATACACGAACGTTTTCTGGGGCGGACGCAGCGAGATCAAGCCATCGGAAATTTCGCCGCAAGTTTATCGGGAATGGCTGCGCGAGATGAACATGTGACCCGCTCCTCCTGTAGCCGTTGCCCTGTGGGCGACGTAATGCAGGCATTAAATGGAAGCTCCGCGTCGGGCTGCGCATAGCGAAGCGGCTACAGTGCACCGGGAAAGCGCTTTCAACTTACGCGCCGAAAATTTCGCGATAAGTGCGGTCCAGGTTCCGCAAGAGAGCGGTGGCAAATTTCTGACGATCAACTTGTCGATCTAAAGCCATAGCCAGGGAAATTGCCCGGCTTTGCAACTCCTTGGGAAAATCTTCGCGGGATTGATTCACATTAATTCCGACACCGATAATGGCTAGATGTTGCGCTTTGTCTTGCGCGCGCATCTCAACGAGCACGCCGGCGACCTTGCGTCGATCAATGCGGATGTCGTTGGGCAGCTTGATGGTTGGCTCGAGCGAAAATTCCTTTCGAATTGTGTCCGCCACCGCTTCTGCCGCCCACGCCGTGAGTCCCATCGATTCGTTGATATCGATCTTCGGACGCAACAAGATGGAGAAACAAAGCCCTTTCCGGGCGGGCGATTCCCAGCGATTACCTCGCTGACCGCGACCGGCGGTTTGCTGTTCGGCAAAGAGAACGAGTCCCTCTTTGGAATCTTGCGCTATTTCCAAAATCGCATCGTTGGTCGAGCCGGTCCGTTGGAGCACAATGACTTCGCGTCCAATGACCGCGTTACCAGGATCTGCCTGCAACTCATCGGCGATTAGGCCATCCAAAGCTTCAACCGGGGACATGGGTCATTTCTAGGCAGATATCGATTGCGCGCGCTCCATGGGTGAGACTGCCAACTGAGATGTAATCAACCCCAGTGGCCGCTATGCGGTTCACGTTTTTAAGAGTGATGCCCCCGCTTGCTTCAAATTCGATGTTGTCTTTTCTCAGCGCGATAGCCTCGCGAATCTGAGCCGGCGTCATATTATCGAGGAGGATGACGTCGATACCGTCAACTTCAACGAAGCCACGAACTTGTTCCAAATCATCTGCCTCTACTTCGATACGGATCTTTGGCCGCTCCTGACGAAGCTGGCGAATTCGTTCGGCAAAACTGGAAAGTCCCTCAAAAGTAGTCAGATGGTTATCTTTCACGAGCACCATGTCGTATAACCCGAACCGGTGATTCCTTCCGCCGCCGGCGACGACCGCGGCCTTTTCCATTGCTCGCAGGCCCGGGGTTGTTTTCCGCGTGTCCAAAATCTTGGCGGGATGGTTCCCAATCGCGTCGACAAATTGGCGCGTGAGCGTTGCAATGCCGCACAGGCGTTGCAAAAAATTCAATGCGACCCGTTCCGCCTTCAGAATCGAACGCGCCAATCCGCGGACCTCGATAATCACATCGCCGAGGGCAGCTTCGGCGCCGTCTCCTCGAATAATCTGGGTGTCGGTTGACGGGTCGACTTGCCGGAAAACTTCACTAGCCACTCCGCTACCGGCGACAACTGCGTTTTCACGCGCAATGATGCGTCCCGTGGCGTGCAAACTGTCTGGCACAAAGAATTCGGTCGTAATATCGCCCCCGCCAATGTCTTCTTGGAGTGCAGCGCCAATTGGGTCGTAGCGATTCGGCTTCACGGGCTTGGGCTGCTTTTCGTGTTTCATAAAACGCATCGCTCACGCGCGTAGGTTCTCAAATTGGCGTGCGGAACGCTAAATGCAAAGCACGAGCATGTCTGCGGTGGAAACTCACAGTGGACGATCAGAAGGACGAGAAGCCGAGCAGGTTACCGCCACTTCCATAGATCGCCGTATGAAGACATCACACGGGCACAAACTCACAACCGGCAGTTGAGTCACTGGCTTAGGAAGAAAAAAGATTCGGGCAGCGCACGCTAAGGAGAAACAATGAATACAAGAACACGTGCCACCGCCCGAATCGCCTTAACCTGTTAAGGTAGACAGCGCGGCTTGGCCCGCGTTCGATTTTTTTCTCCTTAAATGTAATAAATTCCGACCGCCTGGCCGCCAAGTGCCTTACTCCCTATGGCCATCGGTCTCTGACCGTTGTAAAATCTCCTTCGGGGCTACAACAAGCTGCCCTGCGCTTCAAAGCCGGCACGCACGGCCTCGTCGCGGACTTCTTGGAGAAGCGATTTGAATTCACACTTCTCCAGCGCTGTGAGCAGTTTGGGATAATCAGGCCTAATTCTGAGTTCCTCGATTTTCAAGGGCAGCTTCATGTCGCAGTCGAGTTCGACCATTTTTCGGTTCTGCAAAATCTGATCGCGCGCGTTGATCAGCTTTTCCCGTGTGCGTTGATTTTTCACCTTGTCGATATTGGCCAGCAAAGATTCAAGGTTGCCGTATTCGCGAATCAGCGCCGCCGCCGTCTTGCGGCCCAGGCCGATTCCGGGAATGTTGTCAACCGAATCGCCGGTCAGGGCGAGGACATCGCCGATAAGCTTCGGGGGAACGTCCCATTTCGTGGTCACTTCTGGCTCGCCGAGAAGCGCGAATTGATCTTTCGGTGACGAGAGATCGGCTTTCGCGGTCGTGTAAACCTTCACGCACGGTCCGACCAACTGAAATAAATCCTTGTCGTTTGTGGCGAGCACCACTTCGACGCCATGCTTGCAGGCAGCGCGTGCGTAGCAACCCATCAGATCGTCAGCTTCGGTATTGGCAAGCGCGATATTTCGAAAACCGAGCAGAGGCGTGAGTTTTTGGATGAAGTCGAGCTGCGGGATCATCGGCGTCGGCATCTCCTTGCGCGTTTCCTTGTAGGCTGGCTGCAGTTCCATTCTCTTTTGCGGCACACCTTCGTCCCAAACCACTGCACCCAGTTCCGGCTGCAAATCCTTCAACATCCGGCGGACGGTCTTTGTAAAACCGAAGATCGCGTTAGTCGGTTCACCACGAGAATTAGACAAGTTCTGGATCGCGAAAAACGAGCGATAAACGTAGTAATGACCGTCGATGAGCAGCAGCTTCACACGAGTACCGTAGCCGAAACAGGCAACGTAGCGCAACCGTCCCCAATTGTATTTGGAGGGCCGAAAGCAGGACGCTCACACTACTTTCGCTTGCCGTAATTCACGGTTAAGTGACGGAATGATCGACGAGTGGATTGTGCGCGTGCAGGGCAAGGAGTACGGTCCGGTAGACATTGAGACGCTCCGCGAATGGAAAATGGAGGGTCGCCTGCTTCCGGCAAATGAAGCACGGCGGACCGATGTTCACCTTTGGACGACAGCGGCGGAAATTCCTGGTCTTTTCGAGCCAGCCGATATAGAGGCTGCGTCCGTCGTCGGGCGCTCGACGCAGCGAGCGCCTTTACAATCGAGCCGCAGCCTTAGCGAAATCCTGGTCGATGCGTTTCGGATCTATCGTAAAGGGTTTCTTCAATTCTTAGGACTCACCCTACTCATCGCAGTCCCTTCCCTCTGTGCGCAATTGACCAGTTCCGCGTCAAGCGCGTCACCCAATATGGAGGCGAATCTCCGCATACTCACCGCGGCAGCGTTCAGTTTTTGCATGTTCCTACTCAGCCTTGCCGCGTGGCCGGTTTTTATCGCAGGAATTCAAATTCTCACCACCGAACTGGCTGGCGGTCACTCGGTAAAGATGTTTCCTCTGCTGCAAAACGCGCTCAAATTTTGGGCGCGCGTCGCGATGCTCTGCATCTTTGTTTATGGCGCCTACTTTTTTTGGACCCTTCTGCCGATCGGTATCATTCTGATGGTCATGCTGGCCGGTCCTTCCGTGCTTTTGTTCTTTCTCGCCCTGCTCGTCCTGGCTTTTCAAGTTTGGATCGTTAGCCGGTTGTTCATAAATTTTTTGTTCTGGCAACAATTTGCGGTTCTCGAGAGATCCGATGCTGGAGACACGTTGCGCCAAAGTAAGGAACTCGCGCGTAGCCGGCGCGATCTTCCGTGGTTTCGACGCCCGATGTGGCGAGGCGTTTTTATCGCTTCAATCTGGTTTGCGTTTGTGTTTGCGATCAACATCGGATCTGAGTGGCACTCGATTCAGCATTATTTTCATGAGCTAACCACTTCTCAGGATCCGCAGGCTCTCATTCAGGCGCTGACAGTTGCCCCGAAGTCTCAAGCGTTTAGTCTCGTCGGCTTTAGCCTCGGTCTCGCCCAGACGCTCCTGCGACCATTGCTTGGAATCGCCTTTGTCCTCCTGTACTTCGACAGCAAGATCGCCACCGAAGCGTACCGGGTCACCGAACACGCCCGCGGCGAATGAGGTTGATCGCCCTACCTGCTTTGTTTGTGCGCGGGAGAACGAGGCTTTCAGCGAGCAAATTTGCGCTTGTCCTGTCCGCTTTCCGGTGAAACGCTCGGCGCCGTGCAGCTTTTCACGGCGTTCCGACCAGCAAAGCAAGAAATGGACGCAGTATGACCGCCTTATCGACGGCACATAGTATAGAGGTAGTATGAACAAAAAGGGGGTTGTGGCATGTACCCTCGTCTTGGTATGCGTGTTGATATCGACTGATACCAGCCAGGTGATGGCTGCTAACATGCGTAGTTTTATCGAGGCTGTTAGGAGAAAGGCGTCCGTCGTCTACGTTGGCTCTGTTAAAGAAGTGCGCTTGCTGACACGAACGAAGTTCGACATCAAGGCACGAGCAGTTGTGAGTGTCTCAGCTGTCGCACGCGGTCCGGCCACTAAGCCTCCTGAGGCTATTGTCGAGTACTCAAGCTATGATGACAAAACACCAATCTTAGCGGGTGGGCCGCAGTATCAGCTGCGGCCAGGCGTTAGGGTTGTGATCTTTGCTGACTCCTTTAAAAGCACAGTACCGCCTGGATATCTTTTGCAGGGTAGCCGCGAGGAGTTACTGCAACGGGTTGAAACACTACGCGACAGCTTGAGCCAGATGTCCCCCGACCAACTTAAATTACACGAGATTAACGAGGAAGATCGTCATATCCAACTCGCATTGTACGAAAAACTGCGCACCTACCTCCGTACACCTGAATAATAGGATACCTTGTCCAAGGGATTGTTCCGGCCAATGTTCTTGCTGTTTACTAGTAGGTCTAACTAATCGCTGCAGTCGATGGCGGCTGCTCCGAATGTAAAAAGGCGAAATTAGAAAAGTAGAAAACCATCTTTGCCCTTTGGGCAGCAAGAAATGACGTATTCACGCGACCAGGTTGTTGCATCTGTCGAAGCGACTTTTCCAAAGAGTGGTTGGGCGCGCGTACTCGATTTACTCGATAGTTATGGCGTGGAATCGTACGAGCGAGAACGCGAGCGAGTGCAAGTCGCCATCTTGAAACTCGGTGCCGGAAGCGAGGCAAAGGTGCGCGAGTACGTGGCCGTGGCAAAGCGCGATTATCGCAACGTGCTGTTTTGGGCGGAATATCCGGAGGAATCGAAATTAGACACGCCGGAGAAACGGCAAAGGGTGAGAAACATGTTCGAAAGATTCGGGATCGAACTGCCGAGAGATCTTTAATCCCACAGATTGCGCGAAATCAAAGCGCCGCTGCCGCGCGCGCCAGTGCATAACCGATCAGTCCGCTCGCAGGCAGAGTGAAAAGCCATGTCCAAATAATCCGCTCAACGACGACCCATCTCATTCCGCTGAAACGTTTGACTGCGCCGACGCCCATGATGGAAGTGGAAATTACATGGGTGGTAGAGAGCGGAATCCCGTAATAGCTCGCGGCTTGAATGATGACCGCGGCCGTGGTTTCGGCGGCGAATCCGTGCACAGGTTGCAATTTCACCATGCGATGGCCGAGGGTGCGAATGATGCGCCAGCCACCGGCGGCTGTTCCCACCGCCATCGTTAGCGCACAGAGTGCGACAACCCAGGTTGGCAGGATGAAAGTCGGAGTCTTGAGAAAGTTTAGCCAAAGAGGCAAATGCTCGAAGCTGCCCGCCTTTGTGCCGGTAAATAGCGCGAGAGTGATCACGCCCATGGTTTTCTGAGCGTCGTTGCTGCCATGGCTGTGCGCCATCCAGGCTGCGCTAAAAATTTGCAGTTTACCAAAAAGCGATTGGACAAAGTGCGGCGTGAAGCGACGCAGCGTGATAAAAAGCAGCAACATCAGCAGCCCGCCGAAAACAAACCCGGCAACAGGCGACGTGATCATGGGTACAACGACTTTTGGCCACACACCGGCATTCCAGTTTATGACCGACCAATTGCCGCGCGCCGTAGCCAGCGCTGCGCCGCAAAGTCCGCCGATCAGCGAATGGCTCGAGCTCGAGGGCAATCCGAACCACCAGGTGGCGATATTCCAGGCGAAGGCGGCGATGAGCGCGCAGAGCACCGTTGGCATTGTGACAATGTTGGTATCCACCAACCCCTTGCCGATTGTCGATGCGACCGCGCCGCCCAGGAGCGCGCCGGTGAGATTGAAAAACGCCGCCATCGCAATGGCCCGGCGCGGCGTCAGAACTCGCGTCGAAACCACGGTGGCGATCGCATTCGCGGCATCGTGGAAGCCGTTGCTGTATTCGAAAATGACCGCCGCGAGAATGACGGAAATGAAGGTGAGCACGCGATCAGCCGGCTACGAATACTTGAGCGCCACCTCGAGGATGATGTTTCCCGCGTCCCGGCAGCGGTCGATCACTTTCTCAATCAGTTCGAACAGGTCGCGCAAAAAAATCACCTGCTTCGTCTTGTAATCGCCCTGGTAAAGATCGCGCAACAGATCGAGTTCCAATTTGTCCGCGTCGCCTTCGATCGACTGAAGTTTAGCGTTCATTTCGCGCGCGGTCGCCGCGTCGGTGCCTTTGCGCAATTGTTTCACCATGGCCAGGACCGTCTCCGCGGCCTGCTCGAGAAGTTCCACCTGTTTGCGAAAACTGCGGCCCTGCAATTCCTCCGGGCAGATCAAAACGCGCTCACCGATCTTTTCAACTGTCTTCGGTATTTTGTAGAGTGCCGCCGCCAGCGCCTGAATATCTTCCCGTTCCAGAGGAGTGATGAAGGTTTTGCAAAGTTGCTCGGTCAATTCCTGCGTGATTTGTTTGTCTTTACGCCGGCTGCGCACGAATTCCTCCAGACTCTGCGGCGACTCTTTTTGCTCGAGCCGCTCCAGCAGCGCGATCAAATGATGCACGCTCGCGTCTGCCTGCTGCGCGCTGGCCTCCAGCAAATCGTAAAACTTTTGATCGCGTCCGAGAAGTTTTTGGATCGACAACATGACCGTCATTCGTTGTAGCCGGGGGCGGTGACCCCGGCCAGCCCATTTCTCGCCTAAGCCAAGACTGCGATCGGCGATTACGGCGACAGTTAGAGCATGGCACCGCGCATGATTACCAACGCGATGCTGAAATAAATAATAAGTCCGGTAACATCGACGAGAGTGGCAACAAACGGAGCAGACGAAGTTGCCGGATCGGCGCCGAGGCGCCGCAAAATGAATGGCAGCATTGATCCGGAAAGGGATCCCCACAGAACGACTCCGACGAGCGCTACACCGACTGTGAGCGCCACGAGCGGCCAATGCGGCCCATACAATTGTCTATGGAAGTAATGATCCCCGACGATTGACCAGATCGCGACCCGTGCCGTACCGATTGCACCCAGAATCGCCCCTAACGAAAAGCCAGCGCGAATCTCACGGCTCGCGACCCGCCACCAGTCGCGCAAGCGAAGTTCGCCCAGCGCCATTGCCCGAATAATCAATGTTGATGCTTGCGATCCGGAATTGCCGCCGCTGGAGATAATCAAGGGCAAAAATAACGCCAGGACCACCGCCTTGGCGATTTCATCCTGGTAATTTGCCATTGCTGTCGCGGTAAGCATTTCGCCCAGGAACAGAACCACCAGCCAGCCGGCCCGCTTTCGCACCATTCGCCACAATGGAATGCGCATGTACGGCTCGTCCAACGCCTCCATGCCGCCGAACTTTTGAATGTCTTCGGTCGCTTCTGCCTCAGCGACATCGAGCATGTCGTCGATCGTGACAATCCCGACGAGAATACCGCTCGAATCGACTACCGGTAATGCAGTGCGATCATATTTCCGGAACACGTTGAGCGCATCCTCCTGGGAATCACTCACGTTCAGCGCGACGAATGTTCGATCGCGGATGTCGCTCACCTTGATTGTGAGCGGCTTGAGCAAGAATTCGCGCATGCGAATGTCGTCGATCAATTTGCCGCGCTCATCGACGACATAGACGACATTGAGCGTCTCGCTATCCTGGCCGTACTCGCGCACGTAATCGAGGACTTGTTGGACCGTCCAATCTTCTGGCACAGCGATGAAATCCGGGGTCATCAGACGGCCCACACTGCCCTCCGGATATCCGAGCAACGATTGTGCGACGTGACGTTCCTCTGGCGTTAGCAGTCGGATTAATTGCCGCGCCGCCGCACTGGGCAATTCTTCCAGCAGCGCGGTGCGGTCGTCCGGCGACATTTCGTTTAGAATGCCCACCACCTGCTCGTGGGCCATGGCACGCAACAATTTCTGCTGCGAATCGATATCGAGATATTCAAAAACATCCGCTGCCAGCGCATGCGGCAGGACGCGAAAGATGATGACCTGTTCATCTTCCGGCACATCGAGAATCACTTCCGCGACATCGGCCGGCGGCCACTCGCGAAATACCTCACGCAGCGCCCCGAAGTTCCGCGCGTCGATCATGCTCTTGATTTCTGGCTCTAAGATTTTGCCGACCATAGAATTTTCATGCGCATCCGCCGCCGAGTTCTAACACTGAGCTGTGGAGAGCGTCAATCGGTGGATCGAGCAGTCCCTTGTTCGCCAGTCGGACGGACTCGTCCCGCGGCGAGCTCGATGTTAAAAGAATGACCGAAGGCCGGATAATAACATCGCCCGCGGAGCGACGGATCTACCCACGCATTCCGGTTGCGCTTCCAAATCATCTCCTTCTCATCCGAGCGAAAGTCTTGCCCTGAGCGAAGTCGAATGGGAATCTCTTACTATTGTCTGGTGGCGGGGATTCTGTCTCCGCTTGGAATTTGCGCGAAAAGAACCAAGGTAATTCCCATGGCGGCAGTTGCGACAGGCCCAATGATTCGGCGTGAGATCGGCGGCGATCACGTTTGCGTGCTTACATTCGATCGTCCCGAATCGGGCGCGAACATTTTCGACGCTGCCACCCTCGATCAGTTAAATGAGCATCTCGATTTTGTAGAGAACGAGAGTTCGTTGGGCGGGCTGATCATCACGTCGGCGAAAAAATCGATCTTTATCGCCGGCGCGGATTTGAAGACGCTGTTGAAACAAGCGCAAACTGGGGATATGCGTTCGTTTATTGCCGAAGGACAACGGATCCTCAACCGGCTTGCCGAATTGCCGATTCCGACTGCGGCGGCAATCCATGGCGCTTGCGCAGGCGGCGGCTATGAGATCACGCTGGCCTGCGATCATCGTGTCGCGTCGAATGATCCAAGCACACGTATCGGTCTACCGGAAACGACGCTCGGGTTAATTCCCGCGTGGGGCGGCTGCACGCGCCTGCCACGGTTGATTGGCGCGGACAAAGCGGCCGATGTGATTTTGAAGGGGAAGCTTTATTCTGCGCAGGAAGCCTTGAAGCTCGGCTTGGTCGATGAAGTCGCGCCGCGCGATCAATTGGTCGATCTTGCGCGGAAGAAGTTGCGCGATGGAAAACGCAAGCCTTCGCCTGCACCAAAGATTGATCAGGAAATTCCTGCGCCGCGCAATCACAATCCGGCGCCGGCGCGCGCGCTCGAAGTGATCAGGAAAGGTCTTTTGGCTTCCACCCAGCAATCGCTTGCCTTTGAGCTGGACGCGATTGTCGATCTCGGCAAATCGGAATCGTCTCAAAATCTGATCCGCAATTTCTTTCTGGCGGAGAAATATAAGAAAGGTTCTTCGAAGATTCCCGCGCAAAAGGTAGTGCACGCCGCCGTGATCGGGGCGGGCGTAATGGGTTCGGGTATCGCGCAGTGGCTCAGTTCTCGTGGCGTTACGGTGATCCTGCGCGATATCGCACGGGAGCAAATCGACCGCGGTCTGGCTAATATTGAGAAGACTTACGCCGACGCAGTAAAGCGTGGTTTGATGAACGCGGAAAAAGCAAAAGAGGGACGCGCCCGGATTGTGGCATCGACTGCTCCGATGGAATTGCGTGATGTGCAGTTTGTGATCGAAGCCGCATCGGAAAAGATCGAGATCAAAAAAGAAATCTTCCGCGAGCTGGCGATGCAAGCCGGTCCGAAAACGATCGTCGCCACGAATACCTCCGCCCTTTCAGTCAGCGAGCTCGCCAATGCGACCGTTTCACCCGAGCACGTCATCGGCCTTCATTTTTTCAATCCAGTGAGTCGAATGAAACTGGTGGAAGTGGTCATTGCAAAACAGACATCGGACGATACTCGAGAGCGGACAGTCGCTTTTGCACGGCAAATTGGGAAACTGCCTGTAATTGTTCGCGACAACCCGGGTTTTCTGGTCAACCGCGTGCTGTTTCCGTATTTGCTCGATGCCGCCGAGCTTTTCGAGAGCGGGTTGGACGCGGACAAGATCGATAATGCACTTCTGCAATGGGGCATGCCGATGGGGCCGCTGCGTTTGATTGATGAAATCGGTGTCGATATCGCTGTCGATATTGGTAATACGCTTGAGGCGGCATACGGACGTCGTGATCATGTTCCTGGTGCACTGCTCTGGCTGCGCAGCGGCGGCATGCTCGGCCGCAAAACGGGCGCTGGCTTTTACAGATACCACGCCAAAACGCAAACGCCCAACGACGCGCTCGAAAAATGGCGCAGGAGCGACGCCTCATCGCTTGGGTCCAGACAAACCAGCGGCGAGAGCGCCGCTTCCACTCTCAGTAATCGCCTTGTCTTTCTTATGGTGAACGAAGCCGCGCGCTGCGTGGAGGAGAAAGTAGTCGATTCACCGGAAGACGCGGACTATGGAATGATTTTGGGGACGGGATTCGCGCCGTTCCGCGGTGGGCCATTGCGTTTCGCCGAACAGTTCGGACTGAACAAAGTCGTCGATGAACTCGAACGGCTGGCGCAGAGCGAAGAGAAGTTTGCGCCGTGTGAGGTATTAAAGAAGCACGGCCGGGACGGAACGAAATTTTATGCGACCTGATCGCACAATCCGCCGTAGCATAGGCATCTTGTCCGCCGCAGGACGGACTCGCTGTGGCGAGCCTGTGCATATATGAAATCGCCGCTGGAAGCGCCGAAAAAACAAATCAGCGAAGAAACTAGGCCGAGGCCTGAGAAGTCTGCCGCGCTCGTTATCGACACTTCGAAGATGGCCAAAGGCCAGCGCGAAGCGCTCGAGCTGGCTGAGGCTGCGCGCGATCCACTGGAAGATCGGGGCAGTTTCGCCAGCAACCTTTTCATCGGACGATACGACTTCGATCGGATCTATCCGTACCCGGCGCAAAGCGCGGAGGACCGCGCTGCCGGCGAATCGTTCCTGCAAAACTTGGAAACTTATTTGCGCGATCACGTCGATCCGGACGAGATCGATCGCACGGGTGAAATTCCGCCGGAAAACTTTGCCGGCCTCGCGCAGATCGGTGCCTTTGGAATCAAGGTGCCACAGAAATACGGCGGGCTCGGTTTATCGCAGTACAATTACGGGCGCGCGGCAGTTTTGCTCGGCAGCTGGGATGGAAATATGGCCGCGCTGGTTTCGGCGCATCAATCAATCGGAGTCGCGCAGCCACTGCTTTTGTTTGGCACAGAAGAACAAAAACAAAAATATCTGCCGCGCGTCGCAGGTGGCGAAATCTCGGCGTTTGCCCTGACCGAATCGCACGCCGGCTCCGACCCGGCGACGATGAGCCTGCGCGCAGAGCCAACGCCTGATGGGTCTGAGTTCATTCTGAACGGCGAGAAGCTTTGGTGCACAAACGGCGTGAAAGCAGGCGTGCTTGTGGTGATGGCGCGTACGCCGCCGAAGATCGTGGGCGGAAAAGAACGCAAACAAATCACGGCATTCATTGTCGATGTGGACACGCCGGGCCTGAAGATCGCGTACCGCTGCCGGTTTATGGGATTGCGGGCGCTCTACAACGCGGTGGTCACGTTCAACAATGTGCGTGTGCCCCGCGGAAATATTATCGCGGGCGAAGGCAAAGGACTCAAGGTCGCGCTCACTACTTTGAACACGGGGCGACTTACGTTGCCAGCCGCGTGCGTGGGCGTTTCCAAGCGGTTGCTGGAAATTTCGCGCAAGTGGGCGAGCGAACGGATTCAATGGGGGGTCCCAATCGGCCAACATGCGGCTATTGCAGGAAAAATCGCGGAGATGGCAGGCAACGTTTCCGCGATGGAAGCAATGACCTTTCTCAGTTCATCGCTGCTCGACCGCAAAACGGGCGACCTGCGCATTGAAACAGCCATGTGTAAAATGTGGGCGACGGAAACAACCTGGAAAATTGCCGATGACGCGATGCAAGTGCGCGGCGGTCGCGGCTATGAAACTGCGCAATCGCTCGCCGGACGGGGCGAGCCGCCGATCGCAGTGGAAAGATTCCTGCGGGATTGCCGCGTGAACACGATTTTTGAAGGTTCGAGCGAAATCATGCGACTCTTCATTGCCCGCGAAGCGCTCGATCCGCATTTGAAAGTCGGCGGTGCGATTTTCAACACGCAACTGCCTAAATCGGAACGTCTCAAGGCGGTCTTCAGTTCTGGAAAATTTTATGCCGGCTGGTATCCGCGACAGTGGTTACGGAACGGCGCGGGAAAGATCGACAATCTGCATGGGACGTTGGCCGGCCATGTCAATTACGCCGCCCGGACAAGCAAGCGGCTTGCGCGGGGCCTGTTTCACGCCATGGCTCGGTTCGGTCCGAAGCTCGACCGCGAACAATTGTTGCTATCGCGGTTCGTCGGAATTGCGACTGAGCTATTCGCAATCAGCGCGACTTGTTCGTTTGCTCAATGGAAAATAAATAACGGCGCGCCCGCCGATGAAGTTCTTTCCCTTGCCGATTATTTCTGTCGCTCCGCCCGTCTGCGCATCAATACTCATTTCGCGGGCACGCAGCGTAACGTGGACAAACGCGGCTATAAACTCACGCAGGGGTTGCTTACGGGAGAACACGTGATGTTGCGCGACGGCATCGTATAAACGCCATAGCACAGGCATCTCGCCTGTGGGGCTGGCTGACGTCTCGCCTGCCGATTACAATTTCCAGACAACAGGCAGGATGCCCGTGTCCCCCACAGACATAATGTCCGTGCTCCGTGCGCCCCATTGACCGCGTTCACCGCTCAGGCTACGATGAGCCGATGAGTATGCCGTCCGTGCTCACGGAAGCGGCTTCACCTCGAAGCCGCGTCACAAAGAGCGAAAAACAAAAAGGAATATCGCCATCGAATGTTCTCGAAATAATCGAGCAACACGTCCTGCTCGACGGCTTCAAGGTAATCGTTGATCTGGAAAAAAGTCGCGGTTCGTATTTGTACAATGCCGCCAGCGATCGGCGGTTGATTGATCTCTACGGTTTCTTCGGCTCGATGCCGGTCGGCTTTAATCATCCGTATTTCGATAATCCGGCGGTGCAGGCCGACCTCTTGCGTGCGGCCAAAGTCAAAATCGCGAACTCAGATATTTACTCGGAAGACTACGCAAAATTTGTGGGGACGTTCGGGCACGTCGTCGGTTTGCCCCCGCTCGATCGCTATCTTTTTATCGAGGGCGGCGCGCTTGCGGTCGAAAATTGTTTGAAGGCGGCAATGGATTGGAAGGTGCGCAAGAACATGGCCGCAGGTCATGGCGAACGGGGCACGCAGATTTTGCATTTCCGGCACGCCTTTCACGGTCGCAGCGGTTACACGATGAGCCTCACGAACACCGATCCGCGCAAGACGGATTTGTTCGCCAAATTCGATTGGCCGCGCGTATCATGTCCGTGCATTGATTTTTCGTTGCCGGAATCGGAGCGTGAAGCCGACGTGATTGAGCGCGAGGCGAAAGCGGAGCGCGAGATCCACGAGTTCATCGACCAGCGCAAGATCGACATTTGCGCCATCATCATCGAACCGATCCAGGGTGAAGGTGGCGATAATCATTTTCGCGGCGAATGGCTGCGGAAGCTGCGAAAAATTTGCGACGAAAACGACATTCTTCTCATCTTCGACGAAGTGCAGTGCGGCATGGGTGCAACGGGTCGCAACTGGTGCTGCGAACATTTCAACGTTTTGCCGGATCTGCTGGCGTTCGGAAAGAAGGCGCAGGTGTGCGGCGTGATGGCGGGTCCGCGCCTCGACGAAGTGAAGGACAATGCGTTTCGCTTATCGAGCCGATTGAATTCAACCTGGGGCGGCAATTTCACGGATATGGTGCGCTCCACCCATTATCTGCGCATTATCGAGAGAGAACACCTGGTCGAGAACGCCGCGAAGGTGGGCGCCTATTTTCTTGATCAACTCCACGATTTGCAACGGGAAGAGCCAATGATTTCCGCCGCGCGTGGCCGGGGAATGTTTCTCGCCTTCGATCTTCCAGACACAAAAACGCGTGAAGAATTCTGGAAGGGCTTCTTCGACCTAGGCGTTCTCACGCTCCGTTCTGGCGAGAATTCGATCCGTTTCCGCCCCCCGCTCGATCTGACGGCGGAAGTTGTCGATGAAGCGATTGAATTGATGCGCAAGTATTGCCGGCACCGGAAATGAAGTAGGCAAGCGTCCCGCTTGCATTTAGCAATTTCGCAAGCCACAGGCTCGCGTTACATTTCAATATGCAATCTGTTCTCGAGAGACTCGGGCTGGAGGACGAGAATCCCGGCGTCTTCTGCGGAGAATGGCGCGGAGGCGGCGCGAAGATCGACAAAATTTCGCCCATTGACGGGCAACGGCTCGCCAGCGTGCGCTCGGCTTCCGGCGACGACTACAAGAAGACAATCGTGCGGGCGCAGGAAGCGTTTTTGAAATGGCGCACGACTCCCGGTCCCGTTCGTGGTGAAACTGTGCGCCGACTTGGCAACGCCTTGCGCGAATTGAAACACGAGCTCGGCCAACTCGTGACACTCGAGACTGGGAAAATCATCGCGGAAGGCGAGGGCGAAGTGCAGGAGATGATCGACATCTGCGATCTGGCCGTTGGTCAATCGCGCATGCTATACGGCCTGACGATCCAATCGGAGCGGCCGAGTCATCGGCTGATGGAACAATGGCATCCCCTCGGGGTTGTTGCAGTGATCACTGCGTTCAATTTTCCCGTAGCGGTTTGGTCGTGGAATGCCGCGCTCGCTGCAGTTTGCGGCGACGCTACGGTTTGGAAGCCTTCGGAAAAGACACCACTCACTGCAATCGCCGTGACAAAAATCGCAGAGCGCGTCTGCCGCGAAACAGGCGCGGACCCGGCGATTTTCACTTTGCTGATCGGCGACCGCAAAACGGTTGGCCAAAAACTAGCGGACGACGCACGGATTCCACTGGTCTCCGCTACGGGTTCGGTAAACATGGGCTTGAACGTCGCGAAAACAGTGCACGGCCGCTTGGGCAGAACGATCATGGAACTTGGCGGCAACAATGCGTTGATCGTCGCGCCCAGCGCCGACATCGACATGGCGACGCAATCGATCTTTTTCGGTGCTGTGGGTACAGCCGGGCAGCGGTGCACATCCACGCGGCGCGTGATCATGCACGAATCGGTTGCATCCAAGGTTCGACGCAAACTCTTGACGGCATACAAATCGTTGGCAATTGGGAATCCACTCGATCGCAAGACCGTGATGGGACCGCTCATCGATAAGAACGCTGTCGATCTTGTTCAGCATTCGATTCAACGATTGAAAGATGAGGGCGGCGATGTTCTTTACGGCGGGGAACGGCTTACCGTTCCCGGCGGTTGCTACATGAAGCCGTGCCTGGTTACCGCAAAACCGGCTTTTGAAATTGTGAAGCACGAAACATTCGGGCCGCTGCTTTATTTGATGACCTATCGCAATTTTGATGAAGCGATCGCGATCCACAACGATGTCCCACAAGGTCTAACCTCGTCGATTTTCACCAGCGACGTGCGCGAAGCCGAGAAATTCCTGAGTGTGATCGGAAGCGATTGCGGAATTGCCAACGTAAACACCGGTACGAGCGGCGCGGAGATCGGCGGCGCGTTTGGCGGTGAGAAAAATACCGGCGGCGGCCGCGAAAGCGGCAGCGATTGCTGGAAGAGCTACATGCGCCGCCAGACGAACACGGTGAATTTTTCGAGCGAATTGCCGCTAGCGCAGGGAATTCAGTTTGGCGCAGGCGAGGGGAGCGGGACGGGCTAACGGAAATTCTGCGTATAAATTGCGCCGGCGCTGTAGCCACGGCCCTGCGGGCCGTTTTTGGTACCGTTCTAATGACCGGCCACAGGCCGGTGGCTACAGGCGATCAAGCGCGATGGATGTAGACGACCTCTCCTTGGTACGGCCAGTCCGCTGCTGATTTCACCAATCCGGCGCGCACGGGATTCTCGCGAACGTAGTTCCACTTTTGTGAGTAGCTCTCATTCGTTCGCAAAAGATGGTCGAAAAATCCTTCCTGCCACACCTGTCCTTTTGCTCGGGACAACATGCCCGCCTTTGCCAGCACTTGTTTTAGCGCACCGATCCATGCGCCTAATCTGAAATTGCATCCTCCCCGGACGAATACGTGAACGTGGTCAGGCATAATCACATAGCGACCTACGGCGACGTTGAAATTGCGCTCTGCGCGCTTGGCAAAAAGAACAAATGCAGTGTGGACCTCATCCTTTGCCAAAAATCGCTGTCGTTCGTGTGTGCAGAACGTGACGAAATAAACAGGACTTGTTGCGAAGATCCGCCCCAAACGTGGTGGTCGCCGTCCGAACACACGTTTCACGCGAGATCTCTAGCCGGTTGGTTGTAGATCATCGAGAATGCCGTGTCCAGAACCTCCCTGTGCTCTACCGGCCACAGGCCGGTGGCTACAGATCAGCGTGCGATCGTTAGCTCCAAAAGCTCATCAAGCTTGTCGGCACTGTCCAAACTCATGATGAGTTTCTGCAATTCTTTGCATTGATCCTTGCCAATGACGTCGCCGCCGAGCGCCGTGAATTTCACCGCGATTTCTTCCTCGGTCATCGGATCGCGCGGATCACCTTTGGGCACGTCGACGCGAGTGGAATGTGATTTGCCATCATTTGTGGTAATGGTCACGCGGCTTGGCTGGAACTTGGGAAAGAGCGCTTCGAACTCTTCATTGGCTACGATTTTTATCTTGTCCATGATTGGAATCAGCGACTGATCGCGCACCCGTTCTTCGCGGAACTGCAATGGCGTTACCATGCCATCCACAAGTCCGACAGCCATGCAGTAAGGCAATGAGTGGTCGGCCGTCTCTTTAGAATCGGGTCGATATTTGTGTGGATCGCCAAGAATGTCCGCGGCGCGCGCGATCACTTCGACTTTAATTTCCTTCACCTCGTCGGCTTTGATCTTGTTGTCTTTTACGGTCTTCATCATGGCCGTGAGCGGAGCGTGACTTAGCGCTTCGATGGGGAAACTTTTCATTCCACAATCCAGGATGCGGTAGTGTGACTTGGTTGAGTTTGGAAGGTCCGCAACCAACGCCTCGCCGTCGAAACTTGCAGGTTGTCCTTTGTATTGCACGTGACCGAACACGGCGAACAGACCTTCCTTGCCATCGATGATGTGTTCGGGACCGGAAAATCCTGCTTGCGCAAGAAGTGCGCTCTCCGCACCCATGCGCCCCGCCCATGGATCAACCGTGTTTTTCATGTTGGTCAGTTTGCCGGCGGTGACTGCGCCCGGGCAAAATGTTCGCGACGCGCTGATGCCAATAGCCGACACCATTTGCTCCGGCGTAAGATTCACCACGCGGCCCGCCGCAACCGGCGCCGCGAATGCGCTCAACGTAGCGTGATGCCAGCCGTATTCGCGCACGCCTGGCCGTCCGATTTCGCAAAGACGCATTTCAATTTCGTAGGCGATGATCGTCGCTAGAATTAAATCTTTGCCGCTAAGACCTTCGCTTTCACAAAGTGCCAACGGCGCGGCGATGAGATCGCTGGGATGACACGGGTCCGCTTTCCAATAGATGTCGTTGTAATCCATAGCGCGAATCATGTGGCCGTTCAAAAATGCCGCATCGACCGGATTGGCCTTGAACCCGGAGACGAACGCGGTCGCGCCGCCTTTGCCGCCGCCCATCGCGCGGTAATGCTTGAGCAAAATCCGGGCGTCATCCTGCTGGCTGCCCCCCAGCGCGCAGCCGATGGAGTCGAACCAAAATAATTTCGCCGCTTGAATCGCCTCCGCCGAAAGATGCTCATACTTCAAAGAGCAAGCCCACTCAGCAATGATGTGTGACAGCAGACGCTTCGATTCACTTAGTTGGTGTAACATGACGATATGGATTTTCGCGAGCCTATGACTTTGATCGGGCCGCCCAGATTTTCAAGCCGGTTCGCGGAAGCGGTGAGCGCAATTTGGAGACGCTAGCCTTGCTCATGAATTGACTGTGTGGCAAAAGCAGGGCCATGAACACGCGCGGCGGGAGCCGGGTGGGTAGGCGGTACGCAGCTAGGGCAGCTGGCGCGAGCGCGGGAGCGTGAGTGATCGATCCTTAGGATGCAAACTTCGATGATTTATTCATTGCTAACTTTTGAACCGAGTCCCAAGGGATGAAAAAATGAAGTCTGGGAACTTCTTCGGGGAACTGAAGCGGCGCAATGTTTACAAGGTTGCGGTCGCGTACGCCATTGTCGGCTGGCTCTTGGTTCAAGTCGCGACACAAGTTTTTCCGTTTCTTGAAATCCCAAACTGGGTCGTGCGTCTCGTCATCGCATTAGTCGCGATTGGATTTCCAATCGCACTCGTTATCGCCTGGGCGTTTGAAGCGACTCCGGAAGGAATTAAGCGAACGGAGACCGCCGACGCGATGCCAATCGCGACGGGACAGAAGAAACACGCCTGGATCTATGTCGCTGTGGTCGGGCTCGCGTTTTCCCTTGGATTGTTTTTCATCGGACGCTACACCGCCTCGCGAACGTCGTGGACGGAACGCGGACATCCTGCCGCAGTCGCGGGATCCCCGACACAGAAATCGATCGCGGTGCTGCCATTGCTTAACGAAAGCGGCGGCCTGGGAGACGAATATTTTTCGGACGGACTGTCGGAAGAACTGATCGCAGCCTTGGGACAAATCAGAGACCTCAAGGTCATCGGTCGCAGCTCGTCCTTTCGTTTCAGGGACACAAAAGAGGAACCGAAAACCATTGGCGAGAAGCTTGGTGCGAGCACGCTGCTGGAAGGGACGGTGCGAAAACAAGGCAACAGAGTGCGGATTGTTGCCGAGCTAATTAATGCCGCAGATGGAATTCAGCTTTGGTCCCGGACTTTCGAGCGTGAACTTAAGGACATTTTTGCGGTGCAGGCGGAAATCGCGAATGCCGTTGCGACCTCACTGGAACTGACATTGCGCGGCGCCAAAGATACGATTGTCGCAAATGCTTCGACGGCGAGTGTGGAAGCGCACAATGCATATCTTCAAGGCCACTTTTACTTCGTGCGCCGAAATTTGGACGACTATCGTAAGGCGGTTGGGTTCTTCGATCAGGCGATTCGAATTGATCCTGATTACGCCCTGGCCTATGCGGAACGGTCTGAAGCGTGGACTTTCATCGGTGATTTGGCTATCGGAGAAAAAAAGGACGCTTGGGCTGCGGCGAAATATGATGCCGAGAAAGCCGTCGAGGTCGGCCCGAATCTCGCCGAGGCACACGCGGCTTTGGGTTGGGTTCGGTTTTTTTCCGAATGGAAGTTTTCCGAGGGCTTGGCCGAACTGAGACGCGCGAATGAACTTGCGCCGGCAAATCCGACCGCGAACGATCTCCTTGCGCGCGTATTGGCGTATGTTGGTCAGATTCAAGAAGCCGAAAAGCTAGCCCGCCAGGCGATCGAACTCGACCCGCTTGCTGTTGTAGCGCGAGGCAATCTCGCCCGCATCCTCCTAGCCGAAGGAAAACTCGATGAGGCGGATGCTGAGGCGCGCAAGGCGGCAGAACTGCAACCGACTGGCGCCGCCAGCCACCGATGGCAGGTGCTCGTGGCGATCCAGCGTGGTGATGGAGAGGCGGCTCTGCGCGAAGCGCAGCTTGAGCCTAACGAAGCCTACCGACGTTTCGAACTCGCACTTGCGTATTATGCGCGAGGGGATCGTTCGGCCGCCGACGCGGCTCTGGCCGAGATGGTCGCCAGGGATAGAAACTTGTTGGCGTACCAGATCGCTGAGGTTTACGCGTGGCGAGGCGAAACGGACAAGGCCTTCGAGTGGTTGCAAATTTCCTATGATAATCATGACACCGGAACGCTCAGCCTCTTGATCGATCCGCTTATGCGTAGTCTGCGTGGCGACCCCCGCTACAAAGCCATGGTCGAGAAAATAGGTTTACCAACACCGTTATGAGTGAGGGCAAGTCTTCTTTCTTCGCCGAGCTGAAGCGGCTGGAAATAACATTGACGCCAAATGCAAAGGCGGTCTTGATCGGCAGTATGAAAACCAAATTCCTCCTCTTCGGTTGCATTGCTCTATTTTCATTCGCATTTGTCGGCACGGCGGCAGCGGGCGACACGAAGATCGAACAGGCTCTTCGCGATCTCGACGCACAATGGTCCAAAGATGCGGGAGCTAAAGACGTCGACAAGACGGTTTCCTATTACGCCGAGGGCGCGGTAGTGATGCCTCCGAACGCTTCGAGCGCAACGACGAAGGAAACAATTCGGAGCGCCTGGAAAGAACTGCTGACGAGTCCTGGCGCTGCTATCAGTTGGAAGGCGACCAAGGTTGAAGTCGCGAAGTCCGGCGACCTCGCCTACGTCAGCGGCACCTACGAAGAAACGATGACTGACGCCAGCGGTAAGCCGGTCAATGACCGCGGCAAGTACGTAGAGATCTTTAAAAAACAGACTGACGGGACATGGAAGGTCGTAGCCGATATTTGGAATTCCGACCTTCCCGCATCCGCGCCAGCGCCTTCCGAGAAAAAGTAATCAGAGCTGGACGGGGTAACCACAAAAGCTGACACACAAAGGAGGACATATGCCGATCACTGCCTTCAGCAATTTCAGCGACGGCCTCGATCCGAATCGAAGAAGCCGCGAACACTTCATTACCAACATCAACCTGGAAGATGAGCGTCTCTGGGTTCCCTACGCGGATGGTGTCTGGTTCCAGCCCTGCTCCTTTAACGTCACATCTGGAGGATTCAGCGTCGTTCTGAAAGGTCTCCCCGGCGCGGTGGTCGGAACGCACTACCACGTTGGCACCGTGCATGGATATACGATGCGCGGTCACTGGCGATACCTGGAGCATGACTGGATTGCAAAGCCTGGAACATACATCTACGAACCCGCCGGCGAAGCTCACACGCTGGTGATCACCGAGGACTCACCAGAGCCGATGGTGGCCCTGTTCGTGGTAGCAGGCGGCCTCATCTATCTGGACAAGCCGGTGAATGGTGGCTTTGCCGCTTACGAGGATGGGTTCACACTTCTCGAACTGACGCGGAAGTACTATCGCGAGGCCGGTCTGGATGCACGCCAGCTTGATCTGCTCGTGCGCTGATTCAGCGATTAAGATGACGGCCAATAGATGAGACCGCGCTTATGAACTGGGAAATGCTTGCAGCGATTGGGCAGTTAGCGGCGGTGTTTGTGGGAATTCCCTCCCTTATCTATCTGGCCCTCCAAATCAGAGAGCAAACCAAGGAACGGCGGCAGGCGGCAGTAAACGCTCTCGCCGTGCAGTGGGGCGATCTGACCAAGTCGCTACACGACAACGCCGAGTTCGGCGCAATTTATCTTCGCGGCGTGCAATCTTTCACCGATCTCGATGGGCTATCCAAACTGAGATTCAGCGCGTTCTTGAATCGCTTCTTCAAAAACTTCGAGGGAATGTATTTCTCTCATTGCGACCGCATACTCACGGAGTCGTTATGGGGCGAGATCGAGCGGACGATGAGCGATGTGATTGCCTACCCTGGCGTGCAAGAGTGGTGGAAGACGCGCCGACACTGGCACACGGAAGAGTTTGGCCGCGTCGTCGACGCAATTATCGCCAAAGGCGATGAACCAAAGGCTTATTCGACCTACAACTTGC
>WNFR01001850.1_pt1 | contig 26708 bp, 23 predicted proteins | sample 5400221 | NCBI WGS metagenome assembly WNFR01 (sample SAMN13153357, study PRJNA577476) | soil metagenome | isolation source: 40 cm soil under Madrone tree | place: USA:California | collected 2016-06-14
GATCCGCACTCGGGATCACGGCGAACTTGCGCTCCGTGCGTTCGGTGTCGAAGTGGGACGAAGCGGGAATACTGCTCGCATCCGAGGCGGACAGAAACTGAGCGCCATCGAAGCGCACGTGCCCGGAGATCTTTCGAGCGCGGCGTTCTTTCTCTGCGCTGCGGCGATGTTCCCCGACTCGCAGATCACCCTTCCCGGAATCCTGATGAACCCGACCCGCGCCCGGCTGCTCGATATTCTTGTCCTGATGGGTTTGAGAATTTCTGTTGCACACCTGGAAGAACACCATGGCGAGCTCATCGGCGCCATCGAAGCAGGTGGCGGTACGTGGAAGGGTGCAGTCATCTCCGGCGCGGACACCGCTGCCCTGATTGACGAGATCCCGGTGCTGGCTGCGACGGCCCCGTACACGGAAGATGGTCTTGAAGTTCGCGACGCCAAGGAATTGCGGGTAAAGGAATCGGATCGGATCACAGCAGTAGCGACCAATCTCCGCAAGATGGGAGCGAAAGTGGAGGAGAGTCCTGACGGACTCCGCATTCCTGGCCGCCAGCAGTTGCGTGGCGCAGAGTTGGAATCGTTCGGAGATCACCGCATCGCTATGGCTTTTGCCGTGGCTGCGTTACGAGCGGACGGCGAAACGCTCATTCATGGAGCGGACGCGGCGGGAGTGTCGTATCCGGCATTCTTTGAAGAGCTTCAACGCGCGACTGAATGAGCTGCGAGCTTCGAGCAATCGCGATGTGTCTGCTCGAAGCCCGTGACTCGAAGCTCGCGGCCAAAATTATGACTACTGACAAATCCCCGTCCCCTGACAAGCGCCTGCAGCAGGAATTCAATCGCTGGGCAGATGCTGGCGAGGGCGAGAAGATGGGGCGCCATCATCTCGACATCACCGAAAAAACGATGCGGCTGATGGAGCTTTGCGCCGGTGAGCGTGTACTCGATCTCGGTTGCGGATCAGGATGGGCTACGCGACTGCTTGCTCGAATGGTCAGCGAAGGGCCGGATGGATTCGGGCAGGTGATCGGAGTGGATATCTCCGACGAAATGGTGCGTCAGGCGCGGGCTTCTTCCAGGGATTTCGAAAACGTGATGTTCGTGGTTGGTTCCGCGGCGCAGATTCCTTGGGAAGAAAACTTCTTCGATAAGGTGCTGTCGGTTGAGTCGTTCTACTACTATCCTGACCAGGATCGCGCGCTTGCCGAACTGTTCCGCGTGATGGCTCCGCGGGGACGGCTCTTCATCCTCATCAATCTCTACAAAGACAATCCCTATTCCCTCCAATGGGTGCCTAAGCTGAAAGTGCCGGTGCATGTGCGATCGGCGGACGAGTACGTTGCGTTGTTGAAGGCGCATGCTTTCGAGAATGTCGAGTACCGCCGGATTCCCGACGACACTCCTACCCCAGACAATTACCAGACGACGTCGTTTCACTCGCTCGACGACTTGAAGGCGTTCAAGCGGGTAGGGGCGTTGCTTTTGATGGCTTCGAAGCCCGATCTGCGAAATCCGGCGCCCGGGTACACGATCTACTAGCGTTAGCTGCGAACACAATTCCTTGCCAGGTCTACTTTCAATAGAAGTGTTCCTAGATCTCCGCGTCATCATCATCGTCGTCATCGCGGTTGTGCTCTCGTTCCAGGTTCTTGGCCGGACTCAGAGGGCGATTGTCATTCGCGTGCATGATCTCGATTCGACCGTTCACGTTCGACAGCCGTACGTGCGTTCCACCCCCACCCAGTTCGCCGCGCAGACTATGGCCAACAAACTGGCGCGACACCGGAAGTCCGAAATCGTTGGAGATTCCGCCCGAAACCGTACTGGCTTCGAGTTCGGCTTTGGCGTCCGAAGGTAGAGTCAGGCGCAAGGTGCCGTTCACGGCTGAAAGTTCCAGAGCTGACGACGGCAAACGACTCATGCTGGCGTCCAGTTCTCCATTGACGGTGCCGAGGTCGGTGCGGCCGCCGAGGTTTCGCGCCTGAAGCCGTCCGTTGACGCAAGAGGCACGAACTTCTCCGGCAACATCCTGTATATCGAGGGAGCCGTTGACCAATTTGATCTCGTCGAGCCGCGCGCGGCGGGGAACGACCAGCGTGTATTCCACGCTCGCCGGGTTGTCGTGGCGGTCGTTCCAAAAGGTGTTGTCGTGACCAGGATATTCCGTACGGATCGATAAAGAGTCGGGACGGGAACTGATTGCGATCTTCGCCTCGTCGAGACGCTCTTTATTCCACGCCCGCTTGATGGCATCGACCTTGACCTCGTTGCGATCCCAGCTGCTGATGTGCACCGGACCATTGATATTTTCCAGTTCAACGCGCCCTTCAGCGGAGAGCGGATATACCTGATGAAACTCCTCGGTCACGGTGCCTTGCCGGTCGGACGCGTGACCAGCTGCCACAAACAGAAGAACTACGGACATGGCGCCTGCTGTTGCGCCCATCCGGATTGAGAGTCTCGCTCGTTGCTGCATAGAGCCTCCGTTTCGGGTTAGACGGTGCGGAAGGGAATTGGTGAGTGGACGGCTACGAACTCCGAGCCGCGAACTGCGAGCCAACACAACTTGCTGACCTCTATAGGGATTGGTTGCTCGAAGCCCGCAGCTCGAAGCTCATAGCCCACCTGTGACCAGCATCACTTCCGGGCGTATGATGAGGGCGTATTCTATGTCGCAAGAGGCGTCGTGAGCTGGCTGCAGAACAAGTTCGAAAAGAACTTCATGATCACGTCGGTGGACTACGTCTTCAACTGGGCGCGTAAGTCTGCCCTCTGGCCGATGACGTTTGGCCTGGCCTGCTGCGCCATCGAGATGATCGCCTCTTCGACCGCAAGATTTGATATTGCGCGCTTCGGGTCGGAGGTCTTTCGTCCCAGCCCGCGGCAAGCAGACCTCATGATTGTCGCGGGTACGGTAACGTTGAAGATGGCGCCCGTAGTGAAGCGCATCTACGACCAGATGCCGGAGCCGAAGTGGGTGATTTCTATGGGTGCATGCTCGTCGGTCGGCGGACCGTTCAATACATATGCCGTGTTGCAGGGTGTGGACCGAATCGTCCCGGTTGATGTTTACGTGGTCGGCTGCCCACCGCGTCCGGAGAATTTGTTTTACGCGCTGCTGCGACTGCAAGACAAGATCGACACCATGACGCTCGCCAGGAAGCCCACCGAAGTGCGGTTGCACGAAGACATGATGGAAGATTTCAAGCGCCAAGTGATGGTAGCGCAGACGATGCAGCCGAAATAGAGGGAACTCGCAGCGGGGCAGGTGGCAGGTCTCAGATGTCAGCTCTAAGTTCTCAGCGCTGAGCTCCCAGCTGCAGGGAATAGTGATCTTCGGCGCGGTAGTCATCTCGCCCAATAGCGACCGTCATCTATACTGACTGTCATCCTGAGCGGAGCGAAGGACCTGCTTTCGACAGCGTCACCCAAACTGTCATGGCTTTTCTGAAACTCGCTTCTCAATTCGAACTACCCGCCATCAACGAAGCCAAAGAGTTCTCCTGCGGCGACAAGATGATCTGCGTCGCCAACGTGAATGGCGAAATCAGCGCCATCGACAACGTCTGCCTGCATCGCGGGGGCCCGCTGGGAGAAGGAGTGATCGAAGGCGGCAAGGTGATCTGCCCATGGCATGGCTGGGCGTGGGATCCGAAGACAGGCGAGGCGCACACCCCGGGGGCGAAGGTTGCGGTCTATCCGCTGAAGATCGAAAACGGCGATGTGCTGATCGAAGTCTAAGCGAATGAGCCCAGCCACCCACTTTTTCTCTGGATGGGTCCTTGCAAACGCGGCAACACTAAGTCGCAGGGAACGGGTTTTAGTGACCCTCGCTTGTGTCGCACCCGATGTCGATGGCCTCGGGATCGTGGCCGATTACTTTACGCGCAACTCGCAACATCCACTCGAATGGTTTTCAACTTACCATCACTTGTTGCACAGCCTACCGTTCGCTCTTATCGTGACGGCGATGGGCTTCGCGGTGGCGGCGCAGCGATGGAAGACCGCCGGAATGGTTTTCCTAAGTTTTCACATTCACTTGCTTGAAGACTTGTGGGGAAGTCGCGGTCCGGATGGCTATCAATGGCCAATTCCATACTTAATGCCGTTCTCGCGGGCCTGGGAGTTGAGCTGGCGTGGACAATGGGCATTGAATGCGTGGCCCAACTTTGTCATTACCATCTCCTTGTTGATGGTGACGTTGTATCTCGCGTGGTGGAGGGGATTTTCCCCATTGGGGATGGTCTCGCGTAACGCTGATGCGGCTTTTGTCGCAGCGCTGAGGAAGCGCGTCCCCGCTTCGTAGATTGAGGCGGCTAGCGCGATTTCCGCCGGGCTTAGGCGGCGGATGAATGCGTCCGTCCTACGCGAGTATCTTTAGCCGAGCATTCTCAGAAAGTGTCCCGGCTGCGCTTCAAACCCTGGAAACACGCTCTTCAGATCCTTGTTCCCTAGATACTCAGACACCACTTCCCCCAACACAGTTCGGAAGTCCGTAGTTACCGCCAAGTCCCGCCCTTCGTAAAGTTGCGACTGGTCCAGCCCCGGCCAGCGCCCGTAGACTTTCCCGCCCTTAACCGGGCCGCCTAATACGAACATGACGTTGGCGTGGCCGTGGTCGGTACCGCGGTTGCCATTTTCGCGGGCGGTGCGGCCGAATTCGGACATGGTGACGATCACTGTGTCTTCGGCGAGGTCGCCGAGATCGGTCCAGAGAGCGGTGATCGATTGCGAGAACTCGGTAAGGACATTCGCGATTTGCCCCTGCGTGCTGCCTTCGTTGACATGATGGTCCCATCCGCCGATGTCGGCGAATGCGACTTGGACGCCGAGGTTTGCTTTGATCAGTTGTGCGAGTTGCTTGAGGCTTTCGCCGAAACGTCCGCGGGGATAATTTGCGTTCGCCGCAGGTGTGTATTTTGCCGGATCGGCTGCTTTCAGCATTTTCACGGCGTCGAAAGTCTCCTGTCCGGTGCCGTGGAGTGCGGTGTCGACAGAATTCGCATACATCGCTTCGAATGTGTTTGACATGGGCGCCGCTTTCGGATTGCGTCCGCCCACGGAGAAGTCATTCAGGTTGTTCACTGCAACGGCCGTTTCTTTGCCGGCGAGAATGCGCGGCAACGAAGGGCCGAGTGCGATCGCGCGAAAGGCAGCCTTGTCCGTTGGCAACTCATGAAGGGCGCGGTTGAGCCAGCCATCTTCAGTCACTTTCACGCCGGGCGTGCCCGACTCCATGTAGTCCTGCGCGTCAAAATGCGAGCGCGTCGGATCGGGAGATCCGGCGGCGTGCACGATGGCCAAGTGACCCCTTTTCCAGAGCGGCTGAAATGACGACATCGATGGATGCAGGCCAAAGAATCCGTCGAGGTCGAGCACAGATTTCTTCGGAATATTAATCGTCGGACGCGCGGCGTAGTAGGCAGCTTCGCCGTGGGGCACGACAATATTCAAACCGTCCGCAGCGCCGCGCTGGAAGAGCACGATCAGACGCTTCGGCTGCGAGCCTGGATCGGCAGCTCCATAAGCGGCCCGCGTCAGAAAGGTCGGCAGCGCCGCTGTGCCCACCACGGTGAGGGCGCTGTTACGAAGGAAAACTCTGCGGGTGATGGACATACTTAAAACCTGGGCTGCGGGCCTCGAGCTACGAGCTGCGAGCGACCAGTTCATGATCGCTCGGGGCTCGAAGCCCGCAGCTATCTCCTCTGAAACTCTGGCGATCCCAAAATCAATCCCGCGATCGCTGCTGTGTTAGCCGGACGCGAAGCATCGTCCAGCTTTCGCTGGTTGATTGTTGGATCGTCCAGTTGCTTGCTGATCGTCTCATGCGTCTGCCTCGAGACGTCCCCGGCGAGCAGTAAGTCTTCGAGCGTTGTCAGCGTCTGCTGCGGGTCCTGGGTGCCGGACACGAGTTGGGCAGAGTCCACGGAAACGCCGCGAATCTTCCCCGCAGCCAGACCCAACGCAAAATTCATACGGCCCAGCAGTGCGGATGAGTTTACCCACGCCTCCGCCTTCATCGAATAGCCGGTTGGTGGCTGCATTCCATAGAGCATCATGCCCATGTTGTTGAGCGCGCCCAGCAGGGCTCGAGTATCGTCGACTTGGGCGCCGCTGGCACGCACGGCTGACACCACGAACTCGAGCGGAGTCTTTACTTTTGCACGATAGGACTCGGGAGCCCAGAATTCAGGAGAACTGAACATCGTTCGCAGGACTTCGCGAATGTCGCCGTGTTTTTTAAGGAAGGTCTGGGCCATGCGATCGACGAGCGCCGGTGGGGGATCGTCGGCAACGAAGCGCATCGCCAGCTTTTGCGAAATGAAGTGCGCGGTCTTGGGATGCCGTGCCAGCAGCCGCAAAACCTCGAGTCCTTCGTTCTCGCCATTTTCCTTGATCTTGTGTCCGAGGACTGTCTTGTTGCCGGGCTCATGCATGCGCGGATCGAAACGGAATCCGCCGCCGTTTTTCGGTTGGTCGACGGTCCAGCCGGTAAAGACTTTCGCGACTTCGGTGACGTCTTTCTGACTGTATCCACCGTCCACGCTGAGCGTGTGAAGTTCCATCAGTTCACGGCCATAGTTTTCGTTCAAGCCGCTGGCAATCTTCGCCTTGCCCATGACTGGTCGACCCTGTGCGCGCGCGCCACGTCCCTTCTTCTTGCTATGCGCCATTTTCTTGCGCGGAGCCATTCCCAACGCGTCGTCCGAGTCCGGGCCCACGCTCAGCCAGTTGTCGAGATAGAACAGCATCGCCGGGCTTTGGGCGGTCGCGACCAGCAAGTCTTCAAATTTTCCTAACGCATGTGACCGGATAGCATTGCGCTCATAGCTCGTGACGAAGATGCGGTCGTTGCCTTTGTTGATAAACACGTTGAAATGGTTGAACCAGAAGTCGGTCATCACTTCATCGAGTTGGCGCTCGCTATAGATGGCGCGCAGTAATTTAGCCTGCGACAGCTCTCCGATGACGACTCGCTCAGGATTCCGGAGAGCCATCAGGGTCTCTTTTTGCTGCGGACTCATGCCTTCCATCATCAAATCGGCTCTCGGCCCCTTCAAATCCATCGCCAGAGCGCGTTGATCCATGACCGACATTTTGAGAATTTCTCTTAGGCGCTGATCGGCCGGCAGATCGAGGAGTTCCTTAATCTTGCGGTTGGCGAAGCGCCGGTCGTCCTGGCGCTGTTCGCGCTGCGGGTCGTCAGACATGGCTTTCTCGTCGTCCGCGGGTGTCATCGCCGGATCGGCGGCAGCGGGCTTGCTTGCCTCGTCGTTGCGGTCCTTCTTGCTCTCGTACCGTTGAAGCTGCGCTTCATAGACCGCTCGCTTCGTCGGATCGCTGGGTAAATCGGCTTTGCCGTTCGCGACCTGGCGGATCACCTGATTCGGCGGAAAATTTTCAACGAGCTCGCGCGTGTCCATACGTAGAGTGCGAAATGGCGCAAGGCGCGCGTTGAGAGCACTATCGTCAATTTTTTCGGGATGAAGTTGCAGATCGATCCACTTATCGACTCCGATCTGTACGACGCGTTGTACGTCACCGGGCCGCGGACCGAACGTAAGCCGGTTGAGCGCGTGGATGGCGCGCTTTTGTTCGTCCATCGCGCCAGCAGGTTTATCTTTCTTCTTCGCCGGAGCGAGTTGGGCTCCGAGGCTCGCAATAAGCAGACTGGCTGCGATACCGAAGTGGCGGCCGCGAAGAAGCATTCCCGTCCTCAGTAGAGATGAACCCAGTCTACTGGAAAAGTTGCTGGCGGCGATCGGTTGGAAGGGCTACGATTCAGCGTTTCAGTTGCGCGACGTAGGCGTTTCCGCTTTGTCCCTTGCGGGCTGCGCTCTCGATAAACTTCAGGAATTCGCGCAGATGTTCCTTTTCCATCAGTTCCGCTTCGGAGAATTTTACGCGCACACCAAATGATGGAGCGCTGCGCGTGACCACCCCAGTCAGGATCACCCCTTTTACCCAGATCTTGCCGTTAGCTACCCAAAGCCCGATCCCGACACTGCGGCCAGGAGGAATCGGTGTCGCGGTCTCGACGAAGCATCCCCCGCGGCCCACATTGGAGAGATTCCCCCACACTGGTCCTTCCACTCCTTCGATATGAAGCTCGACGGCCACGAAGCACTTGATGCGGGCAAAACGCCGGCGGTCTTGTCCTGCCTGAGATGCGAACAGGTCGGGCTCGAAGGGCGGCGTCTCCGTGATGGGCTGCGGATGCGGAAATGGGGTCGACTTTACCGACGGTGGTGCCGGGGTTCCGTTCGCGGTAGCCGCGGCCGCGCGAGCATTTACGGCCGAGTCTTTGATCTCACGCATCGCCTTGAGCAGGGCCTGTTCGCGCTTCTCCGGTGCCACTTCGCGGTACGTTTGCAGGAGCTTGCCGAGATGGCTTACCAGGTCCGGATCGGTCAGCAGACGGGTCCAGTCCGATCCTTTGGCGGGCGAGTGTTGGGTCGAAACCTTCATGCGGATTGTGTCACCCTCAGACGATTTTCAGCGCACAACGGGGAATGATGGCTTTCCTAAGATGTTACGGAAGGTGGAGGTTACGCAAGTGACCAAGGTCATACGCCGCCTGAGGTAGATGAGTAGGCAAGCCCGCATCCGGAATTGCGGTTTTCCCCTTAAATAATTCTCGTGCATCGCTTTGCGGGGAAATATAATCCAAGACCTTTCGTCCTTGTGCTTTGAAGGAGTGGTAAATTTCGATGGTTGCGGCAACTTCTCCATCCCCCTGGTGGCGCTGCGTACGTGCCTTCTTTCTCATCAGCTGCACCCTTCAAGGACCGCTCTCATTCGCGCAGGCTTCCTCGTTGGTTTCCGGCGCAACCGGCGCGACTCAGATCCCAACGTCTTCGCAGAATCCGGTGTTCGGAAGCGTGGCTGAAAGCAAGCCGACTCCAGGAGTCCTCCCCCTTACATTCCGTGAGGCCATCGAACGTGCGTTACGTCACAACCTGGCAGCGCTCTTATCGGAATACAACACCACTGCCGCTCGGGGCGAAAAGTGGAAACAGCTGAGTGAACTGCTTCCCAACGTCAACGCCAGCGTGCAGGAAGTCGCACTGAAGCAGAGCCTGGAAGCGCAGGGATTGCGGGGCCAAATCGCTCCTGGGGTGACCTTTCCACGTGCGATCGGTCCGTTCTCCTATTTTGACGCCCGTGCCTCAGCGACGCAGAAATTGCTCGACTGGAAGGCGATTCAGCAATACCGGTCCTCTACGCATAGCGAGGCGGTTGCGCAACTCAACCTCAAGGATGCGCGCGAACTGGTCGTGCTGGCGACCGGCAATGTCTACCTCCAGGCGATCGCCGAAGCCGCCCGAGTGGAAACTGCGCAGGCGCAAGTGGAGACCGCGGAAGCGCTCTACAAGAAGGCCGGAGCGCAGTTGCAGGCGGGAGTGATTCCAGCAATCGATTCTCTGCGGTCCCAGGTCCAGTTTCAGACCCGGCGACAGCAACTTATCGCAGCGAGGAACGACTTTGCGAAACAGAAGTTGTCGCTGGCGCGCGTCGTGGGACTGGCTCCCGGGCAAGAGTTCGAACTGGCCGACAAGACGCCGTACGAACCATTTCCTATGCCTGATCTGCAAACCAGCCTGCAACGCGCATATTCATTGCGATCGGACTACAAGGCGGCGCAGGAAGGCCTCTTCGCTGCGCAACTGGAGCACTCGGCTGCCGTCGCGGGATACTTCCCGACTATTGGAGTCGCGGCCGACTACGGTGAGATCGGCCCTGCGCCGGGAAGTGTCCTCCCCACTTTCCGTGTGGCTGGCTCTTTGAATATCCCGATCTTTCAGGGCGGTCGGGTGCATAGCGACGTACTGAAAGCGGACGCGGCACTTCATCAAGCTCAAGCTCAGCTCGCGGATCTTCGCGGCCAGATCGATCAGGATGTGCGCAATGCGTTGCTCGATCTCCAATCGTCGGCAGAGCAAGTTGAAGTGGCGCAAAGTTCGGTGAATCTGGCTGAGGATGCACTCACCCAGTCACGCGACCGTTTCTTCGCGGGCGTCGTAGACAACCTGGAAGTCGTTCAGGCGCAGGAAGCGGCTGCGACCGCGCATGAGCAGCTCATTTCCAGTCTGTATCTGCACAATCTCGCCAAGGTTTCTTTTGCCCGCGCAATAGGACGCGCTGAAGAGGGCGTCCTCGAATACTTGAAAGGCAAGTAGCTTATGGAACAAAACAATACTGCCGTAGCCGACCCTAAGCCGGAAACGCGTCCGGCACCGCCTCCGTCCCAGGACGCAGAGGCCAGCTATCGACGCCGAGTCGCTTTGTTGGGTTCTCCGCGTGCCAAGTGGGGACTGGTGATTGTGCTCGTCATTTTGCTGGTCGGTGGATTTTTTCTGTGGCGTTATTTCGGTAGCTACGAGTCAACCGACGACGCTCAGATCGACGGACATATCAACTCAGTCAGTGCGCGGGTCAGCGGACACGTCATTAAGCTCAACGTTGAAGACAATCAGTATGTGGAGAAAGGAACTGTACTGGTGGAGATCGACCCTGCTGATTACCAGGTCGCGGTGGAGCAGGCGCGTGCCGACTATGCCGACGCCCAGGCGCAGGCGGCCGCAGCGGGGATCAATGTTCCAGTTACGAGTGTGAGTACGTCGAGCCAGGTTTCTTCCGCGCAAGCGAACATAGCGAATGCCAAGGCGGGAATCGCCGCGGCGCGCCAGCAATTTGAAGCGGCCCAGGCACAAGTCGCGCAGGCGGAAGCTAACAATGCCAAAGCGCAGAGCGATCTCGTGCGGTACAAGCAGTTGATCGACAAGCAGGAAATCTCGCAACAGCAATATGACACAGCCATAGCGGCGGCCAAGGCAGGGGCAGCGAGTGTGGAGGCGGCGCGTTCCGCCGCCGCCGCCGCTGCCGCGCAGGTCGAGCAGGCGCAGAGCAAACTGGCGCAGGCGGACGCCGATCTGCGGACTGCGCAGACTGCTCCGCAGACGATGCGCGCGACGCGCGCGCGAGCGCTCTCTGCACAAGCAAGCGCCGACCGCAAGAGGGCCGAACTCCAGCAGGCCGAATTGAACCTTCGCTACACGAAGATTCTTGCGCCGGTGACAGGCGTCGTCACGAACCGTACGGTCGAGGTCGGCCAGAACGTTCAGCCCGGCGCTGAAATGATGAAGATTGTTCCGCTTGAGGATATTTGGGTTACAGCGAACTTCAAGGAAACGCAACTCCGGGAAATGAAACCGGGCCAGCGCAGTTCAATCAACGTGGATGCCAATGGAAAGACCTACAAGGGGCACGTCGATTCCATCGCCGGCGCGAGCGGAGCGCGCTTCAGTCTGTTGCCTCCCGAGAACGCCACTGGAAACTACGTCAAAGTCGTGCAGAGAATTCCAGTGAAGATCATATTCGAACCTGGCGAAACCAAGGGACGTGAGTTGCGTCCGGGTATGTCGGTCACTCCTAAAGTCTGGATTCGCTGATGGGCGCTGCTTCCATCCCCATGAACGGAGTCGCGGCTCCGCGTCCGGCAATTAACCCGTGGATCATTGCCGTCGCAGTGACGCTCGCGACGTTCATGGAAGTGCTCGACACCAGCATCGCCAACGTGGCGTTGCCGCACATTGCCGGCAGTCTTTCGGCTGGGCAGGATGAGAGCACGTGGGTGCTGACCTCGTACCTGGTTTCGAATGCCATCGTGCTGCCGCTTAGCGGATGGCTTTCTTCGATTTTGGGCCGCAAGCGTTTCTACATGGGCTGCGTCGCCCTTTTTACAATCAGTTCCGCGCTCTGTGGATTCGCTCCCAACCTGCCCATGCTGATCATCTTTCGCGTTTTGCAGGGCGCGGGCGGCGGAGGTCTGCAACCCAGCGAACAGGCGATTCTTGCCGACACATTCCCTCCCGCGAAGCGCGGCATGGCCTTTGCGGTTTACGGCGCGGCCGTGGTCGTGGCTCCGGCGATCGGTCCGACCTTGGGAGGATGGATCACTGACAACTTCAGTTGGCGGTGGATTTTCTTCGTCAACATTCCGGTAGGAATCATCTCCCTTCTTTTGACGTCGCGCCTGATTCAAGACCCGCCCGAATTTCGCCGCCGCAAGTGGAGTGAGACGCGTATCGACTATATGGGACTGGGGCTGATCGCAGTCGGACTGGGTGCGCTGCAGATCGTCCTCGACAAAGGACAACGCGAAGACTGGTTCGAATCGCGGTTCATCGTGGTGCTGACTGTGATCTCTGCCGCGGCGCTAATTTTTGCTGTGATATGGGAATGGCGGCACAAGGATCCTATCGTCGAGTTGCATCTGTACACAGAACGTACCTTTGCCACCGCTAATTTTCTGATGTTCATGCTGGGCTTCGCCCTGCTGGGCAGCACGCTGCTGCTGCCTCTGTTTACACAATCCCTGCTCGGCTACACCGCCGAACAGGCGGGAAAAGCGCTCTCCCCCGGCGGCCTTGCCATCCTGGTGATGTTGCCGCTGGTGGGGTTCCTGCTTTCGCGTTATGACGCCCGCTGGTTGATGGCAACCGGGTTGACTGTCCTTTCTCTCTCGTTGTTTCACATGACAAGCTTTGATCTCGACGTTGACTTCCGCACGGTCACACTGGCCCGCATATTTCAGGGGCTGGGATTGGCATGTCTGTTTGTCCCCATCAATACGGCTGCGTATTCCTTTTTACCGCCCGGGAAGAACAACGCCGCGTCCGGATTGATGAACCTGGCGCGCAACATCGGCGGCAGTGTGGGAATCTCATTCGTGACCACGCTTTTGGCGCGCCGAACGCAGTTTCACCAGGCGCGTCTGTCGGAAAATCTCAGCGGGGGAAGCGCGTCTCTTCAGGGTTTGCTGCGCGGGCTCACGGCGAGGTTCATGCAAGGAGGCTTGGACGCTGCCTCAGCCTCACAAAAGGCTTATGCTATGGTACAAGCGAATGTGATTCGGCAGGCCACCATGCTCGGTTACGTGGATTGCTTCTGGCTGTTGGGAGTCGTCATCGCCTGTCTTATCCCCGTGGTGTTCGTCATGAAGAGAGCGCGGCCGGGGGGACCAGCGGTGGCTCACTGATGGAGGTTGCGATGTTTCGCATCGTCACTCTGGAAAGGGAATTCGGTTGTGGTTGCGGGAGAATTGGCTCAGAGCTAGCTCGCAATCTGGGATGGAAGCTCTGGGACCAGAATCTTACCTGCGAGATTGCGCGACGCGCCAACGTCGAAGAATCAGAAGTGTCGCTCTGCGAAGAGCGGGTAGACAGCCGGCTTTACCGCCTTGCAAAAACGTTCTGGCGCGGCAGCTATGAACGCAGCATTCCCTTGGCAGGTTCGAGCGCGTTCGATACCGATCGCATGATTGCCGTAGTGGAAGAGATCATGCGTGAAATTGCCGATGAAGGGAACGCCGTGGTCGTTGGCCGCGGAGCTCCTTACTTCATGCGCGGACGCGATGACACCTTCAGCGTCTTTACCTACGCTCCTCACGACGAAAAGGTGCGCCGGTTGCTGGCGATGGGTAAGAGCCGCGAAGATGCCGAAGAACTGCTCCAAACCGTGGACAAAGAGCGGATTGCTTTCGTCAAGCACTACTTCAATGCCGACTGGCCGTCGCGCAGTCTCTATCACCTGATGATCAACACCAGTATGGGCGATGAACGCGTGATCGGAACGATTCTCGATACCATGCACGCCCTCGAAGCCCGTCCCTCGGAACATCAGATGAGTGGCATGCGCTAGTAACGCTATGGGGCGGATGAGTGCTGCGAGGCCGGATCTTCTAGTCAGCCGGCCGCAACCGCAACAGTTGCCCATCGTCGTTCCCAACATAGATAAAGCCGTCACTACTCTGAGCAACCAGCCGGACGCGGCCGACCTGCCGATTCATCAGGCGCTCCTCGACAACCACGTGGCCATCGTGCACCACTAATCGGGTTAGATTGCGACCCGCCATCGCCCCAATGAAGATGCTGCCTCGCCACGGCGCAAACTTCGTCCCCGTGTAAAAGAACATACCGCTAGGCGCAATGCCGGGACTCCAGACCCAGAGCGGCTGTTCCATTCCTTCCTGCGTGGTGATGCCCTTGCCGATGGGTCCGCCGGAATACTGCCAGCCATACGAGATCACAGGCCAACCGTAGTTAGCGCCGCGATGGATGATGTTGAGTTCGTCACCATTAAGCGGGCCATGTTCGTTCGACCACAACTCCCCAGTGTCGGGATGCACGACGAGACCCTGCGGGTTTCGATGCCCATAGGTCCAGATCTCCGGCTTCGCGTCTTGCTTTCCGACGAAGGGATTGTCGGGCGGGACGGTACCGTCGTCGCGCAGGCGAAGGATCTTGCCTGCGTGATTCGTGAGTTCCTGCGCCCGGTCTTGATGATGGCGGTCGCCTACGGTTACGAATAGATATTCGCCGATGAAGGCGAGACGTCCACCGTAGTGAAAGCGGTCTTCGGAATAGGCGTCGGCGGTTAGGATGCGCTGCTGATCCACCAATTTGTTGTCGCGCAAATGGTAGCGATCCACAACCGTCGTGCTGCGTTCGCGCGGCCCGGCGGAATAACTGAGGTAGATCCAACCGTTCTTTGAGTAGTCGGGATGCAGCGCGATGTCGTGGTAGCCAGCATCCTCACCGGTCAAGGTAGCTGGACGGTTGGCATCGTGAACGCCGGTTTCGTCGCCGACAAGACCTTCTGGTCCGCCTTCAAGAGGAGTCAGGGCACCCGACTTCGGATCCAACAAATCGACACCCTTCTGGCGTTCAACCAGAAGTGCTCTGCCGTCCGGCAAGAAAACCATTGATGAAGGCTGTTTCAAACCGGTGGCGACAACTTCGGTTCGGAACCGGAGACGTTCGCTTTCGAAAACCTGCTGAGCTGTCCCGCCTTGTGCCAATAAAGCAGCAGCACACAGACAAGTCGTAGCCACGAATATTCGCCGCGTTCCCATATCTCCCCCGTACCAGGAACTGTAGGCCGATTTTGCGCAGTCGTTCGTTTTTGTAGACGCTGTGCGCTGGGAATAGTAAGCGCGGACCTGACACCTGACACCTGCTCTATTGCGGCGGCTTCTTCTTCTTTCCGAACAGTCCAGTGATTGCGTCGATTGGATTGTTTTGATTGGTTTGATTGCCCGGCTGGTTCCCTTGCAGGAAGCCTTTGAGTTGGCTGCCGACGATGCCTTTCACGTCGGGCATGAACGTGGGGTTGGAGGTAGTGCCCTGAATAAGAAATGGAATGCTTCCGGTTCCCTTGTTGCCTAATCCTGCTATCTGCGTCAGGCCAGTCACCGCTCCGCCGCTGAGATTCGCCGCCATGGTGAAGTTGAGAGCTCCACTGGGGCTGACGGTACCTGCGCCGGCCACCGTCCCGAGTGAGGGAATGACGAGGTTGATCTTTTCCAGCCGCGTTCCATCCGGCGCGACCCGCACGTCGGAACTCAGGTTCTGGATACTAGTGTCATTGCCCGTCTGCTTCCCGGAGAGTGCCGAGATGGCGGACATCTTCGAGCCGAGGTTGAAACCCGCGAGTTCCGAGTTGGTCAGTTTCACGGAACCAGTAGTGACCAGTTTGTCCATTGGTCCTGCGGAATCGAGGTTCAGGTCGAGAGTACCGCCTTTGAGTTTTGAACCCGGCGGCAGAGCGACTCCGACTGCCGGCAGCACCGCTTCCAGTTCATCCACCGGCATGTTCTGGCCGACCAGTTTGGTTCGGATCGACGTGGTCTCGCCGCGCGTTTCATACGTGCCCGTCAATTTTGCGAGAGCCTTGCCCATGGCAACATCGCCCCGCACGATGCGTCCCGACTCGGTTTGGAAATTATGCTCGACCGCGAACTGCACCTCGACTGGACGTCCCGACGGCGTGCCCTTGGGCGTCAGCTTAAGGCTGGTTGTTTTCAAAGTTCCATCGGCCTTTGCAACGCGGCCGTCGGAGGTCACTGTGCCCTCGAAGTCTGCCAAACCGCTGATGCCCGCATTCGGGTCGACCAGAGCCGACTGAGAGAGATCGAGTTTGTTGATCGTCAATTTGGTTTGCAGGGGCGAGAGCGAAACGTCGTTGGTATTGATCGGTCCAAGAGCGCCGTCAAGCTTTAGGCTGCCGCCGCCCGGCAAACGGAGTGAGACCGTCACTGGAAACGCATTGCCCAAGCTGAGATTCTTCACCGAGACGTCGACCTTGTCATACACGATGGGAGCGCGCTTGGCGGGGATCGTGCCGAAGGAAATTTTGCCGTCCGTCAGGTCGAGTTTGCCCACGCTCAGATTGCTTCCAGAGCTTTGCGACGACTTTTTCTCCCCCGACTTGCCCAGTGAAGAGAAATTCCATACGCCCGCCTGGTTACGCAAGAGCGCAATTTCGGGTTCCTTAATGACAATCTCAGTGATGTTAAGCTGCTTGTTGAAGATCAGCGGCAGCATTTCGACGCCAACTTTGAGCGACTTCGCCTTGATAAACGGGGCATTGCTGAACTTCGGATCGTCCGCTATGGAAAGCTGGTCCGCCCCGACTCCTCCAGAGAGGATACTGAGACTAAGATTGCCGACCGTCACCGGGCGTCCGAGCGCTTCACTCAGCCGCGATTCGATTTGAGGACGAAAACTATTCACGTTCACCACGAATGGCAATGCAATCGCGACCACGAGCAGCACGGCTACTACAATGCCGATCACTTTTAACGCGGTTTTCATGGTGACTCCTCCTAGCGGGACACGGCGGGAAACAACACGGAACGGTAAAATCTTCGTCAGTCTATCAGAATGTTTGCCATTGTAAGATAAGCGCGAGGCCCCCTTGACCGCGCAGATTGCAGCTTCCGATTTGTACCCTCCGATGCAGCGGGAAGTAGAGCGGTTGGCTGCGTTGCCAGAGGTACGCTCCGCGTTTGCCTGGTTCCGTGCGAACGAATCCAGGCTCGCGGAGTATCAGATGGAAGTTGCGCGCATCGCCGCGCCGCCGTTCGGCGAGACCGCTCGAAGCGCATGGCTCGCCGACCGTTTTCGCGAGATCGGTCTCAATGATGTGCAGATCGACGAAGTCGGCAACGTCTTTGCTGTACATCCCGGTTATGGGAACCGTTACCTCGCGCTTAGCGCTCATATTGACACCGTGTTTCCCGCAGCGACACCGCTGAACATCCGGCAACAAGGTGCCCGGCTATACGGACCGGGAGTCTCCGACAATGGCGCCGGCATTGTGGCCATTCTGGCTATCGCGCATGCCTTGCAAACGGCGCGTATTCCGCATGCTCTGCCTTTCGTGTTCATCGGAAATGTCGGAGAGGAGGGCGAGGGCGATTTACGCGGTATGCGGCACGTGTTTGCCACGCCGCGGTGGAACAACGCGATCGCGTACAGCATTGTCGTGGATGGCGCGGGATCGGACACGGTGGTTGCGGAGGCGCTCGGCAGCCGTCGCTTCGAAGTAATCGTGCGCGGTCCGGGTGGCCATTCCTGGAGCGACTTTGGTGCGCCGAACCCCATCATCGTTCTCGCACGGGCCATCGACGCTTTCAGTAGGACGCCGGTGCCCGCTTCTCCGAAGACGACGTTCAATGTGGGCGTGATTCGCGGGGGAACATCGGTCAATTCCATCCCAGAGTCGGCCAGCATGCGAGTGGATCTGCGCTCGACCTCCATGGCGGAAATCGATCGCCTGGAAGGGGCGTTGCGCCTCGCGCTGGAACGGTCTGTCCGCCGTGAGAACGAGGCGGTTGCCGCGCATGCAGCGCGGAAGCCGCAGGCGGTCCAGAGTGAACTAGTCGAGATCGGAAACCGTCCGGCCGGTGAGTTGGCGCCGGACTCCCGTGTGTTCAAGGCAATCCGCGCAGTGGATGCCCACTTGGGGAATGCCGCCCAGGTGCAGCGCGCCTCAACGGATGCGAACATCCCGCTCTCGCTCGGGCGCGAAGCGATTGCGATCGGCGGCGGCGGCCAGGGAGGCGGCGCGCACACGTTGCAAGAATGGTTCGACTGCAACGGAAGAGAACTCGGACTGAAGCGCATTCTGCTTACAATGCTGGCACTGGCCGGAAGCGGGGAATAATGCGAACTGCACTGATTATGGTCCTGAGTTTGGCGACGAGCGGTACGGCGCAGAATGCGCCGGAAAAGCCCAAGGCCGACGTGATCTTTACTCACGCCAACATCTACACCGGCGTCGTGGACACGTCGTCCATGGTGGCAGGGACAAGGGCCGAGGCGATCGCTATTCGCGGCGATCGTATTCTTGCTGTGGGAACGCGCGACGAAGTCCTGAAAACCAAAGGCCCAGACACCAAGATCGTCGACTTGGGCGGCCGTTTTCTGATGCCCGGTTTCAATGATGCGCACGTGCATTTGGCCCACGCGGGGCAGGAAAAACTCAGCGTGAATCTGGTGGGCACGAAAACGCTCGACGAATTCCGCGACCGCGTCCTCGCCGCAGTCCAGAAAGCCGCTCCCGGAGCATGGATACTCGGCGCGGGCTGGGATGAAACACTTTGGCCGGTCAAAGTGCCTCCCACGCGCTGGGATCTGGACGAAGTCAGTTCCGGCCATCCCATCTATCTGGATCGTGTCGACGGGCACGTCGGTGTTGCTAATACGCGCGCTTTGCAACTGGCGAGCATCACCGTCGCAAGTCGCGAACCCGAGGGCGGAAAGATCGATCGGGACGAATCGGGAACTCCGAACGGGATTCTGCGCGAGACGGCGCGAGAAGCCATTCGTGCAGTGATCCCAAAGCCGACGCACGAGCAGCAACAGCAGGCGATCGAACTGGCGCTTGCCGATCTCGCAAGTCACGGAATCACCTCCGCGCAGGACAACTCGAGTTGGGAAGATTTTCAGATCTACGAAGAGCTGGAAAAAGAAGGGAAGCTGACTGCGCGGATTTCGGAGTGGCTTCCTTTCGACGATTCCGTCGAGAGTCTGAACCGTAAACGCAACTCCCATCCCGCTACCGACAACTTGCTGCACACCGGCATGCTGAAGGGCTTTATGGACGGGTCGTTGGGATCGAAGACCGCGGCGTTGATCGAGCCCTACAGCGATGATCCGAAAAACTCCGGTCTGCCGCAATACGAACCCGACAAGCTAAATGCGATGACGAAGGAACGGGTGCTCGCCGGCTATCAGATCGGCTTTCACGCGATCGGCGACAAGGGCGGGCAGATGGCGCTCGATGCCTTCGCGCAGGCAGAGAAGGCGGCCAAGGAAAACAAAGTCAAGGGCTTTGACGGAGGGACTGACTACCGGCTTCGTATTGAGCACGCCCAAGTGACGACACCGGCACAAATTCTGAAATTTAAGGAATTGAAAGTCATCGCCTCGATGCAGCCCAGTCACTTGCTGACCGATATGAACTGGGCAGAGTCGCGTCTCGGGCCGAAGCGCGCCTCACATTCGTATGCGTGGGCGGAATTCCTCAAGCTCGGGGTGGTGCTTGCATTCGGGACAGACTATCCGGTGGAACCGGTCACGCCTTTTCGCGGACTGTATGCCGCCGTGACCAGGCAGAATGAAAAGGGAAAGAAGACTTATTATCCGGAGCAGAAAATCAGCATCGAACAGGCGATCACTGCGTACACAGCCGGCTCGGCCTTTGCCGAATTCGGCGAAAAGCAAAAGGGGAAATTGGAACCCGGTATGCTTGCGGATCTAATCGTTCTTGACCGGGACATCACGTCGGTCCCACCGGCAAAGCTTCTCGAAGCGCGAGTTCTCCGGACCGTAGTCGGCGGCAAGACGGTATTCGAAGCGAGCCAGAAGTAGAAGAATCCATAGTAGAAACGCGGCGTGCCGCGTCTCCCTCTGCACGAATTGCGCCGCTCCTGAAACGGGATCCCAAGCCGCAGGTCTTTACAGAAGGTGCTCCCAGACCGGAAAATTGATTCGAGAAGTTGACTGTCCATGACCTGGAAGGAGCGGGAGCGAGCGTTTTACATCGGTGCCCCGCTGGCAATCGTCCCGGCCCTGGCCTTCCTTCCGGCGATCATGTTCCTGGTGGTGGTTCCCAAATTTGCGCACGCGCAGTTTCTCGCTATCCTGCTGCTGCCTTTGCTGGCGGTGGCTTGCAGCATTGGGTTGTGGAAGCTCGCCATGGGCGCAGTGCAGCGCCCGTTCGGCATTCTGAACGCCCTCAGTTTCGGAGCTCTGATCGTGCTGGTGGTCATCGCGGGTTATACCGGGATCTTCCTGGCGGCGATTGCCGCCAGATTTTAGTGAGCTCGTCTGTTGCGGCCTGTCGCCGGGACTCTCGACGATTGGGCCAAAACGGCGAAGAATCTGGGCCACGACCTTCGATCTATTAACCCCGAGGCCATTTTGTGCGTCTAATGGAACAGTACTCTTCCTCAGGACACAGTCTGCGCGAAGGTATAATTCGATAAGGCACTTATTTTCAGGAGGAAAGACATGGATTCGCGCGCAAGCGCCTTTTGGGTGCGCTTCAAGGCCAACCGTTGGCCATACACCCTCACGATTTTGGCGACGCTGTCCGTCGGCATCCTGGTTGGGACAGTCGTTTCGTCCGGAGTGAAGGGGAAGGAACAGAAATCGTCCGATGCGACTCCGCTGACGATTCCCGACGTGAAGCAGATGTCCAATGCGTTCACACAGATCTCGAAGCAACTCGAGCCGAGCGTGGTGAATATCAATACCGAGTCGACGATCAAGAGTCCGCGCCGGCGTGGGCGCATCCCACAGGGCGACCCTGGCGATCAGGGCGGCGGAGATGATAACAACGGGTTCCAGGATTTCTTCGACAAGTTTTTTGGTGGGCAGGGCGCTGATGGCGGCAACATTCGCCAACGTTCTCTAGGTTCCGGCGTAATTGTCGATTCTAAGGGATACATCGTCACCAACCGGCACGTAGTCGAGAAAGCGGACCGCATCCGGGTCAAATTGCAGGATGAGCCGCCGGCTACTCCCGGTCACGATGCCAAGCTGATCGGTATGGATCAGGAAACCGATCTGGCCGTGATCAAGATCGATGTGGATCGTCCATTGCCAGCCGCAAAGCTCGGTAATTCTGACGGAATGGAAGTTGGGGATTGGGTTCTGGCGATTGGCAGCCCCTTCGGTTTGCAGGAAACCGTGACCGCTGGCATCGTTTCAGCCAAAGGCCGCAACATTGTTCCGAACCGTCAATTTCAGTCTTTCATTCAGACCGATGCCGCAATCAATCCCGGCAACTCTGGTGGACCGCTCGTCAACATGGGTGGCGAGGTGATCGGTATCAACACAGCGATCCTCACCGAAACGAGTTCTTACGCCGGGGTTGGATTCGCCATGCCATCGAATACGGTCGCCGCAGTCTACAACCAGCTGATCGGTCCGGAGCACCGCGTCTCGCGCGGCTCGATTGGCATTGAATTCGCTGCTCAACCGAACCCGGCAATTGCGCGCATTTACGGCTCGGGAGTGACCGTGTCGAATGTCGTTGCTGGTAGTCCGGCTGAGACGGCAGGCCTTAAGATCGGCGACACGATAACGTCGGTGGACGGCAAGGAACTGAAGTCCGGCGACGAACTAGTGGCCGATATCGCCAGCCGCAAGCCGGGCAACAAAGCCAAGCTGGCGTTTGTTCGCAATGGCAAGAAGCAGGAGACGACCGTCGTCATCGCGGATCGATCGAAACTCTTTGCTTCACGTCTGGGCGAAGACGAAGAAGGACAGGGCGCGGAAGAACCCAAGGCGAGCAAGACCGGCATTACGGTGCGCGCCATCACGCCCGATCTGGCTGACCGCCTGAACATCCCCGCCGGTAAAGGCGTGGTCGTACAGGATGTCAAACAAGGGTCGTTTGGGGAGGATGTTGGCCTGAACCGTGGGGACGTGATCCTCGAGGTCAACAAGCAGCCCGTGAACAATCCCGACGACTTTAGCAAAATCGAGTCGTCGCTGAAGAGTGGGCAGGATGTGGTGTTCCTGGTGCGTCCGCGCGGCTCGCGGGCACAGGATGGAACCATCTTCCTGGCCGGCACACTTCCGTAACCGTACAACGCACCGGCGAGACTGGCGCTTTCATCCCGATTTCGGGATTATGATGGCAGCCGGTTTCGCCGGTTGTTTTTGTAGCGCTCGAAATTCACAATGCGAAGTTTTTTTCCAATTCGAACCGCTGTGGCGAGCACGACATCGTCGAACAAGTCCGCGGAAACCGCCAACCCGTCCAGTTCGAAATCGATGACGCACAAGAAGCGGTCGCGCACCAAAACAAAAAGCAAGGCTTCGAAAAAGCGCGGCCAGAAGGCGATTGAATCCGAGCGTGCTGAACAGATTCAGAAGGCCTTGATCCGAGAGCACTACATGGAAGGGGAACCTTCCGGGAAATGGGACGACGCGACTCAGGCTGCGCTCCGGCGTTATCAGGCCGATCAGGGATGGCAGTCGAAGTCCGTGCCCGATTCACGCGCTCTGATCAAGCTCGGTCTGGGACCAAGTCACGATCACCTTCTGAACCCTGAAAGTGCGATGACCATGGCGCCATCCACCGCCGATCAGAAAGCAAATAAGCAGGGCATCGTGGACCCGCAAAAAACGCCCGCAACGAACCCAGTGGGCCAGAGCGGCGTACCGCAGCAGTAGCTTACTCGACCGTTCCAGCCGGACGGGGCATCACTTTCATCATTCCCCATTCAACTAGGCCGGGAAATAGCTGATACAGCTTCACGACTGGGTGCATCGTCCAGGGCACGATGACCTCGCGTTTCCTTTTGATATATCCCTGATACACCGCTCGCGCTACCCGTTTCGCCGTAATGCCACGCACCGACCTCGGACGTGTATTGCCGGTGCGGACCGTAATCATATTCTGGCCGAAGTCGGTGGCCACATATCCCGGACACACCGTGAGCACGTGGATGTTGTCGGGTAACAATTCCAGGCGGGCCGCCTTCCCGATTGCATTCAGAGCGAATTTGCTCGCCGAATAGGCTGCTCCGTAAGGTAGCGGGATGTGTCCAGCAACGCTTGAAATATTGATGATCGTCCCGCCCGCTTCGCGCATGATCGGAATCACAGCCTGCATGCAGGAAATTGCGCCGAACAAATTGATGTCGAACAGTTCGCGGCAACCCGACATTTCCATCTCGGCAACCGTATCCCGCATGCCGACGCCGGCATTGTTGATCCATACATCGACGCGATCGAAATGGTGCAGCGTCAGCCCGAGCGCGCGGTCGATTTCCTCGCGATGCCGTACATCGCAGGCGAGGGCCAGCGTGTGATCGGTGTGTCCGACCCGGTGGCGCGCCGCTTCCGCGCGGCTCGCATCGCGCGAAAGCATCACCACGTTCGCGCCCTGGTCCGCAAAAATTTTGGCAATCGCTTCTCCAATTCCCATCGAAGCGCCCGTAACCACCGCAACTTTCCCATTCATCTCCATGGCGACCCTTGTATCTCCCGGAGTGCAGTCACGTCAACCGCTGGCGTAAAATCGAAGACGCGGCCCGACATTCGGTATGACGCGCATCAACGCTGGATCGTACATCGATGGTCAGAATCGCGACGATTCGTATCACGATGATTTGCATCAGGGCATCGCTTCAGCGATGCCGATAGTGGCCGCCCTAAATTGCCCCTTTAGGGGCTGTTGATTTCGGAGAAGTCGTGAGTTTGCTATTGCCTTTGTTTCCGCTCGATCTGGTTCTGTTGCCGGGTGTCCCTCTGCCTCTGCACGTCTTCGAGCCACGCTACAAGGAAATGATCGCGGAGTGCCTCGATGAGAAGAAGCCCTTCGGCGTGGTTCGCGCGTCTTCGGATGGCGTCGCTGAGATTGGATGCACCGCGGAGATCATCGAGGTCACCAAGCGCTATGATGACGGACGCATGGACATCCTCACTCGCGGAGTCGAGCGCTTTGAGGTACTCCAGGTTCACGAAGAACGTACGTTTCTGGAGGCAGAGTTTGCGGTAGTCGAAGACGAACCGGGCACGGCCTCTTCAGAACTGGTACAGGAAGCTGTGCGCTTGCATGCGGAAATCGCCACGCTGGCTGGAGCCGAGTCCACGGGCCCGGTGAACTCCGAACACCTTTCATTTCTGCTTGCGGGATCGCTGCCCCTGGATCTCGACTTCAAGCAGAACCTGCTCACAACCCTATCGGAGCCGAAACGTCTGGAGTCGGTAATTTCCTATCTGACGGCCGCCCTACCAAGTCTTCGCCGTGCTGCTAAAGCTCGCTGGAATTGAAGCCAAGAAATGTTTTCTTAGAAGCTGCTTCGCCGGGCTCGGAAGGGAATCATCACGACTGCTTCGAGGGCCACCGGCTGCCCGTCTTTGGTAGCGGGGCGGAATTTCCAGCGCGCCAGCGCGCTCTTTGCGAGCGCGTCCAGACGGTCGTCCGGGCTTGTCAGGACTCGAATTTCTCCTACCGTGCCATCTGAATGGATGACCGCATAGAGAGTAACGACACCTTGCACGTTCGCTCGCATCAATTCAATCGGATATCCCGGATCGGATTTCTGGATCGCGTCTGGTGCACTCAGGTCGCCCGGATGCTGGCTCGCTTTGAGTTCGGCAAAACGAATGACCCAGCTACCCGTTGAAGAATTCAGATTTGGTGTGTTCGAGGTCATCGAATAAACGCGCTTCCCGCCGAACACTTGCCGGTCCACGTCGGTAACTTTATCTTCCGAAAGCGGAGCCGCCGTCTTCGTAGCGCCGATGCGCGGTGGAGTCGCACTCGTCATCTCTCGTGTATTCCCTTTTCCGTCTGAGGAAACGGTTGAGGCAGAGTCGGCCGCGCCCACGTGCAGTCCGCCGGGAAGAGAGTTGTCGCGTCCGCGAGTGCCGCTATTGCTGCCACTTGTTCCATTGCCGGACGCCTTTGTCCCCGAACCACTTGCTGATCCGGGCGTTCCCGCTGCCCCCGCTTTGCCTGATGGATTCGCGGCAAACGTTCCTCGCCGGTTTCCGCCGGGCGCCGCAACCGGACCAGTAGGCGCGACCGGATTGAGTCCAAGTGCAACCAGCCGGCCCGACGATCTGCCTCCGCTTCCCCCCACGCCGCCACCCATGCTCGGCGGAGGACCTACCGGCTGCACTCCAGCGGATAGACCGCCGGTACCGTGTCCCGCCACCATGTGTTGCTTGGCAACCGTCAACTGCGGAGCCGGCGCGACGACCTGGCTCGGTCCGATATCGAGTGCGCCCACACGTCCTGCCGTCGACCGAGTCACATCTGGCGCAGGTTCAACCACGGTAGCGTCCGGACCGGACAGACCCCTCGTACGCGTGGATGTCAGCTCGGGAGGCGGCGCGACGATTGCTGAAGTAAGCGCACTACGGACCACGCGGCTCTGAGCGGTCTCGAGTTCGGGCGCGGGAGCAACCACCTGTGTTTCTGGTGTTGCCAGACGACGGAGCGGAGAGCGCGTCGCTTCGATCGGAACCACCGGGGCCGGAGTCGACAATGCAATCATGTTCGGCAAGGAAACATCGTGGTTCAGGCGGACGTCGGGTGGTGCCACGATCGTCTGCCTGTGGTTGTCGGCCTCCCGAGGCACCGACAGAATCGGCTGCTTGGCAAATGCAGGATCGCCTTTGGCAGGCGGAGCCGGATCGGCTATGCCTGTGTCCAAAGGCGGTAAATATTCTTCCGGCGAATATGTGATCAGCGCGGAACGGTCGAACGCCGGAGTCGCCACGACGCTCTGCTGACGAAGCCACGCCAGAGAGGTCATCCAGATCAGGGCGAGCGCCCCCGAATGCAGGATTACAGACTGAAAGAAACGGCGCCACGGCAACTCCTGCCGCACGAAGACGTCGCGCCACAATCCGATATCCTCGTGAGACGGACGCACCGGGCGCAGGGCAACGCCAACGGTGCTCCAAAAATCGCGGCCACGCGGCTCCAATTCGACTAAAAACTTCAAGGAATTCCGGGTCTCCATCATGGTTCGAAATCGTCCACTCAGCGAACACCTTCGGTGGCAGCCCGGAAGGCGGGATCCGAAGCACTTTCCGCAATCGCTTCGGACGGATATTCTGTAGCAGGATTATATCTGACACGGGTGAGGCCAATTCGGCTGGTACCCCGAATCCATGTTCGAGCCGTCATCACGTCTGAGGTGAGAATGCATCGCCGCTTAGTTCAACTCTTGTGTTTTGTTGTACTTGCAGTTATCGTCGGTACCGCGCAAAGCAGCAAACCCGCCCCCGCCCAGCCCGGTGCCGAATATTCCGGCATGTACAACTTTCTACGCGACGGCGAATTTGTGCAGGTCACTGTCGAAGACCAGGGCAATGTGACCGGTTTCATCTCCCGGTTCGGGGACAGCGAAAGCGATCGCGGAGCATTTCTCGATCATTTCTTCAAGCAAGGCAAACTCGACGGCAACAAGCTAACGTTCACCACGCAGACGGTTCATGGCGTGTGGTTCGAGTTTCACGGAACAATCGAACGCGGTGATGCCAAAAAATCTGGTGACGAAGGGTACTACGCGCTCAAAGGGACGCTCACAGAAAACTCAACCGATGAGGCCAAGAAGACAACCTCGCGTTCTCGCGATGTCGTGTTGAAGAGTTTCCCGCCGGATGTGTCGCCGCCGGCAGATAAGTAGTAACAAGAACCGGCCGATCATTGCGTGGAGATGAAGGGACCCTCTTAGAACGCGCTGCCCCCGCCGCCCCCGAATCCTCCGCCGGAGAATCCGCCGCCACCCCCGCCGCCTCCACCGAATCCGGATCCCGACGAACTTGCCCGCGGAGCCGACACGAATACCTGATGCATATCAGAGGCCATGCTGTGCATCG
>WNFR01002273.1_pt1 | contig 26696 bp, 21 predicted proteins | sample 5400221 | NCBI WGS metagenome assembly WNFR01 (sample SAMN13153357, study PRJNA577476) | soil metagenome | isolation source: 40 cm soil under Madrone tree | place: USA:California | collected 2016-06-14
TGCGGAAGCGAGCGCTGTCCCAATAGAAAGCTTCGCGATTATTTCTTACGCGCGGCTTCCATCCCTTCCCAAGCTGCTTCCGGCAGCAAGAGCAGATCATTGAACTCGCCAGCCCCGCGCAGCCATTGCGCGCCGTCGATCACCACGCATTCGCCATTGATGTACTCCGCCATGTCGCTGAGGAGAAATGCAGCCAGATTGGCAAGCTCCTCGTGCTTTCCGAAGCGCTTCATGGGATGCTTGTCTTTGGCATGCTCTTCGAATTGCTTCGACGGCATCAGCCGCGACCACGCTCCTTCCGTCGGGAACGGCCCCGGCGCGATGGCGTTCAAGCGGATGTGATACTTCGCCCATTCCACGGCCAGCGAAGTGGTCATCGCTAAAACGCCCGCTTTCGCGCAAGCCGACGGCACAACAAACCCCGAGCCGGAGTTGGCGGCCGCGTAGGTAGTCACGATGTTCAGGACATTGCCGCCGAGTTTTCGGGAGATCCAGCGTTTGCCAAAAACTTGCGTGCAGTGAAACGAGCCGTTCAGCACAATGCCGACCACGGCGTTGAAGGCATTGGGAGACAGCTTTTCGGTGCGGGCCATGAAATTGCCGGCAGCGTTGTTGACCAGCGTGTTGATTTCGCCGAATTGTTCCTCGGCTTTAGCGGCCGCGGCTTCGACGGCGCCATAGTCACGCACATCGCAAGTAGTGTACGCGGCCGAACCACCTATGCGATGAATCTCTTCGCATGTTTCTCGCAGCGGTTCCTCGCGTCTTCCGACGAGAAACATGCGCGCGCCTAGTCCCCCCAGTCGCAAGGCCATCGAACGGCCAAGTCCAGTTCCCCCGCCCGTAAGAAACACAGCGCGGCCTTTCAATAAGTCCTTATTGAACACCGTTCACCACCTCCCGCAGGGGACCGACCGCGTATGGACCACGCGAGCGCGATTCTAATCTATTCCAGAGAATGCAGATGATTTATTCGAAAGGAACTTGGCCGCGGGATGTACGGCACGCCCAAAAAGCTCAAGGATGCATGTCCGCCGGAATGGGCCGGCCCATCGCTTTCGCATACTCAGCGGCGTACAGCGGACTCTCTGGAAATTCTTCGCTCAGTTCACGGAGCAGCTTTTGCGCCAAGGGGTTTTGTTTTTCTCTGCGGGCCGCCAGTGCCAGCAAGATCTTGGCAAACGGTTGCAGGTAACGTCCCCCCTCAATTGTTTTTCCGATCTGCTCCATGCCAAGGTTCTTATCGCCGTGGATTCCCCCAAACTTGAGAAAGAATCGCGCACCGCCCGAAAGGCTTCCAATGACGTAATTGGCGGTGCCCAGCGCGACATACGCATCGTTCGCGTCAGGTTCCTCTGCCAGTAGTGCTTTGGCGTGTTCGTTTCCTTCCTTCAGCCGCTTCAAGGCCTCGATATGGTGCTTCATGAGCATCATGTCGGCGTTCGATTCCATTCCCGCCGCCAGTGTCAGGGCAAATAAAGCTTCCGGATCCTTTGCGTCCTTCGCCAGGCGCTCCTTAGCCAGCTTACGAGCGCGGTCCAGCGCGTCCTGAAAACTCTTCATCCGCGCCGCATCGGGCTTCCCTTCGATGCCATGCAGAAATCGCTTCTCGTTCAAGAAGAAATCGCTCGAGAGCACACCCTGGCGGTAAAGCTCCTCAAATAGATAACTGGCGGCGATGGCCACCTGGCCAAAAGGCTCTTCGGGATGCTGGGCCTCCCAACCGTCAAATTTTTCGCGCGCCTCCATGAAGTTCTGGGTGTAAAGGGAATGAAATCCCGATGAGAGTTCCGCCACGGTTGTAAATGCCGGGCTCTTCGCGATCTCGTCAGAACGGGCCGGGCGTGCAGTCGCCGCGGACAAGAGTAAGGAAATCGCAGCGTAATAACGCCAATTCATTGGAAAGGTTCTCTTTCAGAAAAGTCCCGGCAAGAAGCGCGGCTTACCGGTCATGGCCGCGCGATAGTCTGCATTCGCGAAGAGCACGCGCTCCTCGGTGGAAAGCCGCTGCGCCAGAACTGCGACGTGGGCAATAGCTCCCGCCGCTGCGGTGATCCACGCCGTGTGAATCAGCGGAAGAGCCAGCATCTCCGCAAACACCGCTGCGTAGTTTGGATGCCGGACATAGCGAAAAGGTCCAGATGTCACCACCCCGAGGCGCGTGGAATCCACGACTTGAACGTTCCAGTGCTCTCCAAGCGAGCGAATGACCCACCAGCGCACCGCATTTGCCGCCAGGAAGACGGCAACCATCGGCGCAGCCAGCCCGAGAAGGAAAGGACGCTTAAGGAGAACTACCTCGACAGCAGCGCCGAGCAAGACCGCGGTGTGCAGCAACACCATCCAGCGGAATTTCGGCTCATCGACTTTCGCCGCGCCACGAACGGCCATTTCTCTTTGGTGCCGCTTCGAGATGCGCAACTCAACCAGCCGCAGCAGTCCCACGGCGAGAAGCAGAGCGAGAAACGAATAAACGCTTACGTCCATTGCAATAGCAGAAATTCCGCGCTGAACCCTGGACCAAACGCCGCAGCCAACGCATATTCGCCGGCCTGCAGGGGTCTTTTTTCGAGCCACTCCTGTAGGATAAAAAGGATCGTCGCGCTCGATAGATTTCCCACGTTCCCGAGAATGTCCCAGGATGGCTGCGTATCGCACTTGCACAAGCCCAATTCCGTCTCGATGTTTCCGAGCAACCGCGCTCCACCGGGATGCAGAATCCAGCCCTTGATCTCCTCGCGTTTCCGGCCGTTGCTATCCAGAAAGCCCTGCACCAGCCCGCCGATCTTTCCTCCAATCATTTCCGGAACGTCTTTCGCCAGCAGGATGTGAAACCCGGAATCGCGCAGGTCAAATCCCATCGCGCCCAAGGAATCCATTTGCTTCCCGCTGACCACTACGGCTGCGGCGCCGTCACCAAAAAGAATCGAAGAAATCAGGTTTGCCTGTGAAATATCCTTGCGCTGAAACGTAAGCGAAGGCAGCTCGACCGCTATGATGAGGACATTCCCGCCGGGCTCCGCCTTCAAATAATCCGCGGCACGCCCTAGCGCCATCGCGCCTGCGGCGCAGCCCAATTCCGTGAACGGCATGCGCCGGACATTGGAGCGAAATCCCATCAGATTGATGAGGTGGGCGTCCAGCGACGGAATCATGAATCCTGTGCAAGATACCGTAATGATCATGTCGATGTCAGTCGGCTTCAGGCCGGCGCGCTCCAGGCACTTTTCGGCCGCTTCCCGGCCGAGCTTCACCGCGTGCTCGATGTATTCGTTGTTCGTTTGCGAAAGCGGGCGCGGCTCGATGGTGTAGTCGAGTGGAAAGATAGAGTGCCGGTTGTGAACCGCAGCTTCATTGAGTCCGTTACTCGCGGATTCCATCAGTCTCCTTGGGCATAAAGCCAGCACCAACAGTGTCTTCGCCGCGTAAGCCTTTTGGATGCAGCGTTTTCAGGCCAGGCTGTATTCGAGCCAATGACTCTACATCAATTCTTGGCCCGGAGCGAGTCTAGTTTGAACAGTCTAGTTTGAACACCGGCGTGGATGTGCCCCAAGGATGGGAAAACCGTGATCGGAAACTTGCGCGAAGTCGCTGAGCGGCTCGCACCCGGTCGCGCCTGCATTTCCGTTGCTTCCGACCACGGCATTGGAGAAAGACTAGCGTGGCGTTGAATTTATTCCCCCGGCGCTGCGGTGCAAATGTCGCTGGCCGAACATGATAGATTCTTTGATTGGCGAGGTGCTTCATGCGCAGAATTGCATTACGTTTCATCGTGCTGGCAGCGGCGGTCCAACTTTTAATGAGTCTGCCAACGCCGGGTCAGACAGCTAAGTCGCCCGAAACTAACGAAGGTGATTTCGTCGTCAAAAATTTCAAATTCCGGTCGGGGGAGACGCTGCCGGAATTGCGCTTGCACTACACCACGCTGGGCAAGCCGGTGCGCAACGCGGAGGGCCGCGTCACGAACGCGGTTCTGATTCTTCACGGCACCGGCGGCACCGGCCATCAATTTCTCGCGCCAATTTTTGCTTCCGAATTGTTTGCACCAGGACAGCTTCTAGACGCCACGCGATACTTCATTATTCTTCCGGACGGCATCGGCCATGGAAAATCATCGAAGCCCAGCGACGGGTTGCACGCTCATTTCCCGCAATACGACTATGACGACATGGTCGCCGCCCACCACCAGCTTCTCAGCGAAGGTCTTGGCGTCAATCATTTGCGCCTTATTCTTGGCACCTCCATGGGCTGCATGCACTCCTTCGTGTGGGGAGAAACGTATCCGGATTTTATGGATGCGCTGATGCCGCTGGCTTGCCAGCCCGTGCAGATCGCGGGACGCAACCGTATCTGGCGCAAGATGGTGATGGACGCCATTCGCAGTGATCCGGAATGGAAGGGAGGAGAATACTCAGCTGAGCCGCAGCAAGCGCTGCGCACTGCCGTGGATTTCCTGCTGATCGCCGGCAGCGCTCCGCTGTACATGCAGAAAACTCTGCCCACGCGGGACGCCGCGGACAAATACCTCGACGATTATTTCAAGACGCGTCTCGCTGGGCTGGATGCCAACGACTTCTTGTACCAGGTCAACGCTTCGCGCAACTACGATCCTTCGCCGCAGCTCGAGAAAATCACCGCTCATGTCATGTACATCAATTCCGCGGACGACTTTATCAATCCACCCGAGTTAGGCATTGCCGACCGCGAGATCAAGCGAGTGAAAAACGCGCGCTTCGTTTTGCTGCCCATCAGCGACGAGACGCGTGGCCATGGCACGCACACCAAGGCCGTCATCTGGAAGCATTACTTGGCGGAACTCCTCGATAAATCAGCGCACTGAGAAAACGGCGCAGTCAGCTTGTGGTGGCTTGGCTGGCGCGGATTTCCTGCCAGCGGCGCGGGCGTTTGTTGGCCTGCAACACCTTCTTGCGGAGCCGAATGGATTTCGGCGTGATTTCCACGAACTCGTCGTCGGCAATGAATTCGATAGCCTGCTCGAGACTCAATTCGCGGTGAGGAATCAAGCGAATCGCTTCGTCCGCGCTGGACGAGCGCATATTGGTCTGCTTTTTTTCCTTCGTGACGTTGACGTCCATGTCCTGTTCGCGCGAATTCTCTCCGACGATCATGCCTTCGTACACTTCGATGGCCGGCCCGATGAAGAGTTCCCCGCGTTCCTGGATATTCCATAGCGCAAACGCAGTCGACGGGCCGCCACGGTCCGCCACCAATGCACCCGTGGGACGGAGCGCCATCTCTCCGCCGTATTCCATCCAGCCTTCGAAAATCGAGTGAATCAACGCCGTGCCGCGCGTGTCCGTGAGCAACTGGCTGCGCAGCCCGATCAATCCGCGCGAAGGAATTTTGAAATCCATACGCACGCGGCCCGAGCCGTGATTGCTCATTTTGATCATCTCGCCGCGCCGGCTGCCGATCGTTTCCATGATGATGCCAATAAAATTCTCGGGCACGTCGATCACCAGCCGTTCCAGCGGTTCGAGTTTCTTGCCCTTCTCCGTGCGCACGACAATTTCCGGCTTGCCCACCATCAGCTCGAACCCTTCGCGCCGCATCGTCTCGATCAAAATCGCCAGCTGCAATTCGCCGCGTCCCAGCACGCGGAAAGATTCCGGCGTGTCTGTGTCTTCGACGCGAATGGAAACGTTGGTCAGAAGTTCTTTTTGCAAACGGTCGCGGAGGTCGCGCGAAGTGAGAAACGATCCCTCTTTGCCGGAAAGCGGACTGCTATTGACGGTAAAAATCATCGCTAGAGTGGGCTCGTCGATCAGCAGAGGCTCCAGCGGCATGGGGTTTGCCAAGTCCGTGATGCTCTCGCCGATCTGGATGCCCTCGACGCCCGCAATCGCCACCAGGTCGCCCGCCGGGACGGCTTGCGCTTCATCCCGTTCCAGGCCGCGGAAGGTGTACAGCTTGGTGATGCGTGTGGCCGTCAGTTTTCCATCGAGCTTGCTGATGCCCACGTCCGCGCCGCGCTTCAGCGTACCGTTGAATACGCGTCCGATGGCGATGCGTCCCAGGAATTCGCTGTAATCCAGGTTCATCACCTGAATTTGCAAAACGCCTTCCGGATCGCCCGGCGGAGAGGGAATGTGTTTTACAATGGCCTCAAAGAGCGGCAGCAAATCCTTCGAGCCGTCCCCCGGCGTCCGGTGCGCTAGGCCGTCGCGTGCATTGGTATAAATGACGGGGAAATCGAGCTGGTCTTCGGTGGCGTCCAGGTCGATGAAGAGATCGTAGATTTCGTCCAGAACTTCCTTGGCGCGCGCGTCGGTGCGGTCGATCTTGTTCAGCACGATCACCGGAGGCAGCTTGGCCGCCAGCGCCTTCTGTAGCACGTATCGTGTCTGCGGCAGCGGCCCTTCGCTGGCGTCGACTAGCACCACCACTCCGTCCACCATGCGCAGCGCGCGCTCCACTTCGCCGCCAAAGTCGCTATGTCCCGGCGTGTCTACGATGTTGATCTTCGTGTCGTGGAAGAAAAGCGCCGTGTTCTTCGCCAGAATGGTGATGCCCCGCTCGCGTTCCAGATCGTTGGAATCCATGACGCGCTCGATGACCGCTTCGTTGGCGCGAAAAATCCCGCTTTGGCGGAGCATGGCGTCGACCAGCGTCGTCTTTCCGTGGTCCACGTGCGCGATGATGGCGATGTTGCGAATATTTGCGCTCATAATTCCTGCTTCTCGTGCCTCCGGCCCGGCCGGGGCAAAAGTCCTCTATAGACAAAAATAGCTGCTGAAACAACCAGCAGCCTTGACGAATGTACCTTTTTTGTAGGTTGACCGCCTGGCGGTCACACATCCTTAGGTGCGGCCCAGCAAGCCCTGGCTGTCCTCTTCGCGTTATCCCTGTCTTGCTTATTCCGCGCGCAAGGCGACGATCGGGTCCACTCGAGCAGCGCGGCGCGCTGGAACGTAGCAGGCCAGCAGCGCCGCCAATCCGAGCACCGTTGCCACCCCAACATAAGTCAGCGGATCGGTCGGCGTCACCTCAAAGAGCAGTTCTTGCAGGAGTCGCGTCAGCCAAAGCGCTCCGAACAAGCCCAGCCCGACGCCAACCAGCGCCAGCGCCATCCCCTGCCCCAGAATCATGCGCAGAATTTCCGCCGGACGCGCCCCGATGGCCATGCGCACGCCAATCTCATGCCTCCGCTGCCCGACGGCCAAGGCCATGACTCCGCCGATGCCCGTTGCCGCGATTGCAAGCGCCAGCATGGCGAACAAGCCCAGCAAGTTCGTGGTCAGCCGCGGCGCGGCAACGGATTCCGCGCGTACCTGTTCAAGCGACCGCACTCGCGCCGCTGGTTGGTTCGGATCAACGCCATGCAGCAACTCAATGACGCCGCGCGCGATGCTCATCGGTTCCACCACGGTTTTGACCACCAGGCTGGCCTGCCCCATGGGGTTTTGTGCCATCGGCACGTAGATTTCGTCGACTACATCCTTGTCGAGTCCGTACTGTTTGATGTCCCCGACCACGCCCACCACTTGGTTCCAGGTTTTCCCTCCGTCGGCGGAGAACCGCGTTCCGAGGGGATCATGCGATCCCCAGAGGTGGATCGCGGCGCTCCGGTTCAGAACAGCCACGTCGGGATGGCCCGGCCGGTCGGTTTGCAGGAATCCCCGCCCGTTAAGAATGGGAATGTGCAGCGCTTCGAAGTAGGAGGGGCTCACGATCCTGAAATCCGCTTTTGGCAACGCCTGACCGGGCGCGGGCGCCTGCCCTTCGATCTGAAAATCCCCGGTCATGGTCATACCGGTGGTAAACGGAATCATCATGGAAGCGGCTGCCGTTTTGACTCCGCTTTGCATCCGGACCTTCTCCAGCAAAGTTTCAAAAAAGGCGCGCTGCTTGTCGTCAGTGTTGTATTTCACGAAGTCCAGGGAAATGTTCATGGTCAACACGTTTTCCGGTTGAAAGCCTGGGTCCACGTGCTGCAGTTTTACGAAGCTGCGCAACATTAGCCCTGCGCCAATCAGCAGCAGGAAGCAAACCGCTACCTGCGCAACAATCAGCAAGCTCCTCATGCGATGCTTCCCGAGCCCAATGGTTGACTGCGCTCCACCTTCCTTCAACGTCCCGACGACGGATTCCCTCGCGGCTAGTGCTGGTGCGGTACCCGATAGCAGGCTTGTCAACACGGCCACCAGGAAAGTAAATCCTAAAACCCAGGCGTCCATCTGAATCTCGCGAGCGCGCGGCGTGAAGCGCGCCGCAAAGCTCACCAGCAAACTCAGCGCGCCCCACGAAAAGAGCAGTCCAAGGCCCCCGCCGATCACCGCGAGCATAAAACTCTCTGTCAGCAGTTGCCGGAACATACGCATGCGTCCCGCGCCCAGCGCCGCGCGCACCGCCAACTCCCGCTCTCGCCGCACCATCCTCGAAAGATTCAGGTTCGCCACGTTCGCGCAAGCAATCAAGAGAACAAAGCCTGCCGCCGCCAGCAGAACCAGCATCGTCGGCCGTGCATTGTGCGTCAGCGCTTCTTCGAGCGCCGTTGTCTTCACGGCATAGTCATTCCCCGGGGGATAGTCTTTCGGGTAAGCCTTCTGCAGATTCGCCGCCACTCCGCTCAAATCCGCCTGCGCCTGGCTCACGCTCATTCCCGGTTTCATTCGCCCGAAAACCTGGACCATGCGGGCCTGCCGGTTGGCGACGGTCGATGGACGCGACCGGAAAGGGCAGGCGGTCGTCGGCATGTACACATCGTTCTCGTTGGGATATTGCGGCACCGGCGGCAGCACACCGATCACGGTATGAACCTTGTCGTTCATGCTAAAAGTTTTGTTCACCACCGTCGGGTCGCCGCCAAAACTCTTGATCCAGTATTCGTAACTGAGCATCAGCACAGCCGGCGCACCAGGCTGCTCATCTTCCGGGCGGAAGGTGCGCCCGAAGAGTGGCTTGACTCCGAATACATCAAAGAAATTCCACGAAACGACTCCCGTTTCCACGCGCTCCGGCTCGCTGCGGCCCAACAGGATAAAATTCATGTTGTGGTATTCGACCAGCCCGTCCAGCGAGCGGCTCTGTCCGCGGTAGTCATTGGTGTCCGAGGCCGAAAAAGGCTGATTCATCATTCCCATTCGGTGCTGCAACACCACCAGGCGGTCGCCGTGTTCGTAGGGCAGCGGCTTCAAGAGCACCGCATTTACCACACTGAAGATCGCCGAATTGGCGCCGATTCCCAAGCCCAGCGTCAGGATCGCCGCCAGCGTGAATCCCGGGCTCTTGCGCATCATGCGCAGCGCGAATCCCGCATCCTGGCGGAACATCGCCAGGTGCTCGGCCGGCGCGGTCCGGAAAATTCCCACAATCGTTTCCCACCACAGGCGCAGGACCCCGGTGGTTCCGTTGCGGCGTCCCGCTTCCTTATGTTGTTCCGTGAAAACCGTTTCCATCTCCGGGCCGAAATCACTCCGAAAATCAAAAGGGAGTAGCCGCAGAAGTGCGCGATAAATGCGTGTTGCTCTGGAATCAGTCGCTGCCATGTGTCCTCCTGCGGCGCCACCACAGCACCGCTCTTCGGACCACTCGTTTTCCTAGGACCGGCTCGCCCGGCTCCGCCAATCTCGTTATGCCAGCCGCGCTTTCTTCAGTAGATTTCTTGACCGCGCGATGGACAGAATTTCATCCATTCTTTCCGCTTCCGCGGTTGCTACCTGCCGGCCCTGCGGTGTCAAGCGGTAATAGCGGCGTCGCTCGTCGTCTTCTGAGTCCGCCGGCCGTGAACGCAGCTCAACGATCAGACCATCGTTCAGCAGCCGCTTGATGATTCCATACAGAGTTCCACTGCTCAGCCGGACCTTGCCCCCGGTTCGCAGCTCCACTTCTTTGAGGATGGCGTAGCCGTGGCGGTCGTCGCCGGCCAGCGCCAGCAGCACGTGAAACATGGAGGGCGTCAGTGGTCCAAACGCTTCAGAGTTGCTTTGAGCAGCGGTCAAGGTTTCAGCTCCGCAGAAAGTATTCTGTCGTCATACGCTATATCGTCAGACGCCATAGCGTCAAGTAGAATTTCTCGCGGATGCCATCCGCGATAACACTATAGCTTCGCGGGTTCCGCTGACGGTTTCCTCGCGGGTATCTCGCTTAGGTGTACGACGCACGCGGCTGCCGCGAAGCGCACCTCGTCGTTCCCATCATCCAAAGCCGTCATAATCCCGGAAACTAGCGAGCGATCTCCCTCAGTGAGATTGCCTCCAGTGCAGCTGCCCGAACCGCCCAATTCTTGTCCGTGGTTGCTTTTTCCAGGGCTTTTGCGGTACCCGGGTTCGGATCGTGCGCCAATTGTTTTGCCGCTCCAGCCCGTACCGGCGAAGAATCGTCTTTCGTCACCGTTTTGAACGCTTCATACCCCATTCCCGCAAATGGGGATAAACCCGATGCCTTCCTCGAGCCCAAGTTCCGCCAGTTTCTTTTTGTCTTTGAATGTGCTGAGTTCTTCCTTGACCAGTCCCTTGCCCGCACGCCTTTCTCCGGTCAACACGTCGTAGTAGATGTCATAGCCCAGGTTATCGTGCAGCAAAAGCAGCGAATTCGCCACCGCGAGGACCACCGCCGGATCGGAGTCTTGGAGGGCACCTTCCAATTCGACATTGGCGTGCTGGGCCTGCATCGATCCTAACGCTGACGCCGCAGCCATCCCCACGTTCGGCTTTTTCTGCCTCCACGTTTCCAGTTAAGAGGCCGAGCGCTCTCACAGCTTTCGCTCGTTTGTCCGCGTTTTTCGTCCTTCAATCCTTCCCCCAATATTCCCCACGCTTTCTCGCCAGGAGGAGGCGCATCTGCCGGTACATTTGTCGCCGCCCGCGGCGGACGCCCCAGTATTCCTCCTGCCCCCTAACAAGAAAAGCGAAACACCTACCGATGTCGAACAAAGCCCCATGGCGCGTCGCATTCTGTTCACCTCGTCGGGCCGTAGTATCCCTGGTTTGCAGGGTAAGACGGGCAGGCGCCACAATTCGGCACCATCAATGGTGTAGTCGAACTCCGTTAATTCATATAATAAACTTCTAAATTTAGGTTAATCCCCCCATGTAACATCCCGATTTTCGGTTTTTTCTCCATACCTATCGCTTTGTTTCCTAGCTCCATCGATTTCGTGGAACTTATCTATGAAATTCTTCGTAAGACCAGAAAACACTCGGCTGGTTTTTGCGTCTATACACCATAAGGGTGGGCGTCTATGTCACCGGAAGCGATCGCCATGCGAGAGCCGGATGAGCCGACGACTTCGGAGCGGGTACTCCTCTCCTCTGGGCGTTATGTCCATTTCGGGCCATTCCGCATTGACCAGCAGCGGCAGGAAGTAACCCGCGACGGGTCCCGGCTGAAGCTCCAAGGCAAGGTTTATCAGGTTCTCCTGACCCTCCTCGAAAAACCGGGTGAAGTCGTCACCCGCGAAGAGTTGCGCTTCCGGCTTTGGCCCGCCGATACGCACGTAAACTACGACGCCAACGTCAATACCACCGTCAACAAACTGCGACAGGCGCTGGGCGATTCCACGGATAAGCCGCTCTATATCGAAACCATTCCTCGAAAAGGTTACTGCCTTCTGGTGCAGCCGGAAGTCACCGACAAGCCCCCTCTTCGAATCGCCCCAAACGAGCCTTCCTCTGATTCCGTTCGAAACTCGGGTACCCTGTCGTTTTCAAAATCAGATGTTTGGGTCGTCCTCGGCGTAATCGGTCTCATTCTGGCTGGGATGCTCCTCGGGGCCGGCATCACCCGGCTCTGGCACGTCGCCCCGACGGCGCCTTACCCCTTGTCGATGATTTTTTCGCACTCATCAACGACCGCATTTTTTTAAGATTTGCCTTACTCTTTGGGCGTTTGGCCTGACCGGAATTCCGTCCACGGACCCGCCTTCATATCCCGTAGATAAGGCTCCTGCCAGGCATATTCGGGATGTGCCGCCAGGAACGGCTTGGCGAGAAAATCCCCGCCGCAGGGATGACCCATGCGAGCCATGATGCGCATTTCCTTCGTCATCGTCGAATCCGTGGCCTTTCCTTGCACCGCTCCGCCCGGATAGTAGGGTTGCCAGTCCCATTCCTTCACTCCGCGCGGCGATCCATCGACGTGTCCGCATAGCGTGCGCTCGTCCGCGTCCTCCCTTTTCTCAGCCGTGTCCGCGTGGTCGCCTAGCATCTTTTCCGCAAGGGCAACGTCGATCTTTCCTTTGTTTTCATTCAGCAATTCCTCCCACCGCACCCGGCGCGCGTTCGGCGAGCTTTCCTTATTATTTGGATCAAACTGTGGGGTGTCTTCCTTGAGTACCTTGGTGTCGCGCGCCCAGTTGGATCCCGCCAGCACGCCATCCTTCGTCCTCCACAACTTGTAAGCCTTTAATCCAAGTTCGAGTTGTGCAATTTCGCCGGTCTTGCGGTCGCCCAGGAGCCAATCGTTCGCATATCCGCCGTTGTTCCCGTCCAGCATGATCTTTGTGTATTCATCGATCGAGCCCGCATACTGCAGCGCCTTCCGCGCCCGCACAAATTCCGCCTTGCCGTTTGGGTCCCATCCTTCGAATTGGGTGATGGTCGTTTCCGTCACCATCAGCCCGTCGCTGTTGATCCCGAAATCGTCATCGCTAGCAATCACGCCGGGGAAACCGTCCATCAACATTCTGTAACCGTTCTTCGGCGCGATGTCGAACACGATTCGCCACCGTTCGCCGTTCCGGTAGTTCGTCCAGTTGTTGTGCGCCATCACGATTTTCCCGTCTTTTGTCCAGCTTCCCGTGGCCACGAAAGCGCTGCAATTTCCAGGGCTTTTCAGGTTGGGCGCATTCGCCGTCTTTTGCCGCTTGTTCAGCCACGGCACATAATAATCCGGCAGCTCCTCGAACGCATTGAACGCCACCAGGTCGTACACATCCAGCTTCGAACCAGTGCGCGCGCGCAGCCCATCAACGATGCCCTGCAGTTCCTGCTGATATTCCGCATCGATGTTCGGCCACAGCATTTCGTGCGCAGCTTTGCGGAAGAATTCCCAGTCGCGTTCCGTCGCATGCATCATCCCCGCGCTCACTGCCGCGAACCCATCGTCAATCTCCGGCGCAAGGAGGTAGCCGTGCTGGTATCCCACCGCTCCGGGATCGCCCTCAAGATGCACGTAAATCCACCCGCCCTCTTCAAAGCGCGACGCTCCTTTCAATCGTGGATCGTCTGCCGCCGCACGCTCTCGCGCCGCCGCGATCGTCGCCACCATCGCATTATTCGCCGATGCCGAATCCGGCGCTCCGTTTCCCGCCCACCACAGTGCCGCCCCTCCCAGGATCACCAGCAGAATCGCTCCCGCCCGCCTTATCGAATCCGCGCTCATCTTGCCTCCTACTTTTCCGCCCCGTTTCTGCGTGTAAAAATCATGCCTCGCGTCCGGCCCGCATCCAGCGTGAAACCTTTCACGCCCTGCTGTTGGTCCCTTTCGAACTGAATCATGATTCGTTCTTCATTCATCTCAAACTTGTCGGCGGCTGTGGCCTCGAATGCAAGCGCAGGAAGATTGCCGGTGTGCGCGGAGCCCGCCGCGTCCAGCAGGGCGATCACTTTCAGTTTGCCATCCACAATTCCCAGCCGGTAGGCCACACCCAATTCGTCGCTCCAGTAGTCGCCCTGATAGCTCTTGAGCTGTTCCGCCGTCAATGAAACCGGAGTCTGCACCTTCTCGGGCTTTTCCAGCGTTTCCTTATTGGTATCTTTGGGCTTCATTAGGCTGGCCAAATAGACCTCCGCGACCCGATGGGCGCGATTCGATGGCCGCGCGCTCCCCAGATTGCACAAGCACGCCACTGAGAAGTGCTGTTCCGGAAACCGCAGCAATTCCGCGCGGTATCCGCCCCAGGACCCGCCGTGGCTCACGGTATGCAATCCGCGGTAGTCTTGGATGAACAATCCCTTCGCGTAATCCAGCACCTTTCCGGTGTTCAGTTTGCCTTGTTCCTGGACCTCCGTGAGGAAATCTTTCCCGCCAATCTGCCCGCTGTAGAAATTTTCATCCCATTTCAACAGGTCCTCCACCGAAGTGTGAACAGCGCCATCGCCGGTTTGCTCAAAGTACGATACGTTCAGCCGGTAGCCTGGAGCTTTTTCCTTTGCGTCGTAGGCCATCGCGCGATTTGCAATAAGCGACGTATGATCGTCGCGAAACTGCGTATGGGTCATCGCCAGCGGCGTGAAAATATTCTCCCCCGCGAATTCCCGCAGGGTCTTCCCGCTCACGCGCTTCACGATCACTGACAGCAGAAAAAACCCCGTGTTGCTGTAAAGCCAGTCGCTCCCCGGCGCAAAATTCAACGCCTGCTGGCGGGAAACTATCTGCAACGCGTCTTCATCCGTCGTTACGCTGTCTATATGGATGCCGGCCAAATCCATCAGTGTCAGATAATCCCGCAAGCCGCTGGTGTGGTTCAGCAAATGAAGGATCGTCACTTTTTGTCGGTAATCCGGAAGTTCAGGAATGTATTTCCGGACGTCGTCGTTGATCGAGAGTTTGCTCTGCTTCTGCAGAAGCAGAATGCTGGCCGCCGTGAACTGTTTGGACGTGGAACCGATGTCGAACACGCTTTGCGGTGTTATCGGCACATTTTGTTCGAGATTCGCAAGACCATATCCCTTGGAATAGACCATCTTGCCGTCGCGGTAGACACCCAGCGCGCATCCCGGTGAGCCTGCTTTCGTCAGGTCCACGAAAATTTCATCGACGGCCACGGCTTTCTTCTCTTCGGCCGTATTCTCTGCGGCTGCAAGCGAGTTTCCGAAAACAAGCGCGCTCGCCAGAAGTACACCGACAATCCTGCTCCGTATCGCCATTCCAGTCGCTCCTCACTTCATTTGGATGGCGAGTCTATACACTCCGGCGCCTCGTCTCAACAAAATCTCGTGTAAACTCCTTTGCTTGCCATGCTCACTGCCATCACCCGTGCCGTCAGCCCTGCCATCGTCAATTGCGAGCTTTCCTTCATTGACCGCAAGCCCATCGATTTGGCCACCGCCCGGCAGCAACACCATGCCTACGAGAAGCTGCTGGGCAAATTGGGTGCCCGCGTTATTTCTCTTGGTCCCGAACCCGGTCTTCCTGACTCCATGTTTGTCGAAGATCCCGCAATCGTTCTCGATGAATTGGCAGTGATCCTGCCCCTCGGAACGGAGACTCGCCGTCGCGAGGCCCCGTCGCTCGCTCAAGCCCTCGCCAAGTTTCGAAAGCTGGAATACATCTTTCTTCCCGGGACTCTCGAGGGTGGCGATGTTCTTCGCATCGGCCGCAAGCTCTTCGTCGGCCTCACTGCACGCAGCAACGCCGAAGGCATCCGCCAGCTTTCCGCCATCCTCGCTCCGCACCATTACGAAGTCATCGCCGTCCCCGTCACCGGCTGTCTTCATCTGAAGTCCGCCGTCACCCATCTCGGCGGCAACACGCTCCTTGCCAACCGCGCCTGGTTTGACGCCACTCCTCTCTCCGGCCTTGAATGGCTCGATGTCGATGCTGACGAGCCTCACGCCGCCAATGCTCTGGCACTCGGTGGCACGATCATTCTTCCCGCTTCCTTCCCACGCACCCGCGCGCGCATCGAAGCGCGTGGCTTCCACGTTACGCCGCTGGACATCTCTGAGCTCCAAAAAGCCGAATCCGGCCTAACCTGCTCCAGTCTTCTTTTTGAAGCGTCAATCTGAGCCAGTTTCTTTAGGGCAATCACACCGGTTTGCGGGTGCTCGTCCAAGTCCTCGGAGCAAATGAAACCGGCCAGGTGGAATAATTTCACCTGGCCGGTTTCTTCACTTCGGGTTGTCCCCAACAACTTTTCTTGCTACAGACTATGGATGAAAATTGAACTCCAGTTGCGTCGTCGTTTCTCCGCTGGAGGGCGCATACTTCCAATTCTTCAGCGTTTCCTCGACCGCGCTCACCAGCACCGGGTGACCGCCGATGAAGGTCTTATCCTTGATTCGTCCGTCCACCCCGATCACGATTTGCACTTTGACCGTGCCTACCAGTCGCAACCTTTTAGCTACCTCGGGGTACACCGGTACCGGATTCGAGAGCGCCTTGCGGCCGTCCTGCGCCCGTGAATTCGCCACGCCCAGGCTCAGCGCCATCGCCAGCAACGCGCCGCCCAGGATTCTTCCCTTACACTCGTTTCTCATTTCAACTTTTCCTTTTCGACTAGCGTTCAGAAATCCTTTGAACGCTTGGATTTGCCATGCTTGGGACCAGCTTGGTACTAATCTCAACGCTACCGGGAATCCTCTGCCTTCGCACCCTTTCCGCGGAACAGGTGTTTCTCTCCCCAAACTGCTCCGAGGGTCTAGGGAAAAACCTGTAGATGGGTCAGGTAGGGTCCCTTCGGGCGCTTCCGCCGCCATTTTCCAAATTTTTCCTTCACATCCATCCCCTCGCGTGCTATTCTTCCTTCCGGTATGATTTCTTTCACCGCCAAGCGAATTACCTCCAAGTCGTCCATGTCGATTACCTCGACTACGACTAAGAAGACTATTTCCGCTTCCGGCGTGTGGAGAAACAGCTAGCAAACTAGCAAAAAGTTTCCAACCCACCGCCGGAAGCGACTTGGCGGTGGGTTTCTTCTTTTAAGTCCCCTCCACCGACGCTACAGCGGCAGTACCGGAAACAACAAACCAGGAGCGCAGGCCATGAGTCTCGAAAACGTTCAGGAAGAATCAGCAGCGGAACCAAGCCCCGCCGCATTGCGCCCTCGCGTGCATTGCGCCGGCGGGGTACCTAAACAACCCCGGAACGTCGTCGCCTTCAAGTTTGGCGGCAGTTCTCTCTTCGGTGCCGACTGTATGCTCCATGCCGCAGGCCTCGTTCGCGCCGCCTCGCAGGCATCCAGCGTCACGGTGGTCGTCTCCGCCATGAAGGGCGTCACCGATCATCTTCTTTCCATCGCTCGCGCTCTTGCCGATGCCAAACTCGGGCACGCCCGCCGCGAAGCTGAGTTCGTCCTGGACCTTCACCTCGACGTGCTTCACGATCTGCTTCTCAACGAGGACAGTAGCCTTCGCGTCCGCCGAGAGTTGCAACTCTTAGGCCGCGATCTACTTCATGAAGTTCCCGCCCACGCCGCCGTCCCCGCTGGCGCGGATCTCTTCGATCGCCTGGCCTCTTTTGGCGAACGTTTTAGCGCTCGGCTCTTTTCCGCTGCTCTCGAACAGTCCGGCGTCCCCGCGGTGCCCGTCACGTCCTCCGAGTTCGTCCTGACTTGCGATACTTTTCGTGACGCCCAGCCGCATCTCGAACAAACCAAGCAGCGCGGCCGCGACGTTCTTCTTCCGCTCCTCCAAGCCGGCATCGTCCCCGTTGTTACCGGTTTCATCGGCGCAACTCCTGACGGCCGCATCACCACCCTCGGCCGCAATAGCTCTGATTTTTCCGGCGCCATAATCGCCCACGTCGTGGACGCCGACGAACTCGTCATCTGGACCGACGTCGACGGTATCTACACCGCCAATCCCAGCGAATGCGCCGAAGCGCGCCTTCTGCATGAGCTCAGCTATGACGAAGCCCACGCCCTTGCCGCCAGCGGCGCAAAAGTTCTGCACGAAAAAGTGCTGCCCCTGGCCGCTGAAACCGAAATGGTCGTCTGGGTTCGTAACACTTTCAATCCCCAAGCCCGCGGCACACGCATCGGTTCACCGCGTTCCCTCGCACATTCGCAAGCAGCGGCACAGCATGCCCCTCTAATTTTCTCGATTTCAACTGAACAAAGTGGTGCGGCATGAATTCCTATCTCAAGACAACGGAGATCAAAACATGCAGGTGACGCGACCGGAGAAAAAATGGAAGGCCGGAGTCCTCGGCGCCACAGGTGTCGTCGGCCAGCGCCTTGTTCAAGTGCTCGGCGACCATCCCTGGTTTGACCTCACCGAAGTCGCCGCGTCCGAGCGTTCCTCCGGCAGGACTTACGCCGAAGCCGTTAGCTGGCATCTCGACGCGCCCATCCCCAGGTCCGCGCGCAATCTCGTCGTCAAGGGTCTCGACCCTTCTCTCGACTGCGACTTCGTCCTTTCCGCTCTCGATTCTTCCGTCGCTGGCTCTGCCGAGGAGGATTTTGCTCGCGCCGGCTATCCCGTCGTCAGCAATTCGCGCAATCACCGCATGGACCCTGATGTTCCGCTGCTCATTCCCGAGGTCAATGCAACCCATCTCGATGCCATTCCCGCGCAGCAGAAAAATCGCGGCTACGACACCGGCTTCATTGTCACCAATCCCAATTGCTCCACCGCCGGTCTCGTCCTCGTTCTGAAGCCGCTCGCCGATGCCTTCGGCCTCGAGAAGATCTTCGTCGTCACTCTTCAAGCCATCTCCGGCGCAGGCTACCCCGGCGTTCCCGCGATGGATATCCAGGGCAACGTCATCCCTTTCATCAGCGGCGAAGAAGAAAAAATGGAGCTTGAGCCGCAGAAGCTCCTCGGCAAATGGGATGGCTCGCGTTTCGTTGACGCCGGCATCGGCCTCAGCGCCCATTGCAATCGCGTCCCCGTCGTCGACGGCCACCTCGAATGCCTCTCCGTCGGTCTGAAGAAAATCGCCTCGCTTCACGAAGTCCGCGAAGCCCTCCGCACTTTCGAAATCGGTGCCGAACTGGCCTCCCTCCCCGCCGCCCTGAAAAATCCTATCGTCGTCCTCGACGACGAAAATCGCCCCCAGCCTCGCCGCGACGCCAATGCCGGCAACGGCATGGCCGCCGTCGTCGGCCGCGTCCGCGAATGCCCGCTCCTCGATGTCAAGCTCACGCTGCTCTCTCACAATTTGGTCCGCGGTGCTGCCGGTGCCGCTCTTCTCAACGCTGAACTCCTCGCCGCTCGCGGCTTCCTCAAGCGCTGCTCCGCCGTGCCGGAGCAAAACCTCGCCGAACCCGTCTCCCGTTAACCCGTACCTCGGGCATCCCCGCTGCTGCTTTTCCTTTCCTCGTGCGGGGGCGACTTTACGTCGCCTTCCCGGTTGTGAAGGGACGGCCTTATAGGCCGTTTGCCTGCTCCATCGCTTTGTAGTGGCGGGGCTTGCCACGCCCTTTCAAAATTCGGCGCTGTCACACGTTTGGTTCATTTACAGTTTCCAGGTTGAGCAATCCTGTGGTAAACCTTTTCGCAAAGGGTGAACGGTGAATAAGGAGACCTCCAAATGCCCGCCATTTCGCGAAGACAATTTCTCAAGTATTCCGCCACCAGCGCTGCCGGCCTCTTTTCCGTAGGCGCCCTGGAACTTCACGCCAATCCTCTTGGCCTGCCCATCGGGTGTCAGACCTGGGCCGTCAGGGACATGATTGCCAAGGACTTTCCCGGCACTATCAAGCTGCTTGCTGAGACCGGATTTCAGAGCATCGAGCTGTGCTCGCCGGTAGGTTACGCCGAGGACGGCTTCGCTGGCCTCGCCAAATACACGGGAGCCGAACTACGGAAAATTCTGGGCGATGCCGGCGTCGCCTGTGTAAGTTCTCACTTCGGCATCAAGGAACTCCGCGAGAATCAGGAGGCCCGCATCGCCTGGGCCAAAGACATCGGCCTGCAGCAAATGATCGTGCCCACGCTCGACGGCCCCAAGAAACCCACTATGGATGACGTAAAGCGCGCCGCCGGCGAATACAACAAAATGGGCGAACTCTCTGCCAAAGCTGGTATCCAGCAAGGCCTCCATAACGAGGACTTCGAGCTCTCCATGGTTGACGGCAAGCGGACTTATGACTTATTGCTCGACCTTCTCGATCCCCAGCTCGTCAAATTCCAGTTCCAGGTTTCCACCATCAGCCAGGGCTACGACGCCGCCGAATATTTCACGAAATATCCCGGCCGCTTCTTTTCCATGCACGTCCAGGGCTGGTCCGCACAAACCAAAAAAATCATGCCCGTCGGCCAGGACACTCTCGATTGGAAGAAAATCTTCACCGCCGCCAAAACCGGCGGCGTAAAGAACTACTTCGTCGAAATGAACCTGGACCTGATGAAAGCCAGCGTCCCCTACCTTCACGCCTTGCAAGTCTGAAGATCCTGCACCGGTCTTCCCCTTGGTGGCACAGCCAATCTTGGATGTGCATATTTCGCCGAATCGGTGCGCCTTTGATTTTGTAGCGGCGGCGGCATTCATCCCGACAGCGTCGGGACGTCGCCATCTTGGTTTTGAAAGGACAAAGTTCAGTTCACCTTGGCAAGCAGCCACCTAAATCGGACACAAAAAAAGACCCAGGGGGGCGATACGCTCCCCCTGGGCGAATAGAGTGATTTGAGCGAGCTTAGTACGTCAACTTGATGCCCAACTGGACCGTGCGGCTTCCTCCGTTAAAGAGGAACTGGTTGAGGAAAGCGCTGCCACTGGTCAGATTTGCATACCCCTGACTCAGGGCGTTGGTGTTGGTGCCAAGCACGCTCAATTGCCCGAACGTGTATTGCCTATGGTTGAAGACATCAAACGCGTCGACGCGGATCTGCAGATTGAAGCGTTCCGTGAACTGATTGTTCTTCAAGATGGACATGTTCCACACGTTGAAGTAAGGCGAATTGAACGTGTTGCGCCCAAGGTTGGACAGGGCGCCGACCCCCGCTTGAATGTACCTGGCATTCGAGTTCACGGCCACGTAACCCACGGTGTTCGCTGCCCCGCAGTTAGAGACGGATGTTGCACCCGTCGTCGAATCGCGGCACACAGTTGCTACCGTGCTCCCGGTATTTCCTATTCCGGCCGGGTTAAGAATAGCGCGGTCGCCAGCGGCGTCAAGGTTGCCGTTGGAGTCGGTTCCGGACTGAATGGTGACCGGCTGGCCGCTCTGGAAGAGGTACGAACCGCTCCATTGCCAGCCGTTCGCGGCGCCACGAAGAATCCGGCTGTCGAACTTGAACTTCGGCAAGTCGTAGAGCCACGTTAACCCAACCTTGTGCGTAACATCGAGCGCCGACCGGGACCACTCGTTGGCCAGGTTATAGGAATTCTCCGGACGGCGGGGATTCACCGCGCTGGTGTTCAGGTCATTCGTTGCGTTGTCCATCGCCTTTGCGTAAGTGTAGTTTGCGCGAAGCAGCAAGCCGTGACTGAAGCGGTGCAACAACTCGACCGCCCCACCGTGGTAGGTGCTGTCTCCAACCGCAGCCTCTTCCGTGATCGCGCCACCAGTGAAGCCTTGTGCTGCAAAACGTCTGGCAGTCAGCGGATTGTTGATAAAGGCTTGAAATTGCGCCAGGGTCGGAGCAGTCGCCGGAAGCGTTGCCGGAATATCCGATGCATTGATGAAGGTTGGAAGAGGCTGGGCGCCCTGTTCAAAGGGCGTAATCGAGTTCAGCTGCAGTTGCACCGGAAGTTCGAGGGCGCGAGTCCCCAGATACCGCACTTCCAGGCTGGTGTTCTTCATGATCTCTCGCTGCACTCCCAGAGACCAACTGAACACCTTCGGAGCGGCGGCGTCGGCCATCATCTGAGCCGTTTGCGCGCGGGCTGCGGCTTGCGTCGACGGTGGCACAAAAGTGATGCTCTTCATCCCGCCACTGGAGAGGAACGAAGACCGGCTGGTGCACCAGGCTGGCGGCGCGCCGAAAGTACCCTTGCAAGCTGCCGTCGGCGTCAGAATGACCTGAAGCTCCACGGGGTTCCCGTTGGTATAGAAGTTCCACGGAATCACGTCGTAAGCTACACCCGCGCCTGCACGAATGGCCCATTTGCCGGATCCCGTGGGATCCAGCGCAAACCCCACGCGCGGTCCGACATTGTTCCAGTCCTCTTTGGGAACGTTGAATACCAGCGGCGTGCCCGGAAGATTGGCGACCGCATTCAAAGCGTTTGCCTTAACTCCGGCTGGATTGCCGAAGAAGTCGTAACGAACGCCCAGATTCAAGGTGAGGCGGCGATTGACCTTGATGTCGTCCTGCACAAAGAAGCTAAAATTTTTGGCATTCCCGGAAAAAAAGCCATTCCCCAGACCCTGCAACGTGAAGTTGGCCTTGCTGGGAACCAGGTCGTTGATTAGCTCCGAAACGGAGTTAAAGCCCTGCCCTGCGATGCTTACGCCATTGAGCGTTGCACCCGGCGGCATGTTGGGGCCGGTGATGGAGGAATAGCCGTCTTGCCCGCGTTCGTTCTGCAGGAACACCGAAGGCGAAATGTACCAATAATACTGCCCGCCCCACTTCAGGGTGTGACGTCCCTTTGTAAAGGACACCGTGTCGCCGAGCGAGTACTCATCGAACACTCGGTGCTGCGGCAGGTTTCCGTTCGGGCCGATCGTGATGGCCCGCAGGTCGTCGATCGTAATCGTCGGGAAGTTTTGCGCGATTCCGCTCAGCGGAAAAAATTGCGTATAGCGCACAAAAGTGCCCCGGAAGTCATTGACGAAACGTGATGACGCCGTCCACACGTGATTGAGAATGACCCGGCGGCTATCCGCTGCCGAGGACGAGCCGAACTGCGCTTGCGGGAAGCTGGCGCCAAAGCTTGGCTGCCGCGTCCGGCTCTTCAAGTAGCGGGCATGCAGGCTTTGCTGGTCGAGATTCAAATCTCCGTTGATGATGTAGTCTTGCTGATTCGTGAAGCTGGGCGCGACCGATTGCACTGGACCAACGGGTATCGGGGTGGTCACGCCATTGGGATTTGCGGCCGAATACTGCGCTTTAACGGGAATCAATTGTGATTGCGTGCCTGCGACCGGGAACTGCGCCAGCAGATCTTTCACTTGTTGATCGACAGCGAGAGTGTTCAGCATCTGGAGTCCTGCAGACGTGGGAGCCAGCGCCGTCGGGGCCGTGGCTGGCTGCCCGAGATTATTCAGCTCGTATGCGCCATAAACAAACAATTTATGCTTCAGAACTGCACCGCCAGCTTCGCCTCCAACGCGGTTGAAGTCATAACGCCGTTTGTCCGTCGCGGAGCCCAAGGCAATGGCTGCCTTTTCCTGGTTGTCAGCAGCGTCGTACATGCGATTAACGTTGTAAAGCCAGGCTCCAAAGTGAATCTGATCTGTGCCCGTCTTGGTGATGACGTTGAACTGTCCGCCCGCGCCGCGCCCATATTCCGCGCTGTACACGTTCTGATTTACCACTAGTTCCTGCACCGCGTCGGGAATCACCTGTTGGGTGGAAGTCGTTACAGTCGGGTCGTTGTTGTCTGTTCCATCAATCGCGAAGCTGTTTTGCCGTCCGCGCAGCCCGCCCACCGAACCTCCCGTGCCCGAGGTTCCCCCTAACTGCGTGGTCGTGTTCGGCAGGAAGATCGAAAGGTTCAGCACTGTACCGAAAGCGCCGGTCTGAATGGGGATCTGCGAAATAGCGTTCCCTTCAAACGTACCGCTCAACTGCGAGCTCTCGGTTTGCACTACGTTGGCGCCGGATTCGACGACAACGGTGCTGGCCGTGGCGGCCAGCTCGAGCGTGGCGCTTACTTCCGTCACCTGCGACGAAGATACCGTAATCCCCGTGCGCAGATAGGCTGCAAATCCGCCGGCATCCACTTTGACCTTGTATGCGCCGATCAGTAAGCTGGCAAAAGTATACGTACCGGAGCTAGAGGTTTTCGTGGTCGCCACAGCGTTCGTGGTTTCATTCGTGGCCGTGACCGTGGCATCCGGAACAGCTTTACCTTGCGGGTCGAGGACTTCACCCCGCAGCGTTCCCGTCAAACTTTGCGCGCGAGCCGGAACGAGCGTTGCCAGCAGACCCGCCAGCAGAATCAAACACAGAAATCCAGCCTTAAATAATCTCATCTCCGTCGTTATCCTTTCTTAAGTTCTCCCGCAATGATCAAAATGAGTAGGAATTGACTTCCTTCCTATCTGGCGCAACTCTCTCGCTCTATCCGGTAGTTCATCTGGCACTTTCCCACCGTATCTTTAGAAAACTAACCAGGTAACCCGATGTGAGTTCACACGCCCGGACCTGTAAATGCGCCGTAAGGCAGCAAGAAAGGTGCCAAGAAATAAGCTGTTTGTGGGTTGTTCATATAATGCTCAATACGTGGGGCTTAGGAGGAAATTGAGTTCGCCGCTCAATCCCGGTGCAAATGCTCGCCATACCGAAGTTTGTATAATTTAGAACTTATTACGAGTATATGGAACGTCGTTGAAGACTAAGCAGTTTTTTGTTGCGCGGGGGAACGCCGCAGAATCGAAGTCCTCCAGTGATTTTGACTCTTCACAATTTGTCTTCGCTCTTCCCGATTCGAATCCCACCTATGGATCTCATGCTTCCATTCAAGTCCTTACCCTACAATCCTTTTGCCGACCCCCATCCACTAAACCTATACGCTGTAATTTTTTACAAAAACATGATGGGGGAGGGGTATTCTCACATGCTCTCACACCTGCAAATCAGGAGTGCAACTCGCCGCCGGGTCCACCTTTCAGCTTTCCCCGCAGCAGATCCTCAAGGTCGCCCACCTGATCCCCGAGCAGATTCAGCTTCCGCCCCAGTCCCTGAATTTCTGCCTCGGCGCGGCGATTCACGGCGTAATCCAGTTCGCTCCGCACGCGATCTTTCCGGTCCTGCCGGTTCTGGCTCATCATGATGACCGGGGCCTGAATCGCCGCCAGCAACGACAGAATCAGATTCAGCAGGATAAATGGATACGGATCCCACGCCGCCCTTCGCATGCCCACGTTGATGGCCGTATAGACGCTGCTCAAGATAAGAAAACCTATAATAAAGGTCCACGACCCGCCGAATTGCACCACGGAATCCGCGATGCGTTCAGGAAGCGTCTCCTTTGCTTCGATCACGTCGTTCGGGTTGCGCATTGCGCGGACTCGCACGAGTTGCTGCGACGCATGAAACTGCCGCCCCAGCACCGTCAACATATCCATTCCCGCGTGCGGTTTGCGTTTCAGCAGCGTCGCGATGTCGGCCCGGCTGACTTCCACGCATTGTGTATCCTCAATCGCCGTCGCGCTGGTTTGATGAGAGGTCTGCTCCAGCATCGAGGCGAAACCGAAGAACGCCCCGTAACCGGGCTCGTCCACAACGACTTCTTGCTGGTCTTCATCCACCGTCGTGACGCGCACTCTTCCGGAGACCATTACGTAGGCTTGTCCGCCCGGGTCACCTATCTTGTAAATGCGCTGCCGCGGAGCGAAATTCTTGAGCTCCACTTGCCCCGCGAGCACCGCTGTCTCGTCTTCGTCGAGCAGCGCAAACAGCGGAACATGTTTCAAAACTTCGGGATTGCAAGCCATCGGCCACCTCGTTTGCAGGGACTGGATCGTTCTTGGTTTTCCAAACGCTTGAATCGAGCGCAACCAGCAACATCCGCGCCCATAGTAAACCTGATGAATCGTACGGCTTCAAGAAGCATTCGGCAAAAGTGGGAGAGGATCGGCGCGCCGAAGCGCCGCAAAGCAATATTCATTCGTCACTGAATGATTTGAATTTCCACGCTTTGTCCCGCGGCGTGCTGCGTCAGCAGCGCGGCCATTCTTTGCGCCCAGCGCTCCAGCCCTTCCGTACCGCTAAACGAAACGATGATCGCCAGCACTTGTTTCGTCGCAGATGTCACCATCGTCCGTTCCGAATCGCTCGTCGCGCTGCCGTGCGGCCCCACCGTATCGGCGAACAAGGGCAATCCCTCGAGATTCAAATCGTATTTGCCGATGCCTTTATAAGTTTCGCCCGCCCGTCCTGCGCGAAAAACAATTTCACCCACGACGTGCCCCAGATCGTAGAGTCCCACCGGCAGCCGGCTTTCCACCGACACGAGATTGATCACGTCCACAACGGCGTTGATTTCCGGCAAGCCTTTTCCCGCCACCATGCGCCGCAACAGCGCTTCCGCCGAGCCGCGGTACCGCGACGGATCTTTTCCCAGCGCTTTGTAAGCCGCGCGCGTGGCTTCGACTTGCGGAGACGCCAGCACGCCCCGCGGGAACGGCAGTTTCTGAATTTCTTTTTCCCGCATTTTCATTTCTTCGAGTAGCGCCGCGGGCGATGCGCCAGCTTCCACGCGCGCCCTCACACACGCCAGCGCCGCCCGCGGACACTTTTTCTTCACGCCTGCATCAATTGTTACCGTCACTTTTGTTGCAGCTCCCCTTGCCTGGATGTGCTGTTGCATGCCGCATTCTATAGCCAGAAGGCCGGGAATGGCGAACGTGGCGGACTAAGTTCTCTGGTGTGGAGTGGAAACCAAGGAGAATTTGACTGCAAGCATTGGGGTTCCCTGAGCACTGCGCTTGATGCACAACCCGTGCTAAACTTTATGGACTTTAGGCCCGTAGCTCAGTTGGTTAGAGCGCTACCTTGACACGGTAGAGGTCTGGGGTTCGAGTCCCCACGGGCCTACCATCGTTTTCAATCACTTAGACAGAAGGATTACTTCCGGCTTGCCGACGACTCACCAACTGAGGAACCCTATCTGAGTTCTGAGTGTAATGGCGATCTTACGTCAGCTGGGATTCCCGGAGAGAAACCCATGCACTTGGACGAGATATTCCAGAGTCCCGCGCGTCAAACCCCACGCGTCAGTTCAAATACCGTAATCTCCGGTCGGGCGCCGAGCCGGATGGGGAAACCGGTGATCCCGATGCCGCGGTTGACGTAGAGCTGCGCTCCGCGCTTTTCGTACCATCCGTTGGTGTAGCGATAAAGGAGATGGCTGAGGTTGAGACTGCGGTCGATGAAGTTGAGAGACAACTGCCCACCATGAGTGTGTCCGGCCAGCGTCAAGTCGACGCCGAGGTCGGCGGCGCGATCGAACAT
>WNFR01003676.1_pt1 | contig 26696 bp, 33 predicted proteins | sample 5400221 | NCBI WGS metagenome assembly WNFR01 (sample SAMN13153357, study PRJNA577476) | soil metagenome | isolation source: 40 cm soil under Madrone tree | place: USA:California | collected 2016-06-14
TCACCGCGAGCAAACGAACGATCGTTGCAAAGTCGTTTGAGCTGGAGGAGGTCCATGGCAATTGCGATCTTGAAAAAAAAGAGTTTCAGGTGCGCAGCACTTACCTGGTGATCATTCAAACTGAATCCACAGGTTATATCACAGCGGAGAGCGGCTAAAACGGTCTATTCCAAAGTTAAGGGGCGAGGGCGTTAAGATTCCGTTTGTCGCGCTGATGATGAAGCAAAAGCCTGAACCGCTCAGAGGGCTGGATTCGTGAAGGTTGACAATGTGCTAAACTGAGCGAGTAATCTGGGACCATGCAAAGTCTAGTCGTCGAAGTAAAGAATCCTGATACGGTCCATGCCATCGCCGAGACGGCGAAGCGGCAGGGAACTACTCCTGAGGCCGCCGCTTTGGAGCTGCTGGAGACGGCGGTTCTCGCACAGAAGCCGTTTGAGGAAATCGTCGAGCCGATCGCACGAAGCTTCGATGAAAGTGGCATGTCAGAAGAGGAACTCGACGACCTTGTAAACAAAACCCAGAACGCAGTCCGCGAGGAGAGACGCCGGCACAAATAGGCGATGCCCGAACTTTCTCCCCGTGTCGTTTTTGACTGTAATCTCTTCGTTCAAGGAATCGCCAACCGTAACAGCCCAGCCCGCAAGGCGCTGCGGCTGTTTTTCAATGGCGACATATCGCTCTTTGTCAGCGAGCCAATCATTCGGGAAGTACGTGGCGTATTGAATCGCGCGGAGGTTCCCAAGCTGCTGCCGGGCATCAATGACCGCATCGTCAACGCTTTTCTATCCAAGCTTGAAGCAAAAGCGATTTTGATTGTTAATGTCCCCGAAGAGTTTCATTACGAGCGCGATCCCGATGACGAGATGTATATCAATCTTGCGATCGTAGCGAATGCGACTTATCTGGTGAGCCGCGATAAGGATCTCCTCGACCTAATGACCACATCCACAGACGTAGCGAGACAGTTCCGTTTGCGCTATCCGTTTCTTCGCATAATAAAAGCTGCGGACTTTATTACAACGATTGAATCCGCAAAGGTCACCAAATAACCGGGCTGACTCTTTCGCGGCGTCTTCGCTCAACATTACGGACTTGGCCTTGCTCTTCGGATCGCTGATCAGACCTTTCTCGTGTAACCGGTTCAGGACATTCCAATCCTGGCCTTTCCACGCCCTCGTAATACCGCCCACCGTAAACGAAGTGAGGTAAAGAAGGGCGAGCACCACTTCGTCAACTTTTTCTTCGTCGTAATTCATTCTGAAGCTCCTAATGCTCCAATCATAAACCGCTTCCGTGGACAAAAACTTAATCGCTCTCAACTATCCGAGTCAGTTTACCGCCTCAGTCGCATCGAGAACCAGGTCGAATGTTTCGACTCAGCAGCGACAAGTTGTTCGACTGCCCCTTGATTGAATGCATCAAGCAACGCTGCGGCGCGGCGTGTCGTTTCAATGTTCGCGTTGACGTAGCGATACGTTGTGTTCGCCTGAGTGTGGCCCAGGACGCGACCGACTTCGGGCAATGGAAGATGCGCCGCCACTAAACGTGTCGCTGCGGTGTGATGGAGATCGTGGAAGCGAATGTCTGGCAAGTTCGCCTTGGTGCGAACGGATGTGAAACTTTTCTTCACATTGTCAGTGAATCCAAACACGAGTTGATCTCTGTTCTTCGGCGACTCATCCCAGAGTCTTTCCAATTCGATCATGAGACGAGTCGTCAATGAGACCTGGCGCTCTTTCATTGTCTTCGTATTGAAAGCTCGGATTGTCAGTACACGTTCTTCGAAATCAACGTCGCTCCATTTCAGCCCGAAGATCTCGCCGCGTCGCATACCGGTGTCGAGCGCACAGATCAGGATCGGTCGAAGATGTTTTGATAGCGATTCTCGCAAGCGGCGAGCAAGCGCAGTTCTTCGTCACGGGTGAGGATGCGTTCTCGCTTGCGCTCGTCCGCGACGCTGATTAACGGGTCGCCGCCCCGTATAGGATTTCGCAAGAGCCAGCCTTCGCGCTCGGCTATGTTCAATAGTCTTCGTAGCTTTTCCAGTTCACGGTTCACGGTGGCGATGCTTCGCTGTTTCTTTGCCTTTGTGGGCTGCGCAAGCCTTCCGGCCCGAAATCCCCGAATATCGCTGTGTGTTGTCCCGCGAAGCTGGCGCTGGCCGAAATGTTCTTTAAGGATATTCACGGCGGCGATTGCCGGCGAGAGGCTGCGGACGCCGGCAACCTTGCGCCCGTCCACGTATTCGGCCGGCTTGAGGTATTGCTGTTCGAAGTAGGTCGCGAGATCGAGAAACGTCATGTGCTCCTTCGCGTGCGACCGTCCACCAGTTGCATCGACCTCCGCTAGAAGTTCGTGGACCTTGTCGCCAGCGTCCACCTTGCTCTCAGCTCGTCGCTGACGATCGTGTCGCTTGCCGGTGACAGGATCGGTGTACGTGACGCGCGCCCACCACGTCGCTTCGCACCCTTGCCTCGACCTTTTCTTCTGACAACTGATCCAACTCGTGCTCTCATTTCGACACTTCCTGGTTGCACACACTTTCGCACACATTTTCGATGTGATTCTGAGAGCATAACAGCGTTGTCAAGTTAGAGCTGATTTCATTCTTAGCCAATACACATCGGCCTTTGAAGCACTTTTTGATAACTGGAGATATCGTGAGAAAATGGTCAAGGAACGATTCACACGCGAGGGGTCAATGGTTCGAATCCATTAGCGGGCACCAAAATTTTTGACCTCGCGCAAACTGAATCCCTACCGCATTTCGCACAACGACAGTGACCAGCAAAACAGGCAACGGGCAGTCATCACCTGCAATCCAGCCACTCTGAGAGTATTCCCTAATTCCGGTTCGGATCCTATTGCAAGATTGGATGCCCGCCGCCCCGACTGTGGTCGGCGGTTCTTTCGTAAAGCCCCCGGTCATTGTAGTAAAGAATAAGGTGCTCACCCTCAAAGCGAACTACGTTCGAGACGCGTCCGAGGTCTCCATCGTGTTCAGCAATTACGAAGGCACAAGGATTGAAAGCGAGTACCATGCCTGCTGCATAGATGAAACCACCCTGATCATAATCGGTGCCGGCGTATTGCTGTGCGGGGACTGCAATGTCTGGGGAGTACTGACCCTGCCTGTCCTTTACGCGATCGGCGCGACCGATGAAAACTGTATAGTCGTCAAATCTCATTCGGTTGCGATAGCCATGGCGCTGCGCGACTGCAAAGAGATCCGCAAATCCGCGATCTATGGCATCGAGGAGATCAGCCCGCGGCATTGTCCGCGCGAAGACCGTGACGCCTTGTGGCGTGTTGGTGAGTACAGGAAAGCTATCTCCGGTAACTTGCTCGGCGCGCGCTATTAAAACCGGATTTGTCGGGCGGTAGGGACGGCCCGCAGCCTGAACTAAGAAACCGATTACGGTCAGGAACAACAATAAACCTTTGGCAATGTTGGTGAATTTTCTTAACTTCATGGTTCTTAAAATGACGAAACCCATGCCATGCACGGGTTTCATGATTGCGCACAGCAAGTGCGCCGGTAACCCGGTCAAAACTGTTAAGGCTTCCCTCTCCTGTTGTTGTTTTGATTGTCGCGGGGTGGTGGCTTTTCTTTCTGCTTATCAACCACTTTGGGCTGCTCTTTGGGAGGACGATTGTCATTCTTTTGCGCAAACGCGCTGACCGAGATGAGCATTCCCATCAATACCGCCACCAGAATTTGTCTTAGCTCTTTCATAACCACTTACCGCCTCCTTGCGTCCTGTTCATTCACGCTAGAGGGAGAGGCGGGGAGTTGCGCTGTCCTGCTGTCAGCAATATGGATGCCAAGGATACCGCGCCGCCAGATTGCTCCGTCTGTTCAGGTAAAGAAAGCTATGGTTGTGCCTTTTTGTCTCTTTGTCTGGCTACGGACCCTTTTTCCTGACAACCCAATCCAACGATTCGCGCTCCGTTTCGAACCATTTCAGCACCGTATCGTGCATTGACCGCGGGGCCAGGTCTTATCGACGCACCGTTACGCTAAGGTTGCCCACGTTGTTACTGTTGTCAAAAGCCCGCAGAGAAATCGTGTGTTCACCGGCGCCGGCAACCGCAAGATCCAGCGAATAGCGTTCGCGTTGGCTGTCCGCGATACCGTCGTCCGGAAATACCTCGTGCCAAGCCCCGCCATCGATACTTACATCGGCCCTTTTGATGCGGCCGGTGGCGTCCTCGACGTCAAAATTTATCCGGATGTGGTCCGCGGTGACCTGGGGCGGCGACGCGTTTCGGACGACAGGCGGCGTGTTATCGATATCGATCGGCTCGCTAATTCTGTCTCCTGATAGGGCATAACCCGGAGGGTTATCCAGGGTATCCGACGCGATGACCTTGAAAACGTAACGCCCGTCCGCAAGGCTTGCGCCATCGACCGTGTAAAAGTTTTCCCGGCTGTGTTCTTTTAGCAAACGAAAATTGGTTTCGCTCAAAGAGCGGTAATACACCGAGTATTCCAAGGTGTCGCCGTTCCGATCTTCTCCCTGCCATTGCAATGCTCGCGCACCACGTTGATAGACGCGTCGCGGTGGGGCTTGCGCGATCATTCCGAAGATTGCCGGATCAAGGCCGGACGATTCGATGTTTGGGTCGATTTGGATTTGAAGCTGTTGCAACAAGGCGACGCCAGGAGGCAGAACGGTTATAGCCAAAATCTCCGGCGCCACGTTGCGCGGTAGATAGGCGACGCTCACGTCGTCGAGTTGTGGTTCATTTCTGCGCGTACCACCTGCTCCGCGCAAGACAGCCCGCCATTGAATGAATCGGGCCTTCGGACTTGTGACTTGAGAGCCCTTAGCATCAATGTAGGTGCCGCTCCAATCGCTCCAGGTCGTGTCCGGCCGTTCGCTGTTGCCAGTTCGCGTCTGCAACTCTATCGGTCCGGTTCCGCGCCACCAGATTCGTCCCCATGAGGCTACCAGCTTGGCGTCACGGACCGGCGACTCGTAGCTCCCTTCGCTTACCGGTGATTCGCCAAAGCGAAAAAGTTTTCCCTGGTTGCTCGAGGCGGCGAACACATCCGCGCCTCGCGCGATCAAGGAAGATATCTGTCCCTCACTCGATTGCAGCAAAAGCGTGTCTCGGCCGTCGTCCGTAACAGAATAGATTCGGCCCTTATCTGAAGTGCCAATCAATACCCCGCCTCGAGACGCCGTGACAGCGAAACCGGTCACCGATGCTGAGCTCCAGACCACGTCACTGCTGCCATCTGGCATGATGTGAAAAACAGCACTGCGGACACTTGAAAGATCGTTTCGGCTTCGAGCCGGTTGGGCCGCCAGCGCTGCCTGGGCAGCCGCAGTGTCTTCAATGGTGCTGGTCACTGCGGTGACGGTTGCTGTGGCAGCCTCGCTCGTTTGAGTGACACTTGTGGATTGACCTGCACTGCGAGCTGTGGACGCGGCATCGCTCAGGGCCAGCGCATAAATTGAACCATCGGGCGCGGATGCCAGCGCATGAATTTCCCGCAGCGGCGCGTCGTAGAGACCAAACGCTTTGCCGCCTGGAGAAATCCGCAAAACCAGTCCGCCCGGATCGGTCCCGGCAATCAGATCTCCCTGTTTGGTGACGGCCAGCGACATTACGTGAGTCTGGTTTGTATTGATTAACAAAGAACTTTCCGGCTTAGATCCGGCCGCGCGTACCCGATACAGCTTTCCGTTGTCACCCGTGCCCACCGCCAGTGAGCCATCGCCCAGAACGGCCAGCGACCAGATGTACTTATCCGCGGGATCGAAATAGACCTCCGCCTTTCCATCGACGGTCACGCGGTAAACTTTGCCATCTGGTGAGGTGGCGGCAAAGACGGCGCCATCACCGGCGATCGCGAGTGCGGTCACATCCAGCTCAGGCGCCTTGATTAATGTCCCAAACCACTGGCTCGACGGCTAACGTATTTGCCGAGAAGCCACTACCAATAAGAAACAGGAGCGAAACAAGAGTTGAGACGGATTTGTGTTTGAACATGTGCCAGGGACCCTATCGGATTTAAGAAAGTTTAGTTACCAATATATTTCGCATAGAGCGAACGTGCAGTCGCAATGTCATCCGTACCCCGAATGATCGAACGCGCGTCCTGAAAAACCGTCAATTCGTAGTCGCCGGTACGAAAGCGAAGCAGGTAGTCGTTCCCTTTCACCTCGCCGGCAGTTTCAAGTTTTTGGCTCAAAGCAAGGAGATCCACTTGCACCGGATGAGCCGGCGAGACTTGCACTGCGTGTCTGCCGCACAGAACCGCCGCGAACTCTCGCCCCTCCGCTTCCAGACTCTCGAAACGACCGAGTCCGCAGGTTAGACAATCCGGAGCGCGTTCACCGACGCCAATCGACCTCCATTGGTTGCGCCATACATCAAACTGCATCAGTGATCTGTGCAAGGTCTCGGGGCGGCCGGTCAGCAGTTTTAGTGCCTCGGTCACTTGCACCGCGGCTACGACGCTGATGATTGGCATAATGACGCCGGCAGTGTCGCAAGTGGGAGCACTCGCCGGCGGCGGCGCCTCGGGAAAGATACATCGCAGGCAGGGCCCATCATGCGGCCTGATCGTCATGGTTACGCCGTACGATCCTACTGCTGCTCCGTATATCCAGGTGACGTTGTGTTTGACGCAGGCGTCGTTGATCAGGTAGCGCGTCGAAAAATTATCGGTGCCATCCAAAACCACATCGCAGCCGCTGATCAGTCTCTCGACGTTGGAATGATTTGCGTCGACAATCTCAGCTTCGACCGTGACATCAGAATTGATCTCGTGCAAGTGTCTTGCGCCAGCGATGGCTTTCGGCAAACGTTCACTTGCATCCCGTTCGGTGAACATCGTTTGTCGTTGCAGGTTGGAGGATTCAACGAAGTCGCGATCCACGAGGCGCAGTGTGCCGACACCTGCGCGGGCCAGTGCTTCGGCTTGCGCCGAACCTAAAGCTCCGCAGCCGACGATCAAGGCGCGCGATTCGAGCAGACGGCTCTGCCCTTCTTTTCCAATTCCAGCGAAAAGAATCTGTCTGCTGTAACGATCGTCTTGAGATTTCAATTCAGATTATCCAGAGACTTGTTCAGAGTTCAGCCTTAGGCTGCCGATCGCGGGCGCAAGCTAGAGCTTGAACTCTAAACTGAGCCGCTACTCCAGCGCCCGGAGGGCGGCGGCGCGCATGACGTCGACATCAGGATCATTCCCAATCCAAATTTTGAATTGCTCTACGGCCTGCGCCAGAAGCATTTCAATCCCGCCCAGCGTTTCACTTCCGGCCGCGCGCGCTGCACGCAGGAATTGCGTCTCTAACGGATTGTAAACGAGATCGTAAGCCAACCGCACCCCGCGAAGCTGATTGAAGGTCGCGACTGTCTCGTGTTCACGAACACCGTGAGTCCCCAATGGCGTCGCATTAATCACGATATCAAAGCCGGCGAAGGAAGCATCTGAAACTCGCGCGAAATCTATTTCGAACTCTTCCGACAGCGCTCGCGTTTTCTCAGGGTCGCGGACGAACAGAGCAACATGAGCGCCTTCGTTTCGCAAAGCCCACAACGCGGCCCGCGCGCCGCCTCCCGCCCCGATGATGGCGCATCGAGCACCGCGCAAGGATCCAAATTCCCGCCTGAGTGGCGCGATAAATCCCGCCGCGTCGGTGTTATATCCGTGTAACGCATCTTCTTGAATCAGGATCGTATTCACCGCTCCAATCTGCCTTGCCGCAGGTTCGATCCAATCAAGACTATCCATGACTACAGATTTGTGCGGTGCAGTAACGCTCAGACCGCGCAGGTTCCAATCAAGCTCACGCGAACGGACATGCACCATCCGTCTTATGAATTGAACCGCGTCGCCGACTTCAAACGGAAGGTAGACGGCGTTTACCTGCCCGGCGGCGAAAGCGGCGTTGTGCAGGTGCGGAGAGAGCGAGTGCCCAACAGGGTTTCCAATAATCCCAAATATTTCGGTTTGCTGATCGATCGAATCTATTCGATAGACCTCGCGCAATTCTCGAGCGGTCAATTGACCGGGGGCCGTCGCGCGTTCGTCATCAAGTGATCCGTAGGTAAGAAACGACCCGCGCGATGGCCCGAGAATCCGGGTCATGATTCCCGCCGGACCCATCGCTATAGCAATCATCTCGCGGCCGGCGCGCTGTGCGCGTTCCAGCAAATGAAAAATAGGAAGGCAGTCAGTCGCATCGTCGGCCTGCACTGCGATCTTCAAGACTGGCGCGGGAGTCGCGGCCATTCGCTCGTAGATTTGGTCGAGATCGGAGGGGACGCCAATAAAATCGTGGTGCGAGCAGATGGTTCGCTCCCAATCGCAGATTCTCCACCCAACGACATCGTTGCCTTCCTTTTGTCTTTGATGAAGAATCGCCGCGACGTCATGCTCGAGGTCCCAGAAGTCTGCCGACTTATCACCCGAGACCAACGAGGAGTTGCTGATTCTGAAGAGAAGGCGATCTCCTGCGGTGATCGGGCGCGCGCCGCCAAACTCAGCCGGACGCAAGGTTAGGATGATCGGGCATGGCTTGGACGCGAGCAGTGAGCGGAGGTCTCTAACCGCCTGAGGAAGTTCGATCTCTGAAAAGTAATCCAGCCGTAACTCGATCATGTCCGCGACCGCGGCGGCGTGTTTGATCGCCTCGGGCAACTCGCTGGCGCTTTGCACGGAGACTGGAACACAAATTTTCGTGGGGCTACTTTTCATCAGACACAGCGCGAGGCGATGTTCGTCTGCTCTACTCAAAAAGCACGTCATCGCCCCGACTTGAAACTCAAATCATGTTCACTGTTAAGGCGCTCTCTCCTCACCACTCGTTGGATCGAAGTGTTGCGTTGGCGCCTCAGCGCCGAGGTGCCTGGTGGTTCCTTCAGTCACGCTGGGAACCGGAGCCATCAACTTGCCCGTTCTCAGCGAAGGCACACCTTCCATTCCCGTGCCTGAAGTCATTTGAGTCGGCCCCGCAACTTGCGCTGCACTCTTAACTTGCCGGGAGCGGATGATTTCGGAAATACCTTTTCCGATAAGCGTAGAGGCCGGGATTAGCAGCCAGTACCACCAGGTCCAACCGCCGGGACTGTACTTGCCGACCAGGACCGAGACGACGATGAACGCCAGGCCCATCATGAGATGCCTTATGCCGTCGTCAAGACTTGGTTCGCGACGCCCTTTGCGCTTGAACCCGCGGCCAAAACTATGTTCCTCAGGCGCGGTTGGCAGCTGGCCGCTTAACGCTTGAGGTATCAAACTAATATTCGCGCCGCATGAGCGGCAGAAACTCGCGCCATCGACATTTTGCGTGGCGCATTTCGGACAGAACATCTCAAAACCCTCCGGGCAATCAAATCAATCCGCGCGGCGAAGCCAGACTGGACTCAGTCTTGTCTAACGAAAACCGGACGCCAGGGTTCAGACTTTAGTCAGGGCACCCAGGTTCAGGGGCAACGGTTTGGCAATGGTTCGTTGCCGCAGCGCTTCATAAAGAAGGATGCCAGCCGCCACCGAGACGTTTAGCGACTGAATTCTCCCGCACACCGGAATTCGCACCAGGACATCGCAGTTTTCACGCACCAGGCGATGAAGTCCGGCGCCTTCCCCGCCCAGAACCACGGCGGACGGGCGCGTCCAATCCCATTCTGTGTAATTCACCGAAGCATCCGCTTCCGTGCCAACGACCCAGACGTTACGCTCTTTCAACTGTTCAATCAAACGGGAGAGATTCGTCGCGCGTGCGACGGCCACATGCTCTACTGCGCCGGCGGCAGCCTTCGCCACCGCCTCAGTTAGTCCGGCGGCCCGGCGCTCAGGAACGAACACTCCATCCACGCCGGCGCATTCCGACGTCCGCAGAATCGCGCCGAGATTGCGCGGATCTTCTACTCCGTCAAGCACGATCACCAGCGGTTCCCTGGCGGTGCCGACGCGCTTCGCTATTGAAGACAGCAGATCGTCGGCATCGGCGTAACGCGCCGCCGCGACTCGGGCCATGACACCCTGGTGGTGCGTATTTCCAACCGCGCGATCGATAGTGCCGCGGGGAGCGCGCTTAACCGTAACATTTCTCGAGCGCGCCAACTCAATCAACTCGCGCAGCCGCTCGTCGCGCGCGCCTTCAGCCAGAACGATCTCAGTCGGAACCCGATCACCGGCACGCAGCGCTTCCAGTAGCGGATTCACCCCGTAAAGTATTCCCTGATTTGCTGAGCTTGAACGAGCTGCTGTCCTTTTTTTCATCGGCCGCCTTCCAGCTCGCACAATTTCACCTGTTGACGCAGCCGCGAGTAGCTATTGAATTGAGTTTCGTTATCGATGGTGGTGACGGTAGAGACGTCCACCTTTCCCGCACCGCGACGCCGCCATCCGCTTCTTTTCGTCTGTGGCTCGAGTGGCCAAATCCTTCCCAGCACTGCGCGAAGAGTGCGGTACGAGTCGTCTACCTCAACACCTGGCGCGCGAGCGCAGAGCAGGGTCATCAGTTTGGTAAAATTTTCGAAGGCCGTCACCGACTTCTGATTTCCGAGACACGAAAAATCGAAGCTGTTAGAGCGTATGCGGAAGCCAATCTCATCGGACCTCGTGTAGAGATCCATCAGCGGTTCGTCTGAAAACAACTCGCGAGAGTCGAGCGGTTTTGGGCTACCGCGTCGCTGACGCTCTTCGACCTCTACCCGCTTGACCAGAAAGCGCCCGTTTACTATCAGGTTCAGATCGTCCCACTCAATCGAAATTCCTTCGCCTCTCATGAGCGTCGCGGCCAGGCCGTCCTCCATGAATTCAAGAGCGCGAATCGTCTTAATGGGCGAGTCGAGATTCAAAGTGTCCTCGATGAAAATGTTCACGCCGATTCCCAGCGCCATTAACCTGTCAGCAAGTGTCTTAACTTGCGCGATCGTTTCCACACGCGCCAGTGGAACCGGGCCGCCAAGGCCCAATGCGATCTCTACTTCCGCAGTTTTTAACTCCAACAGAGCCGCGGCCTCCGCCAACGACGATTCAGCCGGACCTTTGTTTTGATTCGGCGTCAGAACGACATAGAAGCCAGAGTTGAGCTTCGCGGACGCGATCCTCTCGTCTGCCGGTCCGGGTGCCTGCTGCGCGTCGGCGACTTTTCTGGTTACCGGCAGGGTGGCCGCACAGTAAAGACAATTTGAGCGCGTCGGCGGGTTTGCCCGCAGACAAACATCACAGGTAATCATCTCGCCGGGCTTGAAGCTCTCAGTCCTGGCGTCTGAAACGGGATCGAAAACTGAAGGGGCTTTATCGGCGTCAATCAAACGGATCCTCCCTGTTTCTCTCATTGGCGCGATTATACGATCCGTGGCGTCGCGACTTATAGCTTAACTTGACGCGAGCACATCTGAGCGGCATTCTAGTTGGTATCAATACAACACTTTAACGGAGCTTACTAACTTGAACCACTTCGATTCGACGAACAATATTTCATTGCAGTTCGGCCATCGCGGAAAAGTGGCAATTTTTATCGACGGGAACAACCTGTTTCACGCGGCGCGTTTTCACAATATCGACATCGATTACAACAAGCTGCTGCGTGTGCTGCTGGGCGACGGTCGTTTGTTTCGGGCTTTCTTTTACACCGGTGTGGATGCCGGCGCTGAACGTCAACAGGGATTTCTCCTGTGGATGAGGCGCAACGGCTTTCGCGTGGTGCAGAAGGAGCTCAAGACCTTTTATGACGGGACTCGCAAGGCCAACCTTGACGTAGAGATTGCCGTTGACATGCTCTCTTTGGCCGGGCGCTACGATACGGCGGTGCTGGTTTCCGGCGACGAGGACTTTGTCTACGCGGTTAATTCGGTGGCTTACAAAGGGTGCCGCGTCGAGGTGGTGGGCTTCCGCTCAAACACCGCGCCCAAGCTTATCGACGTAGCGGACTGCTTTATCGATCTGGGCGAGATTGCCGAGAAAGTACGCAAAGAATTTTCGCACGGCATGAAGTACGAAGAGCGCGATCTGCACATATCCCAACAGCCACCGCCACCTGCATCATTCATTGATCCCGCGCCGCTTCCGCCACCCTGCGCCGATGCCGAAGCGAATCCTTCGCCGGATGTTCATGCGTTTCATCCGCCGATTGGATCAATCATCGAAGCGGGCGGGAGCGAAGGATTGGATCAATTTGGTCCTGGCAGCGACTTCATTCGCGTGACCGACGATCAGTGAGACTGGTCTCGAGCGCTCGCTGAGATTTCTTGTTGACACCACCTGACCGCAGGTATATAAGGCAGGTGTTTGCTCTGACCGATATACCTCGCACGCCAAAAATATCGGCCTGAAGTGCATGTGTTAACAAACTGAAGTTGGGCCTTGAATTTGGCTCAAAGGAACTCGAGCGTGCTTCCCGCAACTCCCATTTCCCGGCTTACGACTTCCTTCTACAGGCAGCCTGCGGGTCTATCTTCTGCAATAGTGCGGAACGCCGCGAGCCCGTTGGATCTGGTCAAGCTCGCTCCACTCATGGAACTCAGCAGCGGTCGAGTTGAAACCTTGATCGGACTAATAGACGGGCCGGTTGCCACTGACCACAAGGATCTATCAAACACAAACATTCGTGAAATTCCCGGGCGATTGGGCGGCGCCTGTGCTCGAGCAAATAGCGTCGCTTGCATGCATGGAACTTTTGTCGCCGGGATCTTGAGCGCCAGAAGGGGCTCCGACGCACCAGCGATTTCTCCTGGCTGCACCTTGCTCTTGCGGCCTATTTTCGCGGAGACCGTCCTGGGAAATCTGGATATGCCCAGCGCAACTCCGCAAGAACTCGCGACGGCGATCATTGATTGCATTCGCGCAGGCGCTAACGTCATTAACCTGAGCGCTGCGCTGGTTCAACCATTAGCCAAAGGCGAGCGCAATCTGGAAGAGGCGCTCGATCTTTCCGCACAGCGTGGGGTGATCGTTGTGGCGGCGGCCGGGAACCAGGGGACCGTATCCAGCTCTGTAATCACGCGGCACCCGTGGGTCATTCCGGTTGTCGCTTTCGATCTTCGAGGTCAGCCGATCAATTATTCGAACCTCGGAAATTCTATCGGGCGGCACGGTCTGAGCGCGCCGGGAGACGGCATCACGAGCCTGGGCACCAATGGACAGCCACCAACATTCAGCGGCACAAGCGCTGCGGCACCGTTTGTGACCGGAGCCATCGCCTTATTGCAGTCGATATTTCCGAAGGCGACAGCGATGGAGGTGAAATTCGCTCTTAGGCAAAGCCAGACTCGTCGACGAGCCACGATCGTACCAGCCTTGCTCGATGCATGGGCGGCTTATCAAAGCTTGCAACAGGCTCACGCCTGAAGAAGGAGAAGAACATGTCCTTACCGGGATTTACTGCGGATGCATCGCTTCCCAAACCAACCGGGTTTTATGCAGTGAGAAACCTCAGAGCCTCTGCGGGAGACAAGTCGGTTGTCGAACTTCAGCAAATTGGACTCAGACCGTTAGCCTCGAGTATGTCAATCGCACCACCAGCCGCCGCACCCGGATGCATAGACATTCATTATGTGCCACGGTGCTATAGCGCAAATCCTCTTACACCGATTGGAGGAGAGTGCTGTGATTTCACCTTTGAAAAGCGCTGTGATGGCCGGCGCGTCAGCATCTGTACCTTTACTGAGTGTACGGCGCCCCTCGATCAAAGGATTTCATCATGAAGCACGAAGCCCTGAAAGCGAAAAAGCCCGGAACGGAGCATCGGAACAATCCTGGGCGCCCGACTCATCGCGTACGGCTACCGGGATTTGTTACTGACAAGGATGTTGGCCTCGGCGATCTGATCAAGAGTGCCACGTCCGCTATCGGCATCAAGCCGTGCGGGGGCTGCCACCGCCGAGCCGCCGCTCTCAATCGCTGGATGACTTTTTCTGGCCGGCGTTAGACCGAGACAAAACTGTTCTATTCCAAAAGGAGAAGAATGTCATGGAGCAAACTGAATTGAACGAGCAATCGACGAGCGAACAAAATGCTGTCAATGCAAGTCAGGCAATCTTGCCACCGGTCAGTACTAATGGCCAGACGGCGCTACGCCCACCGGTGAGTCCCGCATATTGCGCCAGTTGCGGAGCTGCGGCAGATTCAAACGGCTATGGGACGACCGCCCCATCTTACGTGTTTGCGATTGGCAGAGTGGAGATGCGTTTCCCGACCCTCGCGATCGAAAAGGAATTTGCCCAGGCGACCGGGCGCGCCAACACTAAAGGACTCACCGACCGCGCGGCGACGCACGCCGTACTATCTGAACGCGCTAACCGCTACATCGCGCGACAGATTTGCTGGGTGTTTACGATTGAGGGCCTGGAGACTTACATCCTCGTGCCGCGCGACCCCGCCGACTATGAGCAACTGCTGGAAGCGGTGCGTCCGTATCCGAGCCCTCTCGACCTGGATGTCGTCGTAGGGGTCAAGGGGCCCATGGCGCCACCAGACATGTGTAACGGGTTGATGGTCCCTATCGTTGTGTTCGATCAGATTTATTCCTTTGACCGCGACGCCCTGATCAAAGCTATTCCGCGTCCACAGAAAACTACGGCGAAAGAGTTTGGCCCGGCGGCCGAGGAATTGTTCGATCGAATCATGCTCGCGGCGGATAACGCAGGGTCGATGGACGATCACCGCGCCTTGAACTATCTGGCAGTTCGCTATCCAGCCATCTATGCCACGGCTGCCGATGCATTCGGCCGCAACTCTTCATTGAGTGCGGTGGATGTGGTGACGTCACCACTGAGCAGCACGCGCAAAGTTGTGGATGTGATCTTCTCATTCACCAACCGCGCAACGGATGTCGACGAGAAGTTCTTCACGCGGGTCGACGTGACCGAGGAGTTTCCATTCCTGGTCACCAAGATGTCACCCTATTTTGATCGATAAACCCAAAAGGGGGCTCAACAGAATCAAATTGAAGGAGAGAACGAAAAATGAAAATTCCAGGATTTACCGCAGAAGCTTCATGGTATGAAGCAAGGGAACAATACTGGTTGTTGTCGCGCGGGTATCAAGCCAGCGCCACAATACACCCTCAATTCGTAAGTTGCGATCCCGACTGCCTCAACAACTGTAATTCTGACTGCCGGCAAGAGCCTGGAGGGATGAGGGGCGCTTGCTTCAGAGACTGTCGGCGGCAGTGCTGCCACACAACGCCGTTTATTCCGCGACTCTGAGCGATCCGATGCTCTAGAGACAGTCCAACTCCTCCCGGAGACAGCGCGGCCGGCGAGGTAACTGATCACAAAGATAGATCGATGAACCGAGAGTGCGCCAAACTGAAAGGAGACAGAAAATGAGATTCCCTGGATTTACCGCGGACGCCTCGCTCGAGAGAACCTTGGTCCACTATAAACTCGAAGAGAGTTATGCTGGGACCTCAAACAATCTGACGATTGTTCCGCAACGCATCAAGTTGAGGGATGTACATTGTGCTTGTGACTCCGCGACTGATGTCTGTGTTTGCGACAACGGACGCGTAATTGATCTCTTATTGGGCGACATCAGATAGACCATTCACCCTGACTAATTGATAGCCGAAGGCCGGCGGCCTGCTCGGGCGAAAACTTGCGCCTGGGTGAGATTGTTTTGCGACTGAGTGCCAACAAGAACAAAACCCATGCTAACAGGATTGTTAGAGCTGTCACTGATAGGAGATGAAATTATGAAGTTGCCAGGTTTTACTGCTGAGGCTTCGCTCAGAACAAACGCGACGGCCTTTCCTTATCACATACCGGCCGCGAGGCCTGGGACTGAATCATTCAACCGCAATGTCATCCCGAGTCTGCAGCGTGTTTCGACGACCGGTTGCGGCACATGCAGCGAGCTCAAGTGGCCAAATGGAACCGGCACGGGCGCTTGTGTCCAGGATTGCTGTGATGTTTTGGGAAACTGTCAGATTAAGGCCTGCCCTTGCGGTTCCGGCTCTGGCTCTATAGCCAGATCGTTCGGCGTGGGATCATTTCTGGCGCGGCGGTTGGGATAGGGAAGTCTTTACGGTTTCGTCGCGCATAAGAGATCGGTTTCAGCGAGGAGATCTCGGCAGGAGTCTCGCCCGGCCAGGGCAGGAGCCCGTAGAAGTTGGGCTTCGCTTTTGCGACGCTCTTTGTTGTCAATGGTTGATGCGGTTTCGGTGGCAGTGGTGGATTCGTTACGCAATGCCGCGCTGCTGCCCAAGCAACGCAAAATGATCGTTAAACCTGAAAACTTTGGAGGTGCGAAATGAATATACCTGGATTTGATGCAGAATCATCGCTTGGCCCAACCATGGGCAGATACCCGGGAAATGTTGCTTCCAGCAGCTTTCCTTCTAAAGGCGGTGGACAAGTCATGCCGCAATTTCGTTTTCAGGCCCAGTCGGATCCGGACCTGGGCTCGTACTTGAGATGCCGAGCGAGTGGGGGCGGTGATCTCGTATGCCGTTTCTTTGGCGGGCTTCCCCCCTTCACAATCGGTGGCCTTCGCTTCTGATTGGTCGCTGAGTGAACGTGGCCGATCCCAGAGCGGATGGAACGGACTGGAATGTGGAACAATGTGCCCGGATCAGCCCTCTCTTGGATTCGGGCTACTTGCTTTGCAGCGTGCTTGCGAAAACGACCGTTGAGTTCGGGTAAAGCTATTTAGCCTCGGAACATTGATTTCACCGAGAGTTAGGTGCTGCCCATATCGCGGCCAGAGAGTCGGAGTGGGGATGGCCATTCTGTTTAGAAGGAAAGGCTGCCGGGCTGCAAGCGTTGGTTAAATCTTTGCCCGAAAGGAAATGAATGAAATGAAAATGCCAGGATTTACCGCGGAAGTCTCGCTCTACGACACGAGCGCTGGGTTATTGCCATAGCGGGCAGTCTGCAGATTCACACGCCGGTACTGTCGTCCCGGCAATCCCCTTTTGCGGGAATTGTGATGAGATTCTTGAGCGCTGTTCGCAAAATGGCGGGCGTCCCCGGGCGGTATGTCGGGCCTGTGCGATTGGCGACTGCTTTAGCGGAGTGGAAAGGCCTCCCGCCCTCCTTGATCCGTTTGGTCACCATCTGTTGGGCTTTTAGCGAGACTCAGGCTGAATTCGGCGACGCCTATCCAGGCAAATGCGTGCGGGTAGTTCTCTGCTGAATTCGAGCTACCGCTATGACCATAACCGCTGAAAACGAATAGGAGATCCGAAATGAACATACCCGGGTTTACTGCGGAGTCGTCACTCGATCAAACCAGCACTCGCTACATTATGGCTGCGCCTTCAAGCGACCGAGGGAACCGCGATGAAATTATTCCGCAGGCAAGAATCCTGGATGGATTCTGCATCGGTAATGGTAGCTATTGCTGCTTCCGCAGTCCGGACGGCAAGTGGTCATGTGGGCGCACCATAGCCACTTAAACAAATAAACCGTGCTCGAAGGACCGCTCTGACAAGCCTGCCATCCAAGTGAGCTCTCACCGCGTATCGATCGGCACGTACGGCACGTTGCGCGGTCCTATGTATTCGGCCCGCGGACGAATCAGTTTATTGTCGGCGTATTGTTCGAGGATGTGCGCGGTCCAGCCGCTGATCCGGCTGATCGCGAAAATCGGCGTGTAGAGATCGAGCGGAATTCCCATCATGTAGTAAGTTGAAGCGGAATAAGCATCGACGTTTGGCAGAAGGCCTTTCTCGCGCTTCATCACTTCTTCGACCTTTGCGGTCATCTCATACCACTTGGTATCGCCCTTGCGCTCGCCCATCTCTTTCGAAAACCGCCGCAGATGAGTAGCGCGCGGGTCCTCGGTCCGATAGACCGCATGGCCAAAACCCATAATCTTCTTCTTCTTCGACAAAGCGTCTTTGATATAGCTTTCGACGTTGTCGACGCTGCCGATCTCCAACAGCAGCTTCATCACGGCAGTATTCGCGCCGCCATGCAGCGGACCCGACAGCGCGCCCAGCGCCGCGGTCACGCAGCTATACATATCCGCCAGTGTGCCGGCAACTACGCGCGCCGTAAACGTTGAGGCATTCAATTCGTGATCAGCCTGTAGAATCAACGCCACATCGAGGACATGCGCGTCGAACTCATCGGGCATCTCGCCCGTCAGCATGTAAAGAAAGTTAGTCGCGATATTCAGATCGGGTCGCGGTTTAATCGGAGACTTACCGTTCCGTGCGCGGTCGATCGCCGCCACAATAGTAGGAAACTGGGCGGTAAGGCGGGTTGCAACTCTGAGGCTTGCTTCGCGCGAGAGGTCGCGAGCCTCTTTGTCGAAAAATGACAGTGCGGATACCGCCGTACGCAGCGTGTCCATTGGCTCGGCGTCTTTGGGAAAATACTCGATAGGTCCGCGAACCCATTGCGGAATTTCATAAGCGGCGGCGATATGCGCCCTCAGCTCATCAAGTTCGGACTGCTTTGGCAAACGCCCATTCCAAAGCAGAAACACAACTTCTTCAAACGTGGATTTCGTAGCCAGGTCATGAATATTCACACCCTGATAAATCAGTTCGCCCTTTTCGCCGTTAACATCGCCAATCGAAGAGCTGGCGGCTATGACGCCTCTGAGCCCGGTTGAGACTGCCGTTCCCGCCGCGCTCTCCTTCGCTTTTTCCATTATTTGGTTTCCTCGAAGTTTTGGATGAACTGAAGATAGCAAAGAGGTTTCCACGTGACAAGCGAGCGCTCGCAAGCAAGTATTTGACCTCAGTAATGCCGACTGCCAGTGTGCGCAAGCGGGCAGCGTGCGCTACCTCAGATTGAAACATTACAGCAGGATCACTCGATCGCCGGGCCGTGCGCCCAGGATCTTCGCGGCCGAAGTGTTTTGCGCGGCAATCTCCAGAAACCCCGCACTGCCGAAGAGGCAGAACAACTCGTCTTCGCCGGCGCCCCTGTCCGCGAAGAATTCGCGGAAGGAAGAGACTTCGCGGTCATCGACCACCAGCCTGGCCGCCGCGCCCAGATGATCGCGGGTAAGATTCGTGATGCAGTTCCCAAAGTGATCGATATGAATAATGTTCGCCTCGATCACTCTCCCGTCGACTCTCTCGGGTTCCAGCGATTCAAGCTGGACCAGGTCATCGATCACGGGACCGAATTCTCTGAGAGCGATTCCGTTTGAAAGCGCCGCCGCTGCCGGCGCAAAAATGTCGCGACCGTGGAAAGTGTGGCTGACCGGATGACGAAAAAATTTCTCGTTTGTTAAATGGACGGCGAGAAAGCCCTCTTCCCGTTCGCAGATCCAACTAAACAGTCCGTTGTCGGGTCCGACAAAAAACTGGTCCTTGCATTCAAGTATGATCCCTCTGCGCTTTGATCCAACTTCCGGGTCGACGACTGCGACATGAATGGTGCCGGCGGGAAATTCCTTATATACGGCGAGCAGATTGAACGCGGCAGCTCGAATATCCCGCGGAGGAATTTCGTGAGTGATATCAACGATACGCGCGCCGGAGTTGATGGAGAGTATGGCCCCCTTCATCGCGCCAACGAAATAATCCTGCGAGCCAAAATCAGTCAGGAGAGTGATGATTGACATGGTTGGCGTTCACCACAAAGACACAAAGGCAACAAGGCACAAAGGCACAAAGTTGATTAGTCACTTTTCCTTTGTGCCTTCGTGTCCTTGTGGTTGATGGGCCACGCGACGTTGTTGCTTATCGGGTCGCCACATCGCCGGCGGTGCGGATGCGTAGTTGCTGACCTCGATACAGCTGTATCTCCTGGCCGCGTTCGCTGAGGACACCGGCAGTTCCCACGCCCGCGCCGATGGTCGCGCCGACTGCAGCGCCCACCCCACCACCTGCGATGGCGCCGATGACCGCGCCAATGCCGGCTGCGCCTCCGACTTTTTGCACGTCTCGTTTCGTCGAATTGGTTCCCTGCACACCACCTTCCGAATCGACTTTGCCCGCACCCTGGCTGCCGCCGCCCGGAATAACTTCGATTACCTGGGCACTCATTTTTGAGGTGCGGCCATCAGTGAATCGGATTTCCTCAAATGCCAGTTGCAACTGCGCAGTGCTCCTGGCCCTACCCGCACGCTTCACACTGACTACCCGGCCCTGGATGGTAGCGCCTTCATATTCTTTCGGTTCGATCACGCGCGCCTCGAATTGATCACCTTTCTGGGAAGCATCGGTCGAGAGGTTGCCCAGCAGTTCGATCCGCATGATCGTGTCGCGCGGAACCGCGTCCGTGACGACAGACTGAGGGGCTTGCGACTGTTGCGATGTAGGATCGGGGCTCTTGTTCTGATCCCTGGGGTAACTAACTGAGGAATCTTCGGTTCGGCGCTTCAAGTCAGACGGGATGCTCGAATCAAACGGCTTCCGATCAAAGCCGGCGGCATAGCCCACTTCAAATCCCTGCTGATAGCCATCGCGATATTCCTCCAACGGGCCATTATTTGAATTGTAGGCACGATCGCCACTCTCGTATTCGGTCTTATTGCGAAAATCGCGGGCCGCATTGTTGGCCAGGTCATTGACGCCGGCTTGATACCCATCTGAATAACCGGTGCGATATCCGCGCATAATCGCGGTCGCCTTTTGGGTTTGCGGAGCCTGGGCCTTGACCGAAGCCGCTGTCAGCGGAACCGTCACAAAAGCCACAGAGAGGATTAAAGTCAGAGTAAATTTCAGATTCTTCATAGTTCAGCCTTTCCTGCCGATCGTCTTGGTTTGGAAAAGATTAAGCTCCAGAGCATCGACACTTTCGAAAGGGAGAGCCTTCATCTCGGAGTTGTAATCGCCTGAACTCCGGTGCGTAACTTCAAAATGCTAACATCGCGGCCTCGCAGTCACAAACATGGCGCTTGACGCTCATAATACCTGGCCCTAGACTCAACGCTGGAGCGTCCGCGGTTCTGATGCAATACTCCGGTACTCCGTTGTCAGTAGCCAATTGCCAGTTGTCCGCTATGGTGACGGGCAACTGACAATCAACCAACTGACCACTGACAGTCGAATGCGCAAAGTTTATCTCGATCATAGCGCCACCACGCCGGTCGACCGCCGGGTCGTCGAGGCGATGATGCCATATCTGACGGAAAAGTTTGGCAACGCCTCGAGCGTCCATCTGTTCGGTCAGGAAGCCCGGGCGGCTGCCGATCGAGCCCGGCGCCAGGTAGCAATGCTTATTGGCGCGCGCGCGAACGAAATCATCTTCACGTCCGGTGGCACAGAAGCCAACAACCTGGCGATTCGCGGCGTTTGCGAGCTCGCCGAATCGCATGGGCGGCACATCATCACTTCTTCGATTGAGCATCCGTCGGTGCGCGGCGCACTGGAGGCACTGGAAAGGCGCGGCTGGATCGTCACACGTCTGCCGGTTTATGAAGACGGGATCGTCCGAATCGAAGACGTGCGCTCGGCGCTGCGCCCGGATACGATACTGGTCAGCGTAATGATGGCCAACAACGAGATCGGCACCGTTCAACCGATCAAGGAAATCGGCGAACTGGTTAAGGAAGAGCGCCAGCGAGACCATCGTCATTTGTGGTTCCACACCGATGCGGTACAAGCGGCCGGACGTCTTCCGATTGACGTCGGGCACCTCGACTGCGATCTGTTCGCCGAAAGGAACCGGCGCGCTGTTTCTCCGGCGCGGTGTGCGTTTGACTCCCCAGCAAGTTGGCGGTCACCAGGAGCGAGAGCGACGCGCCGGTACAGAATCGATCGCCAACATCGTTGCCTTCGGAGCGGCCGCTGAACTGGCGAGCCGCGAGATGACTGAGCGCAACGAACACGCACGGCGTTTGCGCGATCGCTTTGAGACTGCCGTTGTGGCATCCATCGATGAGATCGCCTTCAACGGCGATCGTGAACGGCGACTTTCACATCTTTCGAACATCTCGTTTCGTTTCATTGAAGGCGAAGGCTTATTGATCCATCTGGATATGCAGGGCGTCGCTGTTTCCACCGGCTCGGCTTGTTCATCGGGAACACTCGAGCCTTCGCCAGTGATACGAGCGCTCGGCCGCGACGAAGAACTGGCCCGCGGGGCGATTCGTTTCAGCTTTGGCAAAGATAACACCGACGAGGACGTCGATTACGCCCTGTCGGCATTGCAGCGTGCAGTTGAGAGTCTTCGCAAATTGTCGCCCCTATCGCGCCAGACGGTGGGGATGCGTTAGTGGTTTCCTATTTTGAGAGATTCTCTTGCCGGGTAAAAAACGATCCACGAAAAACACGAAGTGGAACTAACTTTCTTCGGGCGCCTTCGTGTGATTTCGTATCGTTCTTATCCCCAGGCTTAAACGAAAACAGTTAGGACGCTGCCCGGTTGGCTAACCATCTTGTCATATTCAGAAGCCTTCAAAGATCACCTCGCCCATCCGCGCAACGCGGGTGAACTAACCGGCGCCAACGCGGCCGCTGAAAAAACAAATCCTGTCTGCGGCGATCGAGTCCGCTTGAGTTTGCTCGTTCGTGATGGTCGCATCGAAGCAGCCCGGTTTCTCGCCTATGGCTGTCCGCCGACGCTTGCCTGCGGTTCGGCACTGGCGGGGATGGTGGAAGGAATGTCCGTTGAAGATGCTTTGAAGTTGGAGCGAAAGGAAATCGTCAACGCGGTCGGCGGTCTGCCGTCTGGGAAGCAACATGCGGCGGCCCTGGCTATCGAGACGTTGCGCGCGGCGATTGAGCGCCGGCAAGTCGCGCAATAACATCGTCAGAGTACACCTGCAACATGTTGCGCTCCGTTAGGAGCGCGATGTTTATAGCCACCGAAGAAACCCCAAAAACAGATTTCGCTTAACAGCCGCGCAGCGCTGCTGTTGAGCGAATAAAGAATCATTGGGATAGCGGAGCTATAAACATTCCGCTCCTGACGGAGCGAAACCAACGCGAAGGTAGTCATGTCCTGATTATCTGAATTGCGGGTTGGCCAACCGCGTGGCGGGCGCGGGCGACGGTTGGGCCTTCCTGTGATACTCAGGACCGCAATATTTTTTGGGTTCCTGCCCGATGATAAATGTTTTGGTGCGAATCACGGGACAACTATCGACAGCGATTAAGCCGGTGGTCGGATCGATATCCAGAGTGATCGTGCCCTGCAATTTTGGCGACGGATCGCCGTCATAAAAGTCACGCGAATCGTTCCTGGATCGCGGCGTAGGCTTTGCCCGCGGCGGTTCAGTCGGCAATGGCTCGGGCAACGTCGCCGGCTCAGTCTGAGGATTCTTTCCGGTTTCGTCGCCGTCGATTTGTGCCGGCGGCTCCTGGGCCGTCTCTTCAGTTGTCTCGTCCTTTTCCGATCCCGGCAATGTTCCACCAATAAAAAGTTCCGGCCGTTTGGTCGTCGTATCCGCCTGAGCCAATTGCCCGGTAGTAGGATCGATGTCGGCCTGCTGGACACCTTCCGGCATCTGCCAGTCTCCAGTCCATTCAGGATGCGCGTTGAGCGCCGCGCTCATGAAATCGGCCCAGATGGGAAGCGCCGATGCCGCTCCGGTCAGACCCAACTGCGATCCATCGTCGAAGCCGACCCAGACGACGCATACAAGATCAGGCGTGTACCCGGCAAACCAACCGTCTCGTGACGTTCCGGTTTTGCCGGCAACGTTGAATTTGAACCCCCGCGCGCGTATGGGCGCGGCCGTCCCGCGATTGACCACGTCCTTCATGAACGAAGTCATGACGTAAGCGATCTCGGGACGCAGTACTTCATTCTTCTGCGCCGTAGGTTGAGCTATCGTCGTGCCGGTACCGGTCGTGATGCGATCTATAGCCAGCGGGGCTGTGCGGGTTCCATTCGCGGCAAATGCCGTATAAGCGGAAGCCACCTGAAGGGGGGTTGCTTCGGCAGTGCCCAGAGCCATCGCGGGATACGCGTGCGTGACCCGCGGCAATCCGGCCTTTGCGGCCAGGTTCATCACGCGGCCGATCGTAACTTCCATCGCGACATCAACCGTCACCACGTTGAGACTGTGTACCATCGCGTCGCGCAACGTCACCGGCTGCATCGAATACTTGTCGCCCATATTGCCCGGCGAATATTCCTGATTGTCGTAGGTGAATGTCTTTGGCTCGTCTTTGTAAAGCGTGGCCGGAGTGATTACCCGCGGGACCGGATCGTAAGCAGTGTTCAGCGCAGTCGCATAGACGAATGGCTTGAAAGCCGAACCCGGCTGGCGCAAAGCCTCGGCCCGATTAAGCTGGCTCTTCGAATAATCGCGGCCGCCAACCATCGCTACAATCTCGCCGGTGTGCGCGTTCATCGCCACCAGTGCTGCCTGGACCGTGCCTTCGGGAACCCGTCTCGATTCGATCTTGTCGATCGACGCCAGTTGTTTCGTAACCGCGGCGTAGGCCGCGCGTTGCAGATCCATGTCCACCGAAGTGTAGATGCGCAGGTGATCGGCGCCCTGGCCGGCGATCAGATCGCCGAGCTGATTCTGAACATAATCAGCAAAGTAAGGTGCGTCAGAAATGTCTATCCGGCCCTTGGCAGGCGCTAGTTTCAGCTCGACACCCTCGGCCTGTTTTGCCTGGTCCGGCGTAATGGCGGAAGTTTCAGCCATCGATTCGAGCACCTGATTGCGCCGTGCGGTCGCGGTGTCGATGTCGTGGTACGGATTATAGCGATTTGGACTGCGAATTAATCCCGCCAGAAAGGCTGATTCGGGCAAGGTGAGATTCGTCACGTCTTTGTTGAAGTATGCGCTGGCGGCCTCGCCAAAACCATTGATCGAAAAACCCGACTGCTGCCCGAGATAGACCTGATTAGAGTAAAGCGCAAAGATATCTTCCTTCGAAAGACGCGTCTCCAGAATAACCGACATATAAGCTTCGGCCACCTTCCGTGACAGCGTGCGTTCAGGTGACAAGAGCAGATTCTTGACGAGCTGTTGGGTGATACTGGAACCGCCCTGACGTGCGATCGGCGAATTGGGATCAGAGTCGTACCGCCGCAGCAGCGCACGAATGATGCCGCGAATGTTGACTCCATGATGTTCAAAGAAGGAGCGGTCTTCGGTGACAGTGATGGCCTTAACCAGATCAGGAGGCAGGTCGTTATACCCTATCACCCGGCGCTTGGCACGTTCGCGGCCGGTGACAGAGCTGATCAATTCAGGTTCAAGCTGGGCTTTATCCAGGTGCGCGTTATGGTCTTTGTCAGAAATTGTGGCGATTGATTTTCCGCCGCGCGAGAATTGAACTCTGATGGATTGGAACGGAGCGGTATCGAGAACCGAATCCTGTCCCGGATCGACTTCGACTGTTGATCCTTCAACGACATAACGTCCGCGCGCGCTGTCACCCTGCTGTCCGCGCTCGACATATCCGGCGCGCTTTAGATAAGCAAGAAGATCGTCTTGCGAAATATTTTGACCCGCGCGAATCTGTTTCGGCGCCGCGTAGATTCCCGCCGAACGGGTGTAGACCTCGCCTTTCAAAAGATTGTCTATGCGCGCGGAAAAAACGATCCAGTAATACGATAGGACGCTTACCACCAGCACCGCACCGAGCAAGACCGGAATAATAAAGTATGGACGCTGAAGGAAACGCAGAATGCGGCGGAGGAAGCTGGGCTGCGGTTCTTCGTAACGAACGACGCGCAGCGGCGGCAGACGACCGCCACGAACAATGCGGGGAATTTGGTCTTCCGGTGGATGCCGAATAGCCATGAAAAACCGTAACACTCTCGGCCAGGGGGGACGCCGTCATCTCAGATGCTAAACGCTTATGACCATGCTGTCTACTTCAATTGACACCTCGCGGCGCTTTCGCTACCTTACGCCTATCTTCCCGGCGCGCCTATGGCGCAAACTTGATTGCCCAGTTCTTCGAATGAAAGGTATCCCCCGGAATGAAAGTAAGATTTGTTGGGCTGGTGGCGCTGTGCTGCGGCTTCAGCATCATTCTTTCCTTTTCCGGTTCTGATCGAGGCCAATCGCAAACCGCCAGGACTTCCGTCAACGATGGCTTGTCGCGAGACGAACGCGATCTGCTAAACGAAATCAACCAGGCCAGGGCCCACCCGCAACAGTACGCAGCTTATCTCGAAAGTCTAAAGCCTCTCTTTCACGGCAAAGAGTACCGGCCCTCTAATCAGTATTCGTTTAGAACTCAGGAAGGTTGGAGCGCGGTGGCGGACGCGATCAAGTTTCTCCGGGCAGCGAAACCGCTGGACCCCCTTAGCATGTCACATGGTCTTTGCCTGGCCGCTCTGTCTCACGTTAAGGATCAGAGCGGCACCGGTAATGCCGGACACAAAGGGTCCGATAGTAGTTTGATCGAACAGCGAGTGAAGCCCTTTGGCTCATGGCAGGGCGGCATTGGTGAGAACCTGACTTACGGCAACGAATCAGCCCGCGAACGACTTCTGACCTGGCTTATCGACGATGGTTTCCCAGGCCGCGGTCATCGTCTCCGCCTGATGAGCTCGGACTACAAGATCGCGGGAGTCTGTTGCGGGCCTCATCCCGAGTTCCGGAGCATGTGCGTAATAACTCTCGCCGGCGGCTTCGTCGATTCACCAGCGGCAAAGATCGAAGCACGCCCGCAGACCAAGGCGGCCACCCCGGTCAGCAAGCCAAGACCGGCGAATAAGACGCCACGAGATCATTGAGATAAGAACCAGGTGTTCTATCATCGAAAAAGGCTTCCCGCCAAAAGCAGGAAGCCTTTTTTGGTCGGGACGCCGAGATTCGAACTCGGGGCCTCACCCACCCCAAGGGTGCGCGCTACCAGGCTGCGCCACGTCCCGTCAAAGCTTTTTCAGTA
>WNFR01002682.1_pt1 | contig 26694 bp, 22 predicted proteins | sample 5400221 | NCBI WGS metagenome assembly WNFR01 (sample SAMN13153357, study PRJNA577476) | soil metagenome | isolation source: 40 cm soil under Madrone tree | place: USA:California | collected 2016-06-14
CAGCATCTTGCAGCCAACGACCCAGGTGTGCGGATTTCGAAAAGTGAAGAGCCATCAGACGACAAGTATTCGCTGGAATAACAGTTGCTCGGCTCGAACTGAAGTATGAGCTCCGAAGAATCGCATAGCGAATCCCCCAGCGTGCCGTGGCCGGACATGGTGAAGTTTGTTCGCCAGCTCGGGCACGATATTCGGAACAACTTGAACGCAGTCGAGCTCCAATCGGCTTATCTCGGGGAGCTCGCCGAAGAAGGCGAATTAAAGGGTGAAGTTCAGCGATTGCGTGAAATGACCTCCAGTATTGGAACGAGCCTACAAAGATTGAGCGTCGCCCTTAGTCAAGTGAACCCAACTCTCATGTCGTATTCGGCGGCGGATTTCGTTGAAGACATGAAGCAAAAACTCGCGACCGATTTTCCGACTGACGCAGCCAAGGTGACTTGGGACGTGCAACTCAAGGATGAGCAGTTGCAAATCGATCCTCAGCTGGCGCAGCAAGCCTTGCTGGAACTTTTCGCCAACGCATTTCAACACGAGCGCAACGTGAAGGCGATTGCGGCCAAGACTTACATCGACCACGGCCGTTTCGTTTTCGAGCTGCGCGAACCAAAGGCGCGATTTGATCTTTCGACAGAAAACTGGGGGCGCGAGCCGCTGCAGCACATCGGTCAGGGCCACTATGGCCTCGGCTTGAATCGAACGCGTGCCATTACCGAAGCGCACGCGGGAAATTTTGGCGCCCAATATGAGCGCGCGACATCGACACTGGTCACGAAAATCACCTTGCCGCTCACCGCGCGATGAAAGAGAGCCGGCGCATTCTGATCATAGACGACGAGCGGCCGATTTTGCTCACGCTGGAAGCGTTGTTAGGCCGGCACGGATTCGAAACTGAGACTGCAGCCACGGCGAGTGCGGGTTTGAAGGCGTTGAAGAACAAAGCGGCGTCACTTGTCCTTCTCGATCTGCAATTGCCGGACGCGCAAGGATTGGAAATGCTCGATCAGATCAAAAAGGAACGGCCTGAAACGCAGGTGATCATTCTCACGGCGCATGACACGCTGAGTAATGCGATCGAATCAATCAAGCGCGGCGCGTATCATTTCATCAGCAAACCGTACGCGCCGGAAGAGCTTCTGAGTCTGGTGGAGAAAGCGTTGGAGAAGCAATCACTCTTGCGCGAGACGGAAAAGCTCCGCGCAAAGACCGAAGAGTTGGAAAAACGCCTCGAGATCGCTGAGACGCGCATGGTTCCAATCTTCAAAAGCAAGTCGATGCAGGAAATCGAGGACCTGGTGAACTCGATGGCGCCGTCGGAGGCGAACGTATTGATCACGGGCGAGAGCGGCGTCGGTAAGGAAGTCATTGCGAATTTGATTCATCATCGCAGCCGCCGCTCGGAGCGACCCATGGTGAAACTGAATTGTGCAGCGTTTCCGCAAACGATGATCGAGGGCGAGCTCTTCGGTTACGTGAAAGGCGCGTTCACCGGCGCGGCGAACGATTTTCCGGGAATGATTGCCGAAGCGCACCGCAGCACTTTGTTTCTCGATGAAATCTCGGACATGCCGCCCGACTTGCAGACGCGCTTCCTGCGCGTGCTACAGGAGCGCGAATATCGGCCACTCGGCAGCACGCGGACGCTGAAAGCCGATTTCCGCGTCATCGCGGCCACGAATCGTCCGATTGCAAAAGCGCTCGCTGAAAATCGATTGCGCTCCGACTTGTATTATCGCCTCAACACTTTCCAGATCGACGTGCCGCCGTTGCGCGAACGGAAACAGGACATTCCACCGTTAGTGGCGTTTTTCGTGAAGCAATTCGCGCAACAGCTTGGCAAACCGGAGCCGGAGATCGCGCCAGAAGCTTTTCAGAAACTGCTCGATTACTCGTGGCCGGGAAATGTGCGCGAATTGCAGAACGCGATTGAGTACGCAGTGGTGTTGGCGCGACAAAATGCGATCAGCGCCAAAGAGCTACCTCGCGAATTGCAACTGCCGCCGGCCTTACAACAGATCGGTGGCGCGGTTCCGGCCCAAGGCGTCCAAAGTCTGGATGATGTTGAACGGGTCACGATCCTTCAAGCGCTCGCGCAATGTCACGGCAACAAGAAGAAAGCTGCCCAGCTTCTCGGAATTCAGCGGCCAACGCTCTATAATAAGCTCAAGCGATACGCGATCGAGCTCTGATCGCGCTTGGGATTTTCGGTTTTCGATTTTAGACTCGTCTAAGATCGACTATGGCGAGTTCGCGACATCTCGACAAGGTCCTGGCACACGCTGAGGATCAACTGGCCGTCGCTGGAAAACAGCGACCGACGGAAGTCCTTGCGACCTACAAACGATTTCTCAAGATCGAAGAGCACCGCCTGCGTTTGAAACATCAGGCCGGCGGGGGCGGCCGCGAAATCTGCGCGCGGCGCAGCGAGCTGGTCGATGTAATCCTGCGGCATGTGTTCGCAGCCGCTGCTAATACCCTCGGCACATCCACAACTCCGTTGGCGCTGCTCGCGCTCGGTGGTTACGGACGCGGCGAATTGAATCCGTTTAGCGACGTGGACGTGATGGTGCTCCACGGGAATAGCGCGGGCAAGGTTTCCAGTTACGTCGAGCAAATGGCCGAACAAATTTTGTATTTGCTTTGGGACATTGGATTCAAAGTTGGTCACTCCACACGTTCGATTCGGGAAGCGCTCAATCAGGCGAACACAGACATGCAAGCGAAAACCGCGATGCTAGAAGCTCGCTTCCTCGTTGGAGATCGCGTCTTCGCGCGCGAGTTCCGCGATCAGTTTCGGGCCAAATGCGTCGTCGGTTCGGAGCGCGAGTACGTCGAAATGCGAATGCGCGATCAGGAAGCGAGACACGCAAAGTTCGGCGACAGCGTTTACATGCAGGAGCCAAATTTGAAGAGCGGCTGCGGCGGCCTGCGGGATTATCAGAATCTGCTTTGGATGTCGTATTTCAAGGAAGGCGCGCTGACCACGACGCATCTGGTTGGCGAAGACTGGCTAAGCGAATCCGACCAGCGGCGCATCGAAACGGCGTACGATTTTCTTCTCAGGCTCCGAACCGATCTGCACTATTTCGCAGGCCGATCGGCGGATGTTCTCTATTTGAATCAGCAGCCGGAAATCGCGAAACGTTTGCGTTACCGGGAACGGGAAGGCCAACGCGCCAGCGAAGCGCTGATGCGCGATTATTACAAACACACGCGAAACATTTTTCGCGTGACGGAGCGAATCACCGAACAATTCGCGAGCGGTTACGCGACGAACCGGACGCGATCGCTTTTCAGCTTTCTGCCTTTACGACGCGGTGGACAAACGCGAATCGGTTCTTTCTTCATTCGGCAGGGTCAGCTGCACACAGAGCGGCGGGATTTATTCAAGCACGACCCTCTCGAAATGATGCACGCGTTTGAGCACGCGCAGCAACACAATGTCGATCTGAGTCCGGAGCTGGAGGATTTGTTGAGTCGATCGCTCCGGCAGGTCACGCGGACTTATCAATATGCCAAAGCGCCACGCGAGATCTTCATGTCGATCTTGTCCCGGAAAGGCGAAGTGGGACGCGCGTTGCGTCTGATGCATCGAGTTGATTTTCTCGGCCGCTACATACCTGAATTCGGTCAGCTGACTTGTTTGGTGCAGCACGAGTTCTTTCATCGCTACACCGCAGACGAGCACACCCTGCTTTGCATCGACAAGCTCGACGCGCTCGTAGACACGACGGATCCGAAACTGATCGCGTATCGCTATCTGTTCGAGAATCTCGAGGACCCGTTCGTCCTTTACCTGGCGTTGCTCCTGCACGACACCGGTCGCGCGGTGGGAGCGCGGCCACACTCGGAGGCGAGTGCGTTGTTTGCGCAAAGTGTGGCAAAACGTCTTCAGCTTTCGCCTGAACAAAGAAAATCGCTGATTCTGCTGGTCGATCATCACGTCACGCTTTCAAACACGGCCCAACAACGCAACCTGGATGATCCGGCGACGGTAGTGGAGTTCGCCAACGTGGTTCGATATCCAAAGAACCTGCAGACGCTGATGCTCCTGACCCTCGCCGATGGGCAGGGCACAAGTGGCCAACGCTGGTCAGATTGGAAGGAAACGCTGGTGTGGGAGCTGTTTCACGAAACCTCGAAATATCTTGCGGACCAAAAATCGTATCACGAGCAAACGAAGATTGAACGGGACACGTTACAGACCGCCATCGCCGCTGAACTGGCGCCGGACTTTGCCGACGAAATCGAGGCCCACTTCGATTTCATGCCCGACAACTATTTTCGCGCTTTCAACGTCAGCGAGATTGTGAATCACGTGCGATTGTTTCGATCATTCTTTGAGAATGCGTCGGCCGAGCACGACCGCTCGCTTCAGCCAGCGACCGAGTGGGAAGCGTTTCCGCAATTCGGCCACAGCACTGTTTCGTTTTGCACGTGGGACCGCCGACAACTTCTGTCCAAGATCGCCGGCTCGTTTTCAGTCGTGCCGTTGAATATCTTAAGCGCGGATATCTTTCCACGCGAAGACCATGCAGTCCTTGCGATTTTTCGCGTGTGCGACATGAAAGAACGCGCGGTCACCGAGGAACGAGATCGCGATCTTGTCGAAAACACCCTTTCACGCGCGCTTGAGGTGGAAACATTCGAGTTTGCCACGCTGTTGGACCAGGCTCGCCGTGGCCTTCAGCAACGCCGAGTGCAAGAGCTCGAATTTCCCACCGGCATCGCAATCGACAACAAGGCGCATCCGGGTTACACGCTCATTCAAATCGAAACACCGGATCGCGTTGGATTGCTTTATGATCTACTCTCAGCGCTTGGTCACGAGGGCGTGAAGATCTGCCTCTCACGCATCAGCACTCAAAAAGGCGCGGCGATTGATACCTTTTACGTCAACGACGCCACGGCCGGTGGGAAAATCACGGATTCGAACCGAATCGCCGGCCTTCAAAGTCGTTTGCGCGCGATTGTTTTGAGCGGCGTCGCGCGATAACTTGCACTGGCACAGTTCGGTCGCCCGCCTATCGTCCGGCCAATTCCAATGAATGCCCTCATTCTCGCGGCCGGCTATGCGACGCGCCTGTATCCATTGACGCTGAACAAGGCGAAGCCGCTTCTTGAAGTCGGCGGCAAACCGATTATCGAATGGCTTTTCGATAACCTCGCCTCGGTTCGAGATCTCAAAACAATTTACATCGTCACCAACGCGAAGTTCGCCGCTGATTTCCAGAACTGGGCGAACACTTATCAAGATCGACATCGTGACATTCGCATCAAAATTATCAACGACGGCTCAACGAGCGATGACGATAAACTCGGCGCCATCGGTGATATTAATCTGGTTTTGACGCGCGAAAATCTTGCGACGGATGATTTGATCGTGGCCGCGGGCGACAATCTCTTCGAGCAGCCGCTGATTGAATTCGTCGAGACCGCGCAAAACTCACCGGCAACCGTCGCGGTTCACGACGTTGGCGATCTCGAGGCAATGAAGAAGTACGGAACAGCCACGATCGACAACAAAGGCGTGATCACGAATTTTGAAGAGAAGCCGCAGAAACCGAAGAGCACGTTGGCAGCGGTAGCCCTTTATTATTATTCGCGCGAAGTGCTACCGATGTTCGCCACTTATCTCGCGGCCGGAAATAATCCGGACCAACCCGGATTGTTTCTGCAATGGCTCTACACGCGCAAACCGGTGAACACTTTTGAAATCAAAGGACGTTGGCTCGACATCGGCAGCAAAGAAACGCTGGCCGAGGCGAACAAGACTTTCTCGCGCTAGTTGTCGCTCTTACTTGAGCCGGCCTTCGTCGAACTCGATGAGATCGAAATAGGTGCGGATATCTTTGCGGCCGGCACCGCCGGATTGTTTCAAAAAATGGGTGAAGCGCGCCTTCTTGGCCGCAGTGTCGGGATGACGCGAGATCATCGCCTGATTCCAATGGTCGATTTCTTCCGCGGAATGTTTCGCGCCGTTCTGCTGGACCCAATCCAAAACCGCATCGTCTTTTTCCAAACGATGAACGGCATCTTCAAATGCGTCGCCGTCGAGTTTCAAAAAGCTGAGCAGATGCTTGTCGAAGCCGACCGTCTTGTAATTGTAGCCGTCGAGCAGACCTTTGCGATGAAGTTTGGCTTTGTCGATCAAGCGCGGGAGATGAACATAGCCACCGAGCTTTTCGCACGGACTGCGCGGATGCAGTCGTCGCATGAGATGCATTAGGTCGCGTGCGCAGGCTGAGTGCCGCTGACGGGAATGTCTGATTCTTTTTTCTTCTCCAGAGCTTTTCCTTCAGGCAGAAGTTCGCCCTGGGTAAGATTTGCCTGACCGATCACCAATTGTCCGGAAAACATTCCGCCCTTTTCGATCGCGATTGATTTTGCGGTGACATGGCCATCCAGCGATCCGGTTTTGCGAATCGTTACCGAGCCAGTGGCGACGATCTCCGCCGTCATTCGGCCGCGAATGTCGATGTTGTTTACGGTGACACGGCGGAAACACTGGATGTCGGATTTGCGCTCGATGATCATGTTCTGAGCAGAGATTCGGCCCGGGATTTTTCCGACCTGTTGAATCGTCATCGAATCTTCGCATTGAAGATTGCCGCGCAGCCTGCCCTCAATTACGGCGGACCGGCAAATCACGCTCGTGCTGCTGAGCTCTCCCTTACTCGTGAGCTCAACGTCGCCGCGAGTGCGGATAGTGCGGCTGAAGCTGGTCGTAATCTTGTAGTCGCGCAGATCGATGTGTGCGCTGCAGCCGGGACAATTGGTCGAGGTGGCCTGGTCGCTGACGTCGTGTTTGCGTTTGCACTCGAAACACTGGACCGAGCGGTTGCGCTGGCGGCCCCAAATCGCTTCGAGTTTACGGTGAAGCGGCAGTTCTGCTTCGCTTGAGGATTGCTCGCCAACAGGTGCGCCGGGCTTCGGCGCCATTGGTGAAAACGAACGGCCGCATTGCCGGCAAATTGTCGACTTCGCCGCCACATATTCCATCTGCTTAAAGCCACAGTGCGGACATTCCACACTGGCCTTAGCAGGCGACGATTTGATCACTAGTTCAGAACGTAAAGGTCAATCTCTTAGGCTCGAGCGAAAGCAGGTTTCGCTGACTCTTCGTTGCGGGAAACTTCTGGTTTGGTGGACGCTGCTTTAACGCTCATCCCACTGGAGACTTCCGATTTGCCAACAAAGGTTGCGCCCTCTTCGATAATCAGTCGTGCCGCCTTCAAATCCCCTTGCAGTGTGCATTTTGATTTCAATTCGCAGCGCTCACTGACCTGGACGTTGCCCTGCACTTTGCCGTAAATCGTGATCGATTTGGTTTTGATCTCCGCGCGAATATCCGCGTTCTCACCCACGGTCAACGCTCCATCGGAATTGATATCGCCCTCGACTTTGCCATCGATCAACAGCTCCTTTTGGAACTTGATCGTGCCTTTGATTTCGACGTCGCTGGATAGGACGTCTTTGCCGGAATGTTCAGCCATAAACTTTTTGTAATCGTTAGTTGATGATTTTGGTTGGTCGCCGTAGGCGGGTCGGTTGGAATCATCACCCCCCGAGCTCAGCGACCCTTCTCCGATCGACGAGATCGTTCTTTGTGGGATGAATTTCTTCAACACACAACATTATTGCCAATGGTTATTCACATTGTCAACGGCTCCAGCCCAGAAAACCGAACTTTTTTAGAATTTATCCACAAACCGGAACAACTTGGCGGCTCCATTTTGCCCGCAAAGCGTCAGAAAAACGGGCGCTTGCCCCGGTGTGCGAGCCAGAATTTGACCGATCGGTACTTGAGAAGGCGCCGACCCGAGAAGCTGACCGGAAGTCTGGCGGATTCGGTCCCAATCGTAGGCAAAAACCCAGTCAATGTCCCGGTTGCGAAGAAGCTGGCGCGCCTGTTCGGCATCCGTCGCAAGAAAAAAACGCGCGCTGTCAGCGGTCCCTGCCAGCGATTCGTGCGAGCTGCCAGCGACGCCCGACTGACCGGACCAATAGGCAATCGACGGCGACAACCACCAAGGCGCTAGAAAAGCGTGGGTTTGGTCGGAACGAATCGCTGCTGCGAGCTCGCGCAAAAGTCGTGATTCGTTTCGATGTTCGATCCGAGTGGCGAGTTGCGAATCGTTAGGCGAAATTTCCGCGTCCCAGAATTCTAGAATCGGCAAGACCGAGAGACCGAACGCCATCCAAACCGCGGCGCGTGATTCGATCGGCGCAAGCAAGCTCGGGAGTGCGACCGCGAAGATCGACAGAAAAAAATAACTCCACCGTACTTGCCACATGGTCAGGAGAAAGGTAGTCGCTAGCAAAATGACGATGAAAGTTGGAAGCGGAGATCGTTTACGAAATCCGTACAGAATCAAAATCGGCGCGATTGCAATGAGGTAACCGCTCCAGGCGAACCAAATCGGATTCGCCAACGGCACGTGCGCGAGCTCGCCAATTGTGCGCGACCAATTTTGAAACAGGGCGCCCGCTTGAAATATGGACAGCGGCGGAACTCGCCGCTCGACCAAAAATGTGATCGCGATGATCGCTGCAAAAAACATCCAGCCGTGTCGCCGGGACGGAGCGAAGAGCAATTGTCGATCTTTTGTGAGATTAACGACAACGATGATTGCCAAGAGAATGAGCGGTTCGTAAAACGAGACCCAGACGGCGACACCCCACGCAACTCCACTCGTGATGCTCCAATATCGGGAGGGTTCGGTTTGCAAACTCCACTCCGCGCAAATCCCGACAGTTACCAGCAACATCAACAACGATTGATGATCGGGCCGGCCGAGCACCGTTCCGTGGGTGAGAATTGGACTGATCGCGTAAAGAATCAGCATTGCCCATTGGTAACGAATTTTCATTCGTCGTGACCACCACCAAAGAAACCAGCCGGCAATGAGCGCCAGCACCGGCGAGACGATTGCGCCGGCGAGATCGAGGGATTGCGCAGTGAACGGCTTTAACAAGATCGACAACGTGAGGATCAGATAATCGAGCGGCGCCGTTGTGTGCGGTGTTGTGCCTTGCAGAAAAATCTCGAAATCGTGATGGCGCATGACGATTCCCGGATGTTCCGCGCACATTCGCGCGCGCGTCATGCGCGCGTAACAATCGGCGTCGATGAAGTAAATGTTTCCCTCAACAAAAACGTCGTGGCAATTCGCGCATCGCGTCGCGAGAATCAGCGCGCTTAGGATCAAGATTTCAAACGCGGCCAACAAAGCTCGCACAGATCGACGATCGCAAATCCGAAATCGAAAATCGAAAATGAAATTGGGCCCGCCTGGATTCGAACCAGGGACCAAGGGATTATGAGTCCCCTGCTCTACCGCTGAGCTACAGGCCCATCGCGCGAAAATTATCTAACGGCTGGCGTCCGGCGTCCAACCGCAAACGAAAGATCACCCGAAATAACACAGTTGAAGAATGAAGCTGCGATGAGCTTGGATTTTCGTTACGGCCCAATTATGATCCCAATCTCTAAGTATCCGAGAGGTTGAGCATGCCTGGACAGATCGAAGTAACAAAGCGGGCAGCTGCGCGGGAAATTCTATCGAAACGCGCGGTTAAAGCCTCTTTCATAGCCGGGGGCGTCCTGTTTGCGGTTGCCGCCGGGCTTGGGATCTGGTTTGGAAATAACGCGCCGGTTGGAGGAGTCGCAGAAAAGAGCGTCGCCGTTCTGCCCTTCGAAAGTGTGACCGGCGATCCTGAGGGGGCGTTCTTTGCTATTGGCATTCAAAATGAAATTCGGGATGGCTTGGCCAAGGTCTCGGATTTGAAGGTGATTAGCCGCGCCTCGGTGATGCAATACAAGCCAGGGGCGAAACGGAATCTTCTCGAGATTGCGGATGCTCTCGGAGTTGCTTACGTCGTGGAAGGTAGCGCTCAACGCACGGATCGCGTCCGGGTGCGTGTGCAGCTGACTAATGCGAGGACAGGCGCTCACATTTGGCAAAAACGTTTTGAGGGTGCGCTCGACGACGTCTTTGCGATTCAAAGTAAAATCGCCAAAGCCGTCGCAGATCAGCTTGAAGCGAGATTTTCGGCGGCGGAGAAAGACGCAATTGAGGGAAAGCCAACCGACCAGCAATTAGCGTATGACCGCTATGTTCGCGCCGGAATTCTTCTCGACGGAATCGCATTGGATGCGCGCTCCGCAGATCTTCGATACCAAGCTGTGCATCTCCTTGAGGATGCCGTGGCCCAAGATTCAAAATTTCTTCTCGCCTATTGTCGCCTCGGCTTTGCGCATCAAGGACTTTATTTCAATGGCTATGACCACACTCCGCAGCGATTAACACGAGCTACTGCCGCAGTGGAAACCGCCCTTCGGCTTGGCCCAGACCGGGGCGAACCGCATCTGGCTGCGGGATTGTTGTACTATTACTGTTATCGCGACTACGATCGGGCGCGCTCCGAATTGGCGATTGCTCGCCGTCTGCTCCCTAACGAACCGTTGATCTTCGCAACCCTCGCCTGGATCGACCGGCGGCAGGGGCGGTGGCAGGACCACCTGCGCAATGTAAACCGAGCTCTCGAGCTTGATCCGCGTAATGTTTTTATCCTTCACCAGGTAGCCGGTTCCTATCAGGTGTTGCGCCGTTACAATAACCTCACAGCGACATTCGACCGAGCGCAGACGGTCACGCCCAACGATGCGGTTGCTCGAGTCGCCAGAGGATTGGCTGAACTGGACTCGAACGCAACGGTTCAACCGGCACAAGCGGCGGTTCAGCAAGTGCTGGCTAACAACCCAAGCGACGGCGTCAAAATCGTCGATCGATGGTTTCCTATTGCCCTCTGCGCTCGCGATGCGAACGATGCAAAACGCGCTATCGCTTCGATGTTGCAGGAAGGAATAACGTGGGGCGCTAATGTCCGTACTCCGCGGAGCTTTTGTGAAGGCTTGGTCGCTCGTCTGACCGGGGACAACGAAGCGGCAACGAACTCGTTTGCGGAGGCTCGTGACGAAATGGAAGCCGTATTGAAGAAGCAGCCCGATTATGCCGAGGCAATGTCTGTCCTCGGGATGATCGACGCCGCGCTTGGCCGGAAGCAAGACGCATTGCGGGAGGGTCGGCGGGCTGTTGAATTATTGCCGGTAACAAAAGACGTGATGACTGGACCCGAGTTAATGCGAAACCTCGCGCTCATTTACACCTGGACCGGCGAGAAAGATCTGGCGCTTGATCAAATCGCTGCCGTTTTGCAGGGGCCGGGTCCCATAACTTATGGGCAATTACGCTTGCATCCTTGGTGGGATGCACTTCGGGATGATCCGCGGTTCGAGAAACTCGTCGAGGAGGCAAAGAAACCGGTTAACGTAAAGTAAAGTCTCCCAACAGCATCGAATAATTCGGCGCGCATCTTGTTCACGGTCGCGTGTACCATCCGAAGAAATTTTTTTAGAATTTTTCGATAGATTCTGATGACACATCATCCGAACATGCTTTAGTCCGTTTCTCAAATAACCCCCCTTTTGCCCCAGTCCCCTACTTCTTAGCATGAATATGACGTGTCATTTCCACAAAACGCTTGTAACTATTCTCCTCGCCGCAGCGTTTGGCCACACCTCGCTTTGCGCCGAGAGCCTTCCCGATAAACGTCCCGCCTTGGTCGGCAACGGACCAAAGTCGCTGGTTAATTTGATCAACGGCAAGCACGTAATGGGGCGCGGCCTGGAGCACGGCGCGCTCTTTTTCATGGCCCGAATTGACCCGAATGGGTTTCCTTCCTACTCAAGACTTTGGGGCGAAACAGATCAACTCAAGCCGTTGCGTGACGAGGTTCGCGAACGACTGGCTGAAGCGCGATTTCTCCCCGCGGTTTACAATCGAAACGGCAAAGCCGTCGATTCTACGACCCACGTGAAGTTCTACTTCATCCCTGCTTTTTACAGCTTGCGGTAGGTCCTCAGCGTCCGCGCTCGAGCAGTGAAGTGATGGTCTGCTCTAGTTTTCGCATCGAGACCGGCTTCTTCAAGTAAGCATCGCCGCAGACTGAGAGCGCCGTTTCCTGTTCCTCATCGCTGGCATAAGCCGAATAGTACAGGACCGGAATGTTTGGCTGCAGCTCGCGAATCTCGCGGCAAAGATCAACCCCGCTGCCGTCAGGGAGTCGAACGTCCAGGATGAAAAGATCGAATTTCACTTCCTGAACAAGTTTCAACGCTTCCGTGCACGAACCGGCGGTCGCGACAAAATATCCGAACTCCCGCAGCGAAGCGGAGATCATCAATCGAATGTCGGGATCATCATCGACATGCAGAACGCGGATCTTTTTCGGGGAACTTTCGGATTCAGCAGGCATCTCGCGAGTCAAAATGGATTGGACTCGTTTGAAGCGCCATTCTTTTTTTGATTAGCACTCACGACCTCGCGCAATTTCCAAATCTGCTCGTCAGCCAGGGCGATTCTGTATTATCCTCGGGCGGCTTATACAGTGCGTATTTCCGGCCTACCCAGCTCGGTGTTTCAGGTTCGGCGCTTTTGCGCGGCGATGCTTTTGTTCATCGCGTCCGGCGCCAACGGCCGCGCGCAGGAGCTCTACGCCTATCACCCGCCGGAAGAACTGAAAAAGCTCAGTGTTGAACAATTGCTCGACGTCGACGTGACTTCGGTTTCAAAATATCCGGAGAAACTCTCCGAAGCTGCCGCGGCGGTTTCCGTTCTCACTCAGAGCGATATCGAGAGCTCGGGTGTCACGAATATTCCCGACGCGCTACGCCTTGTGCCCGGTCTGGATGTCGCCCAAGTGGACGCCCACACCTGGGCGATCAGTTCGCGCGGGTTCAACGACATTTTCGCAAACAAGCTTCTCGTCCTGATCGACGGCCGCACCGTCTATACGCCGCTGTTCTCAGGTGTGTTCTGGGAAACTCAAGACGTGTTTCTCGCCGATGTCGATCGAATCGAAGTTGTTCGCGGACCCGGCGCAACATTGTGGGGCGCCAATGCGGTCAACGGCGTGATCAACATCATCACCAAGAGCGCTCGCGATACTCAAGGCCTCTACGTTTCCGCCGGCGGCGGAATTGAAGACCGCGGATTCACGAACATCCGCTACGGCGTGAAACTCAGCGACGACGCCTATCTGCGCGTCTACGGCAAATACTTCGATCGCGACGATTCCGTGCTCAGCAACGATACCGACGCTCATGACACGTGGGACATGTATCACGGCGGCTTTCGACTCGACTGGGATTCGAACACTCAAAACTCGTTTACGTTTCAGGGCGACATTTATACGGGCGATCAAGAGGAAACCTACACGATCCCGACGTTCACGTTCCCTTTCGCAAAGACGATCTTCTCTACCGACGAAGTCTCCGGTGGAAATTTGTTAGGCCGGTGGACACGAAATTTCTCACCGGATTCGGTCGGGACCCTTCAGGCTTACTACGATCGCACGGTGCGCGACTCGCCGATCTTCGGTGAGGACCGGGATACCGGAGATGTCGATCTTCAACATCGATTCACGCTCGGTGAACGCCAGCAAATCGTCTGGGGCCTGGGTTTTCGCGTCACTCACGCCGACATTAAAAACTCACTGAACGTTTCATTCGTTCCGTCGGATCGCACGCTGACCCTCTACAGCGCGTTCGTGCAGGACGAGATCACAATCATTCCGGATCGGTTGCGATTGACCATCGGGTCGAAGTTTGAGCATAACGATTTTACGGGCTTCGAAATTCAACCGAGTGCCCGCGCGCTTTGGACTCCCGGCCACAACCAAACGATTTGGGGATCGATCTCGCGTGCCGTTCGGACGCCGTCCGAAGCCGAGACCGACGTGCGGCTCAATCCCGCGCCGCCGGTCCCTATACCGCCAGGATTTCTCACTATCTTCGGCAACCCGAATTTCAATTCGGAAAAGTTGGTCGCCTACGAGCTTGGTTATCGCGTTCAGCCAATCAACCAACTCAGTTTAGATTTAACCGGCTACTACAACCATTACGACGATCTGCGCACGATCGAACCGATTCTCCCCGGCCCGGTTAGCCCATCCCGCGCGTCGAACCGAATATTCGGCGACACCTATGGCACCGAAATCTCCGCCACAGCGCAACCGTTCAAACAATGGCGACTGCAAAGCGGCTATAGTTATTGGCAGGCCAATCTTCACCTCGAAAAGGACAGCAGCGATGTGCGAACGAAAAACATGGATGAAGGTTCGAGCCCGCATAATCAATTCTTCATCCGTTCGATCCTCGCCGTGGGGTGGAACGTCGAGTTCGATTCCACCGTGCGTTATGTGGACGTCCTGCCGTTTCCGAAAGTTCCAAGCTATCTCACACTCGACTTTAGACTGGCGTGGTCGCCGCGCAAAGACGTGCAGCTCGCGATCGTCGGACAAAATCTTTTGGATGATCGACATCCGGAATTTGCCCCGACCTTCATTGGCACGCAGAAGTCGGAAGTCGAAAGAAACATTTATGGAATGGTCGTATGGCATTTTTGAGGAAGTCGGCGAACAAACGCGCGACTTGCGAGCGGCAGAGTCGAGCGCTGAGCGCTCTTTTCGCATTGGTCTTGCTCTTCTCGAGCCCGTGGGACCTGTTCGCACAGACAGCACCGATTCCGGATTACCAAGTCAAGGCGGTGTTTCTGTTCAATTTCGCGCAATTCGTCATTTGGCCGTCACAACCACCGGATGCGCCACTCGTAATTGGAATTCTGGGCGACGATCCGTTCGGCTCGTATTTGGACGAAACGGTACGCGGCGAAAAGGTGAACGGCCGGCCGTTAACGATCCAGCGTTTCCGCCGAGGGGCCGAACCGCGAAGTTCGAACATTCTTTTCATTGCTCAGTCCGAGCGCGATCGAGCCGCCCAGATCGTTTCGAACTTGAAAGGCCGAAGCGTGCTAACAGTCAGTGATATCGATGGCTTTGCCGAACTCGGCGGAATGATCCAATTTTTCACGGAACAGAATAAGATTCGCATGCGAATTAATTTGGATGCGGTGAAAGCTGCCAACTTGAAAGTCAGCTCCAAACTGCTGCGTGTCGCGGAAGTCGCGCATTGATATGGCGTTTTCGCTCCGCAACGTTCCGATCAAGCGCAAGCTGATGCTCGTCATTTTGATGACGAGCGGTTTTGCCGTTCTCTTAATGGGAACTGCGCTCATTTTTTATGAGGTCGGAACTTTTCGCCGCGCCCTGACCGGCAATATTGAAGTGCTCGCGCAAATCATCGGTTCGAACAGCACGGCGGCGCTTGCCTTTGACGATCGCGAAAACGCGAACGAAATCTTGCGCGCGCTTGCGGCCGAAAATCAGATCACTGCGGCCGCGATTTATGATCGCAACGGTCGGCTGTTCGCCAGCTTTCCGCAAAATCTCACGCCAAATCAACTGCCGCCAACTCCAGGCGTTGACGGACACCGGTTTGACCGCTCGCATCTCGTGATGGTGCAGCCAATTTTCCAGGAAGGCGCGCGGCTGGGCACGATTTATCTCGAGGCCGATCTCAGCCAAATGTATCGGCGCCTCAGCGTTTACGGTATTTTGCTTTTGGTGGTCAGTGTCTGCTCATTTCTCGGCGCAATGGCGCTCTCCGCCGCGCTTCAGCGCAGAATTTCTTTGCCAATTCTCGAATTGGCCGAAGTGGCGACCGCGGTCTCCGATCGTAATGACTATTCCGTCCGGGCAGCCAAGCACGGCGCGGACGAGATCGGATATCTGACGGATTCATTTAACCAGATGCTCGCGCGAATTGGCGAGAGCAGCGCAGCGCTGGCCGCGAGCGAAGAACGGTTGCGATCGGCGTTGGAAGGATCTCGAACCGGAACCTGGGATTGGAACCTTGTGACCAACCGCGCCACTTGGGACGATTACATGTATCCGCTTTTCGCGCGGACAAGGGATGAGTTCGACGGCACGATTGAATCCGTAATGCCCGTCATTCACCCCGAGGACCGGGCCAAAGTGAAACAATCACTGCGCGACGCCGTCGATACAAAACAGGATCTGAAAATCGATTTCCGCGTTGTCGATCCAGATGGCGCAATTCGTTACATGGAATCGCGTGGCCGAGTGTTTTTCGACGATACCGGCCGACCCGTGCGAATGACCGGCGTGAGCATGGACGTCACCGCGAGCAAACAGATTGAGGAAGCGCTCAGCCGCGCGAAAGAAGCGGCCGAAGCGGCAAACAAAGAGAAAGATCAATTCCTTGCCATTGTCAGTCACGAGCTTCGTACGCCGCTGACGCCGGCGTTGGCGGCAGCGGCGATGCTTGAAAGCGATGAAACAATTTCGGCGCAGGTTCGGAAGGATCTATCCGTGATCCGCCGCAACATCGAGATGGAGGCGCGACTCATTGACGATTTGCTCGACATCAACCGGATCGTTCGCGGGAAACTGGAACTGCGTCGCCAGGTCGTCGATGCGCGCTCGCTGCTCGAGCACGCGATGCAAAACTATTGCGTCGATGCTGCCGCCAAAAAAGAAATTCACGTTTCAATGAAAATCACCGCGGATCAGACGCACGTTTTTGTCGACAGCTCGCGGATAACTCAGGTTTTCTGGAATCTGCTTCAGAACGCTTGCAAGTTCACACCGAAGGGTGGCGCGATTGACGTTCGCGTTTACAACGAACAACGGCAGCTTCGGTCCCCCAACATTGTTTCGACGAACGGAGAAAGCGACAAGCTCTCCGAGCTCGTCGTCGAAGTTAGCGATAGCGGTATGGGAATCAGTCCCGAAACGTTGCCGAAAATTTTCAGAGCTTTCGAACAGGGCGAGCGCTCGCGCGGCCAGGGATTCGGCGGACTTGGACTAGGACTCGCAATCAGTCGCGCGATTGTCGAGATGCACGGTGGCTCGATCAGCGCATCGAGTGAAGGCCCTGGCAAAGGGGCAACGTTCGTTGTTCGCTTGTACTGTGTGAAACCGGTCCTCGCGGCCGACATAGATCGTCAGATCAATGTCGCTTCTGAAGCGCTCGCCACGCACTCGATGCGCGTGTTAGTGGTGGAAGATCACAAGGACACAGCGGAACAATTTGCGAGATTGTTGAGACGCGCCGGCCACGAAGTCATTTGCGCCGGAAGTATCAAAGAAGCGCAGACCTATGCGCTGATGACGCCGGACCAAAATCGCCCCTGCGCTTTCGACATCTTGATCAGCGATTTGGATTTGCCCGATGGCAGCGGACTGGAGCTGATGCGAAACCTTGCGCAACGTTATCCGATTCGCGGAATCGCAATCAGCGGCCATGGAATGAAAGAAGATGTCGATGCAAGTATCCAGGCTGGGTTCTCCTACCACATCACCAAGCCGGTTAATTGGACCGAACTAAAGTCGGCGATCGAGAAAATCGCCGCGGACGTTCATCTCGACACTCCGCAGCCGGCGCCCAAACTGGTTTAATGCGCCGCTACCTGCCCGTTCTGGGCATCACGGCCATCAAGCTCGCTCAGGATCGTTCTCAACGCGTGACAATCGAACGGTTTCGTCAGGTGATAGTCGAAGCCGCATCTTTTTCCGATCTCCACATCTGCGGATGAACTATAACCCGAGATCGCGATCGCTTTGAGGTCGCGGTGTTTTCGTTTTGCTTCCGAAACGAGCGCGTAACCAGTTCCGTCGGGCAACGCGATATCGCTCACGATCACATCGAATTCTTTTGCGCTAACGAAAGCCAACCCGCTCTTGAGGCTTTCGGCCGTCGAAACATCGAAGCCCCATCGGTCGAGTAAAGTGCTGAGCACACGACGAGTGTCGCCATGATCTTCAACAATTAGAACTCGGGGGGCCATGCCATCAGGTCTTATGCTCACAGACTCAGTCTTACATTCGAGAGACAACGCGAGATTGGACGTATTTCAGGGAAAAAATTAATTACCGCACTGCGTATTCAACGCGCCGGTAAAATTTTGCCGCTCGCTTCGCCAAACCCGACGCGAAAGCCATCGCCCTGACACCAGCCGACGATCGACAACCTGTCGCCGTCTTCGAGCCATTTTCGTTCTTCACCGCCCGACAATTTCAGCGGGTTCGCGCCGCGCCACGTCAACTCGAGCATGCACCCGCGCGATTCTTCACTTGCGCCGCTGATTGTTCCGCTCGCGAGCAAATCGCCCGGTTCCAGATTGCAACCGCCAACGGTGTGATGAGCGAGCTGTTGCGAAACACTCCAGTAGAGGTTTTGAAAATTCGTTCGCGTGATCGTCTGCGGCGACTGCATCCGTTGCGTTTGCAGTTTTGCCTCGAGTTGAATGTCGAACGTGAAATCGTTTTTCGCGCGCAAGTACGGCAGAGGCTCGGGATCTTGTTTCGGGAGCGGTTTTCGAAATGGTTCGAGCGCTTCGAGCGTGACTACCCATGGCGAAATGCTCGTGCAAAAATTCTTCGCCAGAAACGGGCCGAGGGGCTGGTACTCCCAGGCTTGAATGTCGCGCGCGCTCCAATCATTCATCAGAACGAAACCAAAGATGTGATCAGCGGCCCGGTCGATCGGCGTGATACGCGACTGGCAGCCATTTCCAGTTCGGCATGAGCGCGTTCTCCGGCCCGCGTAGCATCGTGCCGACGTTGTGCGCGTGATGAAACGACGAGTAGAAGTCGGTATAGTTCCCAATCTCCACCGGCAACTGCATCGCGATATCCGCCCGTCGACGGAAAACGCGTTCGCGAAGTTTTGCATCGTCGCGCAACGTCGGCATTTCCGCCGAGAGAAGCCTCTGCAAAATCTCGCGAATGTTTTTCCAAGCCGGACGCCCGAGAGCGAGGAAATCGTTGAGCGAATCGTGCTCGAACAGTTGTCGATCTTGTAAATCGCGAAAATGCCCGGCGCTTTGCAGCGCGGCAAGATCGACAACGTAATCCCCGAGGGCCACGCCGATTCGCGCCGCGCCGTTCGGCGGTCTGAATACGCCGAACGGAAGATTCTGAAGCGGAAAGTGCGAATCAGGCGCGACGTCGATGAAGGATTTCAGCGGCATTACGAAAGGAAGGTCAGCGCGCGCAGGTCTTCGCGCGGTTCTTCGAAGCTGCAGCTGCCGAACGAAGTGACAAATTTTCGCCGCGCTTTGATCCGGTCGAGCGTGATTTCCCAATCGCGCCAGGCGAACACGGTATCGTGGAACTCAAATGATTTCGCGCCTTGGTCCTCCAACATGTCGACGGTTTGCGCCTCGTCCCAATGATGCTCGGCCGAAAGCACGCCCGCTCCGAGAACATTCAGAAATCCATGCATTTCGGTTTTCACTTCATCGCGTAAAGATCGGATCGGGTGATGAAGCCCGGCGGTAAATTTCATCGGGACATGATGCTTGGTCGAGGCAAGGATCGCGCGCGCGATTTGCACCGAGCTCGGAAACGCATCGGCTACGACACCGCCGGTGCGCAACTTGTAACCGAACGCCGCTTGTTTCGTGCGTGCAATCAACCCGATCGTCTCCTCCGCCGATTCGGCTGGCGTTTCCCAAAACATTTGCACTTTCAAATCGCCGAGCAGGGCAGCCGTTTCGTTCAGTTTTCCAAGATCGACATCTCGTGGCAGGACCATTTCCAGCTGCGCAATCGAGACAACATCGACATGCTGTTTCTGAAATGAACGGATCGCATCCGCGATGTTTTTCAGTTCCGTCTGAAAGTCTGCCGCGTTTTCCGTTTTTGGTCCCAAAGCGGAAATCCGCAACGAATGATGCTTGTCAAACTGCGATAGAAATTTCTCGGCGTCGCCAAATTTTGCGACTGGCAAAACGAAGGTCGAGAGCATCCAGGAATCTCCGGACCGGGTGTAGTCCGCCTGCTTCGAGAGCGCCGGCTCTAGTTCGAGGCTGCACGGCGGAAACATTCCCGCGTAATCAATCGATCGCGTCAGCAAAGCCCGCAGAGATGCAGCTGGCATGGAGTTAATTCAGTGCAGAAATTTTTCCGAAATCAATCCGCCAAATTATGTCGATCTTATGGGAACAAGCCGCGCATCTTTTTGGCTTTCATAACGCGTTCGACGCCAATTGCCATCGCGGCGGTGCGGTGAGAAATCTTATGCGCCTTGGCGCGTCTAATCACCTGAGTGAACGAGTGCTCGAGAATTCGGAAGAGCTTGTCTGTTACTTCGGTTTCCGACCAAGCGAATGCTTGCAAACCCTGCACCCACTCGAAGTAGGAAACGATTACCCCGCCCGCGTTGCACAAAATGTCGGGAATGACGAACACTTCGTCCCACCGTTTCTCGAGAAGCAAATCCGCCTCCGGCGTAGTCGGGCCATTCGCGCCTTCGGCGAGAATTCGGCACTTCAATTGGTCCGCGTTCGATCCGTTAATCACGCGATCGACTGCGCACGGCGCGAGAATGTCGCACGGCATGGTTAAGAGTTCTTTCGGATCGACATGATCGGCCTCGTGAAACGAGCGGAGATTTCCCTTTTTGAAAACGTGCTGTTCCGCTGCTTGAACGTCGATCCCGTTCGGATTGTAAATCGCCGCGTAGGCGTCGCTGATTCCGACAATCTTGACGCCACTCTTGTAACCAAGCGAGAGCGCCGCGACCGAGCCAACGTTTCCGAATCCCTGAACAATGGCCGTGCATTTCTCGGGATCCATTTTGAGAATGTTCATCGCGCGCTCGATCAGATAAACGACGCCGCGCCCCGTGGATTCGCGCCGGCCTTCAGTCCCGCCGATCGCGACCGGTTTACCCGTTACGATCTCGTTCACCGCGTATCCGTGATAAACCGAATACGTGTCCATGAACCACGCCATGACCTGTTCGTTGGTGCCCATGTCGGGACCCATTACGTCGGTGTGCGGACCGACAAACGGAATCATTTCCTGCATGTAACGACGCGAGACAGCTTCAAGCTCGGTGCGCGAAAGTTTCGTCACATCGCAAGCCACGCCGCCTTTCGCTCCGCCGTAGGGCAAATTGGCGAGCGCGCATTTCCAGCTCATCCACATCGCGAGCGCCGCCGTTTCGCCCATCGAAAGCGAGGGCGCGAAGCGCGTGCCGCCTTTGGTCGGACCGAGCGTGAGGTGGTGTTGAACTCGGTAACCCTGGAACGTCCGGGTGCTGCCGTCGTCCATATGCACCGGCAACGTCACCGCGATCGCCCGTTTCGGATACATCAAGCGATCCCGATCGTTTTTATCGATGCTTAGGTAATCGGCGATGACCTGAAACTGGTCGCACGCCATTTTAAAAACTACGTCGTCGTAAATCGTCATGAACGGGAGCACTCAGCGCCGCCAAGTGAAGCATGCCTATTTGCTCCGAAAAATTCTCGCGTCAAATGCAAAGCCGCGCAAGACGGCTATTTGCTTCAAGATCGACAAGCGCTAACGAGTTCGTAACGTGCTGCCCGTGAAGATTGAAACCCTCGCGGTGCACGCCGGGCACCGAATTGATCCTTCGACCGGCGCGGTCGCGCCTCCGATTCACCTGTCCACGACTTTCGAACGCGACGTCGAAGGCACTTACTCGCGCGGCTTCATGTACACGCGCAATGACAATCCAAATCGCAAAGCGCTCGAGGAAGGAGCCGCGGCGCTCGAAGGCGGGGCCGCCGCGGCGGCATTTGCCTCAGGCACCGGCACGACGATGTCAATCTTTCAAGCGCTGAACCCGGGCGATCACGTTCTCGCCCATGAGGACGCCTACTATGGAACGACGCGCTTGCTGCGGGAGATTTTTCTGCGTTGGGGACTTGAAGCCGATTTCGTCGACATGAGCGATCTCGCGGCGGTGAAAAAAGCTATTCGGTCGAAAACGAAACTCGCCTGGATGGAGACCCCTTCCAATCCGCTGCTCAAGATTGTCGATCTTGAAGCGGTCGCGAAAATTGTTCACGGCGCCGGCGCGCTTTGTGTTTGCGACAACACGTGGGCGCCGATCATTCAGCGGCCGTTCGATCTCGGCGCCGACTTCATTATGCATTCGACCACGAAATATTTTGGCGGCCACTGCGACGTCCTCGGCGGAATCCTCGTCGCGAAGAAAGACGATGAGCTCTTTCAGCGAATTCGCAGCATCCAATATGAAGGCGGCGGCGTACCCTCGCCTTTCGATTGCTGGCTGATCCTGCGCGGGATGCGGACTCTACCCTGGCGAATGCGCGCACACTGCGAAAACGCGGCGAAGGTCGCCGAATTTTTGGCGCAGCACTCGAAAGTTGAACGCGTTCATTATCCTGGCCTGACAAAACACGCTGGCCACGAGATTTCGAGAAAGCAGATGTCGATGTTCGGCGGAATGCTTTCCGCCGAAGTGAAGGGCGGCCACGACGCCGCGATGAAAGTCGCGAACAGCACAAAGATTTTCACTCGCGCGACGAGTCTGGGCGGTGTCGAAAGCCTCGTTGAGCATCGGGCGTCGATCGAAGCGCCGGGTACAAAATCGCCCGAAGGTTTACTTCGATTATCAATCGGACTCGAAAACGCCGACGACTTGATCGATGACTTGAATCAGGCGCTTGGCTGACTGCTTCCGCCGAACTTCCGGCGGACAAGATCGACAATGTCCTGAACTTCGTTGACGCGTAGGAAATAGGCCGCGCCGAAAAATATGACCACGCCGAGCGCAATCGTGGTCGTAAGATCGATAATCTCCCGCCACAGGGGGATTGAACTCGAAAACAAGAATTGCAGCGCCAACCAACAGACCCCGACCAATGCCGCGCCGGCCACGAGCACTTTGGCCAGCGTTTTCATTAGCGATCCAGTCTCCAACCCGCCGGCGTAGCGGCCCATCATTATATATAGAAGCAGAAAGTTGATGATCGCGACCAGGCTGACCGAAAGCGCCAGCCCGCGGTGACCAAACCCGAGATGAAACGTGAAAAACCAGTTCAACGCGAAATTCGTGAGGATCGACAACAAACTAATCAGCATCGGCAGATAGCGCCGGTCCAAAGCGTAGAATGCAGGCGCCAGCACTTTAACCGCCGAATACGCAACGAGTCCGATAGCGTAAAATTGCAACGCACCGGCGGTTTCATTCGTTGCTTCCGCGCTAAACCGGCCGTGCTGATAAATGACGGCAATGATCGGACGGGCGAGACAGAACAAACCGATCGCCGAGGGGACCGTTAACAAAAACACCAGCCGCACCGCGTGAGCCAGCGCGGCGCGAAATCCGGCGATGTTGCCGACCGCGGCGCTTTTCGAAACGAGCGGCAAGGCAACGGTCGCGACCGCCACTCCGAAAATGCCGAGTGGCAATTGCATTAAACGAAACGCGATCGACAACCATGCGACAGCGCCTTTTTCCAAAAAAGACGCGAAGGTGCTATTCACCAGGACGTTCACCTGGACCGCGCTGGCGGCGATCACCGCCGGACCCATCAACACGAGAATTGTCCGTACGCCGGAGTCGCGCCAGGCGAAGTTCGGCTGAAAGCGGTACCCGACTTTCCACAGCGTCGGCAGTTGAACCAGGAATTGAAGCGCGCCGCCGACCAACGTGCCGACCGCGAGTCCGATCAGTGCGCGTTGGCCGAAATGCGGATCGAGCCACCAACCGACAGCGACACCAGCGATAATGGAACCAATGTTGAAGAACGTCGACGCCATCGCCGGCATTCCGAACACATGCTTCGCGTTCAACATCCCCATCGCCAGCGCGGCGAGCGAAACGAGCAAGATGAACGGCCACATGATTTGCGTGAGCAGCGTCGTCATCGCCTGCTCGTCGGCCGCAAACCCGCGCGCGATCACGCCGATGATTTGATGCGAGAACACGATCCCGACGATCGTGATCGCGCTCATAAAAATGGCGGTGAGCGTCGCGACTTTGTTCGCCAGTTGCCAGGCTGACCGATCACCTTCGGTCGCGATCTTTTTTGAAAACGTCGTGATAAACGCGGTCGAGAGCGCGCCTTCGGCAAAAAGGTCGCGCAACAGATTCGGGACGCGGAAGGCAATCAGGAAAATGTCGAGATTGCGCGTCGCGCCGAACAGCCCGGCAAAAATCTGCTCGCGAATCAATCCGAGGATGCGGGAAGACATCACCGCGATGCCGACCACACCGGTCGCGCGCGTGCTTACTCGCTGCGATTGCGCCTCAGACATCGGCGAACAAAGAACAACGTCCGTGGATTAACGAAAGCAAAAACTTTCGGCGAACGATCAGGTTTTGGTCTTCGGCAAAAGGAAACGCTGGTAAACAAACGAGGCGACGATCGCGATGATGGCAACGGCGATCAGCGCGGCGATGCGGTAGAGCTGCGCCAGGCTGTCGAGGTCGTGAAGGAAAAGTTTCGCAAATGCGAGGCAAAGCAAGCCGATCCCGACGAGCCGAACGTTGCGAACGTTTCTGACAATGCCGAGAACAACCAAACCGAATGCGAACAGCGACCACGCGATCGTGTAAGTCATATCGCGCGCAAAATTTCCTTCGAATGAAAACGTCAGAGTCGGACCAATCGAGAAGTAGTCGGCGATTTCGATGTTCATCAGGAGAAACAAAACAATGCCGCTCGTCCAATAGAGGAAGGCCGAAGCTTTCCGCTCGTAAAACTTTTCTCTCGGTTCGCCGAACCACTTCGCGCCGAGAAACAAGCAGATCGCGGCGATTCCGTAGGCGTAAAGATACCAATTGAAGATTGGCGCGTGCGTGCGCGGATGGTAGCTGAACACCGCCGGATTCAGCGCCAATCGGACGAATGCTCCCGTGGATATGATGAGCGACGCCGCTCGCAAACGGCGATTTGGGACCCAACGGAAAAGCAAGATCAACAGCAAACCTTCGATCGCCCAGCCGAGCGTGATCCATTCACGGTCGAACTGGACCGGGAAAATAAGACTGACGAACGCGAGCACCGCCGCGCCTTGTGAGGCCAATCGCGAATCGCCCGAGGCAAGATCGACATTTTCTTTCTTGAGCAGATACCAAACGCCAAACGCGGCAGGCAGAGCGAAAGCCAACGGGAGTAACCAGAACAATTCATGCGCAATTAAATGCGCGGGTGAATCCACATAAGCGTGGACGAACGCGAAGTGGATCGGTGCAGCAACCGCCGCGAACATCCATGGCCAAAGTCGCTTTGTTCCAAACAGATAAGGAAATGCGACGTAAAGCATGAAGATGGCCACATGCCTGAATATGACCAGCCCGAGATGGCCGCGGGCTTCGATCACCACGCGTTCAGTGTCGAGAAACAAACCTTTAACATTTTGCCATGACGCAAGAATGTCGTAGCACCACAACCACTCAACGAAGGAAATTACTACTAAAGCCAGTCCAACCATGACTATGAGGGCTGACTCTTTGTCTGCGAATCGACGGGTTGCGGTTGCGAACGCGATGATGCCGGCATTACCGACCAACAACCAGAGCATTAAGTCGCTCTCGTAGAGAAGCCGCGCCACCGAGATACCGATCAGCGCTCCAAGACCGGCGATGCCCATCGCAATGATTGTCCAGATATCGAGTTCCTTTTGCCATGTGACAGCGACGCAAAGCCCAAGGAAAAGTCCTTCGATAATAAGAAAAAGAAGGTGCGGCGCTTTTGGATCGAATCCGTCGGTGAAAATGCCCGCCGTCCACGCCGACAACAAAAGAACCGACAAAAGCGCGGCGACGGAAAGCAGATAACTCCATCGTTTGAGTCTGACCACTGCGGCGACAGCGCAGTCGAGAACTCCGATGTAAGCGACGAACAAAATCGGATTCGTGTAGCCAGTGCTGAACAAAAGAGGTGTGACAAACCCACCAATTACCGCCAGCCAGGCCACACTCTGCGCAGCCAGGTAATTCGCCAAAGCGAGAGCAACTGCACTGACGACCCACATCAGCGCGATTGTCACCGTCAACGGAATCAGATTGTAGAACGAGTGCGCGGCGTAAACGTCAGCGTAAAGAATTAAAATGCCGGTCGCGCAGACACTTTGCGCGGGAACACGATAACACCGAATTCGCGGCAATAGGCTCACCGCGATCAGTAGCGCTCCAACAATTGCGCCGCCGACGATCCGCATCGCGGGCGTGATCCAATTGTTCTCAAACGCGTACTTAACCAAAAAGACGATCCCAAGGAAAAAGGCGAAGCCGCCGATCCACGCGAAAAGTTTTACGCCAAGGATAGACTCCCAGTTGAAAGGGGTATGCGGCTTCGGCGCAACACCTGGCCGAGGCGTCGGCGCAGCAGCGGCCTGCGGTTTCGTTGCATAACTTGGAAGCGGCGGCGGAACGGCAGCGGTTGCCGCAGGCTTTGCTGTGGCGGTGTCGCCACGACTCTCGAGTTCGAGCAGGCGTCGTTTTAATTCGTCAATGCTCGCTTTGAGCCCGGCGGATTTTGACAACGCGATGATCGACAAGACGAGCGTCGTCAGGACCAGAAGCGTCAGGAGGAAAAGTTCGTCCATCGGCGGAATGATGAGCAGCTATAATCCGGTTGGACAACTCAGAAATTCCCACGGCAATTTGAATTGGTCGGATAAATGCGCGGCCAAAGCTTTCACGCCGAACGTTTCCGTAGCGTAGTGACCGCCGAGCAAAAGATTCATCCCGAGTTCTTCCGCCGCGACCGCCGCCCAATGCGGCGCTTCGCCGGTGACGAACGTGTCGATCTTCTTGTGCCCGTCCGGCTCGGACTCGGCGACGCGATAAATCTCCGAGCCGCCCGCGCCGGTAACAATGCCGATGCGTCGTGGTTGCGCCGGACCAAAATTGAAACTTTTCACCGGACCGTGGAGAACCGATCTCAGTTTTCGAATCAGTATGCTTCGCGACGT
>WNFR01001526.1_pt1 | contig 26693 bp, 33 predicted proteins | sample 5400221 | NCBI WGS metagenome assembly WNFR01 (sample SAMN13153357, study PRJNA577476) | soil metagenome | isolation source: 40 cm soil under Madrone tree | place: USA:California | collected 2016-06-14
CCAACCTTTGACGGCATTATCGACTGCATTCTTGACGGCTGCGAACGTTTTTTTGAAAAGCAAGTAAGTGTGCTGTGGCGACGGAACGGGAATAAGAACGCCGACCTTTGAATGCATTGCGGAAGAAGTTGCGTCGTTCGTGCACACGAGTTGGCGTAGCGTGGTTGGCTGCCTGTGTGGCGTCGCTATGATTGACGTTCAGGCCTTGGATGAGAAAGTTCACGTCTCCATTCCTGCCGTGTCCCGTCAGCGCCATTCCATATTGGAATTTCGGTGATCACCCTGATGATGCGGCTGCTGAAAAGTTCGTGTCGAGGGACATATAATGGACCGGTGCGTCTCTCGCGGAAAGAATTGACGCATTAGATCCATCCTGGGTCCAGTGGCTCGCTACGTGCGCAAATGGCATCTGACCGCACTGCCAGAAAGGTAGTGCCGCAATCCGGGTGAGTACGGACGGAGGGGAATGCCAGGATTAGTAGAGAACTCACGTTTTCAGGCAGACGGACGAGGGTGTGCAGTACACCTCCCTGGAAGATGTGATCACAGTGCGAACTAGAGTTTGGGCATGTGAGCTCAATATCCGGCGCCTTCGCATCCGGGTCGCAGCGGGTGATCTGCCACCCGGCGGCGGGAGTAATATCTGAGATTGCACTTGTGGAACCCCACTGCGTTCGCGAGTCGGCAGGTGATATGCGCGTGAGAGACAGCGATGAGCGTACGATATGCAGAGTGCCTGACGAACCAGATTCTGCGGGTAGATCCCAAGTACAATGGCCATCCAGGCAGGGTGCTGACCAGTCGTTTGCCGAAGACCCCTCCGCAAGCAGGAGTATAGTAAGGTGGAGAACAATGTTATAAAGCATCGCGAGGCTCGGTGGAAGTACAGTCAGAGTGGATGAAAGGGCCAGCAAATATTTGGACAACCAGCCAGAGGGCACCAAGGAACCAAGGAACCAACGAGTCCGAATTGGGACAAGAACTTGAAGTGGGCGGGGAGTGTGCCAGCGGCGAGAGGCATGGCCATACTATATATCGTATATCGCTACCCACGGCTTATCCCTCTCCACGGCTTTCGGATTCCGTTTCAGACATCGTAGAGACCGCGCTGGGAGAAAGTTTCATGAATCTCATCCACGTGTGTGTAGCAAAAGTAAAGTGGCTAGAGAAAAAGAATCCCCAAGTAGTATAGTAGTAAGTAAAGCCATCATCGCTGTTGCATGACTTGCATCTGAGTCAGCAAGCATTACCAAATGTGGTGATAGGAGCGGCCGATGGAACATTTGTTAATCCTGTGCGAATCGCGGTGACAGTCACGGTCGCCGCACCGCATTCGTGTGCTCAATGTTTCTCATATACGGCACTATTAAGAGGCTTGGAGTGATCTTTGTCTGCGACCTCTGTTGAATAGTATTCTACTATTTCCGAACACGAAAAGATATGATCATAAAGCGCAAACCGGCGCAGCGCGGTATCATCTCGCATACTGTCAATACATTTTCGGGGACACGATCGCGATATTTGATATGTCGCGATATGTCACCAGACTCTATACATGTGTGCACAATCTGAGGCGAGCCGAAATCGCGTGTTAGGATTGCGTCACGGTGGGTTCACTCTGGCAACAACCGTCGGACTGACCTGAACGAAACCTGTGGAACGGGGGGTTTTTTTTTTCGGATCCACATCTTGGGTTACATCTTGGGGTACTTACCCTATGTAGGACGCGAGACAGCAGCGTTGCGATCCGTCAAGTGTCGAAAGTATTGGGGCGCAGTTGCGCGCCGTGACGAAGGTGCGAGGGTTAGCAGATAGCTGGCGCGGTTTGTTCTTGAGGGTGTTGTCGCAAGAAATAATGAGTCTTCTGCAGCTTTCTCCAAATCTTCACGGTGTCTTCCTCGGACATTGCTTAGGTTCATGCAGCTAATGTTACGATATGGCTCCCTTGAAAAAGTATCTCACCCCCTCCTACAACTTTGGACCAAATCTTTGCGAAAGCACTCGCAGACACGTCATCAACGGGATGTCTTCTTCAAGATTACCAAACCGCGTCAAAGGTGGCCCGTCGAGCTCTCAGATTAAACGGAAAACAATACGTACACCTCAGCCAGCAGCGGAGATAATTGTCGTAGACTGTAGTAATCACTGATGACGGAGCGCCTGCGGTGCGTGCCAGGCGGAATGCAAAGGACCACGCGAGAATAGCCCTGGTGACAGGCTGGTATTGAGGTAGTTGAGACCGCACAGCAGACTCATGACGCTTCGAGTCTCCGAGGAAAGAAGCAAAGATGAGACATGGGGTCGCCGAATTTCTCACGATCCTCCAGAACGAATTCCCCCATTACAGCGACGTAGGCCAGTCACGAGTCCTGAACAGAAACGCGAAGGACATGCCGAATTCAATACCAAGACAACCGGCCCGGAACGGACCGCCCCGATGCAATTGCTCTAAGGCAATCGAAACAAGTCGTAACAGCCACGGAAACGCGACAACACGGTCATGCAACCCCTGCGCAGCGACGACGATGCGCCAACAGCCTGTGCGAGCAATGGCGGGTACGCGCCCCGAGAGTACTATGCGCACGGCCGACGGCGACGACACGGCCACACAGGCCCCGCGGAAGCTTCCGTGGTGAGCTGCATTTAGTAGAGCCTGTCCTTGGCTCTCTAACAAGTGTTTGCCCCCCATACTGTAGATTGACTTAGTTATAAAAAACTGTATTTGTAGTTTCTAATAAACATCTTTTTAAAGTATACGGCCCCACCATGACCTCTCAATGTGGCGGCGCGCTCTCACTCTCCCAAATCGAGCAAGGCCAGTTTTGAAAATGTTATTTACTTTTCTGATTACAATGTGACGGTTAGGGGGAGAGCAAGGCCAGTTGCCAGACAACGTTGATAAACGTAGATGTACGAGGGACGATTGAATCCTGCGCCTTATGCAAGATATAGGGAGTTCTAATTCGAACTTTTGAAGGATAGGGTCTCTCTCCTATTCCGCACTGGCAATTGTTGAGTATCTCAAGGGAGTCAAGGGACTAACTACCCTGGCCATCGACAATGGTTACGGGTCGACCAGAGAGCAGGCGAACCGTAGCGAATCGCTCAATGGATGTTACTGGCTCATCCTCTAGGAAAAGTGAATGAAGGGATGGCAGCACTTCGGCGACTATCTGCTCAGTGACGCTTGCAAGCCCATTAGCAACCTGCCTTGCCAACTTCTCAGATACATGCAGCGTTTCCGCGGCGATGAATGGGCGAAGGAGTTCCAGCCATTCAGAGTTGTCCATGTATTCCTCCTTATCGGGTCGCAGATCGCGTGCATCGATGGAGAGGTCAACTACGTTCGAGAGCATGGAGACCGACTGGCCGAGTATCTGGGCTACGTGGGAGACCTGCCAATCCAATGCTTGGCAGGATATTTGAAGAGAGAAGTGACTTTCAAGGAGTTCATCTGGTTCGCCATAAATGCTCACGTAGACGCTATTGACACCGAAATCTATCCGCGCGTGCTTAAAGCGACCTACGTTGTAATTTTGTATGTGGTCGATAAATCTGGATAGCCGTGGAACCTGAAAGTCAAGCTGATTGAAGTACGATATCCGGAAATAGTCGAGTCGAGGAGTGTCAATTTGGGCCACGAAGTCCTCTAAATAATCCTTAACGCCATGATAAGCGAAGGAAGCAAGAGAAGAGAGTATAGTCCGCGTTCGAGGAACCGAAGGTGTGTTATTAGAGGGAGGAGTTGGCGATTTGAATCCAATGAAGAGGGTTCTGAGCTCGGGCAACGCCTCCAGACTTGTGACCATTGCCTCCGGTGAAATGTGATTACTGTTGGGAATATTCAAAAGTCGGAGATCGACGAGGCTGCGAGCTGATAACAGAAGCGTTGGTAACGCTGGAAAGGGAATTCCTTCTAATTGGGCAACCCGCAATTCCGGAGCAGATCCCCCTAAGAATTCATCGGGGAGAGCGGGCACGTTCTCATCTTTCGACGAAAGCCAAAGATGGGTCAATTCAGGAAACGGTTTCCGCACAGCTGTGACCATCTTTCCCAATAAAGAGCTCGTCACAGATATGCCGACATAGCGTACGCGTTCGGGGTTCTCGAGCGCAGCGACTACATTATCTTCGTCGCTAGGAGTAAGGCTCTTGCTATTGTCGGCACCCCAATAGGTATAGTAGTCGATGATGAGAGGTAAAGGCGGCCAATATCCCAAATTCTTCCTGACGGGTGTCCCGTGTGTACAAAAGAGTTGTAGATGGAGACTGCGTGGAGATGAAAATATGACACGTCGCCATCTCTGGCACACATGTGCCAGTCTGTGCCAATCCCATATGGCGTGATAGTGAAATCTGTACGGTTCTTGGTCCCTTCGACAGATATTGAACGTTTCTAGCAAGACGTGGTCGGGAATCGAGTTGATTGTCGTTGATTGTCTGTGTCTCTCGCCTATGCTCCACGTATCAGTCGGCGCGGGATTAGACGCATAAGTGGCATACCTCGGACCGGCATTGTCCGTGGTTCTTCGCAGAGTCTTTTAGTGATATTTCCAGTCATTGACCCTCCATTAGAGCCATTCTTTCGCGTCGAATTGTCGTTGGAAGGCCGGCTGATCTGTAATTAGTTCTAATGATATAGCAAACGAGATACCCAGACTCACCGGACAATGCACCGGCACGTGGAGACCATTGGTCAAACTTGAAGCGGTGGGCCCAGTTAGTCGACTGGAGAACAAACAACGCAGCTACTATTATATCCCTCAAATTCCATGAGCCGTACATGTTGTGTGCCCGCAAAATAAAGATGCCATTGGACTATACTGTAAAGGAGAAGCAGCGGCGCAGGGTACCACTTAACACACGGCACTAATAAACCACTTTTTAGGAAATGGAATTCCAAAACGTTGAGTAGTTTAATAGAGTATGTCGCCTAGAACGTCTCATGGAAGGATACCAAATGGCACGGCGGGCGACACGTGCATTGCAGTGCTGACAGCCCGGGAAAATAACCCAGAGTATAAGGAGTGGGCCAATTCTGCGTGACGGAGAACGACAGAAAATATCTTAGAATTTGAACGTGAAGGAGAAACATGGATACTGCCTTCAAGTCATCGTAGCAACACTGAAAGAAACAGACGAATTGCTCAACGGCCCGGGATTCCACCTGATATATAAGCGCTTGTGAACTAAAGCAAACAAGGACACCGGCGGCCTCACGACCGCGGGCATAGACTCGCGAGGCTAAACACATGTATGTTAGCGGGTTGGCAGGGGCACAGGCACACCGCCAATGGGCTTCCTTGAGTCTTCTAGTCTTCTGCCACCAGCACAGAGGCACAATTGAGAGACCCGTACACTAGCCACTACAATACATGTACCCCGAGAACTCGCTTGTATGCTATCTCCGACGTACCTGGCGTTCGCTAAATCCCCCTTCGTGATGTTATGGGCACGCCCTACCTACTCACCTCATGAAACATTACCCACCACCTTCCCCCAGCGACCTTCAGCCTGAGATTTCTCTTAGGTTGGACTTGGAGATGCCACTGCCAGATGGTATATGTTGCGTTCGCCCAATTCGGCGCAGCGACGTGTTCTCCAACTTTTCCCGCATTTCCCGAGTCGTACTTATGTATGCGGGAAGTGATGGAAAGACAGACCTGCACCTACCTTTCGTGTCAACTTGAACCCTCCAAATGTCTATTCGTTGTGGCGAAACAATGTTGCAACATTGCGACGTTGCGGAGTTCCTTCACATTGTTTCTTTTGCCCATAGAAGCGCTTTACGTAGTTCACATCGGGATCGTACTCTCACCCTTTGGTAGGATCTTACTAGGAAACGCCCTCATGCAAGTGGCACTAGATCTGATGCCTGTGCCGTGAGACCACTGCTGGCATAAATTAGGGTGTAGACATGCTGATTTCGGCAATTCATCCTGTGATAGATGACGAGCTGACTTGAAATCATATGATACAAAAATCGTCTGGCAAACAATAGGATTGGATAAAAGTGATCCAATGACCAGGGGTGAATTTCGTCCTACCTTGCGCTAGTAGTGTAGATTATATTGGGCACGAAGCCAGTATGAGGGAATTGCCAATCGCTGGATCGGAGTGGGATCCCTGTATTGACGAATGTCATCTATTTTGGACCCACTTATTGATGTTACGATTTCTCTATCTCTGCGGCCGTTCAACTCTGACGTCTAAGGCCTCATTTCCTCGCTACTGGAATCTGACAACCGAACCGATACGGTTGTTCGAAACTACTCCGATTCTGCGGTCGCGTCGGTGAAGTCTTAGAGTGCGACGGCAGATGGACGCAAAAGCAGCGTGTCAGCGGGCCCAGGCATACTCAATTACCACTGGCATAAGGACGAAGCAGAGGCGCTATATCCCAGTGTTCCGAAGGTATAAGCCCATTGAGGATCCAGGGCCTTCGTGTTCCGAACCGAGCCATACCACTAGATTGACGGCTCGCCGCGGGCAGTTCATTTTTTGTGCTGGCACGGGGCACAGGTTAACATGCGCGCATGACCGGCCACTTAAAGCACAGAATTTGTCAAGAGGCGGAGAAGAGGGATCAGTGCCCGAGTTCTAATCGATATAGGAGCAAGGATCGACTTACTCGTTAGATAGTCACACGGGGCATTCTTAGCGCCGCACGATTTGACACGATGGAACCTTGCGCATAACCTGTGTCACGCGCGTGCATCATGAGTTCACGAGTCGCAAGCAATCAATGTGCATCAGCTGCTGTGTCGCCCGTGATGGACACGATGCAAAGGTCATGGGTTTCTTCACAACGGATGAGGTGGGCCTTTACCAAAATCAGATCAGGTACTGTAACGAACTCCTATCTGATATCTTTGTGCCCAAAATTACCTAATCCATATGTTTTGTCCCTTAAGGCCGGTGCCAAGCGCTTGTTTTCTCTCAATCGACATGTTGACAACTTACATCTGGAAGGTGACAAATACAGGCAACTTACGTCTGTAGACAAGGACCAGATACTGTAGCGAGAGAGAGAAAAGCCGCAGTGAGCCCACAGATGTATATCCAACAAACTATGACGAGACGAGACAAAAAAAGATATAAAAAAAAGGGGAGCGTCAGAGTCAGGTTACGAATAGGAGGCAATAGGATGGAGGGAGGGCAAGACGGGAGAGAGAGAGCGCAAGGTGGGTAGGTCATAATAGGGTAGTAAGCGGGTTTGCATCAAACATACGGGGGTGGCGGATGGAATATCCAGGCGAGAGATCGTGCGCTGAACCCCAGGATGCCTTGGTGGAGGAAAAAGAGAGTGCGGGGATCTTACGTTTTCTTACTTACTTTCGCTTTGTCGCTGTTTTTTGTATATATTGTTCTTTTGGGAAAAATAGTGGTCTGATTAGGAATAGCACGTCTCATGACGTCCCCCTACGAACTTCTGATCCAAATTACGTGTGGGCTCTTACTGCTGCTTGCATTCCTCAGGGTTTACGGTTGGCGGTGCGCCACGGCCGTTTCGTCCAGCACCCGCACCTCGTCGAGGTGCTGACATGTCGTCCTCATCCGACTCCTACTTAATCTTGGTTCAGCGGTCGAAGAATAATGCAGGAAGACGTACCATGTCGTCGTCGGACTCGTCACCGTCGTCGTCGTCGTCGTCATCGTCGTAATCTTCCTCATCATCAGAGAGCATGTCGTACTCGAGCGCCTTGCCAGTAAAGTAATCGACAGCGCGCGGGATGATCTAAACTCGCGGAGGCCAAGTGAGAAGAGGAGGTAAAGGTAGGCGCAGTAGAACACCCGCCTTTTCCTTGATGTCCTCGCCGATCTGATAGTCAAGCTCGAGTTTCTCTTCGAGCTCGTCGAGCTCATCTTCGCCAATCTCGCCCTCCTCGATAGCTTCTTCGCTCGGCGCAACTGGAGGTGAGAAAAAGTTGAAGAAGGATTCTGTCGGGTGCGCTTTTCGCACCAGCCGCGTGCGGTTTGTGTCTAACAGCCAATTGACGTGAAGAAGGGAAAGGGAAAGAATCGAGTTCACCCACTTTTGTTTCGTTGTTTCTTGATTTCGAACTCCTTCGTCAAATCCTTCTCGTCTTTCCACTTTATCTCTGTCCCGATCGCTCGATCGTACACAAAATCGCCCGAATATCCCACCTCCTCGCGGTAAACGTAGGTCTTGTCAAGCACGTCGTTCTCGAAAAAATCGTTCGGCGAAAAGTCAAAGATGAGTTTGAATCCGGGCTTGGGCTCGCTTGACGGGAGGTACTCAATCCGAAGGTCGGTGAGGTACTTGAGCGCGCCAGCGTCGCGATCGGTGATCAGTGAGGACAGACCGACGTGATTTCTTAGGACGGTGAGCCAGAACTCGGGTACGGGGCCAGGATTCGTAGATGAAGGTACGGCGAGCGGATTCTCCTCGGGGTCGTCCTTGGCGGATTGAGCGGCGCCAGCCTCGAGTTCCTCGGCCGTAGGCTCCGCGGTGGCATGAATAAGTACGCGTCGGCGCGCATAGAGAGGCTTGGTAAGCTCGAGGTACTGAATCACATGCGCGGTCAGTAGGACATTCGTATGAATGGGAATGTGCAGGCTCGGAAAGAATTGCGGGGAATATGACGGCACTGTAACGGCATGGCAAGGCTAAGACAGAGTGGCACCTCGTTATTCGCGTCTACCATGCCGATGCCGGGATCGTGCGCGATTGGGCTGGGGTGGGGGCGGTGTAAAGACAAAAATGGGATGTCTCCGACCCCACGATGGAGGTACGGCATGGCCCGGGCCCACCCAGCATTGACTATTCGATCGGGGGGTAAAAACGAAGAGAGAGAGTAGCTGAAAGGCAGAAGAGGGGGGAAAAAGTGATTGAGAGTACGGATGACTTGCTTTTTTTTCGAGCTCGAGACACTCGCGCTTGTATTCGTTCTGAAGGTCGTTCTGCTTTACCTGGACGCCTTTGAGGGCTTCGATGGTCTTTTTTGCGCTATCGGGGAGGCTCTCGATGTAGCCTGAACTCTTGCCTATGAGACCTGCGAGTCTGCCCTGCACGAGACCGAGCATTGCTTCTTGTACGGCGGTGCCATCTTCTGCTGGCTCGGCGTCCTCAGAGATATCAGGTACGGTTGGACGGGGGAGACCAGCGGTGATGGGGGCGTGAGAGAGAGGAGTGTTTTGAGGGGTGGGTGCGGTGATATCTGAATGTTGGTTGATAGGGACGTTGGACGACATTTCCAAACGTTGGTGAAAGAGAACAAGTCCACTCGGTAATTAGTTACGCTGCCTCAAATCCACAATCACTCCTTTATTTATTTATTTTATTATTTATTTATTATCTCTGGCGCCGCGGTCGTTGCCCGAATCGCGACCGCGACCGGTTCAGAAAGAAAAACAATCTGCTACACGTGACTTTGTTGGGATCGAGTCGGCGTCAGCATCAGAACTTCACCTCAATCGATACCCGTTACTCTCACACTGGATAAGGGAGGATGGAAGCAAGCACACAGGAAAGTACCACTGCATCGAACTGTGAGAGAGGACTGGCCTGGCCTGCCAATAGTGCGTCGTTTTGGCCCACCGCGCATTTTAACTAAACTGACCATCCTGGTAGGTTGTGCCAGTGGTTACCACAGCCAGAGCACGACAATTGATGTGATCCCGGATGACGTCCTCCTCAAGATTTTCGATTACTATCGTTCAGGTGAATTCCCCTGGAAATGGCATACACTCGTCCATGTGTGCCAAAGATGGAGGTGTCTCGTGTTTTCGTCATTAAACCGGCTTCATGTACGACTGTTCTGTACAGACGGTACCCCTGTCAAGGAGTTTCTGGGAATATGGCCGGCCCTCCCTATCGTCATACGTTATGGTGGACCCAGCAAGCTCACTTCTCTAGAAGACGAGGAAAACCTTGTGATCGCACTTCGACAGCCTGATCGCATACACGAAATTGGCCTGACAACTACAGTCTCTCTAGGCCGTCGAGTGGTCGCAGAAATGCGGAAAACAATGCCATTGCTAAAGTCCCTTGTATTGGCGGCTCGTAACGACGACGGTGAAATTCCAGTGCATCTTCCGGTCGACTTTCTAGGCGGATCTGCACCCGTTTTAAGCCGACTCTTCTTGGATGGTGTCGCATTTCGCGCCTTGCCGAAGTTCCTCCTGTCAACCACCAATCTTGCCTCGCTTGAACTTATGCATTTCCACCGCTCTGGGTACTTTTCGCCAGAGGCAATCGTAGAGGCTCTTTCTGCGATGACGCAGCTCAAGACACTCAAAATGCACCTCGATTTTCATGTATTTCATTTCGATGCAAGCACACTCCCAACTGAGCGTACGGTTCTGCCTGCGCTCGTCAATTTCGACTACCACGGTTATATCGAGTATTTTGAAAATTTCATGGCCAGAATTGACACTCCTCTTATTGAAATCATCGAGCTGAACTTTTACAACTGGGACGTCATCGAATTCCCACAATTTTGTCACTTCATTCGTCGGACTCGCCAACTGGGATCGCCAACTCGCGCCGAAATACAATCCGCCCACAGTGCCGGCTTTATCCTGTTTTATCAACCAGCCACGACAGGCACCACTGCTAGTCCTGGAAAACTTTGCTTGAAATTGATTATGGCGTGTACGGAGTCAGAGCGGCATCTATCTCTCATTTCCCAGCTCTCCCTTCAGCTATGGCCCTTCTTCTCTGATGTGCGGCAACTCAACGTCCTTATGCTTGATCGGCCACAGAAAGGGGATGATAACTTGGTAAGAATGGCAGAAGTTCTTCGTCGATTCAGCCGGATAGAGATCCTCTGCGTGATGTTCGACGAAGTGTCGGCCATCGCGCAAGTCTTGCGACAAGCTGCTTCGGAGACGGATCCGGGATTTCTGCCTGCATTGCACGAGCTTTGCTTAGGTGATCCTCGACAGTTCTTCGATGAGATTAACACCATCAAGCCCTTTATCGAGGCTCGCCGACTTTCCAGGTACCCTGTCAAAACATATTATGTGGATCAATTTTTGGAGGATGAGTCGGGGGTGTCAAGGAGCATAGAGTTGGAAGAGAATTTGATTTTCTACTGCACCGAAGTCCTATGCTAAATACTGATTGCCTTCTTGTGTCATGCACATCGTCTCGGCATATTGGGAAATTTCCAGCGCAAGGGATGTTTAGTACTAATTCCTCTGACCGTTATCGTGCACTGCGTGGCTGTCGTTCAACCATAAACCGGTGGTTAGGCCTGGTCAAGAATAAAGCAGTTTCCGAGAACAGGCATATGTTAACGGGCCTAAGGTGGTGTCGTCATGTGTTATGGCAGATTCAGGCCCGCTCGAATCACGGAGTGGGAATACAGATCAAACGCACTTGCACACACTGTAGTAATAGCCGCCGACATACGGGAGGTAGTCGGATACGGCATCGTTCTGGTAATCCGGGCGCGCAAAGTGATTCGAGAAGCCGCCTTCAGGAGAATGTGACCGCAATTGAACCTTGGGGTTGTACTACGTCAAGCCGCCGACGCAAGACCTACTTCTACATGGCAGCGATGCCATGGGCGGTTTGTGACACTTGCAAGAAGAGATAATTGCCGCACATATACGTCGCAGGGCCCGAACGAAGGAGAGAAGTAGACATTTCCAGAGCTGTCCTTGCAGTCCCCAATGATGGCCGGGGCCGTTGTTGCCACTTGAGACCAACGCTAACACCACGCGCACGGAGCCGTGAAAATTGGACAGCTCGCACAATTCTTCCGCCGTCACGGTATATTCCAGCGAGAGTGCACGTTCGTCAGTATCGAACCCTAAGGCCCCTCACAGCAAGTCAGTTTTACTGAAAAACTGAACTCGGAATCCAGGAACAGCTGTCATAGTGACTGGTTGTTCCTGGATTTTGAGTTCAGTTTTTCAGTAAAACTGACTTGCTGTGAGGGGCCTAATCTGATGGTTTGCGGGACATCGCCGTCGTCCAGTTTGAGCATGCAGTGCAGCCATTCGAGGTATGCATCGCCGAAGTCAGGAAAACCGCTGGGAGTGAACCAGGAACGCGTGCACTGGCATTATGAGAAGGTTTGCATGAAATTAGTCGTGCAGCAAAGAGTGCCGCACCCTCACAGTCGTAAGCCACGCAAGCAGGTTCAGCCACAATGGGTCGCCGAACGACCAATTCGAATTCGTCTGAATCTGAATCGATTCACCGTCGCGTTCAGCTACCACTCCACCAGCCTACATTCCCACAACCACCTCAAGGCCCTTGCTATGACACACTGCCACTTTATCGCCCCAAATTAGATGAACAAATCAATTTCATTGCTTCCAAAATTGTATTTTCACAAAATTTATAGCGAAAGCGATCACAGAAACTCTTTTAATGAAACATAGGACAAGGAGCCAACACACGCGAACATGTGACAAGAAAAACAGAGAGAGGACATATAGGATTCTGTTCATGTCCAGGCGCAAAATAAGTGGAGCAAGAAATGCTTACAAACTATGAATCACGGCTATTCAATATTTAATCTTGCAGAAGATGCGCCGAACGGTAACCTGCGCTTCGATACTTTGCCTGGCCGATACAACCAGGGGTAGCAACGATCTTCAGGTGGCCGAGTCGGGTATGGAGCCATTCTGATCAATCGCAGCATGAAAATGTCAGGACCCCGACTAAATAGCAGAAAATACCTATAAACAACCATAGCGAAAGTGTATAAGTAGGCCAGCTGAAGTCGCAATACTTCAGCTGAAGATTCTTGTCTTGCAATATGAGTTATACTCGACGCACCTGAACGATCAAAGAGCCCATCTCTCTCTCTCTCTCTCCCTCATCTCCTCCTCATTGGCGTCGACAACTTCAACTTTGATATCACCAAAGACCCTCCGAAGAACCCTCGAACGCGATAACGAACGCCGAACGGACGCACAGTGTGCGTGCCACAGACCAGGGTATTGACCCCCGAAGAACCCCGCAAAAGAACCCAGAAGACCACCTAGAAGAGGATAGAACGAGACCGCGTGAAACGCACCAAACCCGAAATCGAGACGACCAGCCCGAAGTGGTCCGACTCAGAACGTTGCTCTCAGGCCAAGGCAACCGAAACCGGCTAAGTTACAAGTCGTAGCAGCCGCGCGTGAACGCGACACGTACGAGGTAGCTGCGGCCTATGTAATAAGATCTCAATGTAATAGGATCTCACGTACCTCACGTACTAAATATGATAGAAGAGCAGTTTTTTATCGCTTCCCCACCATGCCCTTGCCCGAACGACTGCCCAGATTCATTCCTCCAAAACCCATAACGCTAACATCAGCAGCAGCAGCATCGTTTCCAAGTTTTCACGAAACTCTGCTTGCATTGTTGCTATGTTGCGAGTAACTCCATGTGGCCACGTACGTGACTTATTTGGAAATCTAGGAAATCACTCTGGCGTCGCTGGATGGAGGCATCGGTAATACTATCGAGGGCGGCATAGCAAAGGCAGTGAGATATGCCACACAGAACTAGATGTTTTGCACAGGAAGCGTCTCAGGTCATAATTACTGTCACGAGATGACACAAAGGAGAAAGGTACGTCTCCTTGTAAACAAACACGCGTTCGTGGTTGCTTCTCCCACGCATCTATTTGTCGCCTGTTATTACCGCAGTCAGTCCAAGACTCCAAATGGCCACTTCACTCGCGCCACGTAAAAAAGCTGACCAGCCCGGAATCGTGAGAGTTCCTATAAATCCCGCAGTCGTTTCAGATAACGAAAACTGTGAACACGACCTTTATGCTGTCAGCATCGGAGAGGGGGAATTATTCAGAAACGACTAAGCAAAATGAGGGATCTCAATATGGAAATTCCTGTGGGACGTTTATAGAGATCGTTAATCGAAAAAGATGATAATCCAGCACGTAGACGGAAGTGCATGAGCCCCTCTGTATGCGAAGGCCAGTAAACGCTAAGATGCCGCGAATCGGTCCAACGCCAATGCATCGAAACGTGAAAGGCGGGTCGCATGAAATGGCAAGTGAAGCCGACGACACGGTGCCCAGAGCAGGATATATGCTGTACGATGACAAGAGGATGTCTGCTTGTTCGGAGTCTGTGAAAAATGATGGCTTGATCTGCTCGAAAATGGTAGTATCGGTCGTCGAGGTGGAGTCGGCTAAGAGAAAGCAGCAGGGATATCGATGGCTTGGGCGACATGCCTGCCATCCAGGCGGAAAATGAAAGGTCGATCTCGAGGGCCCAGATAAATCCGGGGAGTAATCTTCCAGTATAAGCAAGATGAGACTCTTTGGAAAGGAAAGGTTCGTGGTAGCCCAGCGACCTTTTTCTGGTGATATCCATTTTGCACATTAGTGTCAGCGTAGCACTAGCTCGGACAGGAAGAGCCTGGACTATAGCCCGTGCAAATCAGATATCAATGCAAGCACGTTCCGGCTCAATGCGGACTTTGGCTCCCCGGGAGAAAAAGCGAATATAGCATCACGCCATTTTGTGGTGTATGCAGTTAGTCATGATCTTGACCTTCGAGATAGGGAACATACGGGTGATGGGAGCCACACACATGCGAGCCTATTATTACATAAGCCGCAGCTCTACCGCAGGCCCGCAGCTACAGTGTAGTAGATATATAATTGACGGTCACCACTTTCTACCCTGATCTCTCTTCGTCTCATTCACCTCATATCTGTCGTCATGACCCAGCTAGAACAGTACACAATGCCCGTGTCCGTCAAATCAGATAACTTGCGGCGGGATCTCGCCTCGGCGACACGCGCCCGCCGCAACAGGGCTAATTTATTCACGTGCCCTCATTGCGGTCATCGTACGTGGGAAAATATATATTCGATTTTTTTAGTTACCAAGAGTCTTAGAATCTAATCGGAAGCACAATTTGAAGATGCACATAGAAACACACAACCCGAACTGGAAAAAACCATTTGTGTGTCCCGTACACGATTGTAGGCGTCCTTTCACGAGGAATCACGATCGCAAACGCCACATGGATGCTATACATGGGGTCCGAGTTAACTAATCGTCATTCACATCGTCATCGTCATTCACATTCACTGTATTTGCTTGCGACATGTGTGGAAAAGGGCCACGTTTGGTAAATGTGACCGCTATGGCACCCAGCGAAAGTTAAATGTGCGGGAAAATGTTTGATGTATGTGCCACGTTACGGATTTACTGCTCGATCTGGTTCCTGACATTTTCATGCCGCTATGGCCCAGAATGGAGGATCGTTGCTACTCTCCTAGTTGTTTCGGTCAGATATTCGTAGTTTGTATGCATCTTTCATTCTTGCTCCATTTATCTTGCGCCTGGAAATGTATGGAATCCGATATGTCCTCCCTCTGACCTTTCTTGTCTCGTGTTCGCGTGTGTCGACTCCGTGTCCCATGCTCCCCACTTTCAATAAAAAGAGTTTCTGTGATCGCTTTCACTCTATATCCCCCCATAAATTTTGTGAAAAAAAAACCGATTTTGAAAGCAATGAAAGTTGATTTGTTCGTCTTAGTTGGCGCGATGAATCCTCGTCACTATTGTGACTACACCTAGGTACGGATACCTCTTCTAGACCGGTCATGTATGCCTCGGATTCTGGTCTAAATTACAAGAAAATATCACCAACTATTACCATATACACAGTAAGTTCAATTACCACAGCACAGAATGATACCGACGGCGCAAAGAAGAATGCCATATTACCATCACCTTCCCTGGTCCCAGCCCTCCCATATTCTCTCTTATCTTTTCTCCTTTCACGATCTGACCGTGACCACTCGTGCCCTACTCTATCCACTTAGCATTCTCACAGATCAAAGAGCCTACTAAATTTAAGCTATCAGCCGACGGACACCTTCCATTCAAAGTCACTGATCTCTCAGGGCGTCCCATACTACCAGCGACACCCGTCGAATGGCCAGCCTCTAGGATATGACTCTGAAGACGAAGTACTTTAATGACTCGGAAGACAATCTCCCGTTCTGGGAAGAAATTTACCCAATTACCGTTACCACTCCCCGCCGTCTGAGTTTGGGCTCGCAGAGTCCTTATTTTGCCCACCCGCTCGCAAGACCAACCCTTTTCGTATCCACCAGACCATCTCCCATTTCTAGGGGCCCAGGTTTTCGCGCCGCAGAAGTATAGGAAACAGGCGCAGAACGCGTGGCTCATGGGCCTTGAACAACTTGGGAGTGAGGCAAGGATACGGCACATCGAGCAAGAGGCACGCCAGCCCGAAGAAGAGAATGTGCGACTGTCTTTAGAGTTGGCGGAGCGTATCAGGGAGGATGCGAGCGAGGCGGTTGCTCAGGAAAAGGAAACCGAAGTGCCGCGTCACCAGGGCAACCTGGCTAAGCGGGAGTACGATATAGCTATGTGGGAGGACGACGTGGTTTAGCGGGAGATCGCAGTACGGCGTGCAGAGCGAGATGTGCGGGGCAAGGGGCATGAGACAAGCAGTGCATTCGCTGTCTCAGAATGTGTGCCGTGGACTGGTGGCTTCTCGAGGAAGAAGAAGGACGGCACAAGGAGGTCAAGCAGAGTGAGGAGAAGTTTTCGAAGCCGCGCGAGCATGGTCGTCGACCCCTCAGCTTGGGAAAGACCCAAGGGCAGGAATGGTCATGACCCTTACTTTCACAAGGAGAGTAACGCTCCCATTCCACAGGAAAGCTACAAGGCTCTGATGACGATAGCATTCAATTGGTATCATACGTAGTAACTTAACTTACTGTACGGGGGGGGTAACAGTTGGTGGTAATTTAGACAAGAATATGAGTCATACTCTGAGCGGCCTGGAAGGTATCTTTCGTGTGTACGTGTAGTCGCAATAGTGACCTGTAGTGGGCGTTCTAAGCCACGTATGCACCAAAATAACTCCGGTCATGCGTGTCACGTGTCGAAACCCCCATCGCGGTGCCAGACTAGACTAATTGGTTGGTTTGATCCCGATACGCGTTATCGCACCGAATAAACCAACTTTCATTGTTTCCAAAATTGTATTTTCACAAAATTTATGGGGGATGGGGGGATATAAAGCGAAAGCGACCACAGAAACTCTTTTGATGAAACATGGGACAAGGAGTCAACACATGCGGGCATGAGAAAAGAAAAGCCAGAGACAGAACATATCGGATCATTTCCAGGCACAAGATAAGTGGAGCAGATACATACAAACTACGAATCACGGCTGTTTTGGTAACAGGGGAAGATGCGCCGATCGACAACCTGCGTCGAAGTCACTTCGTCTGGCCCAAACAACCAGGTGTGCAGCAACGATCCTTAGGTGGCAGGGCGGGACGCGTCGGGGATGGAGCCACTCTGAGCCATAGCGTGGAAATGTCAGTAAGCGCATAGAGCGGTGAATCCGTTGACACTTACACCAAACATTTTCCCGCACATTTAACCTTCGCTGTGTACCATAGCGGTCACAGTTACGTGCCTTACGTAGCCCTTTTCCACACCCGTCGCACGAAAATCCACTGAACGCGAATGACAATCAGTGACGAGGATTATTCACATTCCGGGGATTCCGTGTATGGCCTCCATGTGACGTGTGCGATCGTGTTTCTTCGCGAAAGGATGCTCGCAATCACGTACAGGACACACAAATGGTTTTACCCTGTTCGGGTCGTGCGTTTCTATGTGCTTCTTCATGTTATGCTTCCGCTCAGATCCTAAGAAACGTTGGTATATAGAAAAAATTGAATATATGTTCTACGTACGATGATCGCAATGAGGGCACGTGAACATTTTGACCCTGATGGGACCTTCGCGGGCGTGTGTCGCTGAGGCAGGGCAGACTTGGTGATTCCCAGTCGTTGGGTAATCTGGAGGGGGACTCTCGGGCATCGTGACAATGGTGGCAGAGAGACTATCCGGAGAAATTCCAAGCGATGGTTCATAGAAGCCATTGTCATGCATGGCGTTGACCACGTTAACGTTGGGGGAGGCAGGGGGAGAGGGCGGAAGTGGTCCGAAAGAAACAGGAAACATGGACATGTCCATTACGTGCCCGGGCATGAGCTCGGGATTGATGGAATTGCACTCCAAGTCGAATCCAGTGGCGGCAACGTCGGGGGGTGGAAAGGAGTTGGACATGTAGGGAGCGATGGAAGACCAGGCTGAAGTAGCAAGGTCCCTACTTGACTCTGTCGAGTATGTGAACCCGGACAGCGACGGAACGGACGGGATGGATCCAGGGCGAACGGGGAAAGTACCATCGGGTGATTCCCAAGGCGTATAATATTGGGCACCCCCGTGGTAGTCACCGAGCTCCAGTTCATCCAACTCTTCGGCGACCGAATCGATAGGAGGAGGTGCAACCCCAGGCAGATTTTCCTTCGAGCCGACGAGTTCAGGGTAGAGAGCCCGCAACAAATCATCTGCTTCGGCGAACGCTGGCACTGTGTATTGTTCTGGTTGGGTCATAACGACAGATATGATGTGAATGAGACGGTAGGAGAAACGAAACACCACCGTCAAATATATCAACGTGCATGACCTCGCTGCGGCTTATGTAATAATAGGACCGCATGTGCCTCATGTCGAATCCCATCACGATCCCATCACGAGTCCCTCGATGTTGCAACCCAGTCCATCAGACCCATGCCTCAGGCACTTGCAATATGTCCCTATCTCTAAAATCGAGACCCGTATACATCACAAAAGGACGTGATGCCTCTTCTTTTCTATGGCAAATGAGTTCGTCCCGGGAAGCCAAATTTTGCGTTGTACCGCATCGATATCTGGTTTGCACGAACTATAGTCTAGAACCTTCCTGTTCAAGGGTGACACTATTCTTTATGCCCCATATATGCGCGAAATGGATATCATTACCTCATTGTCAAAAAAAGTAGGTGAGCCACGTCCTTTCGTTTCCAAAGAGACTCATCTCACTTCGACTTCGACTGGAAGATTACACTCCCCGGACTCATCAGGGCCCTCGAGATCGACCTTTCGTTTTCCGCTTGGATGGCCCTGCTGGTTCTCCCAGCCGACCTTACATCGACGACCGATGCTCCCATTATCGAGAAAATCAAGCTACTATTTCTCGTAGACTCTGAACACGCCGACGTTTTCTTGCCATCGTACAGCATATATCCTGCTCTGGGCACCGTGTCGTCGGCTTCACTTGTCATTTCACGCGGCCCCCTGCCCTTCACGTTTCGATGCATTGGCGTTGGGGACGATAGCATTGGGTTATTATCTTTTTCGAGTAACGATCTCCATCAACGATCCACAGGAATTTTCATGTTGAGATCATTCATTTTGCTTTGTCGTTTCTGAATAATTCTCGCTCTCTAGTACTTGTCAGTATCAAAGGTCATGTTCACAGTTTTCGTTATCTCAAACGACTGCGCGATCTATTGCAGCTCTCACGACATTCCGGACTGGTCAGCGTTTTACGTGGTGCGTGTGAAGTGATCAACTTGACTGACTGCGGTGAAATCAGGCGACAAATAGATGCGACAGGAGAAGCAACCACGAACGCGGATTGGCTTACTAGGCGTAGCTGTCTCCTTTGTGTAATTATGACCTGATGCACTTGCTCAAAACGTAACGTTGACCTTGTGTGGTTCTGTGTGGCATTATTGCTTGGCAATCGTCCCTGCGCACCCGTTTACGTATGTACAATTCGACACCATGACTGTCGGCGGCAGACCACGTGACTAGTCGACCAGGGCTAAATAGTGTGCCTTTGACAATCACCGGACAGTCACTGCTTTGCTGGCCAGGCGTGGCAGGAGACGGCTGGTACACATACAAAAAGCTTGAGATGTGCTAGCTTAGAGAGTGGGCTGAAGCGCGAAGATATGCTCCACGTACGATGACCACAATGAGGGCACGAAAATATTTCAGCCGTCGGGTGGTAGAGAAGGGGCAGGGGAGCCGCGTGAAGAGGGTGGCGCAAGGGCGGCAGGAGGAAGGTGACGGAGACGGAGGGCGACGGAGAGGCGACGGAGGGCGAGGGAAAGGCGACAGAGGGTGGCGGAAAGGCGACGGAGGGTGAGGGAAAGGCGACGGAGGGTGAGTAGTATGTGAAGCCAGGCCTTGACGCGAGGGACGTTCCGGTGTAAGGGAAACCCTCAACTTGCACGCGAATTCGCATTTCCTTCACTCACCACTACCACTCGACGCACCCGCCATTCGACAACAATTATGACATCGCCTACGACTTTGACGTCAAGAAACGCATGACACGGCCTCGTGGCCTCTTACTTAGATTACTAAACTACGAACATTCTGCTGTATATAAGGCATCGGCCTCCCCCCCTAACAGAATCACCCATTTTCCTTCTCTTCCTTGCTTTGCGTGCTTGCGTGTGCGTTTGCGTTTGCGTTCTGCGTTTGCGATTGTGTCTTTGCATTTCCGTTCTCTTCCCTTCCGTCTACCTCCTTCCTAAAACGGTCCTGCTGACCAACCCACTCGGACTTCACTCGAACTCGCGTACGCGTTTGCCTATGCTACACCAGTGATGCCCAGAGTAAAGTATGACATCGGACACCCCCGTCGTAGCCACCAAGTTCCAGTGCTCTTTGGTGATCGACTCGACAGCCTGAGAAGCCTTGAAGGAGGTGCAATGCAAGGCATATCCGCGACTCGCGAGTGAGTCGACGAACTCGGCGAAGGGATCCCGGCACAGATGGTCATGAGGATAGGTATGGAACGAAGAGAGATGAGGGTAGCCTGGGTACTAATAGGCCCAGTGGCCGGCTGATTTGGCCACTGCCAAATTGTAGCGGTGACTAAGTGAAATGCACCATAGGCTGATCCGGTCACGTTACATGGAGATTGGGTGAGTGTGCGATTAATCAGATCGCTGTGCGCCGGGAGAGGTGATGAACAAGCAATAAAGAAATCTCGGTTCGAAAGGAAAAGAAGAACACTTTGCGATTAGGATTCATAAGCTAACTAGAGAGTGAAGGGACAATTGTGAAACTACTGTAGTCCAGTACAGTAGGTCCGAGTCGAGCTTCCTTCAGTTCTACATGTAACTACATCTAGTAGTCGAGTAATGTCGTCTAATCGAAACAAGGCATAGAACGAGTCAAGAAATGAGGCTTTCGGGCCGTCAACGTAGCAGTATCAGTAGCTCAGCTTGACCGCCAATACATTATTTCAAGTTTCAGTACCAATTACATTTCTGGTGTGCGGCGACGGAAAAAATAGGGTTAGCAAGAGAGGAAGAGGAAGCTACGTGGATGCGTGACGGACCTCATACAGCGGGAAGACATAATCAAAGATCTTAGCAGAAAGAAGCGCGTCGAAGAAACTATAAAATTTGGCTTGCGCGCCGTAGGTCGCATAAAATTCCAGGTATGCCTCCTCGCAAAAGGGAGAAGCCTGAGTGGTGCTCAACGTCCCCGCCTTCAGGCCCACAGCGGTATTGATATCTATGAACAAGGCGGTGTACTCGAGGCCCCCAAACGCGGAGATCCCAAATTCGAGTGTTGGGGAAATGTGGCACTTGAGGCCGATGGATGAAGGGCCCTCGGAAGTGACGTGCGCGAAATCTGTGGCGTTCAAAGGGTGCATGAGACAAGGAGGAGAGACAATCACAGCATGGGAGGAACTTGAACGCACGGGTGTTACCCTGCTTTACATTGCCTCGGGGCTTAAAGTCATGTGACGGGAGAGCGAGCGAGATACCGCTCAGGTTATACGAGAATCCGACGCCCACGTCCATGTGTTCGAGCGCAAAATCCACGTCGACCTTTGCTGACGCTGAGAACATGGGCCCAATCTCGAAAATCCTATTTCCGTTTCCCATTCACTGTCATTCGGGGGGAGACTACGACCTACTTACGGCGGGAAAGAGAGGACGGGAAGACCCATAGCGAAGATCGGAACGTTTTCGAGAATGATTCGGGCCGTGAGATCGGCCGACAAGTTGAACTTTGCCTCGATGAAGCCGTCTAGTCCTATACATTAACCATGTTATCAGTCAGTAGATCGCTTCCGCCTTCTAGGCGCACGCGTACCAATAACCACGCCAAAATTGGAAAACTTCGGTGGGATGATCGTGCCTTCAGCGACCGCGCCGAGAACAATCCCTGCATGCATCGAGACATGGCTTCCCATGCGTAACCGCGAGTTGTTGACCAGATGCGACCCGGTGGAAAATCCTACAGGACTTTGCGACAGCGTCTTGTTGAAGTGATACGGCTTCTCGAGCGCTGCGGACGTTTTTCCCCAAGGAAAGCGAGGAATGTCAGCAAAGTGGTGCGGCGACGGAACGGTATGCCAGTGGGAACTGACTATGGAGCGCTTTATGGACCCCTGTCGCGACCTCTGTGGATTTTTGCCAAGCGATTTCAGCAAGCCGCCGTGGTGGACGGAACAGGTATGCAAACACCCACCTTTGGCCGCTTTCTTGGCCTCCGTCGCGACAGCTGTTGATTTTTGCCAAGCGATTTCAGCATGCCGCAGTGGTGGACGGAACAGGTATGCGAACACCCACCTTTGGCCGCTTTCTTGGCCTCCGTCGCGACCGCTGTGGATTTTTTAACCAAGCGATTTCAGCAAGCGTCGTGGTGGAAGGAACAGGTATGGGAACACAGACCCCCGGCCGCTTTCTCGACCCCCGTCTCGACCACTGTGGATTTTTGCCAAGCGATTTCAGCAAGCCACAGTGGTGGACGGAACAGGTATGCGAACACCCACCTTTGGCCGCTTTCACGGCCTCCGTCGCGACCGCTGTGGAGTTATTCCCAAGCGATTTCAGCAAGCCGTCGTGGTGGAAGGAACAGGTATGGGAACACAGACCCCCGGCCGCTTTCTCGACCCCCGAAGCAACCACTGTGGATTTTTGCCAAGCGATTTCAGCAAGCCACAGTGGTGGACGGAACAGGTATGCGAACACCCACCATTGGCGACTTTCACGGCCTCCGTCGCGACCGCTGTGGATTTTTTTCCCAAGCGATTTCAGCAAGCCGTCGTGGTGGAAGGAACAGAACACAGACCTCCGGCCGCTTTCTCGACCGCCGTCTCGACCGCTGTGGATTTTTTCCAAGCGATTTCAGCAAGCCGGTGATAGACAGAACAGGATAGGCAGGCCGACCTTGGGCCGCTTTCTCGACCGGCGTCTCCACCGCTGTGACGTTTTTTTGGAAGGAAAGGAGGAATGTCAGCGAGCCGTGTGGTGCGGCGACGGAAGGAGTAGGGGGACGCCAACCTTTGACGGCATTATCGACTGCATTCTTGACGGCTGCGAACGTTTTTTTGAAAAGCAAGTAAGTGTGCTGTGGCGACGGAACGGGAATAAGAACGCTGACCTTTGAATGCTTTGCTGAAGATGTTGCGTCGTTCGTGCACATGAATTGGCGTAGCGTGGTTGGCTGCCGGTGTGGCGTCGCTATGATTGATGTTCAGGCCTTGGAGGAAAAAGTTCACGTCTCCATTCCTACTTTGTCCCGTCAGCGCCATCCCATATTGGAGTTTCAGTGCTCACCCTGACGATGCGGCCGCTGAAAAGTTCGTGTCGAGGGACATATAATGGACCGGTACATCTCTCGCGGAAAGAACAGACGCATTAGACCCATCCTTGGTCCAGTGCCCCGCTACGCGCGCAAAAGGCATCAGACCGCACTGCCCGACAGGTAGTGCCACAATCCGGGTGAGTACGGACGGAGGGGAATGCCAGGATTAGTAGGAAACTCACGCTCTCAGGCAGGCGGACGACAGTGTGCAATGCACCTCCCTGGAAGATATGATCACAGTGCGAACCAAAGTCTAGGCATGTGAGCTCGATGTCCGGCGCTCTCGCATCTGGGGCGCAGCCGGTGATCTGCCACCCGGCGGCGGGAGTGATATCTGAGATTGCGCTTGTGGAACCCCACTGCGTTCGCGAGTCGGCAGGTGATATGCGTGTGAGAGACAGCGATGAACGTACGATATGCAGAGTGCCTGACGAACCAGATTCTGGGGGAATATCCCATAAACAATGGCCATCCACGCAGGGATGTGTCCAGTTGTTTGCCCCATACCCCTCCGCAAGCCCCTGTTGGTAGCTGAGCACCAGGAGTATAGTAAGATGGAGAGCAATGTTATAAAGCATCGCGACGCTCGGTGGAAGTACAGTCAGAGTGGATGAAAGGGCCAGCAAATAGTTGGACAACTAGCCAGAGGGCACCAACGAACCAACGAGTCAGAATTGGGACAAGAACTTGAACTTGAAGTGGGGGGAGTGTGCCAGTGGCGTCTTAGCCATGGCTATATATCGTATATCGCCTATCGCTCTCCACGGCTTCGGATTCCGCTCCAGACATCGTAGAGCTCGCGCTGGAGAACGTTCCGTGAATGTCATCCACGTTCGTGTAGCAAAAAAGTAAAGTGGCTAGAGAAAAAGTCATCGCTGGTTGCATCTGAGTCAGCAAGCATTACCAAATGTGGTAATGGGAGGCTAGCTTTGTGCCGCGGCCGAGAAGTTTTGTTGGAGCATTTGTTAATCCTGTCCGAATCGTGGTGACAGTCGCCGCACCGCATCCATGTGCTCAATGTTCTCTCATAGTTACAGTACTATTAAGAGGCTCGGGGTAATCTTTGTCTGCGACCTCTGTTGAATAGTATTCTACTATTTCCGAGCACGAAAAAATCTGATCATAAAGCGCAAACCAGCGCAGCGCGGTATCATCTCGCATACTCATTGTGTTTTCGCGGACACGATCGCGATATTTGATACGTCATCAGACTCTATACACGTGTGCAAGAGGCGAGCCGAAATCGCGTGTTAGGATCACGGTGGGTCCACTCTGGCAACAACTGAAACCGACTGACCTGAACAAAACATGTGGAACGGTTACTTAGGTTCGTTCATGCAGCTAATGTTACGATATGGCTCCCTTGAAAAAGCCTTTGTTTGTCCCACCCCCTCCTACAACTTTGGACCAATTCTTTGCCACAGCACTCGCAGACACGTCATCAACGGGATGTCTTCTTCAAGGTTACCAAACTGCGTCAAAGGAGGCCCGTAGAGCTCTCAGATCAAACGGAAAACAACACGTACACCCCAGCCAGCTGCGGAGACAATTGTCATAGACCCTAGTGATGACGGTGCGCCCGCGGTGCGCGCCAAGCGGAAGGCGAAGGACCACGCCGAGGTAGCCCTGATGTTGAGGTGGTTGAGACAGGCGCGCAGCAGACTCACGACGCTTCGAGTTCCGGAGGAAAGAAAGCAAAGACGAGGCATGGGGTCGCCGAATTCCCCATGATCCTCCAGGACGAATCTCCCCATTAGTGTGCTGAATTCGGCAAGCCTACGTTGCTCGTTCCGAGGGGGGACACTCAAGTTTCTGCAGGGCACGCATCGGACGAGAAATCCCTAGCCGATGGCGCTTCACTTCCCAAAGGCGAATCGAATGTGCTTGTTTCTGTCTCCTCTCGATGGGCCCGGTCTCAGTTGCCTTGGAGGGTTCTTCGAGTGCCTTTGCAATGGCCTCGTCAACCCACGTTGAAGATCTTATCAAAATTAATGTGTAGTATATCCCCTCGTCTTTACATGAGAGGGACGTGAGCTGGAAACGCACCACCGATACCCCGATTGAATGCGCCCGGCTCTCAGGTCGACAACCTGCCACCTCTTAGGTGCACGTGCGCCAATAGTCAGGCCAAGATTTTTTTGGTGGGACAAACGTGCCTGCATTATGTACGCGTAAGGTACTGCTGGCCCCCAGCTATAAATACCCTTTTTTTTCAAAAAATGCAGCGACCAAGCCGAGGCTAAGTACCGCATGCCGCACGGCGTGGTCAGTAAACGTTCGTGTCGAACAGATTCGTCTAACCGGGAACTTGAAAGTGACGATGTGATAGCGTTTCGTCGGTCATCGTCGCATTCTGCGACCCTTTTGGATGTGAGCCACAAGCCATCGATTATGTATGTTAGCGCTGACCTTGGAGCGGATTGCCGAGGACGCTGCATCGGTGGACGGTGCAAGACATGCGTTGACTGAACCGGCGACGCTGGTGCACCGCAACTGGCGTCGCGGGTTTGTGTGTGGCGTCGTTATCCCAGACGTTCATGCGTTCATGCATTGGACGGAAAACTACATACTTCAATTCCAGTCCCTTCCCTTATTGGAATTTCAGTGCTCACCGCGATGCCATGGCCACTGCAACGCATCGTTCGCGGGAGCAGGCGTATTACAGGCTCGGTGGCCCAGTGCCTCGCTACGCGCAAAGGGAATTGAACCGCACTGCGTGAGTACGGACGAAGTGGAAAGCGAGGGTGTGGGAAACATCCATAATTGGTAAGACACTTCCAATTCTTCAAGTTCCCAGGACTACCGCTACGAATACCCTTGATGCGTTCGTTCGGCGCGTTCTGACACTCTTCTTTTTTTTGTGTTGAAACCATTTTTGTGTGACTTGGCACCATGTAGCACTACTACTGTCGATCCTGCTTTCTCTATAATGCCCTGCGTGTAATGTGCCCGGTACATCATACCGCCTCTCTGCTCCTATAAAGGTGCAGCGTTGCGACCCGTCAAGCGTGTCAAGTGTCGAGTATATGGGAGCGCGGTCGCGCGCCAGGGAGAAGGGGGTGAGTGCCGGAGGTGAGAGATAAGTAGGGTGTGGCGCTTGCTCAGAACCGAACGTCGATCTTGATGCCAGTCCCGAAATTTGCGCGCATCCTGCGACATTGGAAAAGTATACATAGCTGCGGCAAACAACGCCCTTTGACGACTGGACGATATCCTGTTGACCATTCCCAACATATTCC
>WNFR01002394.1_pt1 | contig 26672 bp, 23 predicted proteins | sample 5400221 | NCBI WGS metagenome assembly WNFR01 (sample SAMN13153357, study PRJNA577476) | soil metagenome | isolation source: 40 cm soil under Madrone tree | place: USA:California | collected 2016-06-14
GCGGCGAGATCCGCGGACAAGTCGTGAAGTGAGTTGGACCGACTGAGCATTGCCCAGCGGGCACACGCCAGGCAGACGTCCCGGCTATCCTTCATAGCGACCGGCCAGCGGATATGGCTGTACTTCGCATTCGGGTCATCTTCGACCGTCGTGCATGATCTCCACTGACGGCAGCTTATCCCCAGATAGCTGCCGTTCCAGGCGGATGCCGATGATGGCGGCCTTGGGCCAAAATGAGCCGTGCCACTCACTTCGTCGGCACGGCAGATCTACCTCAATAAGCGGACGCGCCGGGCCGGCGGCCGGCGCTTCCGAGTCGGGCCACAACCGGACCTCTGCGTCGGAAGCAGGCGCTCGGCGAAGCTTTGGTTCCCACGTAATCCGGTTCGGGATAGGCTGAGCAGAAAACGGCTGCGGGGATCGTGAGGTGATCGAATGAGACGGCGGGAGTTCATCGCGGCATTGGCTCTGGTCGTCTTGCTCGCGCCGACCCCCACTGGGGCGGCGGAGGCGCAAGTCGACCTTCAGCTAGTGCTTGCCGTCGACGCTTCGAGCAGCGTGAACATGTATCGCTTCGAGCTGCAGAAGAAGGGCTATGCGGCAGCGTTCCGCAATCCGCGCGTGCTTGCCGCCATCCGCTCCGGCATCTCCCAGGCGATCGCCGTCACCATGCACCAGTGGACCGGCCCGCGCCTGCAAGTCCATGTGGTGCCATGGATGGTGGTCAAGGACGGGGCCTCGGCAGAGGCGCTGGCATCGGCAATCGAAAACACGCCCCGCAAGCTGTTCGGCGGCGGCACCTCGATCAGCGGCGCGATCGACTATTCGCGGCTGATCCTGGCCCAGAGCCCGTTCACGGCGACGCGCCGCACCATCGATGTGTCCGGCGACGGCGCCAACAACATCGGCCGGCCGGCGCGGATCGCCCGCGACGAGGCGGTGCGCGACGGCATTACCATCAACGGCCTGCCGATCCTCTCGGTCGAGCCCGATCTCGATACCTACTATTTCGAAAACGTCATTGGCGGACCAGGCGCCGTCATGGTTCCAGCCGACAGTTATGAAAGCTTTGCCGAAGCCATCTTGAAGAAGCTCATCATCGAGATCGCTTCCAATGACTCCGAGACGTCCAGGGCCCCGTTGCCCTGACACCACAGTCAACGAAAACCAAGGGAGACGCCATGATGTCTGATCTCAACGGAGGGAAAATCACCGTTCGCCTCGCGCGCTTCGGCCTGCTGGCGCTGTTTGCGGTTTCGGCCGGCGCCGTCTATTCCCAGGCCGTCGCGCCGACCAATTCGCTTCCCAATCCTTACGCCGGCGCACCGTTCGGAAAATTGCCGGAAGGCCGCAATTGGGGCTCGACGGCGGGCATCGGCATCGATCCCGACGGCAAAAGCGTCTGGGTGGCGGAACGCTGCGGCGCCTTCGCGCCGCCGTCCCAGGTCGGGCGTCCCGGGGTGCAAGTCGGCTGCGACGGTTCAACCCTCGATCCGATCCTCAAGTTCGACGAAACCGGCAAGCTCGTGAAGAGTTTCGGCGCCGGCCTCATCTTGTTTCCGCACGGCCTCTCCGTCGACCCTGAAGGAAACGTCTGGGTGACGGACGGGCTCGGCAAGGAAGGCAAGGGCCACCAGGTCTTCAAGTTCAGCCCGGACGGCAAGCTGCTGCTGACGCTGGGCAAGCGCGGCGTTGCGGGCAGCGGCGCGGATGAGTTCAATGCTCCCTCCGCCACGCTGGTGGCGCCCAACGGCGACATTCTCGTTGCCGACGGTCACGGCGGCAACACCAACGCCCGCATCGTCAAGTTCGACAAGACCGGCAAGTTCATCAAGACCTGGGGCAAGAAGGGTAGCGCGCCCGGCGAGATCGACGGCCCGCACACGCTGGCGATGGATTCGCGCGGCCGGCTCTTTCTTGGCGACCGCGGCAATAACCGTATCCAGATTTTCGATCAGGACGGCAACTTCATCGACCAATGGGCGCAGTTCAGTCGCCCGAGCGGCGTCTACATCGACAAGAACGACGTCATCTATGTGGCGGATTCGGAGTCAGGCTCGGTCAACAAGACGCGCACGGACTGGAAGCGCGGCATCCGGGTCGGCAGCGCCAAGGACGGCAAGGTGACGGCTTTCATTCCGGATCCCGACGAGAACGCCACCGGCACCAGCGCCGCCGAAGGCGTCGCGACCGACGCTCAGGGTAACATCTACGGCGCTGAGGTCGGACCGAAGCGGGTGATGAAGTACGTCAAGAAATGATTTTCGTGCTTGCGGCGGCCCCCTCGAAAGGGCCGCCGCCTTTGATGGCATGAAGTGGGCGCCGGAATGTTGAAGGTGTTCTGTGCGCGCTCCATGCACGTGGCGGTCACGAGCCTGTCGCACCGGTTCGCGGAGGATTCAGGGTCGGCGCCTGACATCCTGTTCGAGCCTATGGGTGCCCTGCAGGCGCGCCTTGCGGCGGGCGAGACTGCGGATGTGCTGATTCTTGCCGCGCCGGCGATCGATGCACTGCTTACCTCCGGCGCGCTCGTGGTCGGCAGCAATACCACGATCGCCCGGGCCCCGATCGGCATAGCTATCCGCGAAGGGGCGCCGGTGCCCGATGTCTCGACGGCTGACGCCTTCAAAAGCGCATTGACGGCCGCCCGTGCAATCGCGCTGAGCGACCCGGCGGTGGGCGGCTTAGCCGGCATCTACTTGCGTGAACTGCTCGAGCGCATCGGCCTCGCCGAGATGGTTGCCGCCAAGACCTTGGCGCAGAAAAGCGGCGTGGCGGCCGCCGACGCGGTCGGCCGCGGCGAGGCGGACCTCGCGATGACGTTCATTCCGGAACTGCTGCAGGGAAACGGCGTTCGCGTCCTTGGGCCGCTGCCGTCGCCATATGGCCATGCCACCGCCTACGCGGCCGGGGTGTCGGCGCGATCCGGCTTTCCCGATGCAGCGCGTGCGTTCATCGCGGTGCTGATCGCTCCCGACGCGGCCAACGTCTGGGCAGCGGCGGGATTCGAAGTGGGCCAGTAGTGTGGGATCTGGGACCGCGGGCGTCCCGCCCGCTCTTCGACGTCCGCGAGAAGGAGCGGGCGAGACGCCCGCGGTCCCAGGTCCCCCTCACGGCATCGGTATTTCCTGCACCTTCTTCGGCACGTCATAGCCTTTTCGCACGGCCGGGCGATTGGCGATCGTGACGTACCAGCGTTTGACGTTGGGGAATTGGTTGAGGTCGATGGTCTGCCAGTCGAAGCGAGAAACCCATGGCCAGATCGCAATGTCGGCCACCGAATAGTCGTCGGCAACGAATTCGTGGTCGGCCAGCCGACGATCGAGGACGCCATACAGGCGCTTGGCTTCTTTGAGATAGCGCTCCTCCGCGTAAGGCGCCTTGCCCTTGTTGTATTTCACAAAGTGATGGACTTGTCCGAACATCGGGCCGGGGCCGCCCATTTGCCACATCAGCCATTCGATCACGCGGTAGCGCCTGAGCTGGTCGGTCGGCAACAGCTTGCCGGCCTTCTCGGCGAGATAAAGCAGGATCGCGCCCGACTCCATCAGGCTGAAGTTATTGTCGCGGTCGACGATTGCGGGAATGCGATTGTTGGGGCTGATCTTGAGAAACTCCGGCTTGAACTGCTCATCCTTGCCGATATCGACCGCATGCGCCTCGTAGGGAATGCCGAGTTCCTCGAGTGCGATGGAAGCCTTGCGGCCGTTGGGCGTTGTCCAGGTGTAGAGATCGATCACGATTGAAGTCCTTGCCAATACATTCGCGTGCCTGCGCCTGCCACTGTGGCTATATCATTTCTCCTGAAGTCGAGTACCGATGATTGCGCCGAACAAGACCGCGAAGATGCATTGCTGCCAGACTCAAGCATTTTCGATCTCGTCACGCTTAAGCTCCAACTCAAGCCAGCGCTCCTCCGCTGCTGCGAGCTCGGACTGCATCGCCGTCATGGCGGATGAGGCCCGATCAAAAGCGACGCGATCCCGCGCATAGAGTGTCGTGTCGGCCAACACCGTCTGCAGTCGCCCGATCTCGGCCTCAAGCATTGCGATCTTGCCCGGCAGCGTTTCGAGTGCATGCTTTTCGTTGAAGTTGAGCTTCCGTTTCGCCGGTCCGGCGGCTGTTCGTGGGACTTTAGCCTCAATCGGTGCGACCGCTTTCACAGTCGGCTTGGCGCCTGTCTTGCGCACATCATCGCCGCGCTGCGCCAGCATGTCCGTATATCCGCCCGCGTATGCGAGCCACTTGCCGTTTCCTTCCGGCACGATAACGCTATCGACGACACGGTCGAGAAAGTCGCGGTCGTGGCTGATGAGAAGCACCGTGCCGGCATAATCGCCGATCATCTCTTCCAGCACGTCGAGCGTTTCGAGATCGAGATCATTGGTGGGCTCGTCGAGCACCAGAACGTTGGATGGCTTCGCCAGCGCCCGCGCCAGCATCAGCCGGCCGCGCTCGCCGCCGGAGAGAACCCGCAGAGGCGTGCGCGCCTGCTCGGGCGCGAAAAGGAAGTCGCGCATGTAGCCGACAACGTGTTTGGCCCGGCCCCCGATCATGACGGTGTCGCCGCGCCCGCCCGTAAGGGCTTCGCTGACGGTCCAATCCGGATCGAGGCTTTCGCGGCGTTGGTCGAGGGTCGCCATTTGCAGGTTGGCGCCGAGCCGCACGCTGCCGCTGTCCGGCGCGAGCGCACCGGTGAGAAGATGAACGAGCGTCGTCTTGCCGCTGCCATTGGGGCCGACAATGCCGATCCGGTCGCCGCGCAGAATGCGGGCGGAAAAATCGGCCACCACAGGCGAGCTGCCGTAACTTTTCGCAACGCCGCTCGTTTCGATCACCAATGCGCCTGAGCGCTCCGCTTCGGCGGCCGACATCGCGACCGTGCCGGCCGCACGCCGGGCGTCGCGCCGGCTCTGGCGCAAGGCCTGAAGACCGGCGACGCGGCGCATGTTGCGTTTGCGCCGCGCGGTGACGCCGTAGCGCATCCAATGCTCTTCGGCCTCGATCTTGCGGTCGAGCTTGTGCCGCTCACGCTCTTCCTCGGCCAGAACATCGTCGCGCCAGGTCTCGAACGCCGCAAATCCGCGCTCGATGCGGCGCAGCTTGCCGCGGTCGAGCCAAACCGTAACCCGGGAAAGATTGGCAAGAAAGCGCCGGTCGTGACTGATGATGACGAGCGCCCCGTTCCGGCCGGCGAGTTCGGCCTCAAGCCACTCGATGGCCGGAAGGTCGAGGTGGTTGGTGGGTTCGTCCAAGAGCAGGATATCGGGCGACGGCGCCAGCACGCGCACCAGCGCCGCGCGACGCGCTTCACCGCCCGATAGCTCGGCGGGATTGTCCTCGCCGCGTAGTCCGAGCTGCTCCATCAGGTAGCGCGGCGCGTTGCGGTCGTCATTGGGCGCAAGACCTGCCTCCACATAGTCCGACACCCTGACAAAGCCGGAAAAATCCGGCTCCTGCGGAAGGTAGCGAATGGTCGCGTCAGGTTTGCGGAACGTCGTGCCGCTGTCGGGCTCGACGAGACCGGCCGCGATCTTGAGCAGCGTGGACTTGCCCGATCCGTTGCGGCCGACAAGGCACAGGCGCTCGCCGGCCGAGACCATAAGATCGACGCCTTCAAGGAGCGGCGTACCGCCAAAGGTCAGCGCGATGCCGGTGAGCTGGAGCAGCGGGGCGGCCATCTCAATTCTGGATCCGACAGGTCTTGCTCATGACGCTCATTTAGAGCCGATTTTGTTCTGATGGAATCACGACTTTATGGGTCATCGCCCGCGAAAAGAGCGGCTGAAGAAATCGACGACCTCATCCTGAGGAGCGCCCACCGAAGTTGGGCTTGCCTGACTTCGGCAACCCAAAGTGTCGAAATCGGCAACAGCCGATTTCGATGGGCGCGTCTCTAAGGATGGCCGCGAGTCCGTGCCGGGCATCCATCCTTCGAGACGGCGCTCCGCGCCTCCTCAGGATGAGGCTGAAACTTCAAACGAGAAGGGCCGCCCTTGCGGGTGGCCCTTCCATTGTCGAACCGCGGTCCGGCTAACGGACCGTGACGCGTGATGTCACGCGGCCTGGACCTCGGTAGAGGCAAGAATCCAGCTCACGGCTGCCGGTGAACGCGGCGATTGACAATGAGACACTGGATCACCTCCTTTCGGTTGTTGACGACGAATCAAAGGGTAAACGGAAAAGCTTAACAATGTAAACCATTCACTGCGCCGCAACATCTGATTCGTCTCTGCGTAGAGTTGGCACGGGGCTCATATCGTTTGGTTGTAGGCGCCGACCTGCTTGTGTGTGCGCAGCACGCCATCGAGCGCCTTGAACATGTCGCGCATGCGGACATCCGACACCGGGCTCTCCACCACGACCACCAGTTCCGGCTTATTGGAAGAGGCGCGGACCAGGCCCCAAGTGCCGTCCTCAACCGTGACGCGTACGCCATTGACAGTCACGAGATCGCGGATCGGCTGCCCCGCCACCGTCGCGCCCTCGGATTGGACCGCCTCGAAATGCTTTACCACCTGATCGACCACGCCATATTTCGTTTCGTCGGCACAGTGCGGCGACATGGTGGGAGACTGCCAGGTCTTGGGCAGTGCATCTTTCAGTTCGGACATTTTCTTGTCCGGGTTGCGATCAAGCATGTCGCAGATCGCGATCGCCGAGATAAAGCCGTCATCGAAGCCGCGACCGAACGGCTTGTTGAAAAAGAAGTGGCCCGACTTTTCGAATCCGGCGACCGCACCGATTTCGTGGGTGCGCCGCTTCATGTAGGAATGACCGGTCTTCCAGTAGTCGGCTTTGACGCCGTTGCGCCGTAACACCGGGTCGGTCACGAACAGGCCGGTCGATTTGACATCGACGACGAATGTCGCGCCGGGATGCAAGGTCGAGATGTCGCGCGCCAGCATGACGCCGACCTTATCGGCAAAAATCTCTTCGCCCTCATCGTCGACCACGCCGCAGCGGTCGCCGTCGCCATCGAAGCCGAGGCCGACATCGGCATGGTTCGCAAGCACCGCATCCCGGATCGCGTGCAGCATTTTCATATCTTCCGGGTTGGGATTGTAGCGCGGGAAGGTGTGGTCAAGCTCGCAATCGAGGGGAACCACCTCGCAGCCGATCGCCTCCAGCACGCGGGGCGCAAACGCACCTGCGGTGCCGTTGCCGCATGCCGCGACCACCTTGAGGCGGCGCTTGAGCATTGGCCGGTTGGTGAGATCGGCGATGTAACGGGCCGGAAAGTTCTCGACGAACCGATAAGAGCCGCCGCCGCGCAAATCGAAGTGTGCCCCAAGCACGATGTCCTTGAGACGGAGAGGCCGTCACCATCGCGACACACGGCACATCGAGATCGAACTGGGCAAAATACGCCATCGGGGTCAGGGCAAGCCCTATATCATGGACCTTGCATCCGGCCGCCATCAGGCCGGAAATCAGCGCGTACTTGATCGACGCCGAGTAGCTGCGGAAATCGTGGCCGGTGACGATCTCAGGCCGCACGTTGGTCTGATTGATGAGCGTGCCCAATCCTATGCCCAACGCCTGCACGCCCATCAGGTTGATCTCTTTCTCGAACAGCCATCGCGCGTCGTATTCGCGGAAGCCGGTGGCCTTGACCATGGGCTCGGATTCATAGGCGTATGTGTTGGGAGACAGGGCAGGCTTCGGGGCGGGGTACATCCGGACCTCAAACTGATGTTGCTGGCGCCAAGCACATAGCCCACCGGCCGCCGGCCGCAAAGCTAAGATCCCCGCGGCTTAGCGCGCCGCGTGGCCGGCGCTGCAACAGGGTCGTCCGGCCAGGGGTGGCGCGGATAGCGCCCGCGCATCTCGGACCTGACCGCCGCATAGCTGCCGCGCCAGAATTGCGGGAGGTCGCGCGTCACCTGCACGGGTCGGTGCGCCGGCGACAACAGCTCGATCACCAGCGGCACCCGGCCTCCGGCGATCGCCGGGTGGCGAGAGAGCCCGAACAATTCCTGCACGCGGATTGCGAGTTTGGGGCCTTCCTCCGCTTCATAGTCGATCGGCACCCGCGATCCGGACGGTGCATCAAAATGAGTCGGCGCCTCGATCTCCAGTCTGCGACGCAGGCTGTACGGCAACAAATCATGCAGCGCGTGCTCGAACTCCGATGCTGTCAGGGTGTCGAGCGAGGTCTTGCCGGCGAACAGCGGCTCGAGCCAGGCCTCGGCCGTCGCGGCGAGCGCTGCGTCGGACACGTCCGGCCATTCGGCGCCCTGGGCGCGGCGCAGGAATCGCACCCGGTCGCGCCATTGCCGTACGGCCTTGGTCCACGGCAAGCGCTCGAGCCCAGCTTGCAGGATCGCGGAGACGAGCAGTTTCGCGGTTGCATCGTTCGGCGCGACGGGGAGGGGCTGCTCGCTCAGCACGATGGCGCCGAGACGGCGCAATCTCCTCGCCCGCAGCGTCAATGTCTTGGCGTCGCAGGTGACCTCCTCGGCGGCGTCAATCCGGTCGGCAAAGCGCCTTTCGATGTCGGCAAGGTCGATGGCGGTTGCGAGCGTGATCCGGCTCTGTGCGGCACTGCCGACCAACTCGGCTACTGCCAGGAATGGTTCCCGTGCCAGCGGCGAGACTTGATCGACGTAGGCGCCACGGCCGTTGGCCAGAAGGAATGCCCCCGCCGCCGCGCCACGATTCTTGGCGATCCGCTCCGGATAGGCGAGGGCCAGGATGGCGCCGGGGGGTGGCTCCCTCCCCCCTTGTGGGGGAGGGAGAAGAACCCCCAGCCATCTCGGCCCACCGCATGGCCATACGCCGCGCTTCCGTGGCCCGTGCCGAGCGGTCGCGCCGCAGCGCCTCGATGCGGTGCCGCAGATCAACGTCGTTGCCGCCGAGGCCGCGTTCCGTCAGCACGGCGGCGATCTCCGCCGCCAGCAAACCCGCGCCCTCCCGGCTTGCGTCCACCACCATGCGGGCGAGGCGCGGCGGGAGCGGCAGGCGATTGAGGAGCTTGCCTTCCTCCGTGATGCGGCCGCCGCCGTCGATGGCGCCGAGGGCGACCAAAAGAGTGCGGGCTTCGTTGAGCGCTGGCGCCGGCGGCGCATCGAGAAAAACGAGCTTTGCCGGATCGGCGACGCCCCACTGAGCGAGCGCGAGCACCAGCGAGGACAAATCGGCCGCAAGGATTTCCGGCTGCGCATAGGGTTCGAGCGCCGCGGTCTGCGGTTCGTCCCATAGCCGATAGCAGACGCCGGGCTCGATCCGGCCGGCGCGGCCACGGCGCTGGTCCGCCGCGGCGCGGGATACGCGTATGGTTTCGAGGCGGGTCAGCCCGACATCGGGCTCGTAACGCGGCACGCGGGCGAGCCCGGAATCGACCACTACGCGTACGCCCTCGATGGTAAGCGAGGTTTCGGCGATCGACGTCGCCAGCACGACCTTGCGCCGGCCGGCCGGCGCCGGCGCAATGGCGCGGTCCTGGGCGTCAAAGTCGAGCGCGCCGTGAAGCGCAAACACGTCGACCGCCGGATCGGCACAGCGCTCCCGCACCATGGTTTCGCATCGGCGGATTTCGGCAGCGCCGGGTAGAAATGCGAGAATCGACCCCATTTCGGCACGCAGCGCCCGCAGCACAGCATCCGCAACCTGCGGCTCGATCGGCTTTGTCGGTTCGCGGCCGAGATAGCGCGTTTCGACCGCGAATGCCCGGCCCTCGCTCGCGATCACCGGCGCATCGCTAAGGGCCGCGGCGATACGCGCGCCATCGATGGTGGCCGACATCACCAGCAGCCGCAAATCCTCGCGCAGGGCCTGCTGGGCGTCGCGCGCAAGCGCCAAGCCGAGGTCAGCGTCGAGAGATCGCTCATGGAACTCATCGAACAGGACGGCGCCGACCCCGTCGAGCGATGGATCGTCCTCGATGAGGCCGGTAAAGACGCCCTCTGTAATGACCTCGATGCGGGTCCGCTTCGAGACCATGGTGCCGAAACGAACCCGGTAGCCGACGGTGTCGCCGACTTTCTCGCCGAGCGTCTTCGCCATGCGGGCGGCGGCCGCGCGCGCGGCGAGCCGGCGCGGCTCCAGAACCAGGATTTTCTTATTGGCCGCCCACGGCTCATTCGCCAAGACCAGCGGAACCCGCGTCGTCTTGCCCGCACCCGGCGGGGCAACCAGCACGGCCGTCGTGCCCCGCGCCAGCGCGGCCATGAGGTCCGGCGTAGCGGCATCGATGGGTAGAGGGGCAAACGCAGTCATCAGGTATGTTTTGAGCACCACGGTGTCATCGTCCGGCTTGACCGGGCGATCCAGTAACCACCGACCGGGGATACTGGATTGCCCGGTCAAGCCGGGCAATGACACCGCTGGAGCACTTGATCGGGCAACGGTCAACCCTTCCATCCCACCCAGCAGGCTTTCCGCACCGGGCACGGGGTGGTATGGCGAGGGCGACGCCATACATATGCAGGGCCCCATGTCCAAAGCGGTCGAGCCTCGCAAGCTGAAGAAGGGCGACCATGTCTTTCTGATCGACGGGTCGTCGTTCATCTTTCGCGCGTATTTCGCCATGTTCAAGGCTGCGCAGAGCCGCGGCCGCAGCTTTACGCGCTCGGACGGCGTTCCGACGGGGGCGGTGCTTACTTTCTGCAATATGTTGTGGAAACTGTTGCGCGAGGGTCAGAACGGGGTCATGCCGACCCATGTGGCGGTGGTTTTCGACTACTCCGGCACGAGCTTCCGCAACCAAATCTATTCCGACTACAAGGGCCACCGCCCGGACCCGCCGGACGAACTGGTGCCGCAATTCCCGCTGATGCGCGATGCGGTCCGCGCTTTCGGCCTGATCCCGATCGAGCAGGAAGGTTTCGAGGCCGACGATCTGATCGCGACCTACGCGCGCGTCGCCCTGAAGGCGGGCGCCGACGTGTCGATCATCGCCGGCGACAAGGACCTCATGCAACTGGTGCGCCCCGGCGTCATGATGTTCGATCCGATGCCCGGCAATGAGCGCCGTATCGGCGCGGCGGAGGTCGCCGATAAGTTCGGCGTACCGCCCGAGAAGGTCCCCGACGTCCAGGCCCTGATCGGCGATGCCACCGACAACGTACCTGGGGTGCCGGGAATCGGGGTCAAGACGGCGGCACAGCTGATCGGCGAATACGGTGATCTCGAAAGCCTGCTGGCGCGGGCTATTGAGATCAAGCAGGAGAAGCGCCGTCAATCCTTGATCGAGTTCGCCGAGCAGGCCCGCATGTCGAAGCGCCTGGTGCTGCTCGACGACCACGTGGAATTGAAATGTCCGCTGGAAGATTTACCGCTCGACGGGCGCGATCCCAAGACGCTGATCGCGTTCCTGAAGGCGATGGAGTTCACCAACCTGACCAAGCGGGTCGGCGAGGCCATGGGAATCGATCCAAATGCGATCGACCCGGACCCCGCCCTGCGCGCGGATCGCCCGGAAGCAACCACGGCTGAACCGGCGCCCGCTCCTGCGGTCGGTGAAGCAGCCCCGGCTGCAGCCGCAACGACCTCGGCCCGCCAGCTATCGCTTGCCCTGCCGCCGGTCGCGTCCGACCGCAAGCGCGCGGCCAGCTTGCGATCGGAGGCGACCACGCCGCTCGGGCTCGTGCGCCAACGTCTCGCGGAAATTTCCGGCCGCAAAATCGATCGCACCGACTATCAAACCATCCGCGACGCCGGCGCGCTCGCGCAATGGATTGCGCACGCCACGGATCGGGGGGTGGTTGCGGTCGATCTCGTCACCACATCTCCTGACCCGATGATCGCCGCGTTGATCGGCGTGTCGCTCGCGCTTGCCCCCAACCAGGCCGCGTATGTGCCGCTCGGTCACCGCGATGCCAATGACCTCTTGGCCGGCGGCGGTCTCGCGGCTGGCCAAATACCCGAGCGTGAGGCCCTCGCTCGACTCAAGCCGATGTTCGAAAACCCCGGCGTCCTCAAGGTCGGCCACGATTTGAAGCACGACACCCTGGTCCTAGATCGGCACGGCATTTCGCTGCGATCGATCGACGACGTAATGTTGATGTCTTACGTGCTCGATGCCGGGCGCAGCGGCCACGGCCTCGAAGAGCTGTCCGGACGGCATCTCGGCCATACCATGCTCAACATGGCCGACATCGTCGGGAAGGGGCGGGCGCAGGCGCCGCTCGAAACCATCGAGATTACGCGCGCGTGCTCCATCTGTGCCGAGAATCCCGACGTCAGCCTGCGCGTCTGGCGCCTCCTGAGCGCCCGCCTCGTGGCGGAACACGTGGTGACAGTCTACCAGACGTTGGAGCGTCCGCTGGTGCCGGTCCTCGCCCGCATGGAGCAACGCGGCATCTCGATCGACACCGACGTGCTGTCGCGGCTGTCGGGCGACTTCGCCCAAAAGACGGGCGCGCTTGAAGCCGAAATTCAGGACATCGCGGGCGAGCCGCTCAATCCGGGCAGCCCGAAGCAGCTCGGCGACATCCTGTTCGGCAAAATGAAACTTCCGGGCGCACGAAAAACCAAGACCGGGGCTTGGTCCACCTCCGCGTCCGTTCTCGATGACCTTGCCGAGGAGGGCCACCTGCTGCCGACCAAGATTCTCGAATGGCGGCAGATCAGCAAGCTGCGCTCGACCTACACGGACCTTCTGCCGTCGTTCGTCAACCCGGATACCGGCCGGGTGCATACAAACTACGCGCTGGCCTCCACGACCACCGGGCGGCTCTCCTCGTTTGACCCCAATCTGCAGAACATCCCGATCCGGACCGAGGAGGGCCGAAAGATCAGGCGCGCCTTTATCGCAACGCCTGGCACCAAGCTCGTCTCGGCCGATTATTCGCAAATCGAACTGCGGCTCCTCGCCGAAATTGCCGATATCGAAGCGCTCAAACGCGCGTTCCGGGAGGGGACCGACATTCACGCCCTGACGGCGAGCGAAATGTTCGGCGTCCCGGTGAAGGGTATGCCTGGCGAGGTACGCCGGCGGGCCAAGGCGATCAATTTCGGCATCATCTACGGCATCTCGGCGTTCGGTCTCGCCAACCAGCTCGGCATCCCGCGCGAAGAGGCAGGCGCGTACATCAAGAAATACTTCGAGCGCTTTCCCGGCATCCGCGCCTTCATGGACGCAAGCAAAGAGGCCTGCCGAAGGGACGGCTATGTGACGACGCTGTTCGGTCGCAAATGCCATTACCCGGACATCACCGCATCGAACCCGTCGATCCGCTCCTTCAACGAGCGGGCCGCGGTCAATGCGCGCCTGCAAGGCACCGCGGCGGACATCATCCGCCGCGCCATGGTGCGCATGGACGAAGCATTGGCGCAGCAGCGCCTGGCAGCCCAGATGCTGCTGCAGGTCCATGACGAGCTCGTGTTTCAGGTTCCGGAAGATGAGATCGACCGCACCATTGCGGTGATCAAACGGGTCATGGAAGAGGCGCCGCTATCGGCCGTGGCACTCGCGGTACCCCTCCAGGTCGACGCCCACGCAGCCGACAATTGGGAGGAGGCGCATTGAGGCTTCCTACTCAGTCATGGCCGGGCTTGTCCCGGCCATCCCGATAGTTGGGCACTGGTGTCCTCGTGATCGAGATCGCCGGGACAAGCCCGGCGATGACGCCGTGACGGGTTTACAGCTAACGGTCTACGCCGTTGTCATCGCGGCCTCGATGACGGCGCGGCATTCGCCGAAGCCGATGCGGGTGAAGCCCGCGCGCTCGCAGTGGCTGCGGAAGATGACCTCGTCGCCATCCTCGAGAAAGCGGCGCGTCTCGCCGGTCGGCAATGCAATCGGCTCGCGGCCGCCCTTGCTGAGTTCCAGGAGGCTTGCCCAGCTTTCCGGCTCCGGGCCCGACACCGTGCCGGAGCCCATCAGGTCGCCGATTTCGAGATTGCAGCCGTTGCTGGTGTGGTGGGCGACCATCTGGGCGACCGTCCAGTAGACTTGTGCGAACGAACCGCTGCTGAGAAGAAACGGCGGCGTGCCCTCCTCGCGCATCTTTGTCGAAAGAATATAAACCTCCAGGGTGATATCGAGGCCGCCCGCGGCCTGATCCTGCGGGGCCATGAGATGGGGCAGCGGCGCCGGATCGCCTACGGGCCGCGTGAAGGCCGCGGTCCGGAACGGCGCCAGCGCCGCCGCGGTGACGACGAAAGGCGATACCGACGTTGCAAAGTTCTTGGCGAGGAACGGGCCAAGCGGCTGGGCTTCCCACGCCTGGATGTCGCGCGCCGACCAGTCGTTGAGCAGGCAATAGCCGAACACGTGCGCGCCGGCTTCGGCAATCGGCACCGGCATGCCGAGCGTCGAGGGCCGGCCGATGTAGAAGCCGAGCTCCAGCTCATAGTCGAGGCTGCGCGCCGGCCGATAGACGGGCACAATATCCTCACTGCGCTTGGTTTGGCCCGATGGCCGCCGCACCGGAACGCCGCTGACCTGCACCGAGGAGGCGCGGCCGTGATAGGCGACGGGGACGTATTTGTAGTTCGGCAGCAGTGGATTGTCGGGGCGGAACAGCCGGCCCGTATTGGTGGCGTGGAAGACCGAGGCGAAGAAATCCGTGAAGTTGCCGATCTGCACTGGAACAAAAAATTCCGCGGCGGCGATCGGGGTCAGATTGTGCTCGACGCGGGACTGCCGGTCCACGTCGGCGGTGCTCAGGAGTTGTGACAATCCGGAACGCAACGCTGCCCAGTATGTCGGCCCAAGCCGCATAACATCATTGAGATGCGGAACCGCACAGGCTGCGGCAGCGTGCCATGCCGCACCATCCAGGAGATCCCCAACCGCGGCGATATCGAGAATCTCATCCCCGATAGCGACGCCGATCCGCGGTTCGCCGGCGCTGTGGCGACGGAACGCCACATAGGGCAGATTCTGAATGGGAAAATCGCATCCCGGCACATTGGCGCTGGCAATGAAACTCTTCAGCGCCGGGTCGTGGGTCTGATCGATGCCAGTCATCAGGCTGCGCGTCCAATACGGCCGAGGTGGGTAAAGCCAAATCCGGCCTCATACTTCAGGCCGTAGCCAAGCGCGCGGTCGATGCCGCAATGGGCGAGCCAGATGAGCGCGACCGCCATGGCGGGCTCGTATGGCACGAACAGCCCGGTAAGCGCCAGAAGGATCGGGCCGGCAATCGTGTGCACCAGATTGTAGGCGATCGCGCCCGCGCGCGCTCCCGCCAGATAGGCAAGGAAAGACAGGTCGGGGGCGAGGAACAGGATCGCGAACAGCCACCAGGTCTCGCCCAGTCGCGAATACAAGACGAGTGCAATGGCGAATAGGCAGGCGCCTTCGATGCGCAGCAGCATGCGCGGCGTGCCGGTCACAGCGGGAGCAACGGTATCCACGGGAAGGTCCTTTCTGCCGGAATCGAACAGCCTTCACATGCGAGAGCGGGGGAACCGGTGGCCCCGACGGTGATGCGTGTACTGGATTCGCGCTTTCGCGGGAATGACTCCGGGGACGGGTCAAGTTGAAGCACTGACCCCTGCTCGTGGGCCGGGACAAGCCCCGTAGGCGCTAAGTTAAGGGGCGACAGTGCCGCAAACTCCTCCCCTCCCCCTTGTGGGGAGGGGTCGGGGGTGGGGGTCAGGAGAAGCGGCACAGCAGTGCCCCACGGCACGACCCCCCACCCCGACCCTCCCCCACAAGGGGGGAGGGAGAAGAAAGCCCAATGCGAAATCCGGGCTACTTCGCCGGAAAATGGCGCTTCAGGCCCTGCCAGCCTTCGAAATAGTCATGCTGCAGCTCCGAGGACTCCATCGCGTAGCGGGTGAGCCGCATGGCGAAGCGGCTTTCGAACATGAAGGCTAAGGTGTTGTCGAGCTTCTGCGGTTTGAGTTCGGCCGTGCTCGCAAGCGCGAACGTTTCGGCATCCGGCCCGTGGGCGCTCATGCAGTTGTGCAGACTGGCGCCGCCCGGCAGGAAGCCTTCTGCCTTGGCGTCATAGACGCCTTTGAGCAAGCCCATGAACTCGCACATCACGTTGCGATGGTACCAGGGCGGCCGGAACGTATCTTCGCCAACCAGCCAGCGCGGCGGGAAGATGACGAAATCGACGTTGGCGGTGCCCGCAATATCCGAGGGCGCAGTCAGCACGGTAAAGATCGAAGGGTCCGGATGATCGAAGCTGATGGTGCCGATAGCCATGAAGCGCGCGAGATCGTATTTATAGGGGACGAAATTGCCGTGCCAGGCAACCACGCTGAGCGGCGAATGCGGGCTCTCGGCGGCCCACAGATTACCCTGGAATTTCGCCACCACGGTGCAGGGCCTTTGCCCCTCCTCATAGGCTGCGACCGGCGCCTGGAAATCACGCGGATTGGCAAGGCCGTTGGCGCCCAGCGGCCCCAGCTCCGGCAGGCGGAACGCCTGCCCGTAATTCTCGCAGATGTAGCCGCGGGACGGGCCGTCCAGCAGCTCGACGCGAAACCTTAAGCCCCGGGGGATGATGGCGATCTCGCCGTTATCGGCGTCCAGGATACCGAGCTCGGTGACGAGGCGCACGCGGCCCTGCTGCGGGACGATGAGCATCTCGCCGTCCGCATTGTAGAAATAGCGCTCCGCCATGGAGGCGTTGGCGGCATAGACATGAACCGCCATGCCGGACTGGTCGGCGGCGCTGCCGCTGCCCCCGACGGTGACGATGCCGTCGACAAAGTCGGTCGGAGCTTGCGGGATCGGGAACGGGCTCCATCGCAGTTGGGACGGCGTGGCCTCGGTTTCGTTGAACGGGCCGGTGCGGAGCTTGCCATTGTCGATGCGCCGGTAGGGCTTGTGCACCACTGACGGCCAGATGCGATAGGTCCAGGTGCGCCGGTTCTCGTGGCGCGCCGCCGTGAAGGCGGTGCCGGAAATCTGCTCCGCATAGAGCCCGAGCGGCCCCCGCTGCGGGCTGTTGCGGCCGATCGGCAGCGCACCGGGCATGGCTTCCGACTGGAACTGGTTGCCGAACCCGGGTTGGTAGGAGACGGCGGCAAGCGGCACCGCGATGGTCTTGCGTGACGGTTCAAGCTGCGTGCGGTGGGCCATGGTATTGCTCCGGATCGTGTTGCCTGTCGGGGGTATTGCGGCCACGAAAGCTCTCGCGAATAACTCTAGTTACGTGTGAAGCGGTTTTCGAGTCTTGTCCCTACCTGTCGCAGGGCGAAATCGCCTAGTACAGCGTTTCCATGGTACGAATCATATCGATTTCATCAGTCAGCCTCGTCCTGAGGAGCGCGCTCCTGAGCTTGTCGAAGGATGCGCGCGTCTCGAAGGACGGCCACAAGCGAGATCGTGCCCGCTGCCATCCTTCGAGACGGCCGCGCCAAGAGCGCGGCCTCCTCAGGATGAGGTCCGAGGGTTTGATTTCGACCGTTCGATGCGATTGGTTTCATAGGTCGATCTGCTAGGCCGTGAGGACCCCGCGCCGAATCTGGTCTTCCTCGATCGACTCGAACAGCGCCTTGAAATTTCCCTCGCCGAAGCCGTCGTCGCCCTTCCTCTGGATGAACTCGAAGAAGATCGGGCCGATCACGGTCTTGGAGAAAACCTGCAGCAGGATCTTGGTTTCGCCGCCGTCGACCACGCCCTCGCCGTCAATGAGGATCCCACGCTTTTTCATGCGCCCGATCGGTTCGGTGTGACCGCGTACCCGTGCGAGGCTTTTCTCGTAATAGGCATCGGGCGGCCGGGGCATGAATTGCAAGCCGTTGGCCGCGAGCCGGTCGGTGCCGTCATAAATCGTCTCAGTGCCGACCGCGACGTGCTGGATGCCTTCGCCCTTATACTCGCGCAGAAATTCTTCGATCTGGGATTTTTCGTCGGCCGACTCGTTGATCGGAATGCGAATGCGTCCGCATGGACTCGTCAACGCCCGCGAAAACAGGCCGGTGAGCTTGCCCTCGATGTCGAAGAAGCGAATTTGCCGGAAGTTGAACAGTTTGGTGTAGAACGCGAACCACTTGTCCATGTGGCCGCGCTTTACGTTGTGGGTCAGGTGATCGAGATAGTAAAAGCCCGCCCCCTTTGGCCGCGGATCACGCTCGCCGGTCCACTCGAATTCCGCCGCGTAGGGGGAATTTCCGGCTCCGTAGCGGTCGACGAAGTACAACAGCAACCCGCCAACGCCTTTGATAGCGGGCGCTTCCAAGGTCTTGTCGGAACCCGTGTAGGGCTCGGCGCCAAGCTTAATGGCGCGCTCGAAGGCATGCTTTGCATCGACGACGCGCCACGCCATCGACGGGGCACAAGGGCCGTGGGCGGAAACGAAGCGAGTCGCGAACGAGCCGGGCTCGGCATTCAGAATGAAGTTGATGTCGCCCTGGCGATAGACCGTGATGTTCTTGGTCCGGTGCCTGGCGACGGGTGCATAGCCCATGCGCCGGAACAGCTTTGCAAGCTCAACCGGCTGCGGATGAGCAAATTCGACGAACTCGAACCCGTCGGTGCCGATCGGGTTTTGCGCGCTGATCTTGGCCGGCGGCGCATTGTGCGGAAACGGACCCATATATCCTCCGTTGACTTTCGGCCTCGTTTCTACTGCATCACTGGCGCAAAATCCGTGCGAAATCCGTGTTGTTGTCGAAAGATGCACATGATATACGCATCATCGTCATGATTTGTGCGATATCCGTGCATGGATGAATTCGACATCAAGCTGCTCAAGGCCCTCCAGGAGGATGGCCGGCTCACCAACAACGAGTTGGCCGAGCGGATCGGCTTGTCCGCCTCGCAATGTTCGCGCCGCCGGGCGGCGCTTGAGGAATCCGGCGTCATTGAGAGCTACCATGCGGTGCTCTCAGCCGAGGCGGTCGGCCTCGACGTGCTCGTGTTCATCCAGGTCGGCCTGGCGACGCAGTCCCCCGACAGCGGTCAGGCGTTCGTAAAGCTGATCGACAGCATCGAGGAAGTTCAGGAGGCATTTTCATTGACCGGCGATGCGGACTACCTGGTCAAGATGGTGGTGCCGGATCTCAAAGTCCTGTCGCGCATTCTCAACGATGTGCTCCTGCCGCACCGGAGCGTCGCGCACGTGCACTCCTACGTGGTGCTCGATCGTGTGAAGCAGACGACGCAGTTGCCGCTGCGCTATCTGTCTGAGGCGCAAGGAAGGCAAGGCGCCCGGCGGCATCAGCGCCGGGCGACGTGAAGCTCCACGCCCGCCTGCTTTTGCAGGTAGCCGATCACGTTGAACAGGTTCTTCGCCTGAGGATTGCCGCGCGGACCAAACATGCGGATCAGACTTTTTGCCGGCGCCCCGGTTGCGGCTCCGAGCCTTTCAAATCCGATTGTCGCCTTGATGTAGTCGCGCAGAATCGTCTTCCCGGTTTCCACGTCGCCCGAGAGCATCGCGTCGACGCCCTCGCGCAGCAACGCCTCCGCGAACTTGGCGTCGTCCTTGACGTGCCGCTGGACCAATTCCCTGAAACTCTTTGTTTTTGTCACACGCGTCTCCATTCAGCGTGATAAGCGCCTGGTCTGCTTGTAGTCCCGCCAATATTCCTTCGCTGTCTCAATGTCGCGTTGCTGGCGTTTTTTCGTGCCGCCGGTCAAGAGAATCACAAGCGTGTCGCCGTCCCGCCCGAAATAGACCCTGTACCCCGGCCCAAAATCGATCCGATATTCAAGGACGCCTTCACCAATCGATTTCACGTTGGAGAGGTTGCCTTGCTCCATGCGCACGAGCACCCGCGCCACCTTGGCGCGCGCCACCGGGTCCAAATCTGCAAACCATTCGGCGAACGGCTGATGGCCGCCTGAGGCGACGTAGTAACGGATTTCGAGCATCTATTGGGTAACACAAGTGTTACTTGGTGTCAACTACGATCAAGAAGAGAAGCTCATCCGTTCCGATCATCGGGCCCTTTAGAGGCGTTCGATAGCTGGGCTAACTGAAACACGTTGCCCTCCGGATCTTTGCCATCGCAAAGCGGTCCGGTTAGGCCGGGATATGATTTGATTTCGCCCATTGGCACACCCTTGGCAGTCAGCTCAGCGCGAAACTCTGCAAGCGAGCGATCGACAGTCATGACCACCTTGGCATTGCTTTCGACCTGCCACGAAGCTGGATCAGCGACACGGTACGCCTTGCCGACCCTGTGTAAGGCGAGTTGGCAAGGGCCGACATCGAGAACCGCCCAGTCTCCCTTGATCTCTTCCACGATAGAGAGCCCGAAAGCATCTCGATAGAAGGTCGCGAGTCGATCAACGTCCGGCACATAGAGTATGATCCTGTTCAGAGCGATGCGCATTTGGCTCTCTCGTAGTCGCGAGGTGGATTAGTCCGCGCGGTGGCCAGTCTGGGAGCAATTGCAATCGCGACGACGACCGCTTCGGATCACGCACAAGCAACCGAGAATGTCTGGCGCCGCCAACTTGCGGCGGCGCCAGTCGGGCATTTGCGCGGGTCTACCAGGGCGCCGCGAAGCCCGCGTATCACAGCGGCCTGATCTCGACCTTGCGGAATCTCACGATGCCGCCGCCGTACTGAAGCGCGATCCGCCCCTTGGCGAGCTTGGCATCCTTGGCGCCGTCGACGGTCTTGATGCCGTTGAGGATTACGGTGAATTCCCCGCCCTTGGCGGTGATTTCATAGGTGTTCCACTGGTTGCCGGCCTTGGGCATCGGCGACACCTTGGCGACATTGACGATCGCGCCGGTGCCGTAGCTCGGGTCGGGGCGCGTGTCAAAGATGTTGACCTCATAGGCGTTTGCCGCCGTGACCTGCTTGGCATCGGTGGCGCGGATGAAGACGCCGCTGTTGGCGGTGGCGTCGACCCAGAACTCCGCCCTCAGCTGGAAATCGCCATAGTCCTGCTTCGAGACCAGGAAGCCATTGCCGAGGTCGGCCTGCACGATGCCGCCTTCGAGGAGCCGCCAATTGGCGTTGCCGATAGGCTCCCAATTGTTCAGGTTCGAGCCGTCGAACAGCGTGGTCCACCCGGTCTGCGCGGCCTGCCCGGAGGCGTCGTGCGCGTGCCAGAGTACGGCGGAGCCGGCGAGAATGAGCCCCATGGCGATGGCGGATCGGCGGTTCATGTTTCCTCCAATGATGTGGTTGAGTTATCGCAGTCGCGGGTGTTGGCAGCGGTCGGCCTTATGCGATCGGATTGCTCCGGCATGCTTTGGGCCGAGCGTCCGAACGCGGAGGACCGTAGCAAACCGCGTGCGTGCCCGGAAGCCACTATTAAGCCCGGCCACGATGCCCATATGTGTTTCAAAGCGATCGAAATCCGCTCCACATGCAAGGGGTCCACCATGAGGACAATCATCGGCGGCGCGTTGCTCGCGCTCATGCTTACGACGGCGAACGCAGCGGTCGAGGACGACGTACATGGCGCGCGCTTCATGCTTGCCTATTGCAAGCTCACCTCCAAGCAGACCATGGCTAACACCAAGAATGCTCTCATTTACGGCCAGTGCTTCGGAGTGGTCTCCGGCATTGTTATGATGGTCGAACTGCTGCGACAGGCGGAGGCGGCCGGGAAAGCTCAACTTGATCCTGTCCTGTGCACCGACATCCCGGGCAATACCACAATGGAACAGCTCGTTAATGTTGTCGTGAAGTACGGCTCGGCACATCCGGACCAGGGCCACGAAAGATTTGAGGTCCTTGCCTTCAACGCATTGCGTGACGCCTGGCCGTGCACGAAATGAGCGCGACCATTTTTCGATCAGGTTGACCTACCTCTGTGCTGTCATCGCCCTCCCCCGACTTGATCGGGGATTGACTGGGCGATCTAGCGGATCGATTCCATGAAACCAATCGTATCGAACGATCGAATTCAAACCCTCGGACCTCATCCTGAGGAGGCCGCGCTCTTCGCGCGGCCGTCTCGAAGGATGGCCGCCGGCACGATCTTGCCTGTGGCGGTCCTTCGAGACGCGCGCAAGAGCGCGCTCCTCAGGACGAGGCTGATGGATGGGATCTATCGGGTCGCGTCTGTCGACAGCCCCTTGTAGATGAACTTCTGCACGCGGTACCCCTGCGACTCCCCGGTCACAAGATTGCCATCCGGATCGACGCCTAGGCTGTGCAGGTGAAAGAACTCGCCCGCCTTGCGCCCGGGTCCGCCAATGTGGCCGATCTCCTCAAGCGACATGCGATCCAGTATCGCGATACGTTCATTCGATCCGTCCGCGACGTAGACGAAACGCTGCTGCGGATCGGCCGACAGCGCAACGCCGAATGCAGTCCCGGTTCCCTTCGCTTCGCGTTTGACGAATCCTTCTTTCAGAAAAGCGCCGTCCAGCCGGAACGACTGGACGCGATTGTTGGCACGATCCGACACATACACGATGCCGTCATTGGCGACCGCGATGCCGTGCGGCGTGTTGAACTGCTGGGGCCCCGGACCGGTGGCCTGGCGGGCCTTCGAGGCCTTGTCGTCGGGCGGATTGCCATAGGCGCCCCAGTGACGCTTGTAGGCGCCGGTCTCGGCATCGAACACGATGACGCGGCGGTTGCCGTAGCCGTCGGCAACCAACACTTCGTTGGTCTTCGCATACACCGTGATGGCGGCCGGCCGGCTCAAGTGCTCGGTGTTGTTGCTGTCGGCGGCCACACCGCCTTTGCCGATCTGCAGCAGAAACTTGCCGTCCTTGGTGAACTTGAGGATATGCCCGTCGCCGTCACCGTTGCCGGTCAGCCAGACGTTGTCGCTGGCGTCGACCGCAATGCCGTGCTCGCCGCTGCCGGGCCGTCCGTCGCCGTTCAGGCGGCGCTCTCTCGTGCAGGACGCACACTCCGCGAACGCCGAATAGAGCCCGCCGCGATTGAACCACTCGTACGGGCCCCCTTTTGCCGGGCCGCCCCATCCCTGGATGTACCGGCCGGTCGGACTGAATTGAAGAACGGGCGGCGCCGGCACGTATCCATTCTCCGTGGCGTTGCCTTCTTCGAGCGTGTGCGGACGATGAAACACCCACACATTGCCGTGGGAATCCGCCGTTGCTCCGCCGACACCGCCCAGCAGCATCTGATCCGGCATGGTGGGGAAATGGGAGTCCACTTCGAAAACCGGCAGGACGGTACCGGGCTTCTGGTCCTGCGCGCCGGCGGTTCGCGCGAGCCCGCCGAGACAGCCTGCTGCGACAAGCGCCAATGCTACGCCGGTGATGAGGTGTCTACGCATGTCACAGTTCCTCCCTGAACGGACCCTTCGCTACCTATCCTGCGGATCGTACATCTTCGAAAGCCGTTCACGCAATTCGGCGCGAGTAGCCCGGATGGAGCGACCGTCTTCGGTCGCGTAATCCGGGGGCGGCGCCGCAGTTAGGAAAGGCGGTTCCCGGATTGCGCTTCGCTCCATCCGGGCTACATCCTGCCCCGGCTTAAAGTTTCTCCGCCAGAAACCGCGTGAGCCGCGGCATGAAGAAACCCATGTGGCTGCCGGTCTCGTCGAGCGGGTCGCTCAGCCAATAATGTCCGGCACCCTGCACCACGCAGCTGCGGGCGAAAAAGCCGGCCTGCTTGAGGGCTTTGAGGAAGGCTTCCGAATGCGGCCTGCGATCGACCAGGTCGTCCTCGGTGCCGTAGGCGAGCAGCACCGCGGTCTTGTTGTTCGCGTAAGTCGCGTAGCTGATGGGCGAGGCATCGAAATAGAGTTGCCGGTTTTCCGGCAGGGCCGCGCCGAGTAAATTCTCGATGTTGTTGTCGAGCGGGCTCGCCAGCCGGTAGGCCTCCCAGATGGCGGCAAGGTCGTATACGCCATAGACGCCGATCAACGCCTTAACAGTGGAATCGACCGCCGCGTGCGCATCGTCCGGATAGCCGTCGGCAAAGATCGGCGAGCGGCCGCCGAGCGCCGCCAGGGCCGCCAAATGTGCGCCCGCCGAGGCGCCGATGAGCGCGATGCGGCCCGGATCGATGCCGAAGGCGGCGGCGCTGCCGCGGACGAACTGCACGGCGGCGATCACGTCCTGCACCGCCTGCGGAAACGCCTTATGGCCCTTCTTGGCGAAGCGGTAGCTGACGGCGAGCACGGCGTAGCCCTGCTCAGCCAGATGCGAGCCGCAATGCCGGAATGCGCTCCGCACGCCCTGCTGCCAGCCGCCCCCATGCACCGCGACCAAAGCCGGCACGCTCCCGCGCGTTTTCGGCAGGTAAAAGTCGCCTTGCAGTTCAACCCCGTCATGGGTCGCGTAGATTAGTGCGGAACGCAGTTCAAAGGCAGCGGCGGCCATGGCGAATGCTCGGGTTCGTGGAGATGGCGTGCGGGATCGCAATTATGCCGGGACCGCGGGCGTCTCGCCCGCTCTTTCACACGGGGACGCCTTGGCGTTTGGTTCGAGAAAGAGCGGGCGGGACGCCCGCGGTCCAATCGAAATCGGCTGTTGCCGATTTCGATCGCTTTATTGAGTGGCCGAAACCCGCGTATACGCGGTTTCGGCTTACGCCCGGTTGCCAAATCCGTATCCCCTCGATACCGATGAACCAACGGCGAATAGCATGGCGACGCTAAGGAAAACACATCGGGGGAGCTTGCATGAACGCCGCCGCTGAGCCGCTGACGTCGACCTTCATCGTCAACGAGGTGCACATCGAGCTGATCGACCGCGGACACGGCCGGCCGATCCTTTTCCTGCACCCCCACATCGGCCTTGATCCATCGGCGCCGGTGCTCGCGATGCTGGCCGAATGCGGACGGCTGATCGCGCCGTCCCATCCAGGCTTCGGCCATTCCGACCGGCCGGCCGGCATCACGACAGTGGATGATCTCGCCTATTTCTATCTCGACCTGATGGACGCGCTCGACCTTGGCGATACCCTCGTGATCGGGGTTTCGCTTGGCGCCTGGATCGCGGCGGCGATCGCGGTGAAATCGACCGCGCGGATGGCGCGTCTCGTACTCGGCAATCCGGTCGGCATCAAGGTGGGCGACCGCGAGACGCGCGACATTCTCGACATCTTCGCCATGCTGGAAGGCGAATTTCTGGAGAAGGCCTTTGCGGATCCCACCGTCGGGCAGCGCGATTACGGCGCCATGACGGAGGACGAGGTCACGGTCGTGGCCCGCAATCGTGAAGCCGCTGCACTGTACGCGTGGTCCCCGTACATGCATGACCCCAAGCTCAAAGGAAGGCTGCACCGCATCCGCATTCCGACGCTCGTGCTGTGGGGCGCCGCCGACCGGCTCGTCGCAGAAACCTATGGCCGCGCGTTTGCGGCTGCAGTGCCGGGTGCGAAATTCGAAACCGTCGCCGGCGCCGGCCATTTCGCCCACATCGAGCGGCCGAAGGCTTTTGCCGGGCGGGCGCTCGCCTTCTCGGAGAGACAGATCACAGAGATCAGGTAAAACAGAAGCCAGATGACGTGCCGTTTTTGCGAGGCTATCATCGCACGTCCATCCCCCGACCTCTGTCGTCTGTCATCTGATACCCATGCGCCTCTATCAGTTCACCGAGCAACCGTACTTCCCGGCGTGGTCGGCCCATGACGGCTCGTTGCGCGTCAACCTCCCCAACTCCAAGCAGGACCCGAAAATCGCGGCCGATCTCTTACACCGCTATTACGACGAATGGCTCCTCGCCGACGAGGTCGGCCTCGACATCATGGTCAACGAACACCATGCGACGGCGACGTGCATGTCCTCTACCGCGATCGTTGCGCTGTCGATTTTGGCGCGGCAAACCAGGCGCGCCCGCCTGCTCGTGCTCGGCTATCCGATCGGCCACCGGGGGGATCCGCTGCGCTGCGCCGAGGAGCTTGCCACCATCGACGTGATCTCGCGCGGTCGCCTCGACATGGGCTTCATCAAGGGCGTGCCTTATGAATTCCCGGTGTCGAACCAGAATGCGGTCGGCGTCATGGAGCGGTTTTGGGAAGCGCACGACTTCATCATCAAGGCGATGACGAGCCACGGCGAGCCGTTCAACTGGGAGGGCGAGCATTTCCATTATCGCCACGTCAATCTGTGGCCGCGCCCCTACCAGGAGCCGCACCCACCGGTGTGGAGTACCACAGGCAGTCGCGGCAATGCGCGGGCGCTCGGCGAGAAAGGCTACGTGATGGCGACGCTCGGCACCGGGTTTGCCACGCGCCCACTGTTTGACGCCTACCGCGCCGGCTACGCGGCAGCGGGCCGTCCGGCGCCGTCTGCCGACCGCTTCGGGTATCTCGGCCTTGTCGCGGTGGCGGCGGACGAGCGCGCTGCGCGGGCGCGCGCCGAGTTCGTCGCCGGCTATGTGCGCACCTCGGGCATCGTGGCGCCGCAGTTCCGCAATCCGCCGGGCTATCTGTCGATCGAGGACAATGTCCGCATCCTTCGCGGCGAGCCGCGGCAGCGCAGCAGGACCCGGGACGGCCGCTTCATCGACATGCATTCCGCCAGCGTGCAGGATCTGATCGACGCCGCCATCATGTTCTGCGGCACGCCCGATCAGGTCTATGCCCAGATCGTCGACTTCTGCGAATATTGCGGCGGCATGGGCAACCTCATCATGATGGGCCACGCCGGCAGCCTCTCGCATGAGGATACGGTCGACAATCTCACGCTGTTTGCCAAGGAGGTGCTGCCGCGGCTGAAGGAATACAAGCAGCCCCGCGCGGAGGCGGCGGCCCGAGGCGGGTTGTCCGCCAATCATAGGGACTAGTTCATCGATTCCATGAAACCAATCATATGCATGGGATTCATTTTTCCTGACCTTGCTTGTAGCCTCTCGCTTGATTCTGCACGAGAGGATGAAGGTGATGGCGGGCTGGCGGCGAGCGATCGAATTGGCCATA
>WNFR01001295.1_pt1 | contig 26657 bp, 21 predicted proteins | sample 5400221 | NCBI WGS metagenome assembly WNFR01 (sample SAMN13153357, study PRJNA577476) | soil metagenome | isolation source: 40 cm soil under Madrone tree | place: USA:California | collected 2016-06-14
TGGCGCTCCCTACGGGAATCGAACCCGTGTTTCAGCCTTGAGAGGGCCGCGTCCTAGACCGCTAGACGAAGGGAGCGGGCGCTTTTTCCGAATAGCTCGGATCATCGCGCCATGCAAGCCGGGCCGCATCCTCGGCAACGGTGGCCAGTGCTCATTTGCAGGCGGCGCCCACAGGCCGCAATGAATTGTCATCCGTGCCCAGCCGCCGGCGCGCCGCCCGTGCTTGCACCTCACGGCTCGGCGACGAACCGCAGCCGGCCCTCCGGGCTCAGCGTTCTGGCATCGAAGGTGCGAACCTCCAGCGCGCCGCCTATATCTATCGTCACGACGATACGGTCGCCGGCGGTCGCTGTGGAAACGACCCGGGCGCCCTTGGGGAGCTCCGCCGTGGCCTCTACCGGGCCCGGCCTTCCCTCGGTGCGAAAAACGCGATAGCCGATGACCGTAACGACGACCGCGATACCCAGCATGGTGGCGATGCCGGAGATCAGCATCAGCCAGCGCACGCGGGCGACGATCTGAGCCTGCGCCGGGCTTAGCGGTTCATCCTCGTCGATGTCAGGATTGCTCATGGGCGAAGTCGAGACCCAAATGGGCGCGCAAGCGGACGGGCCATCGGACGCACCAATTGTGCACACCGCAACGATCGGAGCGGCTGAGGCCGGCCAGCGGCTCGATCGCGTGCTGGCCGCGTTTGTGAACGACCTGTCGCGCTCGCGCCTGAAGACGCTCATTCTTGCCGGGCACGTCGCGATCAGCGGCCGCACGATCCGCGATCCGGGCCACCACGTCAATGTGGGCGACGAAGTTGCCCTCATGGTACCGCAGGCGACGCCCGCCGCGCCGCGCCCGGAAAATATCCCGCTCGCGGTCGTCTATGAGGACGCCGACATCATCGTCATCGACAAGCCGCGCGGGCTCGTGGTCCATCCGGCGGCCGGCAACTGGACCGGCACCCTGGTCAATGCCCTGGTGGCCCATTGCGGCGCTACCCTTTCCGGCATCGGCGGGGTGCGCCGGCCTGGCATCGTTCATCGCCTCGACAAGGACACGACCGGCCTGATGGTGGTGGCCAAGAATGACCGCGCCCACCGGGCGCTTGCAGCCCAGTTCGCCGACCATGGCCGCACTGGACCGCTGCAGCGCGGCTACCTGGCCTTCGTGTGGGGGACGCCGGACCGGCCCAAGGGCTTGATCGACAAGCCGATCGATCGCCACCCCCAGGCCCGTGAGCGGATGGCCGTGCGGACCGGGGGTCGCGAGGCCATAACGCTGTGGGAGGTACTGGAAAACTATCCGGCGGCCTCCCTCCCGCTGCCCCCACACCCTCCCCCGCAAGCGGGGGAGGGTAAGTCGATATACCCTCCCCCGCTTGCGGGGGAGCGTAGGGTGGGGGGCAGGAGGGTCGGGAGGGGGCATGACGTACATCCGACAGCTGCGAAGCGCGGCGGTTCCGCCCCTGCGGTTGCGAGTTTGCTCGACTGCCGGCTCAAGACCGGACGCACCCATCAGATCCGGGTCCACCTCGCCGCCATAGGTCATCCGCTGTTGGGCGACGCCACTTATGGCCCGGGCTTCATGACCAAGATGGCGCTCTTGTCCGAGGATGCGAAGGAGGCGCTTGTGGCCCTTTCAAGGCAGGCCCTTCATGCTTATTTATTGGTTCTCGAACACCCGGGGAGCGGTAAAGAGATGGTATTTCGTTCCGAATTGCCGCCAGAACTCGCCAGGCTCCGATTGGCCCTGGGCAACGGATAAATCGCCGCAGACCTGGCTTGTGCGCAGCGAAGGGGGCGCCGCGCGTAGAAATAACCCTTAACCTCCAATAAGTTGCCGGCTCCACGGGAGTGCTCCCCGCGGCTGCCGGTCACGTCTGCGTCACAGCGAAGTGACGCCACCGCGCTGTTTTCGCCGCGTTATCTGTGTATGGTGCACGTTGCAATCGTTCGCGGTTGCAGCAAATGCCCCCTCCCTTCCCTCCCCCGCATGCGGGGGAGGGAAGGGAGGGGGTCGAGAAAAATCCCGGGCTCCGACTGGCTCAATGGAGCGGTTTGGGCCTCTGCCTGCCGATCTCGGGGGCATTAACATAAGGAGGGCGCTGTCATGGCCCAATCCGCTAGCTTGCCGATCATCACGGCCGAATCAGGTCTCGGCCGATACCTTGACGAAATTCGGCGGTTCCCGATGCTGGAGCCGCAGGAAGAATATATGCTGGCCAAGCGCTGGCGGGAGCATGGCGACCGCGTTGCGGCTCACAAGCTCGTGACCAGCCACCTGCGGCTGGTTGCCAAAATCGCCATGGGCTATCGGGGCTATGGCCTTCCGATTGCCGAAGTGATTTCGGAGGGCAATGTCGGCCTGATGCAGGCGGTGAAGCGCTTCGAACCGGAGAAAGGCTTCCGCCTCGCCACCTACGCGATGTGGTGGATCAAAGCCGCCATTCAGGAATACATTCTGCGGTCGTGGTCGCTCGTCAAGATGGGCACCACCGCCAACCAGAAAAAGCTCTTCTTCAACCTGCGCAAGGCCAAAAGCCGAATCTCCGCGCTGGACGAGGGGGATATGCGCCCCGATCAGGTCAAGCTGATAGCCAAGCGGCTCGGCGTGACCGAGCAGGACGTCATCGACATGAACCGGAGGCTCAGCGGCGACGCTTCGCTCAACGCTCCGATTCGCGAGGACGGTGATTCGGGCGAGTGGCAGGACTGGCTGATGGACGACCGTGATAGCCAGGAAGCGACCCTCGCTGCCTCGGAGGAGTTGGACAATCGCCGCGCGGCGTTGTCCGATGCGCTTGAGGTGCTCAACGACCGTGAACGGCGCATCTTCGAGGCGCGCCGGCTTACCGACGAGCCGGTGACTCTTGAGGACCTCGCGGTGGAATTCGGCGTATCGCGCGAACGCGTGCGCCAGATCGAGGTGCGAGCGTTCGAGAAGGTCCAGAAGGCCGTCAAGAACCGCGTCGCCGCCATGGAAACGCCGGCCGCGCGCGCGGCCGCCGCGTCGCCGATGCCGGCGCATTAAAGCAATTTCGATCGACCGGAATCACTCGTAGGGTGGGTTGAGCCACCGGGTCCAGCCTGGCCGCCCAATGGTAAACTCAGCGAAACCCACCGTGGCTTCGCTCCCGGGCGCGCGGCCTTACTGTCCCCACGTCGCAAAGGCCTCCGTGAATGCCCGCTCGCCGGGCGTCCCCTTCTCGATGGCGATAATGGCTCGCTTTCCGTCGCCATAAACCACAGGGATGTCGAACCAGGACCGCTCCTTGAGGAGTTGGACATTGCGCTGCATGTCGACGTCGACCGACGAGAGGCCGATCAGGAAGAAATTGGTCGTCACTTTGACGGCGACGCCGTTGAGCGGAACCCCGCGCGTCGTTTCACCCTGCTTCATCAGCATGCCTGGAATATTCGAGATACCGCCGTGGGAGAAGTCCGGCGGCAACGTAAATACGATCTCGACCGTATGGCTTGCTGGAAGCTGCTTGTCGTCATTGCGCCTCAGCGACAACCGCACCGAGACCTTCTGTTCGGGAATTTCGATTTCGGCCCGCACGACGACATCCGGTTTCTGCCCCGGGCCGGGAGCCACCCGCTCAGTTCGCCAGACCGCGGAACCAATGAACTGCGTGCCGTTGGGGTTGGTCTGATCCTCCTCGTAAAGTACAACCTTCTGCGCCAACAGGGCGCCCTCACTGGCGCTGGGCGCCGACGGGGCGCGCTCGGCAATCTTGCCCCGCGTGCTACCTTCGGTCGGCGTGACCTGATCTGCGGTCCGAGCGGGACTGGACGCACCGCGAATGGAGGCAACGATATCCTGGCCCCACCAGTATGCGACGCCCGCGAGCGCCAGCACCAGGAGCGCCAGGACGACCATCGCGACGATTCGGTTCGAAGTGCGCGGAACGCTCCACGCCGACATCAGCGGATGCTCCGGCTCGCGCTCCAGCGGACGCTCCGCCCTGATCACACGCGGAAACGGCTGCACGCGATTGCGCCCGTCATCCTGCCGCGCGATCGGGGAGGGCGGTCGGGGGATGTCGCGCGACGAACGACGCGGCAGCGGTTGCTCCGGGGCCTGCTCCATCCTCGGTTCGCCGCCGCGTGCTTCCGTCCGGCTGCCAGGGCGTGGCTCGAAGCGCTCGAAGTCCGGAGTCTTCGTCGTCGGATAGGCGCGGGCCGCCACCTGCCTACCCTCCCCCGCATGCGTGGGAGGGTAGGCAGGGGGAGCGGTCGCACTCTCCAGCGACCCCCCGCCCTCGGCGATCCCATCTCGAAAGCCCTTGAGCCCCCTTTCGGACACCGAAGGTCCGCTGCGGCTCCATTGCGTACGCTCCGGGGGCGGCGCCTCTGCGCCCGCGGCCGGCGCCCGCGGCGTGCGGATTCGCGGTTCCTCGGCCTGACGCGCCTCGACGACCGGCTTCGCGGCGGCAGCAGACAGCGGGACGGCCTGCGGCGTTTCCTCCACATCGGAGCGGCCATCGCCGTCGTCCGCGGGCGCGATCGTCGGGCGGGACGCTCGCAGATCGTAGCGTGGCAGCGGATTCGGCAGCTCTTCCGGCGGATCGGCCGTGCCCTCGGCAGACGGGTCGATTTCTTGGCGGGATTCAGGGCGCGCCGCCGCCGCAAGCGGCTCACCGCGCGAACGGCGCGCAGCCTCTGCCTCGACCTTTCGAATGGCCTCTTCGAGCGCCAGCCGCTCGCGCGTTATGTCGGGCTCGCTCAATGCCGGCTCAACGCCACGCAACTGCGCAAGGAGCGCTGTGCGCGCCCGGTCGTACAATGCCCGGCGCGCCTCGCCGGTGCTCTTGTCGAGCCCGGAAACGGCCTTGGCGATCAATGGATAGTAATCGGCCATCGGTTCTCCGCGCCGCCCGCGCCGGCAGCGCACATCCTATTACATTTCGAAGGGATTGCGCATGAGGATTGTGTCCTCTCGTTCCGGACTTGTTGACAGCAATGCCAGAGGGCAACCAACCAGTTCCTCGATCCGCCGCACATATTTTATTGCAGGTGCTGGTAATTCCGCAAAGGATCTTGCCCCCGCCGTCCTCTCCTGCCAGCCTCCGATCGTTTCATAGACCGGCTCTACCCGCGCCTGGGCGTGCTCGCTGGCGGGCAGATAATCAACTTCGTGGCCGTCAAATCTATAGCCAACACAAACATTTATCTCTGAAAATCCATCCAAAATATCAAGTTTCGTCAACGCCAGCCCGTCGATCCCGCTGGTGCGGACAGTTTGCCGCACCAGCACGGCGTCAAACCAGCCGCAGCGGCGCGGCCGCCCGGTGACAACCCCGAATTCGCGGCCGCGCTCGCCTATTGTGCGGCCGATCTCGTTGTCCTGCTCGGTCGGGAACGGACCCGCCCCGACCCGGGTCGTGTAGGCCTTGCAAATTCCGAGCACGTAACCCAGCGCGGACGGTCCGAGGCCCGATCCGGTCGCCGCCTGGGATGCAACCGTGTTGGATGACGTCACGTACGGATAAGTGCCGTGATCGACATCGAGCAACGCTCCTTGGGCGCCTTCGAAAAGGATTCGCTTTCCGTCGCGCCTTTTGCGGTCGAGCAGCGACCAAACCGAATCCATATAGGGCAAGATGCGCGGCGCGACTGCGGCAAGCACATCGTAAATCGCCTTGGGCTCAAGCTCGGGCAGATTCATCCCCCGTCGCAGCGCGTTATGATGGGCCAGCAGCCGATCAATCTTGCCGCCGAGGACTGACAGGTCGGCGAGGTCCATCAGGCGGATTGCCCGCCGGCCGACCTTGTCCTCATAAGCCGGTCCGATGCCGCGTCGTGTGGTGCCGATTTGGGTGCCGGGATTGGAGGACTCGCGCAATGCGTCGAGTTCCCGGTGCAAGGGCAAAATCAAGGTCACGTTTTCCGCAATCCGCAATGAGTCGGGCGTGACTTCGACGCCTTGACCCTTGAGCCTGGCGATTTCCTCGATGAGCGCGGCCGGATCGAGCACGACCCCATTTCCGATCACAGATAGCTTGCCGGGCCGCACCACACCGGACGGCAGCAGTGACAGCTTATAGGTAACGCCGTCTATAACGAGCGTATGGCCGGCATTATGGCCGCCCTGGAAACGCACCACGATGTCGGCCTGCTCGGAGAGCCAATCGACAATCTTTCCCTTGCCTTCGTCCCCCCATTGGGAGCCGACGACCACCACATTCGCCATGGCGCACCCTTAAGATTCACGCCCGCTAAAGGCGGTGGCAACCTAGCCGATTCAAGCCTCGCCCTTCGTAGCCCGGATGGAGCCACCGGGTCCGGCCTTCGGCCGGCCCGATGGTAAACTCCGCGTAATCCGGGATAGGCTGACCCCGGATCACGCTGCGCTCCATCCGGGCTACGGGATAGAACCGGCACGACTTTTGCGCTCTTACCAATGCCCGGACCCGATTTCTATCGGATACCGGATGATCGTGTTGCAGGCAAGCCGCAAAAGCCTTTGTTTGCGCCGCCGAACGGCGGCGCAAACTGTTGATCAGGCGACATTTTTAGATGACCCGACCGCCGCAACCCTTACAAGCCCGGGACGAAGACGACCGCTTTGTCGGCAGGCCAGCGTACCCGCCATGCGATTCGGATTTCTTTTGCTTCGCCGGGTCCGACCTCGAGGCTCCAGGCCATAACGCCGCGCCGGTTACGCACGTCCTTCTCAGTCGGCGGCGTCGTCGCCGGCAGCAACTCGACCTTGACGTCGTCGATTTCACTCACCGGCGCCTGATCCTCGATGACGACCCGGACCGGCGCATCATGGCCGTTGCGGATCGACGTCTTGTACTCCCGGCGTTCGGTCTTGGCGGAGTTGATGATGCCAGCAGAGCCCTCGACCTGCCGCACCGTGCTGCGCACGATCTTGATATTGTCATCGGCGCCGAATCCCAGCCGCACGTCCTCGTCCTTCGCAGTCATCGCCATCTGGCCGCGGCCGACATAGATGCCGTCCCGATAAATCGCCACTCGCCCGGGCAATAACGGCGCATCTTCGGCGTGCTTGAAGTTCGCCTCCAGGAACGCGGTGGCGTCGAGCGCCGGCGCGGCGCGCACCAGAAGGTCCGGCACAATGACGGCGGAGGACATGCGGAAGCCCTTCGCGCCTTCACTCCCCGCAACACTGACGCGGCCGGGAATCCGATAGACCGCCTGGAACCCGCCGGTGTCGGCCGCGGCCTCCTGCTCCTCGGCCGCGATATTATCGTCGCTGCGCTTGGCAAATTCCTGCTCGGCTCTGGGCTTCTGCATCAACTGCGGGGCGGCGGCCGACGCCGGCAGCGCGCTTGCGGGCGCCCGCGCCCCTTCGGTCAGCGGACGCGGCGGCGCCGGATAGCGCACGATCAGCGGGCGCAGCTCTGGCGCGCTGCCGCCCTTGGCGGTGCGCGCCGTCGAAACGGCAAGCTGCACGTCGTTCCAGTCCTCGCCAGTGGCCTGGACGATCTCGGCGCGTCGAACGAGGTCGATTGACGGCTTGCGGTCGCGCCCGCCGGTGTCGAGCCGCGCATCGTAGATCGGCGACCAGCGCGCACCGCGCACCGAATACGACACGCGCAACGTCGCGCTCGTCGCGGCATCTGAATTGACGTCGATCCGTACTTCCATCTTGCGCGGCGGATTGGCGGTGCGCTGGGCGTCGAGCCGCGCCAGCTCGCGGTCGATATTTCGCTGCATCATCCGCGCTTCGCGGATCGTCGTGTCCGCGGCCGCAACTTCATCCTCCACCGCCGCGAACGCCGCCCGCCATTCGCCAAGCGGCCGTGCCTCGCCCTTTTCACCCATGCCGGCGGGTGCTTGTTCGGAAAAGCGTTCGGCGAATTTGCGCCGCGCGGTCGCAGCCGCGATCTTGCCGTCGAGGCGGGCACGGTCGTCGCGCAAAGCCTCGATGCGATCATCGAGCGCCGGATCCACGGGCGGACGCTCGGCGCGCGGCGGCCTCGCATCGATTCCCCCGATGGTGAGCTTCGCCCGTGCTTCGCCCTCGACCCGCAGCGATGCGGGGTCGAGCGTCGGCGGAAAGTCGACGGCGCGCAGAACGCTGTCGCCTTGCGGCAGGTCGACCCTGATCCGGCGCGTGAGCGTGGCGCCATCGGGATAGACCGTCACGGATTCGATTGCCGACGTGATCTCGGTCTGCGCCGCCGCGGCCACCGGCGTCGCGAGGGCGAATATCACGCACAATAGGGTCGATGAGCACCGCATGGGTTGTCCTCTATGTTTCCCGGTCCATCGCAACGGGGCCGCCAATGGGACAGCCGCCAGGGGATCGCGACGAGCCTGTCAACAGCTCTCGGAATTCCGGTCTGGCCGTGGCAAGCGCGTGATGGGATCGCGACCGTCTTGCGATGTAGTAGCGCAGGGGCGCGTCAGGTTCGGATGGCAAAGTGACGCGCGGCCTTTCTTTGTCCGTGCTCCGCCCGCGCGGGACCACGCAAAAATCGCGGATCTTCCTCGTTCGCGTTGACCGACCGCCGTCTCGCCGCTTTATCCCAGGGAGCTGACTCAAGTTCCGCGCGTATAGAGATCCACCATGGGCCAGGAGCTGACATGGCAATCTACCATTTTCTTCGTGCCAGAGGCTTCGCGACTTCGCGAGCATTGTCGATGAAAAGCTGAGCGACGGGGCTGAGTGTACGGTTCTTCAGGGTGACAATTCCGATTGGCACGCGGGCATGCTGCAGTTCAACGGGCAAGACCTTGATCTCCGGACGCTTGGAAAATCTCAATACTGACATCGGGACAATCGTAAGAAAGCGCCCGCTCACCAGGAGACCGATCCGCACCTCGGGGGAAATGGTGAAAACAGCCGTGCGAGGATAGTCGAGTCCGCTGGCGCGAAAGGCTTCCAGATAAACCGGCCCAAGCGCGCGTTCAGGCGGGGGCAGCAGCCACGATTCGTTCATCAACTCGGCGAGCGCGATGCTGCGCCTCCGGATCCACGGACTTTGGACGCCTGCCACGACGACGTATGAGTCGTCGTAGAGAATTTCGAAGCCGAATTTCTCTTCTGTAAAGAGGCTCAATCTTCGTGCGATCAGGAGATCGACGTTACGCTCGCTCAATTCACGGCGCAGTGTGTCCGTTTCATCAGCGGTGACGAGATGAAACACGATTCGCGGATAACGCCGGGAGAGCCGCTTGACAACGGCAGAAACGAAGGTCCCGGCAAAAAAGGCGCTGCTTCCGATCCGCACATCCCCGGCCGCAGGGTCGGCGAGAAACTCGATGTTCTTGACGCCCTGCCGCAGGTCGTCGAATACGGCCGCCCCGCAATCGAGTAAGGCGCGGCCATATGCGGTCGGCTCGATCCCTTGGCGGTGGCGGTCGAGCAGGCGCACGCCGAGCGCATGCTCCAGTTCCGCGATCGATCTCGAAATGTTGGGCTGGGTGGTATTGAGGCGTTGCGCCGCCTTCCCCATAGTACCGGCCTGCGCAACGGTCATGAGGACGTGCAGGTCCTGCAGCTTCATCCGGCGTCCGATGCGATCGCTCAACTGCATGTCGGCCCCCATTTCGGATTTGAGATGATGTCATCAGACAATAGCATTATGCGCTTATGGCAGCATCAACTATCGTCTGGGGCCAAGGCTCGTCGTCTTTCGAGGCTCGCTTCGCTCGCACCTCACGCTGAAGGATCGTCAGTGGCGATTCCGTGCGAAGCGATCATGCCTAAGATCGTGCGCGCCTGGGACGAGAGGACACTATGAAAATTCCCCGCCGTCGATTTCTGCACCTGGCAGCGAGCGCTGCCGCGATGCCCGCGGTCTCGCGAATTGCAGGAGCACAAGCCTATCCAACGCGGCCTATCACCATCATCGTGCCGTATCCTGCCGGGGGTGGAGCAGATTCGGTCTTGCGTGTCATGGCCGAGCGTATGCGAACCCTCCTTGGTCAACCCATCGTCATTGAAAACTTGAGTGGTGCGACCGGCAGCATCGGCACCGGTCGGGTCGCCCGTGCAGCCCCCGATGGCTACACGGTCGGCATCGGCAACTGGAGCACGCACGTCGCCAACGGTGCCATCTACGCGCTCCCGTACGACGTGCTGAGCGACTTCGAGCCGGTGGCGCTGCTGATAAATTTCTACTTGATAATTGTCGCAAAGAAAGCTTTGCCAGCGAACAACTTGAAGGAACTGGTTGCCTGGCTGAAAGCCAATCCAGACAAGGCGTCCCTCGGTACCCCCGGTATGGGTGGTCAGGGTCACCTCGCGGGCATTCTGTTCCAGAACCTCACCGGCACCCGTTTTCAGCACGTTCCCTATCGCAGTGTTTCTCTCGCCATACAGGATTTGGTTGCTGGCCAAATCGAGTTGATATTCGCCGACCCAAGCGCGGTTGCCCAAGTGCGGGCGGGCAGCGTCAAGGCTTTTGCGGTCACGGCCGGACACCGATTGCCGGCCGTGCCCGATATTCCGACGGCGGAAGAAGCCGGGCTCGCCGGATTCTCGCTCGCAAACTGGAACGGAATTTTCGCGCCGAAGGGCACGCCGAAGGAAATCATCAGAAAACTCAACGGTGTCGCCACAAGTACGTTGGCCGACGCGAGCGTCGTTCAGAAGCTTGTTGACCTTGGAAGCGAAATTCCCTCGCGTGAGCAACAGACGCCCGAAGCGTTTGCCGCGATGCAGAAGGCCGAGATTGAGAAGTGGTGGCCCATCATAAAGGCGGCAGGGATCAAGGGCGAGTGACCCGGCGGCCGAAGATGACGCTTCTCAGCGTTGGATACTCCTTGGTGTTTTGGGCGCAAAACGCTGCGACCTTGAGAGAGCTTTCCCATGCTCATTTCAAAACCGATGGCGTCAGGTTTCCTTGTCGCGATCCTTTCGACCGCACCCTCGAGTGGATTTGCCAAGGACACCGGACTGATTTTCGTGAGCACCGAAAAGAACAATAACGTCGTCGTCATCGACCCGGAGACCAACAAAATCGTCAAACATCTCAAGACATCGCGACAACCGCGCGACATGCATTTCAACAACGATCACACCAAGCTCTACGTTGCCTGCGGCGGCGACGACACCATCGACATCATCGACGTCGGCAGGCTTGAGGTCGTCGGCCGGTTGGTCACCGGACCGCCCCCCGAGGCCTTTGGCATCGACGAAGGGCGGCGCAGAATTTATGTCTCCAACCGGGAAGAACCGTCTCTGTCGGTCATCGATATGGACCGGAATGTCATCGTCCACGAAGTGCCAACCGGCGCACAGCCGGAAAACGTATCGATCAGCGAAGACGGTCGGTTCGTCTACGTGAGTTCCGGCGATTTCATTCATCTCATCGATGCCGACAGCGGCAGCGTCGTGCAGAACTTGGCGGTGGGTGCGGAGCCCAACCGCTTCGCGGTGACGCCTGACGGCAAGGACTTGTGGGTGTCGACGAAATACTCCGGCGAAGTCTATGTCATCGATCGGACGAAATTCGCGGTCGCCGGCAAAATCGAATTCCGGCCGCCTGGCGTGAGCGAGACCGATGCGACGCCGGTCGACATGCTCATGACAAAGGACGGCAAAACCGCCTATGTCACACTGGGACGTGCGGCTCAAATCGCCGTCGTCGACGTTCCGACCCGCATGACCCGAGGATATATCCCGGTCGGCAAGCGTGCGGCAGGCCTGGCGATGACCCGCGACGAGAAGATGCTCTACGTGGCCAATGGCTTCGACGACGACATCATCGTCATCGATTTAAGGAGCGGGGAGTCGCCTGTTGCCATACCGGTCGGCCGTATCCCGCGGGCGATTGTCATCGACGACTAGGACGGAAGCCGGGTGTTCAAAGATGGGATGCTAACGGCGTGGACGTCAAGCGGGAGTTACTCCGTCGGGCCCTCGTCTTTGACCGCTGCGGGTCAGCTTCGACGGTCTGGCCTAGCTTCGGGCACTTCTCCTCAATCTCGGCAACCGGAAACACGGAGCCCTCCTCCGACACTTTTCGGAGACGGGCCAAGCGGACCTTCGCTGTATCACCCTTGAATGATCGGGTTCGACCTATTTCCGGCCCGCTCGCCGCAGATCGGTCTCCGGCTCAACGCAGCGGACAAACGATCGGGGCGCCCTGCCCGGAAACGGCGAACCGCCTTAGCCGAAATTCGTGCGAGCCTCGGCGCAAGTCGAGAGGTCGAGGTCTCCAAAAATTCCCTGCTCAACGGGTTGGAGCGCACAGCGGAGCTGATGGGAGCGACGATTGACGCATCTCATGCAGGTGCATTAGCGTGGCTCGACGGTCCCCGTCGACATCAAAGCAAAAAAGGGAACGCAGTGCAGGTTAGCCGTGATGATCGCAACGGTCGGGTCGGGCGTGTGCGGACCGCCTTCGGACAGTCCTTCGATATCTCGCCCGGATATTTGAACACCGCCAGCATCGGCATTCCACCCCTCTTCGTTACCGACGCCGTCGCCGAGGCCGTCGATCGCTGGCGCACCGGATCGGACCGTTCGAACGCCTTCGACGCCGACGTGACGGCTGCGCGCAAGGCGTGGGCGAGCTTGATCGGCGTTGCGCCGGAGAACGTGGCGATCGGCGCATCCGTTTCGCAACTGATCGGCCTGGTGGCGGCAAGCGTGCCGGACGGCACTCGGGTGCTCGCCGTGGCCCGCGAGTTCACTAGCGTCATCTTCCCGTTCGCCGCCCAGGCGCATCGGGGCGTCACGGTCACCGAGGTCGAGCCCGCCGAGCTTGTATCGCGTGTGAACGGTCATGACCTGGTTGCGGTGAGTGTCGTGCAGTCCGCCGACGGCGCTATCGCCGATGTGGACGGTTTGCGCGAAGCGGCCGGCGCGGCCGGCGCCCGGGTGCTGCTGGACGTGACGCAGGCGGCAGGCTGGCTGCCGCTCCGGCTGGACTGGGCCGACTGGGTGGTCGGCGCCTGCTACAAGTGGCTGCTGTCTCCGCGTGGGGCCGCGTGGCTGGCGCTGCGGCCGGACGTCCTGGACCGCACCGTGCCGCACGTGGCAAATTGGTACGCCGCCAGGGATCCGTGGTCGGCCACGTACGGATTGCCCTTGCGGCTCGCTCCCGACGCGCGCCGACTGGATCTGTCGCCGGTGTGGTTTGCGCAGCGCGGTGCGGCGGCCGCACTGCCCTGGCTCGCCACGCTCGACCTCGCCGCCGTCCATCAGCATTGCGTCGGGCTCGCCGACTCGGTGCTCGCGAAGCTCGGCTTACCGCCGCGTGGCTCGGCTGTCATCGCGCTGGACCTGCCCGGCGCGGCGGAACGCCTGGCAGCGGCGGGTATCACGGCTACCTCGCGGGCCGGACGGGCGCGGCTGTCCTTTCACCTGTACAACACTGCGGAAGATGTGGAGATGGCTGTGGCGGCCCTACGCGGCAAGTGAACGGCAGGTCAATTGGATTCACGGTCGTGGTAATAACCACGCGCGTCTCTTAATCATTTCTTAATCATATTCTGTCATTTTATTCTTGCAGAAATAGGACTATCGTTATATAATTTAAGATATTTGGCCGACCCGCGTCCGCGGGTGAAGCAGAAAACCCGATCGGGGGACAGAACTCCCTGGTTGGATGCATAAGTTCCCTGTTCACGTCGAAATAAATTCCCTGTTGCCTCCAGCAGGGAATATGCCTGCAAAGTTTTGAAATTTTTGCAAAAATCCACATCTAAAACGGCCGCGCGAGGGCGATAGAGCAAAAATTCCCTGTTAATTTCCCTGTTCTCAGGGAATCCAAGAATTGCGGCTTTCGCGACTTGGGCCGCCCCGCCTCAAAACCGCAACGGCTTCGCTTGCTGCACTTGCGGCAGCGCCTGCACCTTGGCGAGGACCTCCGGCGGGACATCGCCGTCCACCTCGATCAACGCCACCGCATTGGCGCCCGGCGCCTCGCGGCCGACATGGAACGTCGCGATATTGATGCCGGCCTCGCCGAGCACGGAGGCGAAGCGACCGATGAAGCCAGGCCTGTCGAGATTGGTGATGTAGAGCATCGAAGCGCCGAACTCGGCGTCCATGCGAATGCCCTTGATGTTGACGATGCGCGGCCGGCCGTCCGCAAACACCGTTCCGGAGACGTTGCGGGTGGTCCGCTCGGTCGTCACCGTCACGGTGATAAGGCTCTCGTAATCGCTTTCGTCCTCCCGCTTCGTCTCCTCGACCGCAATGCCGCGCTCCTTGGCAACGGTCGGCGCCGATACGACATTCACGTCCTCAAGCATCGGACGCAGCAGGCCGGCTATGGCGGCGCAAGTGATCGCCCGCGTGTTCATCTTGGCAACCTCGCCGTCGCAGGCGATCTGCACCTTGGATAGGCCGGTCTCGGTGAGCTGTCCGGCGAACGAACCGAGCTTTTCGGCAAGCGTAATGAAGGGTCGCAGCCGCGGCGCCTCTTCCGCCGTGATGGAGGGGAAATTCACCGCATTCGCGATGGCGCCCCGCAGCAGATAGTCGGACATCTGCTCGGCGATTTGCAGCGCCACGTTCTCCTGCGCTTCGGTGGTGGCGGCGCCGAGATGGGGCGTGCACACGACGTTGGGGTGACCGAACAGCGGATTGGCGGTCGCCGGCTCCTCGGTGAATACATCGAAGGCCGCTCCCGCCACGTGGCCGCAGTCGAGCGCCACCCGCAGGGCCTTTTCGTCCACAAGGCCGCCGCGCGCGCAATTGACGATGCGCACGCCCTTGCGGGTCGCCGCGAGCGCCTCGGCGCCGAGGATGTTCCTGGTCTTGTCCGTCAGGGGCGTATGCAGCGTGATGAAGTCGGCGCGCCGAAAGAGATTCGATAGTTCAATCTTTTCGACGCCGAGTGTCGTCGCCCGCTCAGGCGACAGGAACGGGTCATAAGCGACGACCTTCATCTTCAGCCCGATGGCACGGTCCGCAACGATCGAGCCGATATTGCCGCAGCCGATGATGCCGAGCGTCTTGCCGGTGATCTCGACGCCCATGAACTTGTTCTTTTCCCATTTGCCGGCCTGCGTCGAGGCGTCGGCCTGGGGAATCTGGCGGGCCAGCGACAGCATCAACGTTATGGCGTGTTCCGCGGTCGTGATCGAATTGCCGAACGGCGTATTCATCACAATGACGCCTTTGGCGGTCGCGGCGGCGATGTCGATGTTGTCGACTCCGATGCCGGCGCGTCCGATCACCTTGAGCTGATCGGCGCGTTCGAGAATTTTCGCCGTCACCTTGGTGGCGGAACGCACCGCGAGGCCGTCGAATTTGCCCACGATGGCCGCGAGCTTGTCCTTGTCCTTGCCGAGGTTGGGCTGGAACTCGACGTCAACGCCACGATCCTTGAAAATCTGAACGGCCGCCGGCGAGAGGGCGTCGGAGATGAGAACGCGAGGAGCCATGGTGTTACCTGTTATGCCGCCTTGGGCAGCGCATCCCTGGTTTTGGCGAAGGCCCAGTCGAGCCACTGCGTCAATATCTCGACATCGGAAGCCTCGACGCTCGCGCCGCACCAGATGCGCAATCCGGGCGGCGCATCGCGATAGTGCGCGATATCGTAGCCGGCGCCTTCCTTTTCGACGGCGCCTGCGAGCGCCTTCGCGAAGGCCGACTGCGCGTCCGCGGAAAGGGCCGCGACGACCGGATCGATGACCTTCAGACAAACCGAAGTGTTGGAGCGGATCGCAGGGTCGCGCGCGAGAAAATCCACCCACGGCGTGCGCGCCACCCAGGTGGCGACCGCTTTTGCGTTGGCGTCGGCACGGGCCATCAGGGCCTTCAATCCGCCGATCGATTTCGCCCATTGCAGCGCGTCGAGATAATCCTCGACGCACAGCATCGAGGGCGTGTTGACGGTCTCGCCTTCAAAGATGCCCTCGTTGAGTTTGCCGCCCTTGGTGAGGCGGAAGATTTTCGGCAGCGGCCATGCCGGCTTGTAGCTCTCAAGCCGCGCCACCGCGTGCGGCGAAAGTATCAGCATGCCGTGTGCGGCTTCGCCGCCCAGCACCTTTTGCCACGAGAAAGTCGCGACATCGAGCTTCATCCAATCGAGCGGCTGCGCGAACGCCGCCGATGTCGCGTCGCAGATCGCAAGACCCTGACGATCCGCCGCAATCCATTCGCCATTGGGGACGCGAACGCCGGACGTGGTCCCGTTCCAGGTGAACACCACGTCGGTCGACCAATCGACACGTCTGAGATCGGGCAATTCGCCGTAACCGGCTTTGAGCAGGGTGACATCCTTGAGCTTGAGCTCCTTTTGGACGTCGGTAACCCAACCCTCGCCGAACGATTCCCACGCCAGCATGGTGACGGGCCGCGCGCCAAGCAACGACCACAGCGCCATCTCGACCGCGCCGGTGTCGGAAGCCGGCACGATCCCGATGCGGTAGTCGGCCGGCACTTCCAGGACCTCGCGGGTGAGATCGAGGGCGCGCTTGAGCTTCGCTTTGCCGAGCTTGGCGCGGTGCGAGCGTCCGAGAGCTGCATCTGTGAGGGCTCGGAGACTCCAGCCCGGGCGCTTGGCGCACGGCCCGGATGAAAAATGCGGCACCCGCGGCCGCACGCTCGGCATCATGTTGGTCATGTCTCTATCCTTCCAGATAGGCGCCCCCCGGTGGGGAGGGGTATCCCGGGGCGGGGATTACGGAACGGCGACGGCGTAGTCAAGCGCGAAACGCTTGGACCCGGTTCCCGAACGGCGCGTTCCGGTCATCTTGAACCATTCTTGCGGGTCATGGCGGGGCTTTGCCCGGCCTTGTCGTTGCCATCAGCGTCCGTCTTGCTGAAGGCTCGCAAAAAAGACGTGGATGCCCGCCACAAGCGAGACCAAGCCGCTCATGACTCCCTGCAAGGATGTCTCGAGATGACCCGAATCCGCCTTCAAGGCAGCTAAGATAGTCCCGTCGGCATCGGAGGGACTGTCCGGAATGCAGCAAAACGACACATCGCAAGGGCGTCCGCTGTTTTCGCGGTTCTGGGCATGCGCGTCCGGATTCTGGGAACGAAAACATGCCAGAGTGAGTTGGCCGCTGACTGCCGTGCTGGTGGCGATCGCGCTTGCCCAGATCGCCGTGCAGTACCGGCTCAATTACTGGAATCGCGATTTTTTCAATGCGCTCGAGCGTCGCGATGCGGCTCGGCTGTGGGAGGAGGCTTGGCTGTTTGCGCCGCTTGCGGGATTAAGCATCTTGCTGTCGGCCGCTTCCGTGTGGGGCCGCATGACCACCCAGCGCAAATGGCGCGAGTGGCTCACGAAGCATCTGCTGGCGCTGTGGCTCAAGGATGGCCGCTATCGCGGCCTGAAATTTGTGGCCGGCGATCACCAGAACGCCGAATATCGCATTTGCGTCGACGCCCGGATCGCAACCGACGCCCCGGTTGATATGGCCATCGGGCTTTTTGCTGCCTTTACTACCGCCGCGGTGTTCACCGGCGTGCTGTGGACGATAGGCGGCAGTCTGACGATTTCGGCGGGCGTGCACCAGGTGACGATACCGGGCTATCTGGTGCTTGGCGTCGGCCTCTTTTCGTTCTCGTTCACGACGGGGATGATGGTCATCGGCCGCAAGTTGCCGGCCATCATCCAGAGCGAAAATCAGGCTGAAGCCGAGATGCTGGCAGCCGCTTCGAAGATTCGTGAATCAGGTGAAGACGCCGCCCGCGCCGGAGCGGAATCTCCGCAGCGCAGCGCCGTGTGGCTGGCGCTGCGTCAGGTCATGGAGCGGTGGCGGCAACTGTGCTGGCAGCTCATGGGAACCACCATGGTCTCGCAGATGGATTTGCTGCTGGCGCCGGTGTTCGCATGGATCCTGTGCGCCCCGAAATACCTTGCCGGTACTATGACGCTCGGCGAACTCACCCAGGCATCGGCCGCGTTCGTGACCTTGCAGGTGGCGTTCAATTGGCTGGTCGATAACTTTCAAAGGTTCTCGGACTGGCGGGCCGCGACCAATCGCGTTGCCGCCCTGCTGCTGGCCCTCGATCAGGTCGAGAGCGGTCACGAGGCGTCCGCTCCCCCGACTGCAGGGCCGCTTCGCGAAGAAAAGCAGGCCGAGAGCAAAGCTTGAGAGCGCCGGCGGGTGACGGCAGTGGATCGGCGAGCGCAAAATCAGATCGACCGGGAACCGCTGTCGCACTCCGCGACCCTGCGCTCTCCGAACGCGATCACCGGCCGAGCACCGGCGAACGGCCGTCCGTAGCGAGCCCCTTGGGCCGAGGCTTGAGGGTTGACGCGAAACGGCGAGCCACCACGACCGCTGCCCGAAGCGGTGCGGTCATGCGCCAGCAAGTCGAATTGCGTATTTCCGCAAGCTCCGCCTTGTGTATGTCCGCCAGCTCCGCAAGCCGCATCGCTCGCCAGCAGAAGCGCAGCAGAGCTTCGACCTCGGCTGCTTGCGGCCCCATGATGGCGGTCGTCTGTGGCCGACTGTCGTGAAGCCAGGCCGGAATGATGCTACATAGATGCCCAAGCTGATCGACTGACGGCGTGCCGTCCAGCTGCCACCCAATCGGGATTTGCGCGAGCAATGACTTCGGCATGGCGCCGCGCAGATGCCAGCCTTGAAACGCTGTCCAGAAACGATAGCCGCTGCAAATAAAGCTCTGCTCGTTCCAATTTGCAGGATGAGCTTTATGCGTCAGCAGCGGCACGGCAAGCGTCTCAACCCGCGCGCCGCTCATCTCGCAGGCCAAGGGGAACCAATAGTCCCACCACGGATCGCCGATGGAAAAACCGCAGTCGTCTCGCGGCATGACCTCGGTATCGAAAAAGTAGGCATCGAAGCCACCGCGCATGGTCGTTGGCCTAAGGTCGGGACCGACATCAACGCGCCACGCGAGCACAGCGCTCCTCTCCAAGCCCGCCTGCAGACCGGCGGCCACGTTGGGATAGCCGATAATCCGGCAATCGCTGTTGATAATGCCGGCGAAGCGGCATCCGCGCGCCCGGATCGCCGACAGAATGGTGCCGATGCGGGGCTTTCCCTCCGCCGCCGTGACGGCGAATTCGACCGGCAGATCGAGGCAACGCAGCGCCTCGGTTTCCGCCGGCCCGTTAACTGCGACGGCATCGAAACCGGCGATCCGCCAGGAATTCAGGCAATCGCGCAGGTAGGAGGTGGCCTCGGGGTCGGTCGGCAGCCGAATGGATGTGAAGAGGCAGATGTTTGCTTGTGGCATCTTCGCTATGACGCTCCTGAACAATTTTCTCATCCGCGCCAGTATCCGCTGAGAGTCAAGAGGATCTGCGATTGTTGAAACCAGGGAACAAGAACGGCAGCTCCGACCGCGTCTGGTATCTCATTGTTTATTTGCCAAGTTTTTCACAACTACGTTGGTTAGTTTACTTACTGGGGGCGGTCAAAGCGATGTAGAAACTCAAATTCATGGCGGCGGGGGGTGATCGACCGAAGTCGGCTCCTGGCTCAATTTGAACAAAGCCAGCAAGCCAGTCTGGTGACGAAACATGACGCGGAGAGAAAGTGTGCCCTCCCTAGACCGTTACCTTCCCTGCTGGAGCAAACGCTTGCTTGATAACTGCGCGCAGCGTTGGCGGTGGTCTATGACTTATAAAGGCTTCAAATGGCTCTCGTAAGGCGATCGGGAGTCGAATAATCACATCGTCAATGACGCAGATATAGCTGTCGTACTTCGCCCGCAACTGCTCTATCACGGCGCCCGCCGACGGCCAGTGTTCGCGTTTATGGGGCGGCGGGGGAGGATTAAGGAAGAAACGTGCGTCATCGATCAGGATCAGATGTTGTATTGTCCCGGCGTCGATGGCTGTGATTTCTTCGAGCAACGGACATTCCTGGCTCTCTCCTGCCACTGCCACAGCGCCACCGCACCAGTGAGCATCGAGCCATATCAGGGCCGGCCGGTTCAACTTTGGCACCAAGGCCGCAAGCACGTCTTGGCTTTGGCCTAGCAGCACGTTGACGTTCGCGTAAGACGCCAATCGCTTCCTGGCCGCGTCGCAAAGCCCCCGGTCAGCCTCTATGGAGATGACTCGGTCATAGTAGTGGGCTGCCCACAGGGCCGTATCGGCCAAGTAGGTTCCGGTCTCGATGAAATCCTGCGTTGCTGCCTCATCTCTCAGCCAAAGCGCCAGCCTCTGCGGAACACCCCAATATACCATTCCCATTCCAAATCTCCGATTTAGCGTCAACCCAGATATCTCACACTTCCGGGCTAAGCACCCGAACCGTCCGTCGAAATCAATCGGACGCGTTAGTTGAAATCGACCGATGCGCGTTCTGACCTATGAGTGTCGCGAACTGCCGACGCGGTGCAACCCAGTTTGGCGTTTTTTCGTCTGCATCTACATTTTCGCGAGCAACGCTCAGCTCCTGTCACCTCTTTCCTCATGCGCGACATCGAGCCAGCCGGCCGCGCGCGGGTTGTCAAGCACGTTTTGGCTTGCGGCTGCGCACGCAGCCACGCTGGGCATTCGATCTCATCGGAACGTGCCTTAGGGCTCCTTCAAGCCGCCTCGCACGTGCGCAGCTCCTCGATGCAGAGCAACAGTCCCTCTTTCCAGCACGGCAACGCGATGCCGAACCGCCGATTGAGCCGATCGCAGGCAAGCCGTGAATTTTTCGGCCGGGCAGCCGGGAGCGGGTAGTCTTCGCTGGCGATTGGCACGAGGCGGGGGGCACGCCCGGGCGCGAGCAGCGCGGCATGTGTTGCGCCCTTAAGGATCGCCTCGGCAAAACCGTGCCAGCTTGTCGCCCCCGACGCCGTCAAGTGGAACAGCCCCGACGCGAATCGCCCGTCCGCGCGCTCGCGAACGGCGGCCCCGATGATGGCCGCGGTCGCCTGTGCGATCTGGGCGGCTGACGTCGGCGCGCCTACCTGATCGGCGACGATCCGCAGCTCTTCGCGCTCGCGCAGCAGCCGGAGAATCGTGCGCAGGAAATTGCGGCGGCGGGCACTATAGACCCAACTGGTGCGCAGGATGAGGTAGGAGCCCCCCGCCTGCTGGACCGCGATCTCGCCGGCGAGCTTGCTGCGTCCATAGGCATTGACGGGATGCGGCGGGTCCTCCTCCTTATAGGGGGCATCCTTGAGCCCATCGAAAACGTAGTCGGTTGAGTAATGGACGACGAGCGCGCCGGTCCTGCGGGCCTCTTGCACCATGACGTCGACAGCAGTGCCGTTCACCGTGGTGGCGAGCCGTTCCTCGCGCTCCGCATCGTCAACCGCCGTATACGCGGCGGCGTTTACGATGACGTCCGGCTTCAGGCTGCGAATGAGCTTCGGCAGCCGCTCCGGCCGCGAGAGATCGCACTGCCAGCGATCAAGCGCTATTACGTTCCCGAGCGCCGCGAGGCTGCGGTCGAGTTCCCACCCGACCTGGCCGTTCGCCCCTGTGACCAGCAGCCTCATGGAAACACCTGCGCGTCGCGAAGCGGCACGCCTGCTTTGTCTTTTGCGGAGAGCGTCGGCTCCACGTCCGTCGGCCAGTCGATGCCGATTGCGGGATCGTTCCAGAGGACGCTGCGCTCGTGCTGGGGCGCGTAGTAATCGGTCGTCTTGTATAGAAAGTCGGCGCTGTCCGAGAGGACGAGGAAACCGTGGGCAAATCCGGCTGGGATCCACAACTGCCGGTGATTGTCCCCGCTCAGTTCGGCGCCGGCCCAGCGGCCGAACGTCGGCGACGATTTTCGCAGATCGACCACAGCGTCAAATACCCGTCCGGTCGCGACGCGGACAAGCTTCGCCTGGGGCTGCTTGATCTGGTAGTGCAGGCCCCGCAGCACCCCGCGCCGGGAGCGCGAGTGATTGTCCTGCACGAAGGAGATGTTAGAGCCGACAGCATCGCAAAACCTTCGCGCGTTCCAGCTCTCCATCAAGAAACCCCGCGCGTCTCCGAACACTTGCGGCTCGAAGATCAAGACTTCCGGAATTGATGTTTGGATAACTTTCATCAGTTCCACGGACCGTCCTCGGCAAGGATTCGAAACAGATATTGGCCATAGCCGTTCTTGGCCAGCGGTTCTGCCAGTCTCTTGAGTTGCCCAGAGTCAATGAAGCCCATCCGAAACGCAATCTCCTCGGGGCAACACACCTTCATGCCTTGGCGCTGCTCGATGGTTTGGACGAACATCGACGCATGCAGAAGGGACTCATGCGTGCCGGTATCAAGCCACGCGAATCCACGCCCGAGAATCTCGACCGCGAGATTGCCGCGCTCAAGATACGCGCGGTTGAGGTCGGTGATCTCGAGTTCGCCGCGGGCGGAAGGCTTGAGGCGCGCCGCCAGCTCGACGACATCGGGATCATAGAAATACAGCCCGGTCACCGCATAGTTGGACTTCGCTTTCGCGGGCTTCTCTTCAAGCGATGTGGCTCGGCCATCCGGCGCGAAGGCGACCACGCCATAACGTTCCGGGTCACGAACGTGATACGCGAACACCGTCGCGCCTGCGCGGCGCCCGCAAGCCTTTTGCAAACACGCCACGAGGTCGTGACCGTAAAAGATATTGTCGCCGAGGATCAGAGCTGAATGGCTCCCCGCAATGAATCCGCTGCCGATAATGAACGCCTGGGCGAGGCCATCCGGGCTAGGCTGGACCTTGTACTTAAGGTCCAATCCCCACTGATGGCCATCGCCGAGAAGTTGCGCGAAGCGCGGGGTTTCCTCGGGCGTCGAGATAACTAAAATCTCCCGTATCCCGGCCAGCATCAGGGTGCAGAGCGGATAGTAGATCATCGGCTTGTCGTAGACGGGCAGCAGTTGTTTCGAAACCGCCTGGGTGACCGGATAAAGCCGCGTTCCGGCGCCCCCAGCAAGTATAATGCCCTTACGCGGAACTGGCGCGCTCGCCATAGTGGAGTGCGATCCAGTCGCGATATGCATCACTGGTGACATTCGCAACCCATTCCTGATTTTCGAGGTACCAACGGACCGTCTTGCGCAGACCGCTCTCGAACGTTTCCTTCGGCTTCCAACCAAGCTGGCGTTCGATCTTGCCCGCATCAATCCCGTAGCGCCGATCGTGGCCGGGCCGATCCTTCACGAAGGTGATTTGCTCCCGATAGGATTTGCCGTCGCGGCGCGGCTTGCCCTCGTCCAGGATGTCACAGATGAGATGCACCACGTCAAGGTTCGTCTTCTCGTTCGCGGCGCCGATATTGTAGGCCTCGCCCGGCCGGCCTCGCTCCAACACGCTCCGGATTGCAGCGCAGTGGTCGGCAACGTAGAGCCAGTCACGAATGTTCTGGCCGTCGCCGTAGATCGGCAGCGGTTCTCCGGCGAGAGCGCGGCGAATGACAAGAGGAATCAGTTTCTCCGGGAATTGATACGGGCCGTAATTGTTGGAGCAATTGGTGGTGAGGACCGGCAATCCGTAGGTGCGGTGATAGGCGCGCACCAGATGATCCGACGCGGCCTTGCTCGCCGCGTATGGACTGTTGGGCGCGTAGGGGGTGGTTTCACGGAATGGGGGAGCATCGGCCTCAAGAGAGCCATAGACCTCGTCGGTGGAAACGTGAAGAAACCGAAACTCGTCCCTTTCGCTCCCGGTGAGCACGCTCCAATGGGAATGGACAGTTTTGAGGAGTCGCAGCGTTCCCACAACGTTGGTCTGGATGAAAGTATCAGGGTCATGAATCGAGCGGTCGACATGACTCTCGGCCGCAAGGTTGATTATGGCTGTCGGTCTGTATTTTCTCAAAATGTGAGAAATCGTTTGGATACTGCCGATGTCCGAACGGCAAAAGGTGTATCGATGATTATCGGCGAGCTCTGCAAGATTCTGTATATTCCCGGCGTAAGTCAAGCTATCGACATTGATCACCGTGTCCGTTGTGGCGCTTATCCAGTAATGAATAAGGTTTGACCCGATAAATCCAGCTCCCCCGGTAATCAGCACCATGAGCCTACCCCAACTGAAAGTGATCTCTACGCCGTGCTCGCTGGCCCGTTCACCCGCCGTTTTGTTCGACAGTCGCCGTTTTCCAAACTAAACCTAATCCGGCTTGGCCTCGAACCTCCCTCATGATTACTTTTTTCATCTTCCGCGCATGTCGAGCGTATGACGATCCTCCACAGCAAAGCGTCGAAACTAAGGTGATTTGGCATGCGCGATGTTGCACCGATGTGCGCTTGCACCCGCGACCAGCACCTCAGGCGCAGCGATTTCCCCCGCCCTGCCCTTCCCGGCAGGCGGGCGAGGTAGGCCGGGGCGCGACGCTCGGCAGGGCCGCTGCTGCATTGCGCCTCGACATCATGGACATGATCATCAAATCTTATTCAGCACAACTGCGGCGGCAAGTCCCAGGTTGCCGAGCAGGGTCTGCCGGTATACTCCGGCCTCCGCGAACATTGCGGCGCGCTGCAACAGCGGCCGATGGCGGGCCTTGCAGAACAAGTCGAAGATTTGCTGATTCTCCGCATTCATGCGCGGCCGAATGCGTGCAAGCGCGGCGACGTTAAGCTCCGACCAATGGCGGAAGCGCCCCTGGCGGAGCATCCGAAGGCGGCGCATGCGCGCCGCAAGGCCCATGTTCGAGCCGATAACGTTCTGCGCATGCTGCCGGTAGCGCACCGAAGGGTAGGCGTCGTAGTGCACGCGGCCGCCGCAGGCGGAAGTCACCTGGTAGAGCCACCAGTCGTGCGACGGTATGTCGATGTCGGCGCCGCCGAACGCCAGCAGCTCGCGCGCCTTTTGATTGAAAACCATGGTATTGCCGCCGGCGATGCTTTGCACGAGCGCGCTGCGAAACGTCGGCGTTTTGGGGAACAGAGGGGAAAAGCCGGTCGTTTTTCCGGCTTCGTCGATCAAACTCGTGCGCGAACCGTAGAGCGCCGGAACAGCGAGGCCTGCCTGTTCCAAGACGCCGATGGCGCGAGCCAATTTGTCCGCCTCCCAAACGTCATCCTGGTCGCAAAAGGCGTAATAGTCGCTGGCAAGATTTTTTCCGCAGGCCAAAGAGAGGAAATTTGCCGGCGCCCCGCGCCGCGGGCCATCAATGATCTTAACCTTACCGGGCGCGAAGGACTTTCCGAAGGCCTGCAAGATGGATTTGGTCTGGTCCGACGAGCCGTCATCCGAGGCGATCAATTTCCAATTCTTGAAAGTCTGCAGTTCGAGCGAGGCCAATTGCTGTGCCAGAAAGCGCTCGCCATTGAAAGTGCAAAGGAGAATCGTGACGGTTGGGCCACCCGCCGACGGCAATCGTGCCGCCGTTCCAGAGCGTAGCTTGATGGCGCCATCCGGCTGCGGCGATGAAATGTTTGCGGACATTACTACGCGGCATGAGTCATTTTAGCTCGCCGCGAAGAAGCACAGGGAGGGGCGCTCCGTCGGTTAGATCCTCGACTCAATGCGAATCAAATCAGCCGGCTCGACGCAATCTTGTGGATATCTTATTTGACGGTGATTGCCCCACCAGGCGACCGAAATCCCGTCTAACAAGACGGCGGCGCGCCAGATTCCGGTGGATAGGACGGCGTTGTGTTGGCTACACGACAGTCGCCGATGGACGGAATGTCCTAACTGGAACCAGAGACCTCTGCCCATGTCGACTGGCCCTGCCCGAACCGGCGGACTTTTTCCCTTGGATCAAGGCGCATGAGGTTTGGCGAGGAAAGCCGCCAAGGAGGCGCGCAGCGGTCGACGAGGAACGTGAAATGACCCGCACATATATTCTGGACGGCAGAAATCCGATCCCATGCGCCGATTTTATGACGGGGGCGCGGTGGTTCCAAACATCCGACCGCCACGTTGCCAAAACTGACTTTGGCGATGTGCGAGTGAGTACGGTCTTTCTTGGATTTGATCGTTCATTCGGCCAGGGACCTCCGTTGCTGTTCGAAACGATGATCTTTGGTGGGTCTTTCGATCAGGATAAATACCAGGAACGGTGTTCAACCTGGGAAGAGGCTGAAGCGCAGCACGCCGAGGCTGTCGAAGTCGCGCGACAGTCGCTCAACGGGCCTTGTGCCGGAGTGGCGTTCTCGGGCAGGATGCCGACGGGCGTCTCGCCTTGACGGATGACGGCGGCACTGCCCGGGCGCGCTCGCCAGTCCCATGATACTGAGCGCACGACAGCGCCGACAATTGCTCACTGACAGTTAGCAGGGGCCATTTCAGGCGGCTTGTGGTCCTCGCCGGCAGTTCGCGGGGGCCGCTCAGGCGGCTGATGGTCGCCTTGGATTCACGCGCGGCATGTTCGCAAGGCTTGCTGCTCGCTGGGCTCGCAACGGCGGCCGCCGTGTCCGGATCGCGACGCTACCGCAATATTCGTATTGACGGCCACTTTTCGGCCCACGGAATGCCGAATGCCCGATCGGCCTTGCATATGACTTTGCCCGTGCAGTCCTACGCGGCGAAGACATCGGTCTCCTGCGCGACGTCTCTTCGCGGGACGGGGTGTTTCGGCGTGTTCGGTCCGCACCCGAAACCGACAGCACAGGATTCGGACTTCCGTCGAAACAGCATTGGCCCAGCGCGGGAGGGGTGTGGGGGATGCGCCGGGGCCAACGACGGGCCGATCGCCCAGAGAATCAGCGTCAGCCGCAGGATAACAAAGCGACTGTGAGCGTCTGTTGTCGGTCGGGTTCGCGACGCGTTCGACAAAAGACGTAAGCGGCGTCTCCGTCCTGCAACAACTCAGCAACATTTCGGCTGTATCGCCACACTTTCGCCCTGAGCTCGCAGAGGCTCTTTCGCTGAAGGCAACGTGTGTGCTAGCTTCAGATGTCATCCGAACCGGGACAATCCGGCGCATCTTCC